>Ga0315314_1001397_pt1 | contig 21961 bp, 27 predicted proteins | sample TDP9_MG_FD_203631 | JGI IMG/M metagenome (GOLD analysis project Ga0315314, IMG submission 203631) | Freshwater sediment microbial communities from Lake Towuti, South Sulawesi, Indonesia - TDP9 | ecosystem: Environmental > Aquatic > Freshwater > Lake > Sediment | place: Indonesia: South Sulawesi... | reverse complement strand
CCTCGAGGTGAATAATGTCTTCGCCCTAGCGCAAGTTCCCGTGCGCGTTCCAAGACATCCATAACGATGAAGGGCGGAATCTCTTTTCCGATTCTAGATATTTTCATCCATGTCTTCTCCGACCGCATATTCTCGCATGCAGAACGGATAATCGTTGTCGATAAACTAGTTTGGAGGGGAGAATTGAAGCCAAAGCCTACGCTTTAGACTTGCACTCCTAAAAGCGAGACGCGCTTCGGATAAAATAATCAATCCAACTCTAGAGCAGGAATTCAAGCTGTTCGGGAATGGCTGCAAGCAATTAATTTCTGCGTCTGCCGTAGAATTATAATACACTAGGACCAAATACTATCGTTGGAGATGCGATTTGTGAACGTCGTCAAAGTGCAAGGTGAAAAGAAAAGTCATAAGGTTTTCATGTATGCGCTCAGCACTTGCGTTTGGTGCAAGCGTACGAAACAGTTCTTGAAGGATAACGATATAGATCATGAGTATGTGGACGTTGACCTGGAGAGTGGAGAGGAACGAAAGAAGATTGAAAGAGAGCTTGCCAGCAGAGAGTGCTATGTCTATCCCGCATTACTGATAGATGGTAGACGATTAGTCAAAGGGTTCAATGTAGATGAAATAAAGGAGGTACTTGGACTTCGATGACGTTTGAACATGTGCGGAGGAGGGCGGAATCAGACGCTCGAAGCCGCGGATACCACCTAAATCCCGATGAAGATTTCCTAAGAGATCTTCTTGAAGGCCTTAAGAAGAACGAGGAGAGATACGGTTATCCCTCCTGCCCGTGTAGGCTAGCTTCTGGAAACTTTGAGTTGGATAGAGACATCATTTGCCCATGCGACTATCGAGACCCGGATGTGGAAGAGTTTGGAACTTGCTACTGCGGACTCTACGTGAGAAAAGATGTGTTTGAAGGAAAAATGTCAGTCGCGTCAATCCCGGAGAGGAGGCCGTTGGAGAAGCAAACTAGGACTTACGGCATATCGGCGGAAGCCCCTTCGGCACAGCCTCTTGCAGTCTCCACCGTGAAAGCGGAGCCTGCAAAGGTTAAACCTAAACTGTGGTATTGTAAACAATGCGGCTACGTTGTCTTCCGGGAAGAGCCGCCTCTTATTTGCCCTATATGCAAGGCGAAAAGAGAATTCTTTGCTGAGCTAAGAATAGAAATTTACAGCTCTAGGTAGTTTTTTCAACTGTGCAAAGCAAAAGGATAGGAACAAAGTTCATCTTGTCAGCTGTCGCATGCCATCAATTTGACCCGATGAGAATTTCGTCGTCGCCAAGAATCTGGCGAGTGGAATGAGCATAGGGACTTTTTTCTGATAATCTCTATACTCCTTTCCAAATTCTTTCATCAATTCATCCTCTTCTTTTTTCGAGATCAGATAGATGAGCACTATTAAGATTGGGGTAAAAAGCATGGAATACCCAACAGAGAGAAGAATTGACATTCCAACGTGAGCTAAGATCCAGCCAAAATATTGAGGATGTCTCACAATCGAATATGCTCCTGCTGTTTCCAATTTCTTCGGTCTGCAGTGGGTTTCAGCTACCTCCAATTTAGTTGCTCTTACACCTCTAATAGCAACCCAAGCGCCGACTATTATTAGGGGTAAAGAGATTATCAAATGGAGGATGGGTATCGAAAAGTTGACAATTGAAATGGATAAGCTCGAAAATATCGGAATGGTGAATCTTGGCTGGGGTGAAATCCACAGTCCTACCAAAAATACGAACTCCATTGTTCCGGAAATTGTTCCATAGATCTTGCTGATTTTAACTCCCATTTCCTCGCCATATTTCTCCTTGTGTTCGATATGTTCGACTGACTTAAAGTGAAGAGGTATGGCTATGAACATGCACAGAACGCAGATGAAGAACCAGATGTACATTTTAATCGTATAAAATATACGAAATTGACAATAAAATCTTAAACCTAATTGTTTCGAATTAAATTCTTAGACTCCAACGAGTTGGTCCTACGCATCTATTCGATTCTGCCTGCTTTCTTCAATCTTTCAATAGAGGCTTTCAACTCGTCGATTGAGATACCAAGGTCTCTGCACCCTTGGCTCCACGAGATCTCTCCTCCACGATCAGAAATATATGCATACACCTTATCATCAAGGCTCATCAACCCCTCGATCGTTTGAACTCGAACAGCTGGAGATGTAGTCGTCACAGAAGCGGGTACAGGTCTCAAACCCTCCTTGGCTGAAGGCCTTGGAGCTGCTGGGCGGAGAGTTGCTGGTCTCGACGGATATGCCCTTCGCCTTCTCTCAGAAACATAAACCAAAGCCGCCGAGATCGCTACGACCGCTGTTAGAGCTCCAATCCAAAATATCGCCTCCGGAGGAAAGGTTGGAGCTGGCAATATGGGTGTCGTGCGTCCTTGAGTTGTAGTGATTTTAGAGGTAGTCGATTCGACGGTTTGGGTAGGAGTTGGAGTGGACGTTGCCGCGACATAACAGACCAAGCTTATGTTATCCCACAGTGCGTGTGGAGTCGAAAATGGAACGCTTATTTGAGCGAGCTCCAGACAAACCTCAATTCTTTCAAGATTGTAACTCGACGATGGACCAAACTCTTTCTCAAAGTCTTTCTTCACGTCTATGACGGACTGTTTCCAAGTGTACGTTTCAGTCGGTTTCAAAAAATGAGCAGTATAGGGTTCCTTTTCTCTAATCTCTGATGTCTCCCAGAGAAAGTGGTAGATCAACAGGAACGTGATGCTTCTCTCGTCGCTCGTTGATGTGTACAATTCAATCCTCGAGCGAACCAAAGTTGGCATTAAAGAACTTGGGAATGATTGTCTACGGCTAACTTCTGGACGAATCGACAGACTATATGTAAGATCGAATGTCAAATCTCTCCGATCCACGACCTGACGAAACCCGATACCATGCTCCTTCATCCCTGAGACGGGAGAAGACTCAGGAACCCACATGTCAAGATAACCATGATCAGTACTGTAGTTGCCACCGGAATCAATTCGGTAAGGAACCCAACCGTCTATTCCATAGTCGAATTTGCCGTTCGTCAGAAGCTCCGTTGCTGCCTCGGCCTGTGAACTCTGAATCTGAAAGACCGATGGAACAACCATAAGTACAACTGAGAGAAAGGCCAGTCTTTTCTTTGAAGAACTCAGCATGGGTAACCGTTCCACAGCGTTTAGAGCGCTAGTCAAATACAATTGTCAGCTATCAGTCTCATTAACTAGTCGGTAGATTAGACTCGATCTTGAAGTAAGGTCATACAGGCTTGTTTCCTTCCGCATATTGGCCGCCTTCAAAATCGTAGATGCGCCCATCCATTATGCGTCGGGTTTATTGTGTCTCCAAGGATTATGCGACGACCACATCGAACGCTTCTCCCCTAACGATGAGTAATTGAACTTTGTGCGTGGGTCCCTTGGTGCGCGGACACACTTTCCAAGCCAGACGTGTACGGTCTTCAGTTCTTCGTCGTTATTGCTTAAACTCGCGTCGATTAATCTTTTAAGTGAAGCACTCTTGATACATTTATCAGCGATGATTTACGTTGCCAATAATTTCGTCAGGGTTAGTAGGCTCAAGTCCAAAGGCTTTTCTGTTTCACACGATTCCTTAAGCTTTATGCTCGTTATCCTGCCATTTTGCAGTCCAACTATTCTGCTTCCTTGACCTTCGGATAATAGTTCGACCGCTTCATTTGCGAACAAGCTTGCTAGAAGCCTGCTTCTGGCAGTGGGGCTTCCGCCTCTTTGAGCGTAGCCTACAATGCTAAGCCTAACTTCTGCTCCTGTGTTTTTCTCGGTCTCTCTCGCGAGTTCGCGGGTGTCTCCAATCCCTTCAGCCGCCACAATTATGCCTGACTTTTTTCCTTTGGCGCTGTTTTCTTTTATGGTTCTAAAGATCTCTTCCTTTTCATATTTTACTTTCGGGTATGAGTGAAGAAAGCCCCCATGCTCTGCATGGGGGATGAATTCACCCATCATCAATCTTATGAGACCTCAAGCCCAACTTGATATGTATGGAGGAGTTGGATTCAGCCGCCCATGCAAGCTACAGCTTGTTCTACCATCTGGTTTGGGCGCCCAAGTATAGGCGGAAGGTTCTGGATGGGAAGGTTGGTGAGAGAGCGAAGCAGATAATCATGGAAGTGTCCGTCAAGTATGGCTACAAGGTGGACACGTTGAAGGTTTCGCCGGATCACATACACCTCTTGGTCTCACTGCCTCCTCGAATAAGCATAGTTGAAGCGGTTCGAACCTTGAAGAGCATAACAGCAAAGACGCTGCTGGAAGAGTTCCCAGAGCTGAAGAAGCATCTTTGGCAGGGAAGCCTGTGGACGAGAGGATACGCGGTCAACAGCGTAGGCGGCTTAAACCTCGACACCGTACGACAATACATAATGACAGAACAGGAACCTTAACGCGCCAAAGAGCCCCCAGGCTCTGCCTGGGGGACATCTACTTCTGGAACTAGGATTATTTCAGCTCCTGCGGTGACGCCTACGGTCAAGGCAATGAAGCCCCTTCTTCGACCCATAACTTCAACTATGAAGATTCTTTCATGAGAGATTGCTGTGTCTCGAATCTTGTCAATTTCGGCGACTGCCGTATTTATAGCTGTGTCAAAGCCTATCGTTTCCTCCGTTCCGAAAACATCGTTATCGATTGTCGCTGGAACGCCCACTATCAATGCGTCAGTTTCTCTGCTTAATTCTAAAGCTCCTCTGAAGGAGCCATCACCGCCGATGACAACGAGACCATCGACATTGTTTAGGATGAGAGTTTCAGTTGCTCTCTTAATTCCCTCTTTCTTGTGAAATTCTGGGGATCTCGATGTTAGAAGAAAAGTGCCGCCTAACCGTACTATTCCGCTAACGGAGCGGGGTGTTAACCTTCTAAATGTATTTGTTAACAAGCCTTCCCAGCCCCTCTCAAAGCCTAAGACTTGAAAACTCTTTGAATGGGCAATGCGGACAACGCCTAGAATGGCAGCGTTCATAACCGGTGCATCTCCGCCACTTGTAACGACGCCTATAATTTTCAACATCCACTCACTCATATCGCCAAAATGGCTTCGGCACTAGATATTAGACTAATCAAAAATAAACCTGACATTTTTGTTGGCACTTCTGATCCAGTAAGAATTCTGAGTGGAGCACTGCTAGCCTTTGCGAGGTTTAAGAGTTTGGAACGCCATTTTTTAGGTTCTAAGTGTATGGAACCTTCAAAAGGGTTTACAATAGATAGGCATCTACCCGCAAATTCCAATCTCAGGGTATTTGATTTGCATGGTTATCTATTGCCATTCTTATCCAAGTGTGGGCAGAGGTTTCGTCCATGTCGAACTCTTCAACGCATTGTTGATGAAGATTTGTTTTGGCTATCGTCTACTCTTCCGCTTCAGTTTTCGCTTTCTACTCTTCCTCCTCTTCCGTCTTCTCACTCTTTTAGTGGTCATCTTGAACCTACCAAGGCATATTGAATCGATGCACAGTATACAATAGGAGTCTGGCCTAATCAACCCTACGAAAAAGAAAAACCTCTTTAGAAACATTTGCCTAGATATTGATCTAGGGCCTTGAGCTGTAGGAAAAAAAGGAAGGATGGCGAAGAAGAAGGCGAAGAGGAAAGCCGTGAAACCAGCTTGGCCCTGATTAGCCGCTTCTCGGCTTTAACTTCTCTCTGTTCTTTTCTTTTTTGACTCTTTTCGGAGGACTCGCTTCTTCTGTTTTCCTAAAGCTGAAAGCTGAAGCTGGTCGATACAGTGGATGTTAATGCTCGTCGTCGCCCGCCAAATAATACCGCTAGGTTTGGGAGGAGGCGTGATAAATATGCGGTTCTTATATGGTTATTTCGGGGAACAGTTTGCCGATTTGCCCAAAATGCCGTAAATTCATAGCCGAAGGAAAATTTCGGCGCCATAAGACGCGATGCGGAAAAAAGCGTACAGTAAGAAAAGTGATTACACGAAACAACATAGCTCCAGCGGCGCTATGAGCTATTAAGATCACACCCCCTCTTCGAGCTTGCTTAGGAGGATCGAGCTAGAGGAACCATTTTCTGGTACTCTCTCTACTTGTCTATATTCGACTTCACAAAATCATATCAAATGAGATTATCTCCTCAGCAAATGTTTGGAAGTGCTTGTGGGATTGAAGATTGTGTGTGTGCCTTGGTGCGCACACACAAAAAACTGCTCCTTGCTGTCAGGGGAGGAATCCTCTAACAATGGGCCAAGGAATTAGTGTGTGCGCACCTCCACCTAGACGAATCGAGTGGACGCAGCAATTGCTGGCCAGCGAGAAACTTCAACAATGAATCGGAAATACGAAGGTTTATCTCGCGTCCTTCAATAAGATGAGAATTGAGGGATTGTCTAATATGAAAAGTGGAGTAGTAGCCGGCGCTATCGGAGGACTAGTCGGCAGCATAGTAGCACTGCTCATCGTGGCGCTTGAGAGTCTCTTTGTAGGGCTTGAGCCCACGCCAGTTCCTGTGGAACAAATAATTGTAACCTTCTTCGTAATCACCATAATCTTCGGAGCCATATTCGGCGCAATATACCAGAAGCTTCATGACCCGATTCCCGGCACGGGCATCTCGAAAGGCGTTTACTTCGGCCTAATGGTTTATCTGATAAAAGACATCGCGATAGCTCCATACCTTGCCTTCATCGACATGCAAACCCAACTCGCCATTGATTATGTCTTCATCGGAATCTTCATGTGGATTCCGTACGGCGCTGTGCTCGGAGCACTCTACAAGAAATAGCCTGTCGAACCATGCAACAGCAATCTGCCTAAACTCCCCTCGTTTATTTCCCCCGATGCCTCCTTCAAGCGCTTATGAGTCTGAAACAACAACGTGAGCTAATCACTGAGGGAGGAGGGGTCTTTAGGGGATTCATCCTCTAACATGAGGGAATGATTTTTGTGTGTGTTCCTTGGTGCGACCATCGAAATTTGAATTCTCAAATTGATAGTATTTTCGTATGTGGTCCTACCATACATCGACACGCATACATTTTCCAATCTAAACCTTACGTGAGGTTCTTCCATTCTAATGGAGAACAATTATGGATAGTTGTGTTTGTGCCCGCCATACGTGGCACCGTAAGTTTCCAAGGATACTATCTTCTCCAGCTTCTTCTTCGGCCTAACCACGTGGAGAATCTTAGCCAGTAGGTCTACCTTTTTACGTGAGTATCCTAGAGCCATTAGTGCAACAATCTCAAATTTTTCAGGAAGCTTCAGCGTCTCACGGATTTCTTCTTGATCGAAGCCTCCAACCCAGCATGTTCCGAGTCCTAAAGCTGTTGCTGCTAAGACCAAGTGTTCTAGTGCTATAGCGGTGTCTACAGCGTACCAATGTGGAGAAGCCTTCTTGTCTCCGCAAGTGAAGATCAATAGCGGTGATTCAGCTAGGAACCTTCCGTATCTGCAACCTTTAGCGATTCTGGCTCGCTTAGCTTCGTCCTTTACAATGATGAAGTGCCATGGCTGTATGTTTCCAGCTGAAGGTGCCAACCTAGCTGCGTCCAGTACCTTAACGAGAACTTCTTCCGAAATAGGCGTCGGCGCATAGGACCTTACAGACTTTCTCTTCCTTATGGTCTCAAAGACATCCAAGACCCTTATTCTCCTATCCTTCTCTAGCAGATACGTTTTATCGGCATTTCCTTAGAAAGAAACTCATCAATTATATGATTCTATTCTTGAGTTCCAGCTTTCAAACGTTGAATGCGGCAAAGACATCATAAAGTTAAAGATTTGAGAAGAATCCCTTACAATCTATAAGGAAGGGCTGAGCTCGCCCATGGAGCGGAGGAACCGGATATCTGCGTATGCTCCTTCGAGGCAAGACGCTTCCCTTCACTGGATCGATTCAGAGGATACCGTGAGATCGGAATATGAGAAGTACTTGACCGACGAATCGCGATACGGTGTGGGGCGAGCTCGAATAATCTTCTTTCCGGAATCGGAAGAGCAGATATGCACATTCCTAAGAAGAATGTGTTCTGAATCTATTCCGGTGACGATCTCTGCTGGGAGGACTGGAATCGTAGGTGGAGCTGTTCCCCCTAGAGATGCGATTCTCTCAACTGAGAAGATGAATAGGATTCTGGGGTTGAGGTTTGATTCTACGACTGGAGAATGGTTGATTAGAGTCCAGCCGGGCGTTATCCTTAAAGATCTTCACACAAAGATTGAGAGAAAGGAACTTCGCGAACTCTTGACTCATGCCAACAAATCAGAGAAGAAGGATTTGGAAAGGTTTCTTGAAGACCCTCAAAGATACTTCTATCCCCCAGATCCAACCGAAGATTCGTCCACTATCGGTGGGAATATAGCTACAAATGCAGCTGGGGCAAGAACATACAAGTACGGTTCAACCAGAAGATTCGTAAGAAGAACACGTGTCGCTTTGGCGAATGGCGATATACTCGACATAAGGCGTGGCCAAGTCTTCGCGGGTCCCGGACGAACTTTCGAGATTCAGCTTTCAGAAGGCAGATTGGTAACCTTCCAGTTGCCCAGCTACTCTATGCCAAATGTGAAGAGTGTTGCAGGATATTATCTGGAAGAAGGGATGGATCTTATCGATCTATTCATAGGATCTGAAGGAACGATTGGAGTTGTTACAGAAGCCGAGTTGGCTTTGGCCCCGCGTGTAGGCAATCTACTGACAGCGTTAATCTTCTTTCCCTCGGAGCGTGATGCTATAGGATTCGTTCATAGGATTCGCGGAGACCATCCTAAAGGCAGAGCGTACGCTGAACTTCCTGAATCGATTGAGTACTTTGACTCGAATTCTCTGAATCTTCTGAGGTTGCGTAGGAAGGAGTCTACTACGCCTCTGGAGATTCCTGAGTTTCCTGAGCGGGCTCTGGCAGCTATTCTTCTGGAGCAATCGTATTTAGAGGAGGAGTTTGAGAAGCTAATCGAGGCGCTTGACGTAGGCTTAAGGGAGAACGGATCGTCGCTTGAAGATACTATGTCCGCTACAGGGGATTCTGATAGGAAGAGGCTAACAAATATTAGACATGCTACACCTGAAACAGTAAATCAAGTGATCGCCTCACGTAAGAGGCGAATACCTGAGATTCACAAGGTTGGAACTGACACTGCTGTACCAGACGAATATCTGGACGCCATGCTAGAGCATTATGTGAAGAGGCTGGTCGAAGAAAGGTTCGAGTACGTAATCTTCGGCCACATATCAGAGAATAATCTTCACGTCAATGTGCTTCCCAATACGCTCGGAGAGCTGAGGCGAGCTGAGAGGTTGGCTGAAGAATTTGCAAGTTGGGCTGTGGAACACAGCGGAACTGTATCGGGTGAGCATGGAGTCGGGAAGTTGAAACGCAGCCTCCTCAAGTTAATGTACGGTGAGAGAGGCGTCGAGGAGATGTTCCAAGTCAAGAAGACACTCGACCCCCAACTAATCCTCAATCCGGGAAATATCTTTCCGATCGATTGAGAGACATTTATTGGATATTCTTTAGGGGGAGGTCTATTATTCTACTTGCCAAGTTTTTCAATTCTCTTTGGATGCTTCCGTCAAGCTTGGCGGGCAACGGAACATCTCTCTCAGCAAGCAGCTGGATTTCAATTTCTTCGCCAACTGAACAGTTTCAGCGTTCGCCATTTGAACTCCATGGTGCTCAGCGATCTTTACGGCTTCAGTTCCATTCACCGCCGATGTAACTGACCCTGTCCTTCAAGCGCCCTCCGGATTAACGTGAATATGGCTTCCCTTTGGGGTGGAATACGTGTCTTACACGTAAGGCTTATCTACGTGGAGAACACGTACTATGCGTGAGGGATACACAACGGCGAGGAAGGAGATCAGAATAACGAAGCATGCTGTAGAGAAGATGCTTGCCCTCGATCTGACATTTGATGACATCAAGAAGACGATTGAACTTCGCAAGGAAGTCAGGGAAGGCAGGAGTAAGATGAGATATGTCTTCAAGGGGAAACGAGGCACCCTCGTCGTTATCTGCCATGAGTATCCCGACCATATAGCTGTTAAGACCGTGGTAAAGGGGGGATAATATCAAATGGTGAAGTGTCCGAAATGTAAAGTCGACTATGTGGAAGCTGAGTGCGACTTCGAATATCAAGGCGTTCTCTTCCGCAAAGTCAAGTGTGAAAGATGCCCTAAATGTGGAGATGAAGTCTTCACTCCAGCAGAGTACGATATCCTTAGAGCACGCGTAAAGCAATTCGCGCCAACCCTCAGGCTATCAAGGAAGATCAGCGCTGCTGGAAAACGCCCTGCACTCTATCTGCCGGAGGACATTATCAAAGCAACCGGCCTCAAGATCGGAGATGAAGTCGACATCTACTTGGAAGGAAATAGAAAGATCGTAATTGAAGCAAAGACAGAATGACGGGTAGAGGGCGTCGATACCTAAACAGAACATATTTCCGATCTAAGATTCAGTCAAATGGGTGTTTGAATTGGAATGCAGAAAAGACGACAACTTACAAGAATGCAATTGTAGCTATGATCCCTGTTCTAGAAAAGGTGTTTGCTGTGAATGTTTAAGATATCATTTGAGAATGAGAGAGTTACCTGCATGTTGTTTTCCAAAAGATGTTGAAAGGACGTATGATAGGTCCTTCGAGAAGTTTGCTGAATTGGTAGGTTCGATTAAAGTATAGAGCTTTCCTCAACGAAGCATTGAACGGATACTACTGCCTTGCTTCACACTGTGGGCAGTGTATTGCATCTAAAGGCATTTGACTCCCACATTGCACGCAATACTTTATGGCAGGGACAGCTGCTGGTGGCGTTGGTGTCAGCTTGAACGGGCTTCTCTGCGGCTGCGTTTCAAGCGTGGCCATAGCGACAGGCATGAGATATGGAAGAACCAGCCCTGAGGAGAACCCGAAACCGGTCTGGGAGATGGTTGATAGATACGTGGCTGAGTTCAAAGATAGATTCGGTGCTTTGAACTGCGGACAACTTGTTTGAATTTGAAGACTGAAGAAGGGTTGAAAGAATATTTTACTAGAGTTCACGATTACGCGTGTATCGAGCGATTGAGATTCGCAGTTGAAAAAGCCTTAGAAATACTTCGAGAATAGTAGTATGTGGGCACCTTGAATCGGTTGATGTCTCTATGCCAAAGAAGAAGATTAGGTCAAGAAAGAGGAGTCTAAAGAAGGCGAAACCAGCTCAGCTCACGCAACCGGAAATCTTGGAGATGGGATCGCAGAAGATGGCTGTCCTCGTGACTAAAGGCGACCCGAACAAGGTAGCGGCAAAGGCGATGCCAGCCCTCTACGGCTCGGTTTATAAGCTCAAGTTCGAGTTGAAGAAGAAGGGAACTGATTTCAAGGTTAGAGGTCTTCGAGCGAGGTGGCCTGATGCTCACCTAGTCCCGAAGGATGAGTGGACAGGGATCTGGGCGCTTCCCATTCCGAATGATGTTACTGAAATACCTCAGAAGATGCCTGAGGTTGAGGTCAAGATCGAGACTTGGCAGTATGGAACTGTTACGCAGATCTTGCACCTTGGGCCTTACAAGGACGAGGGACCGACTGTGGAGAGGCTTCATCGTTTCATCAAGGATAGTGGATACGAGATAGTTGGCACTCATGAGGAGGAGTATCTCACAAGTCCGAAAGCCAAGGTTCAGAAGACGCTGATCAGGTACCCTGTAAAGAAAATCGAGCGGACAAACTGAATTCTCAACAGCAACGAAAGCTCCTTTCTGGTAGTTGCGATCCAATTCTCAACATTAATGTTGATGGCCGATGTCTGAGTTGCCAAAAGTTGAGAGACGCACTTATCTCAAGTACGTCGGTACTGTAGTGATTGCTATAGCTGGGGTTGCAGGAGGATACTATCTTTATGTCAGCTTACCCAAGCCTGAACTCCTTCAAACGCAAACGCAGATCCAGATAGCTAAAAACATCACACCGAGAGAAACGTATACCTTAATACAGAAGAACAAACGTAACCCAGATTTTGTGATTCTCGATGTACGAACTCCAGCAGAATTTGCAGACGAGCATATAGAAAACGCTATCAACCTAGATTTCTATTCCGAAACTTTCAAGGATGACCTTAACAAACTGGACAAGACCAAAACCTATCTCATCTACTGTAGAACTGGAAGTCGCGGAGAAAGCTCTTTAGCAATAATGAAAGAACTCGGTTTTAGAGAGGTTTACAACATATCTGGCGGAATTGCCGGGTGGAAAGCAGAAGGATTACCAACCACAAAATAGGCTTATATGAAAAACGGCTATCCCTACTTGATTTCCAAGTTTCTTCTATGAAATTGTTGAGAATGTCAGCTTGGTTGCGCGCTATCCTCTACGTAGAACGGAAGATTTACAAATAGTCCGATTCGATCTTTGTCTATGTGTGAGAGTGATTGCTTGTCTGAAGATATCCGGAGAAAATTGATCGATCTTGGTTCGGCGAATCCCCTTTTCACAATAAAGCCAGGCCAAGACTGTGACCTCTACTTAGAGCATAATATCGTCGATGCAGAATACTACGGCGTCGCCTCAAAGGAGAAGGTTATGAAACGATATGCGGCAAAGATGTGGCTGGTTGAAGAGGATCTTACTTTGAAGTATAGGGAGATCATTCAAGAAGAAGATCGCAGTGCTGGTGTTTTACCGGCGCCAAAGTTGAGCTCAGAGAAAAGCGTCTTCAAAGGCAAGGTTCTATTCAAGAAGGAGAAGGGGGTAGGCTTCGGTTTTAAGAAACCTGGAGACGCATCCAGCTTTGGAAAAGTCTTCCAGTATGACTTCGATGTCAGGAGAATCCGTGAACCTGTGAAACAACTTGTTGAGGCAAACGGTTGGAAGTTTGAACAGATAGTCCTTGACTACAAGCATCCTAGTAGACAGGATCAACATTTCTGTAGTCAATGCGGTGCAGCGTTGGCCGCAGGGGCTGCATTCTGCATGAACTGCGGAAAGAAGATTCCCTAAGGCATTAGACAGTCAATCGAGAAACATCTGAAAGAGATCATAGAGCAGCTACCGAAGCTAGCGGAGCCCGAGGCTTTGGCCGGGGCGTTTCTGCCTGAAGGGCCGCTCGGAATCCTAGTCAAGGTTGTTAGGTTGGCGGTTAACTCGGCTGGTGTCGCCTTGATCTTCATCACTCTAGGAGCCTTATGGATGCTATTCAGTCTATTCTGGGTGCCTGCGATAATCGTGAGCGATATGAAGGTGCTAACGGCTCTTTCAAGTAGCTTCTCATTTGTGAAGAGGAACTTCTACACCGTTATCGGATACATCAGCCTCTATATAATCGCTGATAGGTTCACTGAGACAATCTTCCCGGGTGGAGGCGGGGGTGGAGGAGGCGCAGGCTGTGGATTCGGCTTTGCGATCGAGCCCGCGCTTCAGGGAGTTTTTCAAGTGTTGTTGCAAGCATTCTTCATTCTGATGCTGTACGCAGTCTATATTGACAGACAGCCAACTCAGGCGCCTATAAGCGGATCGCCGACTACTCAGAGCGAGAGTTCTAGGTAGCAACGAAACCCCATCCTTTTTTGTAGTTGGATGAGCTTTTCAAAATCTTCAAATCAGTAGTTAGGGATGCTCATCTAGGATAGGTTACAGAGATGAAAGGCGGTTCTGAGGAGGCTATCCCTAAAGAAGTTGCCTTGCAACTTTGCGGTGAGATTCGGCGGGAGAATCAGGGCAAGTGGTTCACACAGTGCTGGGCTTGTGCGATGTTCTCGAAAGGTGATCCAGCTAGGATGTGTGTCAGTAGCAGGCCGGACTATCGAGGTTGCAAGTTGGTTAATACACGCTATGATAAGTCAAAGCCAAAGGGTTAAGGGCCTATACTAGGAGCGAGGATGCATGGATAGTTCAAGGCATTGCCGAAGTCTTGCCCTTTGATGATGCGGAAGCCAACGCGGCGCTGGACCGGGCGCTACTGAACCGACACCCGTTAAGAAGAAGGGGCCGTTAATCAGCCTAGATAGCTTCTCTAAGCCACTCGAGAATAAGTCAACAAAAAAGAGGGAGATTGCGGGGACATCGCCAAACTTAATTTTGTCAAATTTTGTATTCAAATTGACCGTATCACATGACAAAATCTGACAAAACCCCCTATCTGCACAGATTGGTAACGCCGATAAGCCCATTTTGATACCTTTCAACCTAAAATAAGCTCATTTTGAAGGCGTTACCAAATTGGTAACGTTGGTAACGTTTGTCCTACCGTAAACTTTACCGTAACTCTTGACCCCAGCTTTCCTATCCGACCTCTCTTTTGGTGACTAGTGCATAGTGACTAGTGCCTATCAGATTTATAGGTTAACAAGTCAACCATAGGTTAACCAAGGTAAACCTAGAGGTTAACAAGTTGACCAAGACAATAGGAACCAAGGTAACAGATGAGCTCTACTCCAAAGTACTAACTAAATGCGCTGGTCTAAGCTGCACGCCTTCTCATTATCTCAAGAGGTTGATCGAGACCGACTTAGCTCAGCCTGAATCTAAGAAAACTGAGGCCCCCAAATCCAAGAAAGAGCTAGAAGACCAAGAGTTCGAGAAGTGGCTGAATACACCAATCCAATCTCCTAAAGACGACCTAGATGAGTAACTATGCCTCCTCTAGGATTCAAGACAATAACCAATGACTAGTGGCTAGTGCCTACCTGACTTATCTAGGATGTTATCACTGTTATCATGGATGTTATCAGGGTGTTAACATGGGTAAGCTAATAGCTACGCGAATAAGCGATGAAGCATATTCGAAAATGCTGGCAAAATGTGCTGGTCTAGTGTGCTCACCCTATGAGTACTTAAAAATGCTGGTCGAAACAGATATGGCTCGGCCTGAATCTATGGGACTCAAGAAGACCGAGGATGGAACGAAGTACATAACTATAGTCAAAGATTAGCCGAAGCTGATAACATTCGTAAAGCCGTAAGCAAAGACGATAGAAATTGTAAGGAAAGAATGATCTGATGCCTCCTCCAGGATTCAAGACAGTAACCATAAGCGAGAGGGTTTATGCTCTCCTCGTGATCAGAGCCAGACTGACAAGAAAAACCATTCCCAAGATCATAGAAGCGCTCCTAGGCATCTCTCTAGCTTATGTCAGCCCTGGGGCAGAAAGCTATTCTAGGGATTCTCCGAATGATTATTCGATAGGTGCCCTTGAGGCCCTATCCTGGGTCCTAGCTCTTCTCGACAAGGTCCATACTAACTTATTGAGTCACCCGCTTTAGACTCATTTTGGTCAGCTCACGTAGGTTAGGAAGCTTTTGCTGACTTCAGTTGGAATCGGCTCGAAGAGAGCTCGGACGTCTGGATCGACCGGAGCAAGCTTCATCATCAGGTAATGGTCTTTGGCTGTGTCGATCTTCTTCCAGCCTACCATGAGATCGATAGCGGCTTCAAGAGGTATTCCGCAGAGTCTAAGGCCTGTCAGGTATGCTTTGCGAAGGTCATGTAAGTTCAGCGGAGTGATGCCCAGTTTTATGCAGGCCTGTTTCAGTAGCGGATTCGCTGTATGCGGCATCAATTCTTGAATGAGAAAGTCTCCAGACTTCAAGCTATACTTGGCTATGTGAGTTTCCAAGAACTCTTTGAGTCTATTCGGTATCAAGTTGAAGTGCCATCGTTCTCCTTTTTTCGCATACACAGTCCAGGACTGGAAGTGGCCTTCTGAATCGAGAGCGATCTTTGTAAGTTTATCTCCGCCTATCCTTGTGCCCCAGAGTTCCCTCTCCTCTTCTCGGCTGCCCGTCCTTATTCCTGTCAGAATCTTCGACCATACGACAAGTTCGAATTCATCTTTCATGCGGTTCGTGAGGACCACATTGCTTTTGTTGGTTGCGCTTATTTTCTGGAAGCTTCTGGCTGCCTCTAGGATTTTGGGCAAATGCACCTTGTAGAAGTCAGGGGACATCAACTCGTTGACTAGGCGAGGCTGGCTTTTCAGACCCTTCGTCCGTAAGTACTTATCTCTCCATTCAGCTTTGCCGAAGCCGTATCGGACGAGGTATCGGAGAGCGATTATAGCGTTGAACCAAGCGCCTTTCGACCTCTTCTCCTTGATGTATCCGATAGCGTTCACAATGTCCTGGTCTTCTCTGATCGTTATGAGCCTTCTCCTATTCCAAGCGTTCTCCCAGATCTTGATGACGTTGTTTTTGATATATTTTGCACACGATGGTTTGACTTGTGTCTTGACCCAATTCCACCAGTCTTGAGCTTCTTTCTGATCGAAGAATCCCCCTGATACCGGAGCGAATGATTGTTCGTTGAACCTAGTCATTTGTCTCTTCAGTCTAGCTCTCCTGATAGTTCTCCAATAAAGCCCTTTAGGGAACCTGCCTACATCGAGAGCTAGAATCTGAGCGATCTTCCTATCCTCTTTGACCGATTCGCATAGCCTATCAAAACGTTGTGGAAAAGTAGGGTCATCCTCATAGCGGGCGAAAAGATCTGGACGGCCCATCTAGAGATGCCTCCGTCTCTTCTTGCAATTCGTACTTTATATCCTGCACGTCTAGTCTGAGATATACGTGCAGTATAACAATCCCAACAGCTTATATTTAAGGATGCAGTACATACTCGACATAATGCACAACTGTTGAAGATAACATCAAAAGGATGCGGCAAAGATGATTGGAAAGTATAATAGAACAACAGTATTCATCATAGATACCGACCTTTGGAATTGGGCGCAATACCGAGCGAAAACTCTAGGTTACGCCTCTGTTTCAGAGTACATCTTTGACTTAATCAAGATCGACAGAGAGCAAACCATTCTTGAGAAGAAGCCAGATAAGAAGTAACGCCTTCCCTAAATGAGATCCAGAAGATTCTGAAGAGGGGGGGTCTGTTAACCATTCACGCACAAACTTTTTTCGATAATAGGCTTGATCCTTATTGCTCAACGCTTTCGGGAGATTCAGTTCTTTTGTTTGTAGCTTCGAATTGCTTTCACAGGTTTGTCTGATTAAGTCTCAGTTCAGTTCCTTTTCTGAATCTCAAACCGTAAAAACCGATTGCAGGCGCTTGACATAATAAGTAATTATGAATACAAAGGCTAGGGTTCTTGCTGCTTGACCGCGGTAAGGTTTAGGACAACTTCAGCTATATCGCTTCCATATTCACATATTCTTCGGAGACTTTCCAAGATTAGCCTGAGGCTTGACATCTCGGGTCCCTTGATCTTCTGTTTCGAGATCTCGGGTACTATCTGGTTCTCGTAGGCTTCGATTTTCTTCGCTCTCTTCAGTACTTCGTCTGCTGAGTCGTAGCTTCTCTTGAAGAGTGATTTGATTGCGTCCTCGAATATGCTGTTCGAGAAGGAGTTGATTTCAGATATCCTTTCGAGCAGTTTGGGATCTATCTTCATTTGAACTGAATGAACGTTTTCAGCGATCTTGACAGCGTGATCAGCTGCCCTCTCGACGCTCTTCACGATGAGTCTATAGCCCAGGCATTCTCTCGGAGAGAGACGTATTTCCCTAATTGTTCTGGTGTTCTGAACAGCTGTCTTTATCTGGCGGACTATGTAGAAGCTGAAGCGGTCAACTTCATCATCCATCTTGATGACTTCTTCAGCCAGACTAGGGTTTCCTTCCTTAAGAGCCTGCATCGAGTCTTTCTGCATTGAGGAAGTAATAATGACCATTCTTCTCAGCGCGTCCTCGACGGAGAGTTCCGGGTAGCTGAGTAGAACCTGTAGAGTAAGTTCTTCAGGCGATTCAGTTACAATCTCTGTCCCAACAAGCTTCTTTCTTACCGTATCTCTTATCGCATCCCTCACGCTCGAGAGTAAACGTCCTTCAGTAGATCTGAGCCTGATGATATTGTAACCCACAAGGTAGAGTGCGATAACTCTTCGGATGATTGACTCAACGTCCGATTTGGGCAGAATGGCAAAGCTGATCTCACTAGGCTTCTCTTTCTTCACCATCGTCCTAGGAGTGACCGTTAACGTTCCATCCTCCCTTGTGACCACGACTTGGCCTCCGCGGCCCAACCCTATATCCTCCACCCATCTCTTCGGCAAAGAAACGATGTATGAGCCACGTCCAGTCACCTGAATTCTCCTTACTTCACCTTCTTCCAGCTGTTCTTCCATCGGATAAAACCTCTCTATATGAAGAATATAGATTTCTTTCCGTCTCATATTTCATTTGCGCGCGATATATGTATTCCTCTGCCATACTGGATGGAGAAAAAGAGGAAGAACAATTGAGCGAAAAAAGGAAGATAGGTAGATGGATGGCAGTAGCGGTACTTGCCGTAGTCGTAGTTTCTTCGATAGCCTTCATTTACTTTGGCCGGCAAGGACAACAGACCACCTATACGATCAATCAGAAAGGCTCGGATACTATGCTGATTTTGGCGCAGAAGTGGGCAGAAGAATACATGAAGAAGCATCCTGAAGCTCAGATAGCCGTTAGCGGAGGGGGATCAGGAACTGGGATCGCCGCCTTAATCAACAAGCAGGTGGACATAGCAGACGCTTCAAGAGAGATCACCGACAAAGAAATAGAGCAAGCAAAAGCGAATGGAGTCAACCCGACAGAATGGAAAGTCGCCTTAGATGGAATATCAGTGATAGTTCACCCTGACAACCCTGTATCTGAACTGAGCTTAGATCAACTCAAAGCCATATACAATGGGTCCTTCACAAATTGGAAGCAACTGGGCGGCAATGAGGCAGTAATAGTTGTCTATGGGCGACAGACGAATTCAGGAACCTACGTCTACTGGAAGGAACATGTGCTGAAGAACCAAGACTACAGAAATGATATGCAAGCGCTAAATGGAAACGCGGATATCGTGGAAGCTATCGCTAAAGACAAGAACGGTATAGGATACGTCGGCGTAGCTTACGCCTCACAACGCAGCAAAGAAGTGAACATACTCAAGGTGAAGAAAGACTCGAGTTCACCTGGAATACTGCCGACCCCTGAAACAGTTACGGACGGAACGTACCCAATTTCAAGGTACCTTTATGTGTATACCAACGGCATCCCAAAAGGCGCAGTGAAGGACTACATAAAATGGATTCTTGGACCTGAAGGACAGAAGACTGTGGAGCAGGTTGAGTACATACCGCTACCGAACGAAGTGATCAATGAACAATGGGCGAAGCTAATTGATTAACATGCTCAGCCACAAAGGAATCCCCACTTTTCTTTCCAAGGGTATTCAAGATCAGGGGAAAATGAACAGCCCGATTTTTCATAAAACTGCAAGAGAGGGAGCGATATCTTGAGAACCGACTTTATCATTGAGAGATTCTTCTTGTTATGCGCTCTAAGCTCGATACTTGTAATTGCTCTCATCTTCATATTTCTCTTTAAAGAAGGAATTCAGACTTTCATCTATATCTCGCCGATTCAATTCTTCACTGGAAGCATTTGGCAGCCAGTAGCTAGCCAGCCTAAGTACGGTATACTCCCTCTCGTAGCTGGATCTATTCTAGTTACTTTGGGAGCAACAGTTATTGCGGTGCCCATAGGCATACTGTGCGCAACTTATCTTGCTGAGGTATCCAATCCAGCCGCGAGAGAGATCTTGAAACCTATGATAGAAATCCTTGCGGGCGTACCCTCAGTAGTCTTCGGCTTCATCGCTCTCACAGTTCTCGCCGACTTTACACATGGCATCTTCAATACGACCTACCGCTTGAACGCACTGAACGGCGCGGTAATTCTGGCTGTAATGATAATGCCCACCGTCGTCAGCGTTTCTGAGGATGCGATTTCAGCCGTCCCGAAAGAGTACAAGGAGGCGGCCTTAGCTCTTGGAGCAACGAGATGGGAGGCCTCCAGACGCGTAGTTCTGCCTGCAGCGCTGTCAGGTATAATCGTAGCCGCAATGCTGGGCATTGGCCGAGCTATAGGAGAGACGATGGCTGTCTTGATGGCGACAGGCAACGCACCACTGTTGACATTCGATCTATTAAGCTCTGTCGAAACCATGACGGCAACCATCGCGATAGAGATGGGGGAGGTTGCATTCGGTTCCCCACATTACCATGCATTGTTCGCGATAGGACTTGTCCTCTTCGCGATGACTTTCATAGTTAATCTCATCGCAGAGCTGGTTTCCGCCAAGTTTAGGAGTCTCAGGTATTGATCTCTAGAAGAGTCAGAGAAAAGATCGCGTTTACCTTTCTTCGACTATCAGCTCTACTAGTTCTCGTCGCGCTAGTCGCCATCTTGTACTACATAGTCAGCAACGGTATAGGAGTTGTAAACATAGGCTTCCTGTTAAAGAATCCTGAAGAAGGTATGACTCGAGGAGGAATCTTCCCCGCAATAGTCGGCACAGTCTACTTGGTTGCATTAACCTTGCTGTTTGCACTTCCATTAGGCGTCGCTACGGCAATATACTTGTCAGAATATGCTAGAGGAAAGAACAATCGAGTAGTAATGATAATCAAAATGGCGACTAGAATCCTAGCAGGGATACCGTCCATAGTGTACGGTTTGCTTGGATTAGGCCTGTTCGTCCTTTTCTTGAATCTACGTTTCAGCATCCTTTCTGCATCATTAACTCTATCATTTCTCACTGTTCCGATCATCATTGCCGCGTCAGAGGAAGCGCTTGAGAGTGTTCCAATGTCTTATAGAGAAGCAGCGCTTGCGTTGGGAGCCACAAGATGGCAGACTATAAGAAGCGCGGTTCTACCGTATGCTCTTCCAGGCATCATGACTGGATCGATACTCGGATTGAGTAGAGCAGCCGGCGAGACAGCGCCCATAATGATAACAGGTGTAGCATACTACCTTCCACGTTTACCTATATCACTCTTCGATCAGTTCATGGCTTTACCGTTTCACATCTTCACTCTCTCAACACAGTCATCGAACCCTCAGCTGACCAGGCCTGTACAATTCGGTACAGTATTCGTCTTGATGGCTCTTGTCCTAGTGATGAATCTTGCAGCGATAGTCATCAGAAGCCGGTACAGCAGACTGAGAGCGTGAAAGCCTTGTCAAACAACAACCTAAAGATTCAGACAAAGAATTTGAATCTCTGGTTTAGCGAGAAGCATGTGCTAAAGAACGTCAATATCGTGATCGAGGAGAAGAAGGTCACTGCGATCATGGGACCTTCTGGATGTGGAAAGACCACTCTCATCAGAGCTTTCAATAGAATGAACGAAATCATCCTTGGCTGTAGAACTTCAGGCGAAGTCCTAATCGATGGAAAGGATGTGTACGGCTTGGATACGGATGTCGTCGATTTAAGGAGGAGAGTTGGACTCGTATTCCAGAAGCCAAATCCATTCCCGAAGTCGATCTACGACAATGTCGCTTTTGGACCAAGAATACATGGAATAACTCGAAGAAGGCAACTGGACGACTTCGTTCAATTCAGCCTTCAAGAAGCTGCACTCTGGGAGGAGGTCAAGGATAGATTGAACGACTCAGCGTTGAGCCTGTCCGGTGGACAACAGCAGAGACTATGTATTGCGAGGGCGCTTGCTGTAGCCCCTGAAGTAGTTCTCATGGATGAACCGTGTTCAGCGCTGGACCCTGCAGCCACGGCTAAGATCGAGGTCTTGATGAGAAAACTCACACAGAACTATACTGTGATCATTGTTACACATAACATGCAGCAGGCGGCTAGGGTATCAGATTTTACAGCCTTCATGTATCTTGGAGAGCTTGTCGAGTACGGGGAGACGAAGAAGATCTTCGAGAACCCTGAGAATGAGTTGACTGAGAAATATATAACCGGAAAATTTGGCTAGGTGAAGTAGTTTGAGTAAGAGACCGCTGGATGAAGGTTTGAACACCATTAAAGGAATAATAACCGATATGGCAGATTTGGCTGTGAAGACCGTGGAGGCATCTGTTGGAGCTTATGTGGAAGGAGGGGCTCTAGAGGTTCAGGTTAGAGCTTGGTCCGACGCCTTGAGATCTATGCACAGCGACATTGAAGAGGTCGCAGTGGAATTACTTGCGAGATATCAACCTG
>Ga0315314_1001396_pt1 | contig 21963 bp, 25 predicted proteins | sample TDP9_MG_FD_203631 | JGI IMG/M metagenome (GOLD analysis project Ga0315314, IMG submission 203631) | Freshwater sediment microbial communities from Lake Towuti, South Sulawesi, Indonesia - TDP9 | ecosystem: Environmental > Aquatic > Freshwater > Lake > Sediment | place: Indonesia: South Sulawesi... | reverse complement strand
TATTCCCTGTCTTCACCGGCTCTAGTGCCGTCTTCCTGCTAGGAACAGTGCTCATACTGCTCAGCTTCATCATCGGCTTCATGATGCTGGCAATAAGCTCTTCTGAGGCTGAGAGCACCAGGACGAAAACGCTCATCACAGAAGCGAAAGGTGAGCCAGATAGGAAGGCTCAATACGGAGGACTCGTGCTGATCGGACCGTTGCCAATAGCCTTCGGCTCGAACAGGAACCTCGCGCTGCTAATGCTTGCCCTGGGCGTGGTCTTGCTCATCATCCTGCTCGGGACGTTTGTTCTGATTGTCAAGTAGTCGCCTCGCCATCTCGTCCAATCCGATGCCGTTCTCTCGGGCCTTCTCCCTCAGCTCGCCGACAACCTGGATATAGACCTTGAAGTCGAGATTCTTCCGACGAACTGCGCGCCCAATCGCTCGCTCGAACTCCTCCTTTCGCTGTTGGACGCTGAGCGCCTCCCTGAGGAGGTCCAGCTGCTCAGAGTCCATCGGCCTGCCCCTTCCGACGCGCCTGACAGATGTCGATGAAGGCCTGAAACATCTCGTACCCGTTGTCCGTGTGCTCGACCTCAGGATGGAATTGCAGGCCGTAGAGCGGCCTGGCCTTGTGCTTCATCGCCTGAACCTGGCAGCTGTCTGAATGAGCAAGAGCAACGAAATCGGGAGGGAGCTTGGTGACCTCGTCATTGTGAGACTCCCAAGCCACGAAAGTGTCTGGCAGGCCCTTGAACAAGTCGTCTTCATCGTCGACAGTGATCAGCATCTTGCCGAACTCGGGCACCTTCGAAGGGCCGGCCTCTCCCCTGAGGTGCGTCGCCATGAACTGGTGGCCTGCGCATATGCCAAGGATTGGTAGGCCCGACTTGTCGATGTACTCCCCGCAGAGGCCCATGGCCTCGATATTCAGCCCAACCCGAGGCGCCCCGCCCGAGAGGACGAGCCCGTCAGCCCTGATCTTGTCAAGCGGTGTCCTGTTCGGGATGATCTCAGTCTCCACGCCCAGATCTCTGAGGACTCTCCACTCTCTGTGCGTCCACTGACCACCGTTGTCAACGACCAAGATGCGCATGGTCCGTGGAACAGCCCCTGAATATAAAGCCTCTGCTGAGACGAGGATATCATGCTTCAGATGAAAGCCGAATACGACTCAGCCAGCAATGCTGATTCCTGGTGAAATCCTATATAAGCCTGGCAAGAATTTGCCCTCCAGCAATCGAAGGTTGTTTCATTCCCACTCGATTGTCGCCGGGGGCTTGTTCGTAATGTCGTACACCACCCGGTTGACCTTGTCCTTCATCTTATTCGTGATCTTGATCGAGATCTTCTCGAGGACCTCGTGAGGTATCTTGGAGTAGACAGCGGTCATCGCGTCGACCGAGTCGACGGCTCTCACCGCGATTGTGTATCCGTAAGCTCTTATGTCGCCCTGAACGCCGACGCTCTTCACGGGCAGGAGGACTGCGAAGTACTGCCACGGCAGCTTCATCTTGCCTTCCGCAGCGGCCTTCTCGATCTCCTCTTCCACGATTGCGCACGCCTCCCTTGCGACCCCAACCGCCTCGCGAGTTGCTTCACCCATCACCCTTATTGCCATTGCTGGCCCAGGGAACGGTTGCTTCTCTGCGACCTCGATCTTGAGGACACGAGCGACTTTCCGCACCTCATCCTTGTAGAGATCCCTCAATGGCTCCACAAGCTTGACGTTCATTTCAGCCGGCAATCCGCCAACATTGTGATGCGACTTGATCGTGTCCCTCAGGCCGCCACCGCTCTCGATCCAGTCTGGTGCAATGGTTCCCTGCACTACGTACTCAGTGCCGAACTTCTTGGCTTCTCGTTCGAAGATTCTGATGAACTTCTCACCGATGATCTTCCTTTTATCCTCGGGGTCTGTGACGCCCTTGAGTGCCGCGAAGTACTCATCGCTCGCGTCGACGACAACATGGTTGACGCCAAGGCGCTTGAGCATCTTGTCCACGCTCTCTGTTTCGCCTTTTCTCATGAAGCCAGTGTCGACATACACCGCGAGCAAACGGTCGCCGATCGCTCTGCTCACGAGAGCAGCGCAAACCGTGCTGTCCACGCCGCCAGAAGCCGCGATGATGGCTTTGCCCTTGACCTCTTCCTTCATCTTTTTGACTTGGTCCTCGATGAATTTCTCCGCATCGAACATCTAGATCTCGACTTCCTTTGAATCCTGGACGACCATGTCCTTCAGCTTCTTGCGATATTCAGAGAGCGAATTCCGGATCTTCTCATCCTTGAGTGCCATGATCTCGGCTGCGAGCAGTGCCGCGTTGTCTCCTCTGTCCAAACCCACGCCCGCGACAGGCACACCCGGCGGCATCTGCACGACGGACAGAATGGCATCGAGGTTAAGAGCGCCACTGACCGGGACGCCAATGACCGGCTTGATCGTCCTCGCAGCAATGGCGCCCGGGAGAGCCGCGGACAGGCCAGCAATCGCGATGAACACTTCCGCATCGGTCTCTGCAACCAGCTTGTCGACCAGCTCAGGAGTTCTGTGGGCGCTTGCGACCGTGAGGCTGTACTTCACGCCAAGCGCCTTGAGCACGGCGACTGCTTTCTCGGCCACCTTCATGTCACTCTTGCTGCCGAGAACAATCTGGACACTCATCAGAAAAGGTAGAAGGGTAGTTTGTAGAAAAAGGTTTGGTATCTATGATTTCATGATGGCGACGAGGAACACGCCGATCGCGGCAAGGGCGCCTAGAACGCCGGCCACGATGTACAGGAAGGCGTTCCAAATCACTTCGGACAGGTCGACCTCGATCGTGCCATATCCCAGCAGGACCCACACGATGCCTACGACCAGTCCAACGACAAGAAGCACGACGCCGATCATCCTGCTCTTTCCGCTGCCGAAATACGCTGTGAATATGCCCGCCAGCAGCATGAACAGCGCAAAGACTAGTATCAGCACTGTCAAGAACTCTATTGGTTCCATTTCATCCGCCCCCTTCACCAATGGTCTAGAACTTGATTCCTGTCAGGGTCTTAGTATCAATCACGCCCGGTATCGAGCGGACCTTGTCAACAACGACCTGCCCGAGCAGGTTGAAGTCCTCTGCCTCGATCTTCGCAATCAGGTCGTACTCACCGAAGAGAGGATGTAGCTCCACTACCTCCTTCACTTTAAGGAGCTCGTTGTAGACCTCGTGCTCTTTTGCCGGCGCGGTGCTTATGAGTATAAAACCCACGGCCATCTGGTCCTCACCGGTTCCGTATAATGGGATGTTCGGTCATAAAGCTTTCGGGTTGCAGTATCATTTGCCAAATTGCTGGCCGAATCTCTCCGACGCGGCCGGAAAGAGACGTATCCTCACACATCGAGACATCAATCGAATCGAGGTTCACTTCGATCTCCTCGTCACAGGCCTGTGCGCGCAATCTCAGACGCACTTCCTGCGCGCTGCCCTCCTCTGAACCATGTCCCAGGTGGGCATAGTGCTCTGCGCGCCGACACCTTCCACTACGAATGAAGCGGTCGATGCACCCACCCACGCGCATTCTTCTAGCGACAACGATCTGCTCAGGCCCGCATAGAAGCCCGCTCTGAATCCGTCGCCGGCACCCGTTGTGTCAACCACGTTGTCCGGCTGAATCGTGCCCACCAAGATTTCGTCGTCCTCGGTGACTATCCTGCTTCCCTCGCCGCCTCGAGTGTTGACGACCATCTTCACATAGGACAACAGCTCGACGTCCTCCTTCAGGTTGAGGTACGACTTCGCAAGCTCGAGTTCCGATGAGTTCACAAACAGCACATCGCAATACCCCAGAATCGCCCTGAAGCTCTCTGGAGTGTAGACATATGAGAGCTCTTGCGCGGGATCGAAACACACGGTCCTTTTCTTCTTTCTGGCGTGCTTCGCCACCTTGAGCATATATGATGGTCGACCAGTCCCGATGTGCACGAACTTGGAACTGTCGACGGTGTGAGTGCGCACAGGCAGCCTCTCCGCTTCCCTCATCGCGCCCTGGTCGACGAACCCAATCTGATTGTGATCCTTGTCGGAAACCATGATTATGAACGGCGTCCGCTCCCCTCTAACCTTGATCACATCTGTCGTGTCCACGCCGCTTTTTCGCAATGCGTCCATGAATCGCTTCGGAAAATCGTCTCCGACATAGCTTGCGAGGGCGGTCTTGACGTCGAGCGTGGAGGCGATTCTCGCGACATTCGCACCCGTCCCCCCGAAGTGCTCCTGACGGCCCTTCAGCTCAACGCAGGTGTTCGCCTGAGGGAACTGCTCCGAGCTGTAGATGATGTCAATAGCAGTGTGACCATAAACACCCAGGAAATTGCTTCGGCGCACCCCCTCACTCTCGTGTACCGTATCGGCTAGTGCGCTCTTGAAAATTAGGATGCTGGTCTTAAGTAATCGTTTCGGTCATCCTGCAACGAAAACTAGGTTCCCTCTCTCCAGTTCCTGACATACGCCTGCTGCTGTTTAGACAGCTTGTCAATCCTGACTCTCATCGTCTCCAGCTTGAGCTTCGCCACCAGCTCGTCGATGTGGTCGGGAACATCGTACACATCTGGCTCCAGGGTCTGCGCGCTGAGGTCGAGGTACTCCAGGCACAGCGCCTGGATGGAAAAACTCATGTCCATGATCTCGACTGGATGGCCCTGGCCTGCGGCGAGGTTCACAAGCCTGCCATCCGCTAGAAGATAGACCCTGCGGTCATTGTTCAGGAGGTATTCCTCGACGGACTCCCTGACCCGAGAGCGCTTCTTGGACATCTTCTCGAGCGCGGCCTTGGATATCTCATTGTCGAAGTGCCCAGCATTTGCCAAGACGCAGCCGTCCTTGACCACCCTGAGGTCGCTGGCAGTAACGACGTCCTTGCAGCCCGTCGCGGAGACGATGATGTCCGCTTCCTTCGCAGCCTCGGCCATAGGCATGACCGCGAAGCCGTCCAGCTTCGCCTCTATCGCCCTTATCGGGTCGACCTCGCAGATCGTAACATCCGCTCCCATTCCCTTGGCTCGCATGGCTATTCCCCTGCCGCACCAACCATACCCAGCAATCACGAAGTTCTTCCCCGCTATGGTGAGGTTCGTGGAGGACATGATGCCATCCATGGTCGACTGGCCAGTGCCATATCTGTTGTCGAAGAGGTACTTCATGTAGGCGTCGTTGACAGACATCACAGGGAATCTCAGCGCTCCCTCCTGGGCCATCGACCGCAGGCGCATGATGCCAGTGGTCGTCTCCTCATTGGCGCCCTTCACCTTCCCCAGGAGCTCCTTCCGCTTCGAGTGCAGAAGGAAGATGAGGTCGGCGCCATCATCGATGACGTAGTCCGGTCTGACGTCAAGCACCTTGTTCAGCGATTCGTAGTATTCCTTGGTTGTCTGACCCTTTTTGGCGTAGGTCTCGAGGCCGTACTCCTTGTTCAATGCCAGAGCGACGGAATCGTCGGTCGACAAGGGGTTACAGCTCGTAAGCCTAACATCCCCACCGGCCTCCTTAATTGTGAGCGCCAGCACGGCGGTCTTCGCCTCAGTGTGAAGGGCCATGCCCACCTTCAGGCCATCGAAAACTTGCTCCTTGACCATCCTCTCCCTTATCTTCGCAAGGACCTTCATGTGGGTCCGTGCCCACTCAATCCTCCGGATTCCTTTTTCCAGCTGCTCGCCCTTGGCCATGTTACCGCCGTCTAATCGGGTGCTGGCTTAATAACTGTTGTTCTCTGACTGGAGCTCGGTTCACCTCTTCGCTGCGCCGCTCAGGTTGATGGCAATTTCCGCGATGTCAGCGGAGTACAACGCCGCCCTCTCAAGGCTCTCGACAACCCGCGCCAAAGGCACCGCGAACTTGCCCTTGTGGTCCATGACCTGTTGGATCAGTACCTCCCCGTTCTCCCTCAGCCGCTCAGACTCATCCGCCACATCGTTGGCTAACTTGAGGTCCACTCTGAGGAGGGATTCCACAGATCGGTCGAGAACAGAGACTGCTGTTCCCCCGTAGTTCTGCATTTCCCTTGCGATCTTCTCCGGGATCTTCTCGGATGATATTGCACCTGCGCTGTGTGCAATCCGTGCGGCGTGATCCGCAATTCTCTCAAGAGCCTTTGCCGCGGAGAGGTAGAACGACGCCTCAGAGACCCCCAAGCCCATCTTCCTTGCCACAGAGCTGTCACGAACAAGCATGCTCTGCTGCTTAGAAACGAACCAGTAGAGCCTGTCAACTTCGTCGTCCCTCGACACGACATCGCCTGCCAGGTCACGGTTTCCCTCAATCAGTGCCTCCATCGCGTCGACATGCATCGATCGCGACATGAGGTGCATGCGCTTGAGGATCTTCTTCATGTCGAGGTGCGAGTGGTCAGCGACATCCTGGACTGAGATGGAGTTGCTCGATTCCTCCACGATCTCGGATCCGATCACACGCCGAGTGAAGTCCCTCACCGCCTTTCTCACATCTGGAGGAATCCTGGTCCGGGCCCTGACAACAATCTCGTCATGACCGGAAATGTACAACCCTATCAACCTTCTCAGAAAGTGGGTGCTGTTCTCCTCATCTTCAACGAGTATCTCCGTCTTCGACGTTGCCTTCCTGCTGCCAAGAGTGGGATCGAGAACAAGGAGGCCATTGTTGTCGATGACCATCGATACAAGGTCTCCCTCCTTCAACTTGGACGCGATAACCCAGTGCTTCGGGAGCGAGACAATATACGTTGACCCCCCTGTTTTCTGAAGCTTTCGAGTCTCCATGATTTCGACCTCGCACAGCTCCTTCCAGATAGCCTCTATAGGCCTCAATACATGAGACGCATATTAGTTGGTTCCTATATAGATACTATATAGACTATAGCCAACCGTGCCTCTACCGGCTCTATTTTCGGAAGGCATTTGGACTCGTAGGATAAGTCGTGTTCGAAAACGAGAGAGGAAGAACATGCGCTGCGAGCTCAAAGCCGAAGAGAGGCCAGGAATAGAAGAGAGGAAACTGTACGACGAAGTTCCGCCAGAAGATCTGGATATCGAGTTCAGACTGAAGTAGTCTCTAGAACAGACGTCAAGAACAGGTGAACCGCATGAACGAGAGTGAAAAGAACACAGAACAGAGGCGCGAAGAAAGAGTGGCTATGCCCCACAAGGGAGGGAGGACGACGGTTATCATCCTAGCAACGGTTCTCACCGTGGTAATAGTGATTGCCGCTGCGTTCGCGACCGGGATTCTATCGTTAGGATCTCAAGAAGAGAGCGTGACGCTCACAGGAGCTGGGGCCACTTTTCCCATGCCGCTAATCCTCAAATGGGCAGATGAGTACTACAACGAGACCGACGGCAGAGTTCAGATAAACTACGGAGGTGGCGGGAGCGGAGCGGGGATAACCCAAATCAAGGAGAAGCAGGTGGATTTCGCTGGCAGTGACGCACCGCTGAGCTCCTCTGATTCATCGAGCTACGGTCTTGTACACATACCCGAGACACTGGGTGCCGTCGTCGTAGCCTACAACTTGCCCGGAATCAGCACGCTGAAGCTGGACGGGGACACGATAGCGAAGATCTTCATGAAGAACATCACGGCCTGGAACGACCCTGCGATTGCAGCGTTCAATCCAGGAATAACACTGCCGTCCAACGACATCGCCACGGTCGTCCGATCGGACTCGTCTGGAACCACTTTCGTGTTCTCAGGATATCTCGCGATAGTCAGCAACACCTTCGACGCAACCTACGGCCAAGGAAAGACGGTTGCCTGGCCGAGTGGAACAATCGCTCAGGCCGGCAACTCCGGAGTCGCGCAGGCAGTGCAGGGCACTTCATATTCTGTCGGATACATCGAGCTGTCATACGCGCTTGCGAATGCCATGCCCTTCGCGCAGGTGAAAAACCAGGCCGGCAACTTCATCACCGCATCGCTCGAGACGACTGCCGCAGCTGCTGCCGCGGCTGTGCCAACGTTACCAGCCGGTGACGGCGACTGGTCCCATGTGAACGTGCTGAACGCTCCAGGTGAGAACTCATACCCCATCGCGAGCTTCACCTACATCCTGATCTACAAAGAGCTCTACAGCGACCAGACGAAGATGAACAAGACAGCTGCAAAAGAGCTCGTCAACTTCCTGTGGTGGGCGGTTCACGAGAAGGGCCAATCGTACGCTGACGACCTTGACTACGCGCCCCTGCCGGCAACTGTCGTGACCCTGAACGAGGAAACGCTCAGGATGATCACGTACCAGGGTGAACCAGTTTTGTGACGTCAGAGGCAAAACCTATCAAAACCATTTCAAAACACATTTCTCCCGAGCAAGCGAAAAGATCTGCACAGGGAGCCAAGAATGGCGTCTGAAAAGGGAAGCAAACAGTCGGCACTCGTCCGCTCATCCGCTGCGGACCCGCTCTTCCATTACTTCACGATGAGTATTGGTCTGGCTGTGATCGCGCTGCTGGGCTACATGGTTCTCAAGCTGATTGGCGACGCTTGGCATTCAATCACGTATTTCGAAGGGCGCTTCCTGACGAGCGCTGTCTGGAACCCGAGGGAGGATGTGTATTCGGCGCTGCCGTTCATCTTCGGCACACTAACGACATCGGCCATTGCTATACTAATTGGCGTGCCGCTGAGCATAGGCATAGCGATCTACCTCTCAGAGCTGGCACCCCCATGGATCAGGGAACCGTTGTCTTTCCTTGTCGAGCTCCTCGCAGCGGTCCCGAGCGTCATCTATGGACTCTGGGCGATGTACGCGCTAAGGCCCGTTCTGATGAACGACGTGGAGCCGTTCTTGCAGAGCATTTTGGGATGGACGCCGTTCTTCCAAGGGACAGGGTTCGGCATAGACAAGCTCGCAGCAGGCATCATACTAGCGGTCATGATCATCCCGACTGTCGCATCAGTCTCCAAAGAGAGCCTGATGGCCGTGCCAGATTCCCAGCGCGAGGCTGCGCTGAGCCTTGGAGCGACAAGGTACGAGACCACTAGAATGGCCGTTCTTACCTACGCCCGCTCAGGCATGTTCGGCGCTGCAATACTGGGGCTTGGAAGAGCTGTTGGCGAGACGATGGCCGTCACGATGACCATCGGGAACGCGAATATGATATCGTGGTCCCTTCTTGATCCCGGCCAGACAATGGCAAGCGTCATTGCCAACAACTGGCAGGAAGCTGAGGGCCTAATGCTGTCAGCGCTGATCGAGATCGGCGTAGTGCTGTTTTTCGTCGCACTCATAGTCAACGTTATCGCTCGACTGATGGTCGGGAAAGTGCTGAAAGCAGTTCCAATGACTGGAGGGGGATTGTGAGGAGCTACAAGGCCCGGAAGTTCAAGAACCAGCTCGCTTCCCTGCTGGCGTTCGGGTGCGTTCTTCTGGCTCTCATCCCCCTCGTATCCATTCTAATAGAGGTCATTGTGAGGGGGTTGCCCGCCATTGACTGGAACTTCCTGACGAACAGGACCATGAGTTCCGGCAATCCGGAATCCGGTATCGGGAACGCCATCGTCGGTTCGGTGCTTCTCGTGGGCTGGGCGTGCTTGATCGGCCTTCCGCTGGGAATTCTAACTGGAATCTACGTCTCAGAATACGGGAACAACTGGATAGGCAACTCGATGAGGTTCTTCAACGACGTTCTGGCTAGCTTCCCATCCATCGTCGTGGGCCTGTTCGCGTACTCGCTCCTCGTGACCGTCGTCGGATTCTCACTCATCTCGGGCGCGTTTGCCCTCGCAATAATCATGATACCGATCGTGGCGAACACAACTGAAGAGGCCCTCAAGATGGTTCCCAACTCACTGAGAGAGGCGTCCCTGGCGCTGGGGGTTCCACGCTGGAGGACGGTCATCAAGGTGATCATTTCAAATGGCAGGGCTGGGCTCGTGACAGGGGCGCTGTTGTCGATCGCGCGCATCGCAGGAGAGACCGCTCCGCTGCTGCTGACATCTTTCGGAAACCCATTCTGGTCAACAGGCCTATTCAACCCGGTGGCCGCGCTGCCGCTAACTATATTCAGGAACGCGATGTCGCCTTACGCGGACCTCCAGCAACAGGCCTGGGGGGCTGCGCTCGTGCTGATAGTCATGGTGCTTTCCCTCAATGTCATAGTCAGGCTTCTGACTCGTAGCAGGTTCAAGAACAGGACAAAGGCGGTGAACAGGAAATGGTTGGCAAAATCGAGACCAAGCGTTTGAACGCATATTTCGGGGACGTCCATGCAATCAAGGACGTCGATCTCAGCATCCCCAGCAACAAGATCACGGCCATAATAGGGCCTTCTGGATGCGGCAAGTCCACACTAATCAGATGCATGAACAGGATGCACGAGGTTGTCAGGGGCACGAGGGTCACGGGCAAAGTGATCATCGATGGCAGAGACATCTATGCCCCAGGAACGGACTCGGTGCTCGTGCGCAGGAAGGTCGGAATGGTGTTCCAGAAACCGAACCCGTTCCCCACGATGAACATCTACGATAACGTGGTTGCAGGGCTGAGGTTGAACGGTGAACGAGATTGGAAAATCCTCGACGCGACAGCAGAGCGGAGCCTCAAGCTCGCGGCTCTGTGGGACGAGGTGAAGGACCATCTGGATGCTTCGGGCGTCAGCATATCTGGCGGACAGCAACAGAGGCTGTGCATCGCGAGGGCGCTCGCCGTCGAGCCCGAAGTGCTCCTCCTGGACGAGCCGTGCTCTGCCCTTGACCCCATCGCCACAGCGAAGATAGAGGACCTTCTGTTCGACCTCAAGCGGAGCTACACTTTGGTCATCGTCACGCACAACATGCAGCAGGCCGCGCGTATTGCAGACTACACCGCCTTCATGTACTTGGGCGAACTCGTGGAGTTCGGAGAGACCACGAAGATATTCGAGAATCCGGAGAAGGAACTGACCGAGAAGTACATCACAGGGAGGTTCGGATAACCATGTCACCGAGGAAGGCCTACCAGACGGAACTCGAGGAATTGGACAGACTCGTAGATCTGATGGCGGGAAAGGCGCAGAATGCAATCGCTCTCGCAGTCAAGTCCTTCGAGAAGCTCGACCCGGAGCTAGCCGACGAGGTCATAAAGATAGATTCCGAGATGTACCAGCTGAACATCAAGATCGAGAAGAAATGCCTTGAGGTCATCGCGCTCCAGTCACCAGTCGCGAAGGACCTCAGGACTGTCGGCACGTATCTCAAGGTGATCACAGACTTCGACAGAATAGGCAGGTACGCCAGGGACATTGCCGAGGTCACCCACCGTTCGGGAGATAAGGCCCATTTCAAGCCTCTCGTGAGCATCCCGCACATCGCGGACATGGCCTCTCGAATGGTCGAGATGTCAGTGAAGGCATTCATCGACAGGGACGTCGGTCTGACAAAGGACGTGTTCGAGCTTGAGGACAAGGTCGACTCGCTATACGATGAGATCTTTCGTGAGGTCATCACTTACATGATGGAGGATTCGAAGAAGATCGGGATAGGCATCAACTACATGCTTGTCGCCAGGTACCTCGAGAGAATCGCAGACCACGCGTGCAACATCTCCGAGCGCACCATATACATGGTCACGGGCGAGAGGTTCGTGAAAGAATGAGCGAAGGAATCACTTGAGCGCGAGGAAGCTCTTCAGGTTCCTCGCCATGAGATTCGAGACCTTCTTCAGGTTCTCGTCCCTGTTGTACTTCGACAGTGCCGTCTTCGCGGCCTCCGGACTCTCCTTGAGGTCTTGGATATTGAGCACAAGCTCAGGAATGGCCCGGGTGACCTCGTCGACAATTGTCACTGTCGCAGTTCTCGCGGTCCTCGACATTGGGTTCAGGTCGATGGCTATTGTCTTCTTGCCCATGTTCGCAAGGGCCTCTGCTCTGTCCCCGTCCTCGAGAGGTATCACCACAACATCTGCGGAGTAGATTCCCTCCTTGGAGCACATGGCGCGCATGTGGTCGAGACCAGGGAGCTCAGCGTCGGGGAGGAACCCCAGAACCTCGGCAGCACCGTGCTCCTTTAGCACCTGCATGATCTTGGAGATCCTCTCGTCCGTCCTGTGGAACAAACACACTTCGATTCGCGCCCGCGCGAGGATCGACAGGCGCACGACGTCCTCAGGGCAGAGGGCGGCCACATTGCCGTTGACCGATATCGCGGGCCTCTGCGCCCCGAGAAGATGCGCGGCAGCCGCCCTCGACGCAGCCCTCGCCTCCTTTGTCGTCTGCTCGCCGAGGAGATAGTCGAACATCTCTCCCCTGCCGTGAGCGATCAGGCCCTGAGGCACGACGATGCCGTGCCGGAAACCGCCCACGAGCCTCTCCCTGAGCATCAGCGACTTGTACCTTGGATGAGTAGGTGGGATTCCTGTCATTCTGTCACCTGCTGCGCCGAGCCATACGGCCCTCTCGCGCGCTTCCGTTACCGTTAGTGGGGCTCAAACCTTAAATACCTTGAGGAAATCATTATATATAACATCGCACATAGCCCGGGCGACAAAAACTATAAAAACAATTCGGTGAGCCCGTTGCGTCTTCTCGGTGTGGTCCAAGACATATCACATGACGGGAAGCTCATCGTGAAGGCAAGATTCGCACCGAACAACAGGGAGATAGTCAAGGACAACCTGAAGGGCGAGGTCGGAAGAGTCGTCAAGGTCTTCGGGCCCGTCCGTGCACCGTATGTTGCGATAGAACCCAAGAAGGAACTGAGGACACTTGCTGTGCTCGGCAAGGAGGTCTACGTTCCTATGGAGAGGGAACATGGCAAAGGTAAGAGAGGAAACTGAACAGGTCGAAAGATGCCCTGAGTGCAACAGCTCTCACCTCGTGAGAGACTACGAACGCGGAGAACTAGTGTGCGAGGACTGTGGAATAGTCCTCGACGACCAGCTGATAGACCAGGGCCCCGAATGGAGGGCCTTCGACGTCGAGCAGGGTGAGAAGAGGGCCAGGACTGGCGCGCCCATGACCTACACGATACACGACAAGGGCCTCTCGACCGAGATCTCCTGGAAGAACAAGGACTCGTATGGAAAGAGCATTCCGACGAGGAACAGGGCGCAGCTCTACCGCCTGAGAAAGTGGCAGCGCAGGATCCGCGTGTCCAACGCCACTGAGAGAAACCTGGCGTTCGCCCTGAGCGAGCTCGACAGGATGGCATCGTCCATGGGCCTGCCGAGGAATGTGCGCGAAACAGCTGCCATGACCTACAGGAAGGCGGTGAACAAGAACCTCATACGCGGCAGAAGCATCGAGGGAGTTGTCGCTGCATCACTGTATGCGGCATGCAGACAGTGCAACGTCCCAAGGACATTGGACGAGGTGGCCAACTCCTCCCGCGTCGGAAGGAAGGAGATAGGAAGGACCTACAGGTTCATGACCCGGGAGCTCAAGCTCAAACTGATGCCGACCAGGCCTCAGGACTACGTATCGCGCTTCTGCTCCGAGCTGAAGCTGTCAGGTGAGGTGCAGTCCAAGGCGGCCGAGATCCTGAAGGATGCTGCGAAGAAGGAGCTGACTTCGGGCCGTGGGCCGACAGGCGTCGCTGCAGCAGCGATATACATCTCCTCAATCCTCTGCAACGAGCGCAGGACTCAGCGCGAAGTGGCGGACATCGCAGGCGTGACAGAGGTCACGATCAGGAACCGCTACAAGGAGCTCACAGAGAAGCTTGGCATAGAGGTCCAGCTCTGAGAAAAAACCAAGAAATCCCTTCATTCTCACTTCTTTTTGGCGAGGTACATCCGACACATATTTAGTGGCCTCCATCATTCGCCATGATGGGGAGAGCCCGTGGTCAAGATAGGGATCAACGGTTTTGGCAGAATCGGCAGGAATGTCTACAGGGCTGCGCTCGAGAAGAAGGGGTTTGGCAAGGAATTCGAAATCGTCGCAGTCAACGACATCGCCCCTGTTGACTCGCTCGCCTACATGCTCAAGTATGACTCCGTATACGGCAAGCTCGACAAAGAAGTCAAGATCGACGGCACGGGAATCAGGGTCGAGGATGTCCGGTTCGAGGTCACGCAGGTCAAGGAACCCGGGGAGATCCCATGGAGGAAGCTCGGAGCCGAGGTTGTCATCGAGTCAACAGGCCTGTTCACGGAGAGAGAGAAGGCCGCGAAGCACATGAATGGAGGGGCCAGAAAGGTCATCATATCGGCGCCCGCAAAAGAGCCGGACTTGACCATCGTCCTTGGCGTCAACTATGACATGTACGACAGAGCGAAGCACAATGTAGTGTCGATGGCCTCCTGCACGACCGGCAGCCTCGCCCCGCCAACGAAAGTCATCAACGACAAGTTCGGGATCGAGAAGGGCATGATGACGACGATCCACGCATACACCGGAGACCAGCGCATTGTGGACCTGCCCCACAAGGACTTCAGACGAGGGAGGGCAGCATCCCTGTCCATAATCCCGACCTCGACGGGCGCCGCGAAGGCCATAGGTGAGGTGATACCCGCCCTGAAGGGGAAGATGAACGGCTTCGCGCTCAGGGTTCCGACGCCGTGCGGATCGGTCACCGACCTCAGCTTCACGACCAGGAGCGAGGTCACCGCTGAGGACATCAACATGGCGCTCAAGGAGGCCGCTGATGGCCCGATGAAGGGCATCATGGAGTACACTGCAGACCCGATCGTCTCGACGGACATCATCGGGAACACTCACTCCGCAATCATCGACGCTCTGTCAACGATGGTCATCGGAGGCAAGGGCAACTTCGCCAAGATCCTTTCCTGGTACGACAACGAATGGGGCTATGCGAATCGGTTGATCGAGCTCGCTCCGAAGCTTCTTTAAGCGGCGTGAATGACCGGAGATCAGGCCTGCCCGGGTTAAGAATTAATATGCGGCTTGCTCTAGGTCATTTCGATGGTTTCCTGTTACGACTGCGAGTACTTCGGCACGGACTGCCTTGGGATAGTGCCGCCCATCAAGTACCGTGACAGGATCGACGAGTACTGCAAGAAGTTCAAATCGGTCCAGTACAGGCACGAACTGTACAAGCCCGATGGCACGTCGCGCCTCTGATCAGGGCCTGCACCTGCTCAGGTTCACATACTCGACCTCTTTCTGGGACACTCTCCCCAGCAGAATCTCCTTCTTCACGCCGTGCGCAAGACGCACCGCCCTGCTGACCTCCGGCCACATGGCTCTGTAGCCTTCTGGAACGGCGTGCACGAGGTACCTCGCATGCTGCTTTCCAGGGTCGCCCTCGTAGGCCCTGAAATGAGAGCCGTACTTGAAGCCGGTCTTGACGACGAGGCCTTTCTCCTTCATGTCCTTGAACGCGTCGAGCCTGAGATCGAAGTCTGGCTGGAGCGACCTTGCTCGTCTCTTCAGAGCGGCCAGAGCTACCGCTCTGTTCGTCTTCGCATCTCTGAGCTTCAGCACTCCCAGTTCCACGAGGAACGCCGCCTCGATTAGCGAAAGCTGCAACGTCCGCCCAATCGACTTCCCGAAGAAGTGCCCTTCGTGCAATGCAGGCGCCTGGTCCCTGTCGGTGACAAGAACACGGTCTGCCATCAGAATGCCCTCGACGCTCCTGGTAAGATCGACAGCCCCGAGCTTGCCCTTCGGCGTGACGCGCCTCACCTCGTAGTATGTCACATCGCTCTCCTCGTCCACCACCGCGAGGAGCAGCCTCTTCCTCACGTCCACTGTGTGATCCAGGTCCTCAAGGAGGCTGCCGAGGTCGAACGCCGATCGCTCAGATATTGCGGACACCCACCACTTGCTGGGAGTCTTGTTCGGGGAGCCGCCGCGCGGAAACAGCCTGAAGTCCAATGGTGGCTGGCCGAGCTTCACGATGTATCCCCTCTGTCTCAGCTCTCTGTACACGAGGTACCGAATCTCAAACCCCGGAGAGATCTTGTGCGCGAGCCGGAGAAGGTCGCTGGCGCTCATCATCTTTCCATCTGACTGGACCCCCAGGCGCTCCGATTCCACAAGGTACACGGCCTCCATCAGATCGAGCTTGAGGCTTCCTCCTGGCTGGGGCACGCCATAGTATCCCTTGTTGTGGATTTGGCTCGCCTCGGACTGATCCTCGACCAGCACTTCTGTGCCACGGAGCTGACCGCTCATCTGCGCAGCATATTGGCATCGGTAGTTATTACTCTGCTTGCCAGCGTCGGAATTGGGCTCCCCAGCATATCCTCAAATACCATAGCAGAACATAGAATCCGAAGGAGGGAATGTTGGAAGAGGAATTGGCAAAGAGCATCATTTTTTGTGCTCGGGGGGATCCTGCTTCCAACTTCCTTCCTGTTATTTCTGTGACGCCTTAGGAGGGTAAGGGCGCTCGGCCCCGAGAAACGGGGCTGTACGGGAGCCGTAGCGTACTCATTCGTGCTGATCACATAGATCGGCTTCATGGTCACAATGGCCGCGTTCTATGGCTGGGGTAGTATTCTAGTTCTGGCCATGATGACATCGGTACTTGGAATCTCGGCTTTCAAGTTCCTGAGGCCGAACTACGCTGAGGAGAACGAGCCCAATAGGACCTTCCCGGAGATACCTTGGAAGCTGGCCATCGCATTCTGCATAGGCGGAATGCTGTTGGCTCTCGCCGGGGCAGCCTCGAGCGAGTACTTCCTTGTAGGAGTGTATCTTGCCCTGTTTGGCCTTGCGGGCGCTGTCATATTCCTCACCTTTCTCTACCAGGTGCTGGCCTAGTTGACTGCGCCGAAATGCCTAATCGCAATTTTGATATAGAAGCGCTAACATAACCAATTGTCCGGAGAGAACTAACACGCTATGAGGTGAAGACATGATCCGAAGAAAAGAGAAGAGAGAAGGAATTGTCCCAAGAGACTACTGGGGGCCAACATGGACGAACCCGATGGCCCTGTTGAGCGACATGGACAGGCTCTTCGAGGATTTCAGGTCGGATTGGGAGAACGCCTTCATGATACCCAGAGCTTTCACCACTGACCTGGTCAGACAGCCTCTGATCGACCTGTCCGACAACGGCAAGGAATACGTCGTCAAGGCAGAGGTCCCGGGAATCAAGAAGGAAGACCTCAACATTGAGGTTACGGAGAATGGGATTGAGATCTCTGGCGAGACGAAGGTCGAGGAGAAGGAGGAGGACAAGGACAGGGGCTACCTGAGAAAGGAGAGGCGCTACGCCAAGTTCTTCAGATCGCTCCCGCTGCCCGATGCGGTGTTGGCCGAGAAGGCCGATGCCGAGTTGAAAGATGGCATCCTCACGGTCAAGCTCCCAAAGGCTGCTCCGCCGGAGAGAAAGAGCAAGAAGGTCTCCGTGAAGTGACCGAGAGGTTTTTGCAGATATCCCAAGAAACTTTCTTCATTTCCTCTTTATTCGGACACACTCAACGCTAGTCGGTGCTCATCATGTCAGCAAAAAGAGAGAAGATACTCAGGGTCGTCCAGGCAAAGTCTGGGGACGATGGAAAAGGAATAGCCAGAGTTGACCCTGCCCTCATGCGGATCCTGGAACTCAGCCAGGGCGATACTGTCATCATAGAGGGATCGAAGCCAACAGCGATCACGGCCTACAACGGGTATCCCGAGGACGAAAACCGCGGGACGATAAGGATCGATGGTGCCACAAGAAAGAACGCAGGCGTAGGCCTGGACGAGAAGGTCGCCATCCGAAAGGTGGTCCCCAAACCCGCGACCAAGGTCACGCTGGCGCCAACGCAACCGCTCAAGATCCTTGGAGGTGCGGAATACCTCGCGCAGGCGCTCGAGGGACGGCCGATCGTGAAGGGGGACCTGGTCGAGGTGAACATCATGGGCAGAAAGTTCGACCTCGTGGTCCAGAGCTTTCAGCCAGCAGCGGAGGCCGGCGTGATTCAGAGCTTCACCGAGATCAAGATAAGCGAGAGGCCAGCGAAGGAAGAGGTCGCCAAGGGTCCGAAGGTCGCCTACGAGGACATCGGCGGCCTTGCGGAGGAAGTGAACAAGGTCCGGGAGATGATAGAGCTCCCGCTCAGGCATCCTGAGCTTTTCGAGAGGCTTGGCGTAGAGGCACCGAAGGGAGTGCTGCTGCACGGCCCCCCGGGAACTGGCAAGACTCTTCTTGCGAAGGCCGTCGCATCCGAGACCAGCGCGAATTTCAAGTCAATAGGCGGCCCCGAGATCATGAGCAAATTCTACGGCGAGAGCGAGGAGCGCCTGAGGGAGATCTTCAAGGAAGCTTCCGAGAACGCTCCGAGCATCATATTCATCGATGAGATAGACTCGATCGCGCCCAAGAGGGACGAGGTCACGGCGGAGACCGAGAGGCGCGTGGTCGCCCAGCTCCTTGCGCTCATGGACGGGCTTGAGGCGCGGGGCAAGGTGGTCGTCATCGGAGCCACGAACAGGCCGAACGCGCTCGACCCCGCCATCAGAAGGCCGGGCAGGTTCGACAGGGAGATCGAACTCGGCATACCGGACAAGGACGGGAGGCTCGAGATACTCCAGATACACACGAAGGGGATGCCTCTTGCGGACGATGTCGACCTCGTCCAGCTGGCGAGCATGACTCACGGGTATGTGGGGGCTGACCTCGCCGCACTCACCAGGGAGGCCGCGATGCGGGCCTTGAGAAAAGTGCTCCCAAGCATAGACCTCGAGGCCGAGAGCATCCCCGTCGAGGTCCTGAGCAGCCTCAGGGTGACGATGAGCGATTTCACAGACGCGTACAGGGAGATGCAGCCATCGACTCTGAGGGAAGTGCTCCTCGAGTCGCCCAACATCAAATGGGAGGACGTGGGGGGCCTGGAGGAGCCAAAGCAGGAGCTCATGGAGTCCGTCGAGTGGCCTCTGAGGTACGGCGCCCTTTTCAAGCATATGAACGCGACGCCGCCAAAAGGAATACTGCTCTACGGGCCGCCCGGAACGGGCAAGACTCTGCTGGCCAAGGCCGTCGCCACGGAGAGCCAGGCCAACTTCATAAGCGTCAAGGGCCCTGAATTCCTGTCCAAGTGGGTGGGCGAGAGCGAGAAGGCCGTGCGCGAGACCTTCAGAAAGGCCCGACAGGCTGCTCCGTGCGTGATCTTCCTGGACGAGATTGACGCGATTGCGCCTGTCAGAGGCGTGTCCGCGGACTCGCATGTGACGGAGCGGGTCATCAGCCAGATCTTGACCGAGATGGACGGGCTGGAGACACTCCACAACGTTGTCGTCATCGCGGCGACAAACAGGCCCGATATTGTGGACCCAGCTCTGCTAAGGCCCGGCAGGTTCGACCGCATGGTGTACATACCACCGCCCGACCTCGAAGCAAGGAAGGAGATACTCAAGATCCATACAAAAGGGAAGCCTCTAGCCGGGGACGTCGATCTGAACAAGCTCGCGGCGAAGATGGACAACTTCACGGGAGCGGAGATAGCGGCGGTCTGCAACGAGGCTGTGATGCTGGCCATACGGGACTATGTGCTCCACGGCGGCGACCTCTCGGATGAGGAGATCAAGAAACGCAAGGTCAATACGAAGTACTTCGAGAAGGCCATGGAGAACGTCGAGCCCATGACGGAAAACGAGCTGCGCAGGTACCAGAAGCTCGCTCCCAACGCCATGTACAGATGAGGAAGGAATCCTTCAAATCGAACGAAGCAATATGTGATGTGCGAGAAAGGAACGCAATATGACCGTGAACAGGGAGGAGCTGATCTCCAAACTCAGAGAGACGCTGGCGAAGAGCGGGTTCTACGTCTCAGACCCGCACAACATCAGGAGCATCAGCTTTGACATTATCGCGCGCAGAGACAAGCAGCTCCTCATAATGAAGGCCCTTTCTAACATCGATTCGCTCTCCAACGAGGACGCAGAGCAGCTCAGAGTGCTCGCGAATGCGCTCAATGGCTGTCCGTTGGTGATAGGCCTTCATTCTAGCGCTGGGAAGTTGGAGGACGGCATACTGTATTCCAGATTCGGCATCCCGATAATGTCCGAGGTGACCTTCCATGAGACGATGTTGGAGGGCGTCCCGCCATTCGTGTACGCCGCTCCTGGAGGATTGTATGTCAGGCTCGACGGCGAACTGATCAAGCAGCTGAGGCAGGAGAGGAACATCTCCTTGGGGATGCTGGCCGAGGTCGCTGGCGTCTCTAGAAAAGCCATCCAGATGTACGAGAGCGGCATGGGCGCCATGATCGAGATCGCTGCGAGGATAGAGGAGTTCCTGAACGAGCCGATCGTGGTCCCGCTAAATCCTTTCTCGTACACGATAGAGGTCGAGAAGGCCTTGCGGTCGTTCGACGAGTTCAAGGGCCTCAACAGAGATGTTTTTGAGATGCTCCGCGAGATAGGATACTCAGTGGTGCCAACGATCAGGTGCCCGTTCGACGCCCTCGCAAAGGAAGAGGAGATGCTTCTCCTGACGGGCGTGGGCGAGAATCCACAGATGACGGCAAGGAAGGCAAGGGTTGTCGGGAACATCTCTCGCGTGACCGAGAAGAAGTCGGTCATATTCGTGAAGCAGGAGACGTCCGTCGAGAACATCGACGGCACTCCCCTCATCTCTCGGGACGAGCTGAGGCGAGCGGACGACACGGATGACGTCCTGGAGCTCATTCTGCAGAGGGAGAAGAGGAAGAGGGCATGACCGGTAGCGTCATCGAGGCGGGCGGGTGCAGAATCCATATTCTGCCCGTCATAAAGGGCCTGACCTCAGAGGCCACAAGAGTCAGGGAAGCTTTCGACACAATCAAGCCCGACAAGGTCGCGATATCGCTCTCGAAGGAAGAGGTCGAAGGCCTGAAGGCGATGCCAAGAGACTACGTTCCCGAGCTGTCGCGATACGAAGAGATATATGCTCAAGGCCTCGGCAGATTCGGAGAGGTCGCGGCCCCTCCGCCCTGCTATGTGGCTGCAGTGGAGCTCGCCGACCATGTGGGCCTGTCTCTTGTGCCTGTTGATCTCGATGAGAGCAGCTACACGGAATTGTACTGCGCCGCGGTGTCAGGCTCCGCCCTGTTCAGACACTCGACCAGGACCTGGCTGCTGAAGCTCAGACGCTTTGGCGCGACCACGCCCGAGGAGTTCGTCCTCGCCTGGGACAGGGCCGTCAATGGCCTTCAGGCGTTCCGGACCATAGAGGCGAAGCGCGCGAAGACCATGGCCGATGGCGTGCTCTCCGCAACGAAGGGGTGCAGGAGCCTGCTCGCTGTGATCGAGCTGGAGCGCGCGGACGAGGTGGCGGAGCTGCTCCGGGAGCGTATCCGCTCGGCCCAGAGATGAGAGAAAACGATACGGAAGAGGTTTGTGGGCGGCAACTAGCCTGACGAGTACACGTTCGTCGCCAAAGCGACTACTATTCTCCCGTATCCGTCCTCGAGGCCCTCTATCAGGTCCTTGACCTTGTACCAGAGCCTGTCAGGATAGAGATTCAGGAAGAAGCCCACCTGGCTGACGAAGTCCGAGTCGGAAGTGTAGTTGCATACTAGGATGTCAGAGAACAGGTCTCCGTTGACATCAACCACATCGAATAGGGTCGGTGCAATGCCTGAGAACTCGGTCTCTTTTCCGGAGATCTCGACATAGAACGATGCTATGCCTGTGACCGACCAGCCAGGTATTGCGCTCGTGAACTCGTATGCCTTCCACTCGCCGTTCTTGGCAACCACCGTTTCCAGATGGCCGTCGCTCTTGCCATCGATGTTAGCCCCTCGAACACAGACATACCCGGCCGTGCTCGGGGCCACCTGGTACCTGGACGTCGCATATCCGCCAAATGCTCCAGTGTGTATCGATATGTAGTCGATCCAGAGGTTCTCGGCGGATGAGTCGGTGGAGCTGTTGTGGCTGTCGGTGAACCTGATGAACAGCCTCTTGTTCACAGCCGTCGACGGAAGCCTGAAGGAGTAGTTGCGGTCGTCCCCTGAGATCGCGAACATCGGCGTGAATGTGCCGTCCTTGCCGTTCGTGGAGTCGGTCGAGAACCACGCATAGAAGACCTCAGAGCCGCCCGTCACCTTCGCCCACATGTACAGTATCTGGTCAAGCTGCGTCGTCGTGAGGTTGGTCTTCAAGGTGACCTGGAACCATCCG
>Ga0315314_1001395_pt1 | contig 21963 bp, 12 predicted proteins | sample TDP9_MG_FD_203631 | JGI IMG/M metagenome (GOLD analysis project Ga0315314, IMG submission 203631) | Freshwater sediment microbial communities from Lake Towuti, South Sulawesi, Indonesia - TDP9 | ecosystem: Environmental > Aquatic > Freshwater > Lake > Sediment | place: Indonesia: South Sulawesi... | reverse complement strand
GACCTGGAGTCTAGTAGCGATGAGGTTGAAATCAACGCTGAGGTAGATCCCACGACGGTAACGCTGAATGCTGATGACGATGTCGATATTAACGCGAAGGTTACAGCTTCGACTCTTGTGGACATAGGTGCAGGCTTGGATGTAACGATAGCGGAGCTGGTAACTGGCGGACAGATAGACATAGATGCCGGCAGTGACGTTCTGTTTGATGGAGCCGCAGGAGCCTTGAGTGCGGACAACGTGGTTACGATAGATGCCGGGGCTTCTATAGCGAACACAGGCTCGACAGCGGCCAATACGATTAAGACAACCGGTGCCGGCAGCAATGTAATACTAACGCCTACAGATACTACTACGGCCTCGACACAGGCCTTTGTGGTGGACAGCTCGGGAGCATTCACACTGGCCGGTCCGATGAGCGGCACAGCCTTTACAATAGATGCTGTCGATAAACTGACGATAGGCGGTAAGATGACAGCCACCGGTGCAGTTGACCTGGAGTCTAGTAGCGATGAGGTTGAAATCAACGCCGAGATAGACCCCACAACTGTTGTTCTTAAAGCTGATGAGGACGTAGATATCAATGCAAAGATTACTGCCACGACATCTATTTGGGCTCACAGTGGAACTGACGGGACAGGTGATATTACTTTCGGGGCCGGTGTTACACTTAATGCCCCGAAAGTAACTTTACGTGCTGGTGACGAGCTTGGTGGCAGCGGTACGACTGCTCAGGTAGATATTACTACAAACAATCCAACAGTAGCTGCTAATTCGGCACTGACAGTCAGGCAGGACGGAGCAATCGCTGATACCCCGAATGTCGGCAATAATGGCACTATTGATCTGACTCTTCAATCCGACGACAGCTCTGTGAAGTCAACAAACGCGGATACTTGGCAATCCATAACTGCAACGGCGAAGGACAATATTGAGTTGTCTGGTAGTGGTAATATAAAAATCGGTGGTGCTTTGACATCAACCTCTGGTGGTGTATCAATTATTTCAGATACCGGCAAGATATATACGCCAGACACCCTTAACCCGACGGCTCGAGTCTTGGATGTCCCTATAACCGGATACTCAGACGATGGTGCAGCTACACCTATTGGTGTTGATTTGCTTGGTATAGAACAAAAGGCAGCTATTGTGATCATAAGCCAAGGAAACATGAATTTAGGCTCAAGTGCTAAATTGACCGCTGACGGCGTTTATTATGGTGAGACTTTAGACAACCGTGATAGCGTTATATTCAAATCTTCGGGGCCAGATTCAGGCGACCCAATTGATGTGGCAATCTACTTGCGGAATACCAATGTTTCTGAATATCTTGCAAACAAAAATTATTCAGATATAAAATTGGGTTCTGAAACTGTATCAATTGACAATGTAGCAGGGATAGGAATTGGAACGCTCGTTGTCGATGCTTATGACACCGTGACATTTACTCCCGCTTTTGAGAATTCACTGAAAGTGAGTGGTTTAAGCGATGTTAAGAGGATCGAGGTAGCATCCAGATATAGCGAAACCATAGAAATGGCAAAAGGTGTCGATAGGGGCGGAGTATTTAGATTGCCCCATGCGGACAATCCTGACAACTTGGCCGACGGGGATTTCGTCAAATCCGGCGGAGTATATGCTCTGCGCGGGACTCCTGATGGCAAGCTACTCTCTTTGGCGCAGATTCTGAAGTTAACCAAACCTGTTCCGCTGGTGCTGCCTAAGCCTTTGGAACCGGAGGACCAGGGCCAGGTACAGATAGAAAGAAGAGATGCAGAAGTGCTGGGACTGGGAGATAAGCCGGAACTAGCCAGGGCTTATCCACCTTCGCTTAATACCGACCTGAATCTGGACAAGGCGGCCCAAAAACTTTACGCATTGGTGCCGATTCTCAAAGACAGCGACAGGATTGCGACCCTCAACAGAATAGTAGTCGAACTCTGGCAGGACGCGGAGCAGCCGATTGCCCCGGAACAAGAGGCCGTGATTGCTCAAAGAATTGGAGGCTCTACAGCCGGACCATGGATTGCCGCTCTGATGGAGTACGCAGATGTTTTGAGAACTATGGTAGGCCGCTCCGAGACAGACTCTGTTCTATTCGTCATGCGAACATACGTTATACCATTAGCAGAACAGGGCCTAATTCAGGACCAGACAGTAGCCTTCGTTGAAATGCAAATTGAAGGACTTGGTGGTTGAGAAACGCTGCAAAATCAATTGAACTAAAGTGCCTAAAGTGAACTAAAGTTATCTTAACTTTAGGCACTTTGTTTTTATTTGGGTATGTTGTAGGTTCGTTTTGATACACAGTTTATGAGCTGGTTTACCTGGCCGGCACAATGACACGGAATCCGACATCGCAGGCTGTCTTGTCGAATTCTACGCTGTAATTGGACATATCGGTCAGCAGTACGTATTCCGGCGGCGCCAGGCAGGAACCGCCGCAGATTACGGATTGCGTGCCCTCCTGGCACCATTCCCAAACGTTTCCAATCATATCGTAAAGCTCCCAGCCATTGGCTTTTTCGGCGTGGTCAATCGGCCAGGCCGAGCCATAAGCTTCTACTTCATGGCCGGTCTTGGTGGAGTCAATCCGAGTCTTCTGTGGGACGAAATCCTCCGGCTTAGCTCCTATCGGGGCAGGGACCTTTTTGGCAACGAGACTCTTTAATTCGTCCCTATTTAATAGTTGATTGTTATAATCATCTGCCACAGCCTTCCAAAGACTCCCTCTTATATGCGCGTATCTTGCAATCTCTGAGTCATTTGTCCAAGGATGTACGTTGTCTGTGTCTGCCTTGCATGCATATTCGTGCTGTGAAGCGGTGGGTAACTGTCCGCCAAGCCATTTAGCGTAAGATTGTGCCCCACTATATGTTACCCACGTTACAGGAATATCATCGTTCCCTTGAGCTACACTAAAACTTTTACCGTCCCATATTATTTTACAAGCACTGATAGGGTCCTCATATTTGCGTGAGCGTATCAGGACATTGTTATTTTGGTCCACAAATAGAGTGGACAATCCTGCAGTTCTTGGCCTTACAGCAGGTGTTTTTTCCAGGAACAGCCGATACTGAGCGTTAGTTGCTTCATAAACAGCCATATAAAACGGCTCAGGGTTATCACGTTTGGCCGGGATGAATCTCAGTATCACGCTCGGGTCTTCCTTTGAGCGGATATATTTTGGCCAACCCACATTACGGGTATCATCGACATCAATCGTATAGAAGAAATCCAGCCATTCTTTCCGGCTATCTTTGATTCCCTGTCTTATATCCTCCCAACCGGCGGCAAGTGTAACCGGTTCTTTGCTGTTAACATTGACGGGCTCAAACAAATTCGGGTTCAAGGAGTCTGCGCTGAAAATGATTCGTCCATCTTGGAGGTCCACACGTTTGCAGTAATCGGGTTTAAGCTTACTTTCAATTTCCACAAGCTTCAACCAGTAGTCCTTGCAATTATCAATTTCAACTCTATTCCTGTCGATAGCAGGCAATTTCAGCATGTTTTCGATTGTCAGTTTGGCACTTTCAAAATCGCTCTTGAGGTTCCTGATATTGCTCAAAGATTCCCCTGCCTGCTTGCGAGCAAGCTCCTTGCTGATAAGTTCGTCAATCTTGGTAATTTTCTCAGCCCAGGTATAGTTATTGCGAAGGTCATTCTCCAGCTTTCTATAGTCTTTGACTTCTTCCATCCACCTTTGAAAATCTCCTTTTGTCAAAGAAGCTTTTTGATAGATTGAGCTTTCATTTATAAAAAGGTCTGTGCGGAATTTTGTCGGCCAGTTCGGGTCGGCGACAAAGTCTGCAAGAACTTTGGCAAGGTTTTCAAAATCCACGACTTCACTCAAATCGGCATCGGCATCATAGGGTGCGAATGTTTCAAATTTGGCGAGTACCGCATCCCCAGAGCCTTTACTTTTCACTACGGTCTTATACCGCCTAATATTCGCTTCCCTGAATATTTTTTCGCGTTGAAGGTTGACGTCGTCAAGCGTGCTTCTTAGCTCGACGAGCCGGGTTTCAATTGTGATTGCCGAAAATTTTCCCCTCAACACTTCCTGGATTTCTTTTTCTTTTTTCCACTCTTTATCTGTATCCGGCCAAGGTAAATCTGTCAGCTCGCCAAGTCTTTTCCACGCAGCATACACCGCCTCGGTTTGAGAGTTGTGGTCAGTCGCTATCGCGCCAAGTGCATCTCTATCATCAGATTTCTCTATTTCTTCAAGGCCTTCAACCCTTTTGATTAGCCTGTCAATCGCTTCGTTAATTCTCGGTTGTTTAAGGACTTCAGCGTCTTTCCACCTGGCCCATAATAACCGGATGGTCTGGCCACTTTCCGGCAGCTTCTGGTCAAGAAGATAGCACGCATCAAGTCCGTCCTCGATATTGTTAAACGCTGCCAGAATGCCACTCAAATCGACTCGCAACTGCTGAATTTCGGAGAATTGTGTACGGCTAAACTGCCCGAATGACGGGGTATTCGTATCCGGTATTCCATCCTGAAGTGGAATATTTCCCACGATACGTGTTATCGTTTCCTTTCTTTCCTGGTCGTAAAATTGCTTGAGCTGATTATTCCACTGCGATTCTTTAACTTCCACCTCAAGCTGCGAAGGCAGTTCTGTCTGAAATGTTTGATTTAATTTTTCAAGATTGAGAATTGTATCATCTATTTTTCGCCGGAGCTCCGCATATTTGCCCAAATTCTCTTTCAATTCAGACAGAGAATATGTATCGAGCAAGTTATCTCTAAACGCAAGCCATTTTTTATTGATTTCTTCAGATACTCCAGCGGACAACGCTATCTGTTTTCTTATGCGTTGATGATACTTTTCGGGGGTTTCTGTGGCGGCTACAACTTTCTCATCGAGTTTCTCTAATTCGGGCCTGAAGTTATTAACTAAGTCAGTGATATCACTCAGGTGTTTTTTTATGCCGGGTTTTTTTTCTATGCCGAGTTTCTTTTCTATCTCTTTAATATCCTGTTGCAACTTTTTCAAGTTTTCAGTATATATATCGGCCTGCCCAGGATTTGAGAGGCGAGCTAATGGTAGATTACCTTCAATGCGATTGACTAATTTGGAAAGCTCATCACGCGGATCAGGAACCAGGTAAAAATAATTCTCAATTACAACAAGCCTTTCGGTAAAAGTTTCGTCTGCCAGGATTTCTATAGAGTCATTTCTATGTTCATTTAGAAAAACTTCGTTATCAACTTTCTTCTGCCAATTATCTTCAATAAATTTAGCAAGTGTATCGGCCATTTTACTTATCTGTTCAAGCTCGCGGTTGAGGACATCCATATCGGCAGAAGCAAGTTTTGATTGGATATGGTCGGGAAATTTGGCAAGAATCGGGTCACCGGTATTTTTGACAGTTTTCTGGTTTTCTTCGAGTTTTTGCCAATTATCCTCAACAAATTTGGCAAGTTTATCGGCTAAGCTGTTTATCTGTTCAAGCTCGCTACCGAGAATATCCATATCGGCAGAAGCAAGTTTTGATTGGATGTAGTTGGGAAATTTAGCAAGAGCTGGGTTGCCGGTGCTTTGGATAATTTTCTGGTTTTCTTCTATCTTTGTCAAGTAAGACTTAATATCATTCAAACGGGGCTGAAGCTCGAGTATTTTATCCACATTCTCGGCAATCGGCTTGTTTGGTTCGGGCCTTACTGACTCGACCAACAAACCAAGATATTCGCCAGGTTTTTGCCAGCCGCGTTCTGTGAAACTATTTGCAGTATTATGTATTTCTACCAGCAAAGGCCATTTCTGATACTCTTTTCTGTCTGCCCGCGAGTTGGGGTCATTGTAAAATCTGAACGAGTTTGGATCGGATTCTATGTCAAAGAAGTATTTGATAACTTCAATTGCTATAAGTGCATCGTCGGTGCTGTGCTTTGCAATTCCATATTTGTCCAAGTCTTTCTGGCTCGTGATCTTTTTATTTAAATCACTTTCCAATAAATCATTAACTCTCGCCACTTTATAAAGAAACGATGCTTTTTTTTCGCTTTTGATGTTTTCCACTATGATTCTCAAATCCGGATTATTCGCCCATCGCTTTTGGCGTTCATTGCCTTTCGGCAATCCTAATCCCATTCTCAGAGGATTGACCCATTCCTCATATTCCGTAAATAACCGGTTCCAATCTTTTATATTCGCGGGCTCAGCAGGAAAGAAAATGTCTCGCATCATGACGAAGATTACGGCGCCGGCAATGACTATAATACCTGCAGCGATAAGCAAGCGACGAGTTGAAAGGACCGGTTTTATTTTTTTTAATCGAGTCAGCTCCTCAATGAGCATCTCAATAGTTACCGTACCAGGCTTCAGAGAGGCGTTTAGCAATCGGTTACACAGGTTTCTCCAATCCTTTGCCAGTTTTCCCAGCTTGGCCCACTCCTTTGAGTCAGGCACTTGCCAGCCGTCCACGGCAGGCGACGGTCGGTGCATTATAAGCTGATAAATGAACTCCGCTATGTCCCGCAGGTCGCTGTCCCAGTGTACTTGTGTATCGATGTGCTCATCCGGCAAAGGGTCAGACAATACTATTTTTGCCTGGGAAATATCTCCCTCGCCGGCAATGAGAATATTAGTAGCTTTGAGGTTCCCGTGTGGTCGCCCGCATGCTTGTTTCAACTCAAGCAAGCCCTTTGCGACCGACTCGACAATCTCACAAAGTGCCTGTGCGGTAAGCGCGACACGAACATCAATGAGCTGTTGAAGCGAACGGTCGTATTTATCCGTGACGTAAAATGCCCCATCAGGTATTGAGCCGCACTCGTAAACGGGTGCCCAATATTGAGCGCCACCGGAGGCGGTTTTTTGCTGGATGCGGGCACTGTTGAGAAACAGCCCGGACTCGGTTCTGACTTGCTCTGTTTCCAGCAGCAAAGGGGATGGCTGAAAAAGCTTTATAGCAAATTTTTCTGCAGGGTCGGCAGCAGCCCGCCCACTATAAAGCACAGTAAATCCACTGCGGTGCAGCTCACGAACTGTCTCATAGCGGCCAAAGCTTGTCATTCATCCCTTACCTTTCTAAGCCGAAATGGGACCAGATTCTAATCACCCGATTCAGGGATGGTCAAACAAACAACGTTGCCGCTTTCAATCCTGATATTGATTGTTTTTGGACGCATTCCCCAAGCATCTGAGCCTATAGCAGGTAATCGCAGACGCCTTGCATCGGCGTTACCTGGTAGGTCGGAAAATATGCCGGGCAAGTCTGCCAGAACAAACAAGTATTCAGCTTTCCTGCTTCTCCATATACCCCGAATGGGGTCTTTGGGGTCGAGGGCTACTTCACAGGGCCCTTGTCCGAATTTGATTACATGTGTATATGCTTTGGCGCTTTTTCGGAGCTGGTTTTCGGGTGGTGTCCAGTATTCGGTCATTGACATCGTATCCCAGGTATCCTTCTCGAACCTGTTGACTCCTACCAGATGAACCTCTACTGATTTTTTACAAATGTCATCGTCTGCTATAATATTAACACCCGGAGAACATCCCCCCGCCAGCAGGCCAACAAAAAGTAAAGCACACACCTGACCTCTCAATAATCCTGTTTTCATTGTAAACTCCTTATCATTTCCTACAACTAATTGTCCAACATTTCCTTATTTCGACAGCACTACTTATGTTATGTATCTGCCGCTGTGAATTCTTATCTATGCGAGGTACCTTTGGATTACACCGGAGATTTCCTGATTAGATTTCCAGTCTGAGACGACTAAGCTGCGGGTTCTTAATATCAGGTTGTCCAAATCGTTGATTGTTCGTTCAAAGACCTTGTGAAGACCTCCTTGTTGAGCATCGCCATAATCTTTGCACTCGGTTTCGGGACCTAAACCGGGGAACATCCGCAAGATTATGGCCAGTGTTGCCCACCATAGTTCAGATGGAATGAGACTAAAAGCCTCGTCAGATGTTATCTTACCGAAGGTTAAATGGTGAGGTCCCAGCGACTGGCGCCATCGTGCGTCCTTATCGAATATGTCTGCTATACGCATCTCCAAGCTTGTGGATTCGTCGTAATCGGCTTCTATCCGGCGAGGTAGGCTTAATGTTTCGTCAAGGACCATAGGCAGGCTATTGCTATTATCAACAAGGAGAATTCTTACAGCCATAACAGCCAAGGAGTACAGGTCACAGGGGCTGCTCAAAAGAGGTATAATCTCAAACGGTACATTAGGCATCGGCACGCCTTCAGCAGCGCGCAAATCCGAGACCTTTGTGTCATTCATATTCTGAGGCACAGTTCGAAATCGCCATTCGCCGGTCGCCATTGCCGAATCCGATTCGAGATGAGCGTAAAGATTGACCCAGCCACAGGCAAGATTAAGTCGAAACCAGACAAGGTCGTTTCTGGCCATATCGATGCGTTCCTGAGTTGTAAACGTACCTTCAATAACCGTTGTGTCACTGGTGTCGGGTAAGACCCTGCGTATGCGAACGGATGCCCGTCCCTTTGTCGGTAGAGAGGTAACAAGCGGACGATAGACCGACGTTCCAGTTTCAAGTGCCGGCAAATAGTATTGCAGGTCGCTGCTTTCTATTGCCAAGGGAATCGCATCGCCGGGGTCGCTGAGCACCGCCCTGGCTGTCCATAAAAAAGGCAATCCACGTCCTGACTCTCCAAGCTCAACATGCCAGTTGTCCGGATGAATATTGAGAAGCGGCCTTTGAAGATGATAGACCATAGAATGTACCGAGGATACAATGTCGGCAAGTAATCGAAGCTTCAAGTGGAATGTTTCAACCAGCCAGCCGCACTGACCGTGAGCCTCAAGGAAAAGACGTCCATCAGCGGTCAAAACGGCTTCGTCCTTCCTCAATGCGTTGAATTGCTCACCGAGGTTGAGTATTGACCTTCCATGTTTTACGCCGTCCCACGCAGCGCCACTGAGAATATCGATGAATGTTTCCAGCCCAATCGGGACATGCTTCTTTATAAGCATCAAACCTGCTCCCGGATTCAATGGGATGATATTAGAGGAAGCACCACAAATATCGGATAGCGGTTTTGTAGAAGCGTTCGTTGGTGCCCCTGAGGTAACGGGCACGAATTGCGACTCTTTGCCTAACGCTGGAACATACAAATAGCGATGCAACGAACCGGCATAGCTTGGTAAATTCTTTTGCTGGAGCAAGCCTTCATCCACACACAGCTCCCAGGGTGCACCAGAATTGGGGTCAATTGGATGGACAGGTGAACATGTAGAGATGTCCAGGAATGTCGGCAGCGGGTGTTCAGACTCCCAGCCGGTTTTCACTATTGCCGCTCCTTCGAGATGCTCAAACGCCTGAGATTGTCGGCGCCAGCGATTATCCAGCAAGGTGTTTGAAAGCGATTGGCAAGCCGCAGATGCTGTGCTAATGAGTGTTTCGGTGTTCTGAATCCATAGTTCCAGCCATTCCAATACCTGGCCGGAAGCATCAACGATGCATCCTAAAAATACTTTAGAGTCGATAGTATCGCGAAGCACGACGAGGTAACCACCTACAGGGTCGGGCTTGGGCCGTACCAGAACGCAAATCTTTAGCGTCGCAGCTTTCTGGTCCTCAGCAATGGGTATAGCAATATAATCCTTCGGTAGCGTTGCAAGATTACTGATTGGGTTAGAAAATGACACAGGCAACTCGTCTTAATAACGAACAATTCTAAATTTTTTAAATAATAAGCCACACACCCACATGTCTGCAAATACCATTTTAAGGGCGTTTGAGACAAATTTTACCGACCAATACACTGCTGTCAAGTGGAATTCGATATTGCAAAAGAGGATTTTAGATGTAGCATTTAGAGGGTAAAAAACACGAGGCAATCCTTCTCGAAAAATTCCTCCGCCCATCCATTCAGAGGCTCTATAGCTCATTCTTCAACTGGTACTATCCGCCGATCATGACGGTGGGGAAGCCGACGACGATTACACCGCCGTGAGCGGTGTTGTCGCCTATGCGTGCGGCGGGCATGCCACCTATCATTACGGTGGCTGAGCCTTTGACTATCGCGTCCGGCGGTCCTACACAAGTGGCCATATCACCCACGCGAGCGGCGGGCATCATACCAATCAGCACCGTCGGGCAACCTGGTCCAGTAATCGGGCCTCCAACATGGGGCACCACACCTGTAACCATCGGACACGTGTGCATATCACTTACTCTCGCTGCAGGAGGCATCTTATATTCTCCGGTTAATTGCTATTTTCTATGAACCAATCAAATCAAAGACATACGCAAATATCAAGCACTTTTTTCAAGGTTTTTTCTATATTCATCTTGCCACGTTGCCCGCACATATCTGGCATTGTCTTCGTTCCCGGCGTCTGCATCGGGCACGTGTACATATTACCAACTCTTGCTGCTTGTGGCATCACACAAATCCTCTACGCTATGTCTATTCGGAATCATTATTTCGGCGCAAGGATTTTTAACTCTCTATTTGGACATGTTCAAGTTTAGTCTTTTCGCGAACTGTCGAACTGTTTCACATGCTGGCTTTTCCGAACCTAGTTGCATGCAAATAAATTGGAGAAGCTCAGTCGCCAGTTGCGGGCTGAGTACATAGGCTGAACCACAATCGTCCACTTTCAGTTCGCCAATGACCGTACCAAAACTATAAAGCTTGCCAACTGTATGATGTGGAGGTGTACGTTCTTTGATTAGCTTGTTGTATTTCGTGATGATGCTGTAGAAGGTTTCTTTCGAAAGTGGGATAACCTTACGATCTTCTCGCTCGTCGGTATGCCCAGCTTCCACTGAATCCTCTGGTGTATGAAGACCAAAATCGAGCGGGAAAATAGGCTTATCCTGAGGGCCACCGTTCGACAATATTAGACGCGTTTTTTTGAGTCGTTCCAAAACCTCATCGTGTTCCATGATATTGCTCCTTTCCTTATTGTTTGGCGCATCGTTGCTTTGTACAGGTATTGACCTATTTTTGCATCCCGCCACCACTAAAATCACCAAAAAAGCCGCTATAAGTTGAACGCTCTTATTCATAAACTAAATGCCCTGCTTTCAAATTTAGCATCATGTTTTCTCAAAAGTCCACAATCCGAACTCGGTCTTCAGCGTATTTATGTGCGTTTGGGTTTGTGCATCGGTTGCTTCTACAGGTTTCACTTCGGTCACCTTGCCAGTGCTGTCTATATCAAATCCATAATGGATGCTGATGATCAATTTGACCTTTTTAACATCGACTGCACAGAGAGATAGAGTAGCTCGCCAAGTGGTCATCCCAGCAGCAGGCGCGGGTCGTTTGGGTTTATCGCAGAACGCTTTCTTTTGTACCGCCTGTTCGGCATCTGTCCAGTAAAACGGCTTCGGAGTCCCGGGATCATCACTGGGCCTGGGATCGACATATGGACTTGTTGCACCACCGAGTGGGACGTTTGTATCGATCGTCTGGCACCAGCGATACTCTTTATCTGCGATGCACAAAACGTTATAGTCCGGATCCTTGTTTGGAGCTATGTGGTATTCCTCTGATCTTTCGGGAGGCAGATTATGATTCAACACAATTTCGACGCCTTGAGCAGCATTACCGAACGTTCCCTCGACTGTGCCGAATCGTCTTCCCTTTTCAAATTTTAATTTAACATCGGGCATCGCTTTGCTCCGCATAAATTATCTGCGTCTCATATATCTAGCCTCTCATCCGCTACGGCAGCGAATCGTTATATAAATTCGCTGGGGATGTATCCGCTCAAAGCTGGCCATGAAAGCGTTTTAAAGCTCCTTTCGTAATCGGACCAGGAATGCCGTCTATCGGACCAGAGTCATATCCGATTTTGGTTTTGTTCTTCGCCAAGTAATCCTGGAAAGCATGCACGGCGGCGCGGGTTTTTTCACCCACGATCCCATCGATGGGACCAGACCCAAAGCCAAGGTTGTTCAGACGGGCCTGCACGCCTTTTGTAGCGCAATCATAATTCTTATCATCGGGATCGATCTCGCGAAGATATCCTATCTTAAAATCGAATACCTGGCCCAACGATGTAAGCTCTATAGACCCGAAATTTGCAGTAACAGGGATCTCATGCTGAATAATACCTGGCTCCCATGTCCCATTAGCATCACTCATGGGGGGGCCGGAGTAGGTTCTTCCAATGAAATCTTTAAAATCAATGATCAGCCTATAGGGTTCGTCTTTGACAGGTTCACCATCCATATCGAGTAACTTTATGCGCAGCATCGCCTTCGGCGGACTTTTCATCTCAAACTTGTACTTGTTGTCAACAGGACTGGTTTCTTCTTTTCCATTTTTCTCAGGAATCCACATCCTCACATGTTCGCACAGCAAGTTTGGATTCGGATGTGTTTCGCGGACGTGAGCGTTTTTAGGATCATCCCAGATTGCCTTGCCGCCATCGATGAACTTTTCATCGTAAGCGATTGAGGCGAGCCACTCGCCTTTTTTCACACTGCGATATTTTCCTGCCATAAAAGAAACCTCCTTAGGTCAATCTCATCGCAATTTTGTTGCATCCCGTATAGAAGCAGCATGTGTCGACTCATCGATAGATACGACTCCACGTGGATACTCACCCGCCCACAGTGCGGGGCAGTTTCCAAAACGCACTGTGATTGCTGGCGTTACGAACTTTTCCAGGCATCTTTGTCTAACTTGGGGAACGTTATCTTGCACGTCCCAGGATCGATGCCTTCGACTCGGGCTTTGCCTTTCTCGTCCAATGTGCCCGAGGCAACCATCTCACCGTCTGGCATTTTAATCTCATATTCCTCCCCAGGCACGGGATTGCCTTCCCCATCCACCAATTCGATCTCAATCCAGTGCTTTTCTTCGCTGTCTTCTTCGTCGCTTGGCGGCTTGAAAGGCTTGACCTGTACCGAGCCGTATTTGCCGGTCTTTGTCTGGAGCTGCTGGGCCTTAATCTCCGTAACTTCGCCGGGGTCGGCCTTGTCAGCATCCTCTGCCGCGGTTACAGCGGCGGGAGCGACGACGCTTCCCGCCTGGCCTGCGGTCGGCGGCGAGCCGGGCCCTGAGTTGATTTTGGTCATACCGCCGTCAATAGTAACAATTCCGCCCTTTACCGTAACGCTGGCAGGGTCGAGCACTACGCTGCTGCCGCCACATTTTAATGTGATACCCTGCATTGCCTCAATAACAATCCCCATCGCTTTGAGGTAGTAGTTCTGAGTAGTCTGTTCAGAATGGTTGGCCTTGAAGACCTCAATCACGTCGCCCTTGACGGTCAGGGACTTGCTGCCGCCGACTTCTTTGGCCTCTTTGCCCACAACCTTGAGGTGCCTGTCCTTGCCTATTTCCTCTTTATGGTCGGCGTCAACCTTTTCGTCGCGGTTGTTATCCACATGCTCGAAATTGTCCTTTTCCACGTGCAGATGACGGTTGTTGCTGATTGTCTCAAAACGGTCGTTCTTGACGCGGACATCCAGGTTCTTCTCGGCATGAATGAATATCTGCTCATCACCTTTTTTGTCTTCGAAGCGGATTTCGTTGAAGCCTCCGCCGCCCTTGCTGGAATTAGACTTGACAGTTGACATGGTCTTATTGCTTTTCGGGTCATACGGGGGCATAGCCTGGGCATTATAGACCCGGCCGGTTATGATGGGCTGGTCGGGGTCGCCCTCGAGAAACTCAATAATAACCTCCTGGCCGATACGAGGAATATACATCGCTCCCCAATTCTTACCGGCCCAAACCTGCGCAACCCTAATCCAGCAGGAGCTGTTTTCATCGGCCTTACTGTAACGGTCCCAGTGGAATTGCACCTTCACTCTGCCATATTCATCAGTGTAAATCTCCTCTCCGGACGGGCCAACAACCATTGCTGTCTGTGGGCCTGGAATCGATGGCTTGGGAGTGATACGAGCTGCACGAAACGGCTGGGTGGCATCGATAGCAGTAAAGCTACAGGAATAAAAACTCTCGCCACCTGTTTGGCCAGCCGAGTAGAACTCGCCGGCCTCGATGTTAAAGCTTGCAGAGGTAATTAGATATTGACGGTTCTGGTCCTCGCGAGGATGGTCGGTAAGCTGGTCGGCAAGTTTAAATGTGTAGCCCGTACAGATACCTCTGGCATCAGACTCAGCCGAAATCACTTCATATTGAGCCTGCAGCTCCTCAATTCGTTTCTTAGCATACTCTTCTCCATCTTTAGACTCGACGTACTCACCGGGATAATCGTAGATTTCGAATTCTGCCGCAGCATGCTCACGCTCCACTTTTGCTCTTGCCTGCAGGTCTTTTTTAGTATTCTCAAAATCAAAATCTTTCAGAGCATACCAGCCGGGCTGGAGATTAGTTCCCACGACCCAGTTCGAAATACACTCTTTATCTTTGGTTCCCTTGTCGGCAGGATGGTATTCGAGTTCCTCGAACTCAGGATAAGGCTCATGGGCGCTTGCTGAATCGGCCAGGACCAACGAATGTTTGCCGTTTTCGTGCTTGAAGAAGTAGTATATCCCCTCCTGCTCCATAAGTCGGCTGATAAAATTAAAGTCCGTTTCACGGTACTGAACGCAATACGGCCATGTACGATAGTTACCGCTGAGGGAGCGCTCAAAATCCGTAAAACCGTGGTCGCGAAAGACCTTTTCAATAATATCAGGGACCGTCATTTCCTGAAAGATACGACAATCGGCTGTTCGCGTCAGAAACCACAGCCAGGGTACTACGGTAGCCTGGTAGCTGGCCATCTGTCCTGCAGCCAATTTTTGCGTGAAACGGCTAACAAAACCGTTGAAATAGCGAGCTTTATCTTCGGACAGATTTAGCCGAATTGTTACGTTCTGCCCTACAATGTCAGCATATTTAATATTGTGGTCTTCGCTGGTTAATTCTAACTCGAACCTGAACGGCCGACCGAGCTGCTCGGTACCGGACATACTTGTCAGCAAAAGCACATCTTCTCCCAATGGGGTCGCTATCTCTAACTCCCTGTATTTCTGAGTTTTTGCCATTAGAAACTGCCTTAAACAGAATTCATTTTACATCAAGCACTGTCTGTCCACAGAAATTATATCTTTCGGCGCTATCAATCCGCAAGAAGCCTATCCATCAAAGTGCCTAAAGTGACGCACCGCGTCATTGCGAGCGGAGCGAAGCAATCTCAAACTTAAGCAATGAGATTGCCCCGTCGCTCGCCCCTAAGAGGCAAGCTCCTCGCAATGACACTCCGTGTCACTTTAGCTCACTTTAGGCACTTTTAGTTATTTCTGCTCCAATCCCCCTCTTATACAAAGCCATTTTGTACTTCCTTAGTCGAACGAATAAGTAAACTCGCTGTCTTTGACGCCGACATGAACGCGTTTTGCGGTTTTGCCTTCCATAAGCCTGGTCAGCAGCTCCTGGCCTATTTCCGGAAGCAGAGTATTGGTCAGGATGGCATCGACCATCCGAGCCCCGCTTTCAACGTCCGTGCACCGGCTGGCGATAAGGTCCACAACATCATCGTCATAACTGAAGGGTATTTTGTGGTTTTGCTGTGTACGACGTCCAATTCGGCTCAACTGCAAGCGGATTATAAGCTTCAGTGTTTCGTCACTGATTGGATAAAAAGGCACGACAACAAGCCGACCGAGAAGAGCTGCCGGAAAGACTTTCAGCAAAGGTTTACGAAGAGCTTTGCATACCCCTTCAGAGCCGGGCATTAGCTTCGGGTCTTTGCACATATCCATAATCAGTTCCGTGCCGACGTTGCTCGTCAGGAGAATAATTGTATTCTTGAAATCAATCATGCGGCCTTCAGCATCTTCCATCCAGCCTTTGTCGAATACCTGGAAAAATATCTCGTGCACATCACGATGAGCTTTCTCAACCTCGTCGAGCAAAACAATGCTGTAGGGGCGCCGTCGCACAGCCTCTGTCAGAATCCCTCCTTCGCCATAGCCGACGTATCCCGGAGGTGAGCCTTTAAGCGTAGAAACGGTATGCGCTTCCTGGAACTCACTCATATTGATAGTAATTAGGTTACTTTCGCCGCCATACATAGCTTCAGCCAAAGCAATTGCCGTTTCGGTCTTGCCCACACCGCTGGGCCCAACCAGGAACATCACTCCGATGGGCCGGTTGGGATTTTCTATACCAGCACGCGATGTTGTAATGCGCTTAGCAATCGCCGCCAGTGCATGGTCCTGGCCGATTACACGCTCGCGTAATCTATCGGACAAATTCAGAACGGCTTCGATTTCATTCTTTACCATTCCACCAACCGGTATTCCCGTCCAATCAGCAACTACTGAACTAACAGCCTGGGCATCAACACACGGAAGAATCAGGGGCGTTTCTCCTTGTAGGTCTTTGAGCTGCTCCTGGAGTGATTTGAGCTCTTTGAGCAGTTTCTCTCTGTTTTCTTTATCTGACTTTTCCGGCTTTCCGGCTGCCCCGGCAGGCTCACCCGTACCGGCCTGAGTCGCATCCCCAGTTTTCTCAACAGCTTCTACAGTTTCTTTTTCAACAGTCTCCGCTTGTTCGATGGTGCCCTTACCGCTTTTGCGTAATCTGGCCCGAATATCCAAAACAGCATCAACCAACTCTTTTTCTTTCGACCAGCGTTCCTCCAGTTTTGCTAATCTTTCACGTTCAGCTCCAAGTTTCTCGGTAATTTCAGATTCGCGGGTTTTGTGGTCTATGCCCGCCGCCATTTCCCTGCTGACAATTTCCAGCTCCGTTTCCAAAGCCTGAATTCGCCTACGGCAATCCTCCAATTCCGGCGGCACCGCATGCTGGCTTATGGCAACTCTTGCACAGGCAGTATCAGTCAGACTCACAGCCTTATCGGGCAATTGACGTTCAGGAATATACCTGTGCGAAAGACGAACCGCGGCATCCAATGCTTCGTCTAATACCTGCACTCGATGGTGCTTCTCAAGGTTTGAAGCCACTGCCCTCATCATCATTAACGCCTTTTCTTCTTCGGGTTCATCGACTTTGACCACCTGGAATCTACGGGTAAGCGCAGGGTCCTTCTCAATATATTTTTTATACTCCGACCACGTAGTGGCAGCGATAGTGCGTAACGTACCGCGAGCTAACGCCGGCTTGAGCAAGTTCGCAGCATCACCCGTACCTGCCGAGCCACCGGCCCCAATGAGAGTATGCGCCTCGTCTATGAACAGAATAATTGGTTTAGGCGAGCTTTGAACCTCTTCTATGACCTGACGCAGACGGTTCTCAAACTCACCTTTCATGCTGGCACCGGCCTGGAGCAGCCCTACATCCAACACCCGCAGCGACACATCCTTAATCGCCGGGGGTACGTCACCAGCAGCGATACGCTGGGCAAATCCTTCGACAACTGCTGTCTTACCGACTCCCGCTTCACCCGTCAGAATCGGATTGTTTTGACGGCGGCGCATCAGAATATCAATTATCTGCCGGATTTCATCGTCGCGTCCTACAATAGGGTCCATTTCTCCACTCCGAGCCTTTTCCGTAAGGTCCACCGAAAACCTCGCCAGGGCTTCCTGCTTGCCCATTGCAGCCGGTGCCATCTCTCCAGTACCACGAGCGGCTCCAGCCTCGGCTCGGCGGTAGGAACCATCGGTTGCTGTGAGAGCCTCTTCCGGCGAACCGCCCACAATCTTCGCGAAATTGTCCGTTAACTGCTCGAGCTTAATCTTGCTGAATTCGCTTGAGATGCGCAGAAGAACATTCTTAAGACCGCTGGTCTTGAGAATGCCGACTATCAAGTGGCCCGTGCGAACCTGCAACTCCCCAAATAGCAGGCTTCCATAAACCCATCCTCGCTCTACAGACTCTTCAAGATGAGAAGACAGGTCTGAAATCGACGTGGACCCACGCGGCAGTCTATCCAGCTCCTCGGTCATATCTTTAGCGAGCCTGGAAGGGTCTATATCAAAGTGCCGTATAATACGGCGCAGGTCTGAATCCTGCAACTGCAGAATCTGGTGCAGCCAATGCACTAATTCAACGTATGGATTGCCTCGCAGCTTACAGAAAACCGTAGCACTTTCGATAGATTTATAGCACAAACTATTGAGCTTGCCAAAGAGAGATGTACGACTTATTTCAGCCATTTCCGTACCCTTTCGTCGTCCTGGCGTATGTTTATAAATTAGTGCCCAGTATTGCGACTTTTTTCATCAGGTTGCTCTAATGTTTGTTATTACTATGTTTACATAAGTTTTTAGCTAAAATGCTCCACTATGTCAACGAATTTTTAGTTTAGTTGTCTCTGAAAAATCAGATATTTTTTAATAACGGCGTGTTTTGCTGAAAAAGTCTATCAAACGGCAGGAAAACTCCGGATTGTGCCAATTTTACTGCAAAACAAGCAGGTTTTTAGTCTGCTAAAATTGATGGTTAATCAAAATCTATTGCTAATAGCTTCTTTCAACAGAAGTTTCGTGCTGGTTGATTTTTCTGTAAGACCGCTATCTGGAACTTGCCAAAGCTCTCTGGGCATCCAAAATCCTTGTTGCTAAGACTAAGCATTCCCGTTATAATACTCATATTACCGCTCACGAAGTATTTTGGTAGCAAAGTATTTCTGAAATCTTGACTTGCGCATTAGGAAAATGCCATGGTGAAATACTATAGCGAAAATTGGTATAACTTGCCGCTGACACGACGTGTGCAACTGGCTGAGATAAGATATAGCCTTGCAAAAACCCTGCTTGAAGAAGCGCGCGGCAGGCTACAAAACTCTCAGGAGGAGCTTTCGCCCGCGAACTCATACCGCCCGATGCACGCCGGAGCTCCAGACATAAAGTTTATTGACGAATTTACAAAAAAAATGGTTGTCCGAGATTACCTTGACGCCTTCAAAAATTATATGATTGCCAAATTCGAATATGAGAGGCTATCAGCGTCTTTGGAGAAACAGCAGCTCTCTGCGAGTTCAAAAAGGCCGTCGCTTTGCCCGCGAGGTACTCCAGAGGGGACGCCGAGAGGTCCGGTCGGCATGACGCCGCAGTCACCTCCGGAGCCCGAGTCAAGCCCACAAGCATCTTCTATTAGTGTTGTCGAGCCAACTAAGAAAGGCATAAAACAGGCGCTTATCGAAGCTCAGAAAAAGATGCTGGCAAAAGAGGACGCTCCGCAGGTGCAATCACTTCTTAAAGCGGCGAGCAAGGCGGCGGATCAAATGCTCGAGAAGTCGATAAATGAGGTCAATGCAAACCCATCCGAGAAGACTCTACGTGTCTTGTTTGGTGACTTGTCGGCATCTCAGTTGTTAGGGAGTGAGCAGGAAGAGCAATTGACAGATGCGGCCATGAAAGCGGCAGTCAAAGCCACTAAGATAATAAAAGACAAAACCGAAAAGGAATTCCGTTACGTTCCCACAAAGGAAAACCTCAGGAAATTGTTAAGTAAAATGGCACTTCATCAGCTTGTAGGTGGCTCGGATGAAGACCCGCTCCACGGCGTCAACCGCCTCCTGCCACCAGGTAAGTACACAGTTAAACCTGACGATTCACTGTCTAAGATATCAGAAAAATACTACGGTAGTCCTGGGTATTGGGACATAATCTACCTGGCCAACTATGGCCTTATCGGAAAAAATCCCGATGTGATTCGGCCGGGCATCACGCTGGAAATACCATAAATCTCTATATGAGTCCCTTGCTGCTATTGAAGTTCAGCACTTGACGTGGTAATTGAGAGGGTGGTTGACAAAATTCAGCCATACTGTTTCCTCAAAGATTATCTCCACCGGGATTATATAATCTGGGATTATCTTTTTCACAGTGATGTCCATATATTGGAGGTTCGATGTCAATAGATGTTCAGATGCGAGTTTTCTATTGAGTCAACTTACCGGGGCCACTGACTGAACTGAGAAATCCGGACTGCATAAGCCTGCGAAAAGCGGTTAAACAGGCGGGGGTTATCGTTTCCTGCTCGGTCTGCATACGGTCAGCCACCTTCGCAACAAGCTCGCGCAAGGTTTGCCGGCCGTCACAGCCGGCCAGCAAGTTCGCAATATACATATCCATATTCCCGGCAAATGGAATCCCTTCGGAGGCATAAAGGTGCTCATTATTAACAGCCCAACAGCCGTCTCGAACTTCTAACTGATGTTCCAAGCGATGGTGTTTGTCAAACAGGAAACGCTGTTCCAGCAACTGACGGTCATCTTCGAGTGATTGAAGCAAATCCTCAGCGGCAAAGATACGCTCAATCTGTTCTCCGCAAGAGCCGGTACAACGACCTTTATCGATTGCATGGGCCCGGAACCAATTTGGTTGTTGGCTTCGCCTTCGCATAATCATTCCGCCGGCACTGATTCTCCCGATATGCAACTTCTTATAATATGCCATCCATTCATCCAGATACCGTCCGTAGTCGGGTGAATTTTGCCCTACACTGGTTCGCAGCCAGTCCGCTGCATAGGTTAAGGGGTCGGCAGACTTGAAACATATCAGCCAGCCGTCACAGCCGGTATTCGACATCCAGCTTTGCGGTCGAGAATCCCAGTCCATCTCGTCCTGGTGATGCCAATTGAACAATATACAGGCAAAACCCCCTTCACTGAGCCTCTGACCGGCCTCGCGCACTACTTTTTCTGAGACGGCATCGCCCGGCAGATTCGTGTCACGAAAGATAAACCGGGACTCCGGGGAAATCACGTAGGGGGGATTCGATACGATGAGGTCAAATTGCTGCTCCGCAACCGGCTCATAAAAGCTACCCTCGCGCCATTCGATGCCATCTATTGCGTTCAGCTTGGCATTGAATCTGGCAAAGTTTAGCGCCCGTGGATTGGTATCCGTCCCGATGACATGGTCAGCATGGCTGACGGCTAAAAAGGCTTGTATGCCGGCGCCGGTGCCGATATCAAGAGCCGTTTTTACCCTTCGGCGAACTGTCAAGCTGGCAAGAGTTAAAGATGCAGCGCCTACCCCAAGAACATGGTCAGCAGGTAATTCACTATGAATTTCCGGCCCAAAATCACTGGCTAATAATAGTTCGTGGTAGGGTGCCAGTTTCGCGGCAGATTGAATCATCCCATCATTATTATTCAGCAGGCCGATGCCTACCAGCTCCTCAATGTCAAGACTCGCCAACTCCCTGTGAAGGGAAGATTCAGGTACCGCCCGTCCAAGCCAAAACAAGCGAACCAGAATATTATAGGGGCTATCCGTTCTGACTCGCCGATATATAACCTCTACATCCTGCCTTTCATGTACACAAGATATGCCAAGAGTCTCGGCCAGCGCTGTCTGTGAATACCCCGCATCAGCAAGGACCTTCTTGAACTTATTACCGTCCAACGGCCGATCCACGTGGAATTCCGCCTTGTTACTCCCTTTCATCACAATGATTTTCCTTGCATCTGACTTCCCATGTAAACTCTGCTCACTTAGCTGGGCGCATGGGCCCTGTCCGTATTATAGTCAAAAAAACTTATCCACTTGAATTATAAAACGCATACAGTAGTTTCCTGCGTTGGGCAACGACGTGATAAAGAAGTTACCGAACACAATCAAACATATAAACGTCTCCAGATTCGGAAAGAAGCAGCGCCTTTTAAGCAGGTATCTTCTTTGAGAAACTAAAACCTTCTTTTTGGGGACGTCAAGAAGGTGAAACATTAGCCTCGGCAACACCAAATCATAACCACATTATGCCGTCTGTCAACAAAATAAGGTGACGCTCCTTATTTTTGTCCACATTTATCCCACGTTAACGCCTCGGCTGGTACATCACGCAATCGGCAATGTTTGAAGTCAGTCTTGCGAAATTCGTCTGCGTATACTTGCTCACAACCTGATGAACCTCAAACGCATGACCTATGTTTTATACAGAGCATGACTCTCCTTTGTGAACTTTCGCACTTTTCATAATTGATTATGCTGCGGCAGACAACGCTGCGATTAAAAATTCGGTAATTTTGTTATGTACGGAAGATTTCTCGAACATAGATTTAATTCTTTGCCTCCAAAGTCCACGCCGCAACGCGGCCAACGCATCCTGAAAACTCGGACAGCTCTTGGCGGAATACCAC
>Ga0315314_1001394_pt1 | contig 21968 bp, 20 predicted proteins | sample TDP9_MG_FD_203631 | JGI IMG/M metagenome (GOLD analysis project Ga0315314, IMG submission 203631) | Freshwater sediment microbial communities from Lake Towuti, South Sulawesi, Indonesia - TDP9 | ecosystem: Environmental > Aquatic > Freshwater > Lake > Sediment | place: Indonesia: South Sulawesi... | reverse complement strand
CCTCTGATAAGTAAGAGTCTTCACTGGCGTAAACTTGAAGCCGTATTTATCGATAATTGTCACATGTCCCGGCGGAAATGATTGTACCGTTTTAATTCCAATGTTCCATAGGGTTTTGCGTTCAGAGGCTAAAGCCACTAAATCAATGTTTTCACCATAATAGAGCGGACGGACGCCTAAGCTGTCTCTGCCTGCCATAAGCCTTTGTGGTTCGGCTACTACAAAAGCAAAATCGCCTTCAGCTTCCTTAATGAGGACTTTGGCAGTTTCTTCACGTTCTTTTTGCAGTTTTTTGGCAATGACCTCTGCATTGGGGTCTTCTAGAGTGGTGGGATAGAGTCTTCCATCAAAAGCCAGTGCTGCATCATCAACCGCCACTGGTTGAGGCTTGTCTGAGGTGAGGACCTTTGAGAAGGCTTGTCCAATTATTATGGGCGAGTTTATGTCTTTGCCTTGTAACGCCTCAACCGAGTCTTCTATTCTAACAGTGGTTGGTGATGCTATTCCAAAGCTTTCAACGTTTTTGCGCTTTAATGTCTTGAGCATGGAAACTGCCGTTTCTGTTGCGTCTTCGTCTTTTTTGTTGATTACTGCGATTAATGCTCCCATGTTAAAGAGCCTTTCAATGTACGCTGTAATCGTATTGTTTCGGTAAAACATTAATCTTTAATCGCCTTATCTTCTTGCGAGGGATAAAGGTTGCCCATTCTACCCATAGACACAGGCCCTATTGAGACGGGACGTTACGGAACTGCTGAAATGAAAAAAATTTTTGAAGAAGAAATGCGCGTGCAGAAAATGCTTGATGTAGAAGCAGCCTTGGCATGGGCGCATGCTGAAGTTGGCAACATATCGCGAAAGGATGCAGAAAAAATTATTGCTACGGCTTCGATCAAACATGTTAAATTGAGCCGTATTAAAGAGATTGAGCGGGAAATAAAACATGATGTTGCTTCTTTGGTTAGAGCCTTGGCAGAAGCCTGCGGACCAAGCGGAGCTTACGTTCACCTTGGGGCAACAAGTTATGATGTTGTTGATACTGCAAATGCCCTTCAGTTAAAGGACGCCTTAGCGCTTATTGAGACAAAGCTGGACGATTTTGAAAAAATACTAATGGAAAAAACCATGCAGCACAAAAAGACGTTGATGATTGGTAGAACGCACGGTCAACATGCCTTGCCTATAACTTTGGGGTTTAAGTTTGCCGTTTGGATGCGTGAGATTTCGCGGCATATTCAGAAGCTTAGGCAATGTAGGGAACGTGTTTTTGTTGGGAAAATGAGTGGGGCTGTGGGAACCCAGGCTGGTTTAGGTGCAGAAGCGATGAAGATTCAGGGGCTTGTTATGCAACGGTTAGGAATTAAGCCTGCTGAAATCTCTACCCAGATTGTGCAACGCGACCGCCATGCAGAGCTTGTATGTTTGTTAGCTGTGATTGCTTCCTCGCTTGACAATTTTGCCACCGAAATTCGAGAACTGCAAAGACCCGAAATTGGAGAACTGTTCGAACCTTTTGAGGTAGAGAAGCAGGTTGGCAGTTCAACGATGCCTCATAAGCGAAATCCAGAAACCTGCGAAAGAATTTGCGGCTTAGCTAAAATTGTTAGAAGTTTGGTTATTCCGGCGTTGGAGAACGTTGTTACTTGGCATGAAAGAGATTTAACACAGTCTTCAGCGGAACGCTTTATTATTCCTGAAACATGCATTTTGGTGGATTACATGCTTTTCTTGACGACTAATATCGTGGCTAATTTGCGTGTTGATGAACAGCGCATGCTAAAAAACATTGAGTTAACTCAGGGACGTGTCATGTCTGAGGCTGTGATGATTGCGTTAACAAAGAAAGGAATGAACCGCCAAGAAGCTCATGAACTGCTCAGAAAACTAACAATAAAAAGCGAAACCGAAAAACAACCATTCAAAAAAGTTGTCTTAGAAGACAGAATTGTAAGTAAGAAGCTAACTGAGAAAGAAATTGGCGAGGCTTTGAATCCGAGAAACTATTTAGGCACTGCAGTGGAGCAGGTCAAGCGCGTGGTTAAAATGACGAAAAGAGAACGGAAGGCTAGAGGGCTCAACTAATACAAAACTCATGCCAATAGGATAATTTACGAGACAGCAAATCCTATATGTTTATGATTATTTAAGATTTAGTTGTAGAATTGAAGTTTTCAAAAGCAGATGGTGAATCCGTTGGAGGAGGGTCACCGCCTATCTTAAGCGAAGGGCAGAAAGAGAACAAACTACAAAGGACGGATAAAAATGGAAACGACTAAAATGAGAAGGATAGCAGTCACATTAGCCATCATCGGCGGGGGTACTTCCGCAGTTTGCGGCGGCTTAATCTGGGTGCCCTACGCAGTTACTGGTATTGGTTACGGCTGGGTTTTTCCACTGTTCGGTTTTCTAAGCTTTATCTTGGGAATCCTAATTATTCTCGGTGGAATATTCATTAACAGAGGCAGAGCCATTGTAGGCGGAAACCTGGCCATATGGTGTGGCGTTGCGAGTATATTCGGTGGAGGATTCTCAGCAACAGCGCAATCATTGTTTCTTCTGGTCCGTGAATTAACTGGGGCTGCTATAGGGGCGGCTGGAATTATTTCAAGCATTACGCTTGTAATTGTTTTCCCTGTTCTTGGCGGTGTGCTTGGCTTGATGTCTAGGGAAGAGTGAGATTGAGACGGACCAATAAGAAGAGATTGAATGTCTGCTTGCTTAGTATTCTGTTAGTGCTTTTTGTTTCCATTCTTCCTCTTTTTCGAGTTTATCCCACGCGTCTTTCTTCACGAAACCGCCTATTTGTTCCTTTATCTTCTTTGCTAGTTTAGGTCCTATCAATGGTAGGTTCATTAGGTCTTCGATGGGTGCGGTTTTTATGTCTTCTATTGTTTTGTATCCAGCGTTGTATAGTATGCGTCCGCGGGCTCTGCCAACCCCTTCCAGTTTGACTATTGGCAACAATTCTTTCTTGACTCCTTTCTCAACTCTTTCCATCATTTCCAGAGTTAGCGGTAAAACCTCCTTATTGCCGAAAAGTGATGCCAATTCATGCGTGGCGTAAAGCAACCATTTGGCGTTTTCGATTGTTCTATAAAGGTCGCCTGGCTGTGTTCTGAACTTTTCGATTATTTCGTCCTCACCCGTTTCTTCAATCCACGCCTTTAAGACCATGGCTGTTTTCACTTCGCCGAGGAATTCTTCATAAGAAATTCGGTCTTCCCACTCGTCTGGCACGTCTATCAGAAACTCTGGTCGATGTTCTTCCATGAAAACTGACACTTCGTCTAGTTCTCGTGAGTATGGTCGCAGTACTGGACCCATGTCGGGCGTGTGAGCAATCATGTGGAGTAGGCTTAAGTCTGTCAGATATGAGGGTTTTCGTCTTAAGGCATTGCGAATTATGACGGCTGAAACTGGGTCTATGTAGAGTTCGCTTACTCGCTTTCCAAATTTTGTAGCAAAAACATTTTCGCCTTCAACATCAATCATTTCCTCATCATAGAGATACTTGAGAATCTTTGCTATGATGTTCTTAATTGCACTTACATCGTATTGGTGTGCGTAAAAGGTTCTTCCGAAAAATTCGTAGATTCCTCGTTCCGTGTGAGCGAAATCTGCCGCTATCGTCGAAAGCACATGCGACCGCATAATTCTTTCCACAGCAAGTCTTGACCATATCCGTTCTGGGCGCGCAAGGATATAGTTTTCCATTAAGTAGTCTGCTTCATCCGCAACCTTAGCAACTAGTATAGCTTCCCCAATCTTGTCATATTTTGGTCTTCCAGCCCTTCCAGCCATCTGTTTATACTCTAGAACGCTGATTGGATAGAAGCCATAACCCGGTTCGTACCGCTTATAATCTTGAATGACCACCGTTCTGGCCGGAAGGTTTACGCCGAAGGCTAATGTCGGCGTGGCAGTTAAAACCTTAATCTTTCCTTGGCGGAACGAATCTTCTATTAACTTACGATGTCCACCACCCAAACCCGCATGATGAAAAGCTGTACCACGCTTGACGAGTTCTGCAAGCGACTCGCTTATTCTCGTTCTTTCACCTGCAGCCAATATTCTTTCAGCTTCATGCTCCAATGCCCTTTGCGCTGGCTTAGATAAGACCTCTTCAATTTCGCCGGCAACTTTTTTCGCTAGCATAACCGCATTTTTCCTTGTCGAAGCGAATATTAATGCTTGTCCTCCGGATTTTATGGTGTTTAACGCCATGTTTAGGGCTAAGTTTTTTGTCTTTTTCTCTACCTTTCGGGCATCACCGTCCTTAAACTGGATTTCGTCATGTAGGAGAACGCCTTCTTTTAAAAGGATCGGTCTCCACTCGGTTGTGACGTGATATGCTTTAAGCCATTCCGCAATTTCTTCTACATTGTTTATTGTTGCACTTAAAGCCAAAATCTGCATGTCCGGATTAATCTGCATTAGCCTCGCCAAAACTACTTCAAGAGTTGGACCGCGCTCAGCATCATTCAACAAGTGAACTTCGTCAGCGACTATGAGGGAAATCTCATCAATCCATTTGGCTCTGTGTCTCAAAAGTGAGTCTGCCTTCTCGTTTGTAGTTATAATTATGTCATATCTTTCCAGCCAAGGGTCGCTACTGTCAAAATCTCCTGTGCTTATGCCTATCCTTACATGTTTTCCATTCTCTTTCCTTATTGAAGTATATTTTTTGAATTCCTCAAATTTTTCGTTGGCTAAAGCTCTCAAAGGCGTCAAATAAACTACTCTTCCGTTCTTTTCCAAAATATGCTTGAGAGCGCAAAACTCAGCCACCAAAGTTTTTCCAGAAGCAGTCGGACTGGCTAAAACAAGATTCTTTCCCTCAAGGGCTCCTGCTCTTATTGCCTCCTCCTGTGGAGGATAAAGCTCAATAATGCCAGCTTTAATTGTTACTTCTTTTACCGATTCTGGTATTGGCAAATCGATTATCTTCACTTAAACACGCCGTCTCTTGTCCTACAACAAAATTACCCTTTCAACAATTATAAATTGTTATGCGCGAATTGCATTTTCTTTTGGGTTATGTTTTTCTATCAGATAGGTGATACTAAACGTTGAGAAGCATGCTTTGCCCTTTAAAGGATTGATTAGAATGGTTGAAAACGTAAAGGAACTTCTCAAAGCCCACGAAGGCCTAAAGCACGAGGTCTATCTGGATATTGAAAACTCAAGCATGGTTCCAGAAGAAGTAATCGAAGCGATGCTGCCATACTACAATCAACGTGCGTTTGGCAACCCAACATTGACACATAAACCAGGATGGGAAGCCTTTGAAACAATAATGGAGTCAGCGCAAAAGATTGCAACGTTTTTGGGATGCAAAGCTCTTGAGGAAGTTAACTTCACTCCGGGAGAGACAGAAGCCAACAACCTAGCGCTGATGGGAACAGCTTTCTGCCTGAGAGAGAAAGGTAAAAAAATCGTGATTTCCGAAATTGAGCCTATAAGCGTTTTACACGTTACTGAAATGCTCCAAAAATACGGATTCACCACAACGAAAATTTCGGTTGACAGTGAAGGCTTCGTGAACCTTGAAAAATTGAGAGAAGCCATTGACAAGGAAACAATTCTGGTAAGTCTGTCTACTGTTAACCACGAAATTGGAACGATACAGTTAATCAAAGAGGCATTGGAAATAGTTAAAGACAAAAACCCAGACACCATTTTACACACTGACGCCTCAGACGCTTATGGCAAAATCCGATTTAATGTTAAAGATTTAGACGTGGATTTGGCAACTGTAAGCAGCTACAAAATTTTGGGGCCGCGTGGAATAGGCGCCTTGTTTGTAAGAGAAGGCATAAATGTAGAAAGAATTTTGGAAGGCCAATTAGGAACGCAGAAACTTTGGCCTGGCGTCGAGAACACACCCTTAATAGTTGGATTCGCAAAAGCATCTGAATTGGCTTTTCAAAATTTTGAAGAAAATTTAAATTACATGCGAAAACTGCGAGATAAGCTGATTGATGGTATATTTGGAAGAATATCCGAAGTGAGGCTTAATGGACCCAAAGACGATAAAAGAGCCTCTGACAACGTGAACATAAGTTTTCTTAGGTGCGAAGGAGAAGCTCTAACCATCGAGCTGAGCCTGAACGGTGTTTACGTTTCAAGCGGAAGTGCATGCACCAGAAGACTCCTCCAGCCAAGCCATGTTCTCGTTGCCATAGGCAGAAAGTTCGAAGAAGCTCATGGTAGCATTCTAATGAAGGTCACGCGATATCATGCGGAAGAAGACATAAACTACGTTTTGGAAACGACTCCAAAGGCTGTCGAAAGAATCAGAGGAATAGTTGGTTCTACAGGAGTGGAATAGTTACGTCACGAATACCCTTGCCGTATAATCCAAAAGTTCTTGAACTATTCAGAAATCCCAAAAACCTAGGAAAAATGGAAGACGCCACAGTTGTAGCGGTTGCCGGAAACCCTGCATGCGGCGACATGATAACCTTCTATTTAAAAATCAACCACCAAGACATTATCGAAAAGGCGTCTTTTGAGAGTTATGGTTGTGCCGCAAACATAGCGACTTCAAGCGTGGTTACCGAAATGATCAAGGGAATGCGGCTTAAGGATGCATGGAAAATCTCGTGGAAAAGTGTAGCAGACGCCGTTGGTGGACTACCGAGTGTAAAATTTCACTGCGGCATCCTAGCCGTTGGAGCATTGAAAAGAGCGATCAGGGCATACTACAAAAAGAAAAGTTTTTCTCCAGAATGGATGCCCAAAGAGCTAAGTTTTGAAGAAAAACAAGCGTTAGAAGAGGAAGAACTAGCGAGAATCCTTTCCAAGAGGATGAAGACCGAGGAATAAAAAATGTTAGACCCTTACAAAATTCGGGAAGATTTCCCAATCTTAAAGCGAAAAATAAACAACTACCCATTGATCTACTTTGACAATGCTGCAACGTCACAGAAACCAAAACAAGTAATTGAAGCTATCAAAAACTTCTATGAAAATCATAATGCAAACGTTCACAGAGCTGTTCACACGCTTTCTCAAGAGGCATCTGAACTTTACGAAGAAGCACACGAAGAAGTTGCCAAATTCATAAACGCAAACGGAATGGAAGAAATAGCTTTTGTAAGAGGCACAACTGAAGCCATAAACTTGGTTGCATATGCTTGGGGTCTTCGCAATCTAAAGCAAGGTGACGAAGTCATAGTGTCTTTAATGGAGCATCACAGCAACATTGTTCCTTGGGAGATTCTTTCGAAAATAAATGGATTTGCCGTTAAATATACAGAAGTAAAAGATGATGGAACCCTAAACTACGAGGCTCTTGAAGATACGGTTTCTCGCAGAACCCAAATTGTATGTGTTTCGCATGTTTCAAATTTTAGCGGTGTCATAAATGATGTGAAAAGAGTGGCAAAGGTTGCTCATGAGTATGGTGCATTGATCCTCATTGATGGAGCACAATCCGTTCCTCACCTACCAGTCAACGTTAAAGACTTGGATGTAGATTTTCTTGCATTTTCTGGACACAAAATGTTGAGTCCAACAGGCATAGGCGCGCTTTATGGTAAACGTGAAATTCTTGAGACATTGGAGCCTTTCCATGGTGGAGGCGAAATGATACGAGAAGTATCCTTTAACCCGAAGGCAAAACGTTGTTCCATAACATGGAATGATCTGCCGTGGAAATTCGAGGCTGGGACACCCAATGTTTGCGGTGGCATAGGGTTAATGGAAGCCATAAGATACTTGAGAAAAATAGGTATGGAAAACATTAAGGCGCACGAGCATATGTTGACAGAATGCACCTTGAAACAGATGCAAGAATGCCGAAAAATCAGGATTTATGGACCAAAGGATGCATCGCTTAAGTGTGGTATAATTCCCTTTAATGTTGAGGATTTAAGTTCCCATGATGTCGCGTTATTCCTTGACAATTATGGAATTATGATCAGAAGCGGTTTCCACTGTACTCAACCTCTGCATGAATTGTTTAAGCTGAAATCTTCGGCGAGAGCAAGTTTCTACATCTACAACACGCGAGAAGAGATTGATCGTTTCGTAGAAGTTTTGAGGGAGATCGAATAGCTTAATGGTTGCAGTTGAAGATTACGTTGCTAGAATCGAAGAAACATGTGGAGAAGAAAAAGACTTCATTGTCATTTTTAGATACGACAAAAAAGAAGAGGCGATTGCAAAAATTCTGAGAAAAGCAAGAAAGGAAAAGTCAATTTCAGCCATAATCTTTGAATTAACCTTCCGTGATATTTCTTTTCGACTTTACAGCACAGGAAAAGCTATTTTTCGAAATTTAAAGGAAAAAAACGAACTGCAGAATATTCTGGTTGATCTTTTATTGTAATTTGGCGGATTAATCCAATGTATTGAATCGTGAGAAGTAAGATTTAAATCCACTCCCGCAAATTAGATTGATGAAAGACGCAAGAGGGACTCTTCTGCCAAACATTAAACAAAAGGTAACAGAAAAACCAGCAGTGACAAGTTCGGTCGGTTTCGGATTCCAAGGTGGGAAAAAGCAGAAGAGCGAAGCCGTCTACGTCGTAGAGGAACAAATAAAAACTGCTGTAAAAGACACGAAACTCTCTGTGTCGATAACTAAATCAGCAAATTTAGATTCACCCACATATGCAGAGCTTCGGAGAAAATATCGAATAGAAAAGTATGACTTGCACCCTGGATACTTTTTTCCAGAATCCACGCAGTCAATTATTCCACGTAACACTCCAGAATACATAGACAAAGGGTTTAACTACGTTGAAAGAATAGTCCGCGCACTCTACTACTTCAAGCAATGCGCATTAATCGGACCAAGCGGAACAGGAAAAACGCACATAGTTTACTTGGTAGCGGAGCTTTGCGGGCTTCCCATGTGGGAGATAAACTGCGGTTTGCAGACATCAGCCTACGATCTGTTCGGGCGTTACATAGGTCTTGGAAAGGAAAACTGGATTGACGGTCAAATAGTGATGTGGTGTAGGCAAGGAGGGATCCTCTATTTAGACGAGGCAAACATGATGAAACAAGACATAGCCACAAGACTAAACCCAGTTTTGGACACGAGAGGACACATTGTTTTAACAGAAAAGGACAACGAAATCATAAAAAGGCATCCGTGCGGCTATCTGGTGATTTCAATGAACCCATTCTCAGCGGAATTCGTAGGAACAAAACCATTAAACGCAGCTTTGAGGCGGCGAATGGCAGTATGGATAAACTTCGACTACCTAAGCATAGGCGACAAAGTATCTCCAGACGAAATAGAGCTTATCATGAAAAGAAGCGACTTAGACGAAAGAATAGCTGAAAAAATTGTCAGAGTTGGCGCCGAACTTCGGAGACAATATAAAAACGGCGACCTGCCCTATGGTCCTTCTCCTGGAGACTTAATCAATTGGGCAACTTTAATCGCGGATGGAGCAGGACCTATAGAAGCAGCTGTGGAAACAATAGTTGGAACAACAAGCGACGATGTCGAGATACAAGCAGCTGTGAAACATGTCGTAGAATCCGCTTTCAGTTAACAATCATGGGTCTAAACCTTGAACTTTTTTGATTTTGCATGGGCAACAGTTCTGCAAGTGACGAAGAAAACACATAGTGAACTGAAAATTCTTCTGCACGACGATCTAAGGTATCCCTATCTAGGGAAAGACAGCAAAGGATTTATTCTCCACTTAATAAAGCCAAAGAAACTAGACGGAAGAAATGTCCTTTTTCAAGGATTAAAATTCAGTCTACAAAATCCAACTCACCAGAAAATTATATGGTACTTGTTTAAGGCATCAGTATACCATCTAGTCATGCACACGCGTATATCGGATTTTTCGGTATATTCTAGATGGGCGCGAGGAAGACCTTCAAACTTGTCAACGTTTGTGGTCAGCTTACTTGAAGATGCTATAATAAACAAGCACTTAACATTGTCATTTCCATGGATGATTCCTGAAACAGCCTACGCAAATGTTGTTTCTTTTCTTCGAATGAAAAATGTTGAGAAGCTACCCAACAACTTGTCGCGAGTCATGGCCTCACTGCTTCTAAGCAATAATTTGGGGAAAGTCAAAGGCAATCTAAAAGATGAAGTGTGTACGGATGTTGAGGCAATAACGGCTATCTGCCATAAAATAGGAGAAAATCCAACAACCGATGAAAAAACAGATGCTGCCATAAAAATTTATGATGCTTTAACTATTTATGGAGACATTTTTGAGATTCCATCGCTTTTACATACAGAAAGTCATGGAACAAATGATTTTTTCTATGAGCAATCAATACCTCAGGAAGAGGAAATTCAACAGCTTCTGACAGAGGCGTTACGGAATTTGAACTCTGAAATCAAGGATGAAGGGCAACTGCAAGCAGTATTGCGAAATTTGAAAGAAAGCGAGGCTCAACAGGCTTTGATAGCGTGGAGAGAACTTGAAGCTTCCAGATTAAAGATTTTGAAGAATTATGTTGAGATAGGAAAGGGTACACGATTTGAGGACTTTGAGTTTCCAGCCGAGGACTATTCCGAATATTATAGAAGAAGAATGCTTCTAAGCAGTCCTATTCGGCGTATATTGCATCAACTACGACTTTTGAAAAATGTTGGTGGTGAAGATTTTAGACAAGAAAGCGGGTTTGTTGATTTGCAAGAAGCGATACAAGTCATCGCCAGCAAAAGCCAACGAACTGACATCTTTGCCCGTGAGGAACTTCAGACAAGAGAAGACGCATGGTCCATTCTCTTAGATGCCAGTCACAGCCTAAACATGTTCAGAGGTGAAGTCCGCGGCATAGCCTTGTGCCTAGCCGAGGTTGCTAAAATGCTCATCCTCGATCAGAACTCTTGGGGCATGTATGCCTTCAACAATAAGTTCTATGTCGTAAAAGATTTCTCTGAAAAGTATGGTACACGCATAAGGGCAAGAATTGGTGGGTTAACCCATGGGGGTTTCACATATCTTCCCGACGCGATTTTGCTTGCAGCACAAGCGTTGACGAAACGATTAGAGGAAGCCAGAGTCTTGGTTATTGTTTCGGATTTCTTCCCTGCTGGATATGAAGGGGCTGAAGAAAAACTGAAGGAGAATATTGCAAAAGTCGAGCGTATGGGCGTAGGTGTTATTGGTATAGGTGTTAACAGCCGTGCGGTTAGGCAATATATTCGCACAAGCTGTGTTGTTGAAGGTCCTTATGATTTAATGAAGAAGTTCACCAAAGTGTTTACGGAATACAGTTCAAGCTAGATTTAAAAGTGCTGCGGCTTTTTTTATTGCTGGGTTTGTTTTACAATTGAGAAATCAGCCGCAAACTCGAATCTTTCTTTAACATCAATGTCCTTCTTTGGTTTGAAAACAATCCTTTCTGGAACTCCGTTGTGTATATATGTTATGTAAAGCAATTCCTTTCCTAAGCCATACCGTTCTAAGTCGATTATAGAGCTCTTTGCTTTTTCCAATCTGTCGATTTTGAGTTTCAATTCCTCGGTTACCTCGAAAAGTATTTCTGCCTCTCCTATATCGTCGGCGCATATCATGATGTCTTTAAACGGAGTCCATTCTATTGAGGTGCCAGTTTTTTTCTCTTCCTTTTTGCTTCCTTTTCTGCTGCCAGCTCTCAAGACTTTTTGCAGTTCAGCGGTTTTTTTCATCATTTCTTGTTTGTTTGAGGACCCCGGATTTCTTAAAAGGCTTCCTAGCCATTGACTGTAATCCTCAAGTAGCAACCTGTATTGGCTAATTTCTGCTTCTATGCTTTCGCGAATTTCTTTAAGCGAATAAAAGGTTCGGATCTCAGTTAAAAATCCGTCCAAAATCAGCACCTACAAGTTTTTAGCTTTGATTTTCCGGTTTTACTGCTTCTTTTACAACATCCATTACTTGTTCTTCGCTTGTCTCTTGTGAATCCTCTTTGCTGCCGACCATGGCTTTGGCAACGCCTTTTAACTCTTTCTTTACCTTTCCGAAGAAGTTAACCCGTGTGCTTATCTTCTTCCTATACAGCATTATGACCTTAGCAAGTTCAGGCATTACAACCCACAAGACAGCCATAACAATCTCAGGCGGGTATTCTGCCAAAAACGCTGAGTTAACCTCACCCTTTTCATGAACAAGTATTAGATGTCCTTCTTCGTTGAGGATCACCTTTTTCACTTTCTGTCGGATTGGCATGTCTTGCGGGGGAATGTTGAAAGAAACGTTAAGTTTTTTAAGAATATGCTTAAGAGAAGCGCAAAGTTCGTTCATAAGATTGTTCTCTTCCATCAGAAACTCGCTTAACTGCAAAGTTTCTTCGCTTATACTTTTTAAAAGTTCTTGCAATTTCTGTTCAATTTCAACTCTCGACTTTTCTATTTCTTTTTCGTCCAAGGTTTCTCCGCTTTCCTCGGAGAGTTGCACTGGATGGAAAAAGTATGCCTCTTGAACCACCTCGCCTTGACTTTCTTGCTTTGGTGCGTCTTGTTTTGGTGGAGCCTCAGCGCTTTCTTTAGGCTTAACATTTTTTTCTCCCATAAGCGTGTCTCCTAAGTTTCTTCCGTAATTAGCTGTCAGTGATTCCTAATCGAATTGTCGAAAGATAATAGGGTTAGTATGTTGTGGATTGTTACGCACTAACTAAGGGGCCCGCAATATTGTTTTATCGGCGTCTTAAAACTTTGAATTATGTATTTTTGATTCATATCTTGAATTCAGAAGTATAAAATATAGCTTAACCCGAATCGAATTCTGCTTCAGATTTCGGACAAGGAGAGGCTCTAGAAGGGTCTAAATGGAGTTGTCTGTTGAAAAGCCCGAAAGTATCATGAAACTTTACGACGAGAATAGTGGACTATGGAAATTCGTGAGAGTAGACAGGGGACCAAACAAATCAATAGAAACCATCGAAAAAACCTTCTATAGACTTGGGCTGTCAAAAAACGAGATAAGAGTATACCTTTACATTGCAAGAACAGGCGAACATAAAGCAAGCGAGGTTTCCGAGGCTTTGTCACTCCACAGAACCGAAACGTACAGAATTTTGCGTGATCTGGAGAAAAAAGGATTAATATCTTCTGTTTTTGAAAAACCTCTGAAGTTCATCGCTACGCCATTTGAAAAGGCATTAGACATACTTATTGAGACCAAAAAGATGAAAATAAACCTCTTAGAAAAAAGAAAGGGCAGCTTGGTTGAACTTTGGTTATCGCTCCCCAAACCAGAGACAGAGCATGAGAGGAAAGAGGTTTTCCAAATATTGGAGGGCGAAGAGCAGATCAGCTTAAAGGCTGACGAAATACTTCACAACGCAAAAAAAGAAGTTCTCATCTTCATATCTGAACATGACATCGCAAACTTTTACCACTCAAACCTCTTCGACAAACTTGAAAAAATATCAAAAGAAAACACGAATGTCCAGTTACTAACCAATTACTCACCGAAAAGCTGCTTCTTCATTGAAAAAGTGAAGCTGAAGAAGGCTAAATATTCGATCTCAGACGTGGAAGAACTGCCCACGTTTATATCAACTGATGATAATCAATTACTATTGCTAATTAGAAAGAACAACGGCAAAAAGAAAGTGGCAGCCCTATGGACAAACTACGACGCGTTTATAAAAGCCCTTAAAGCACTTTTTCTTGAACTATGGAATAAAAATGCTAACTTTTCTTCATAATCTTGCTCTTAACTTCTTGCCATGTGATGAAGATTAGGCCTCGTGCTTCCTTATCAATAAGCATCAACAATGCCAGATAAACAATTCCGCCAAACACCGTCATGCCTACTGTTAAAGAGATTCTTGTTGGATGCGGAATCACATACAAAAGTGCTCCCATGATAGCCGCGGCAGAAGCATATTTTGCTATGCTTCCCCACGGAATGTCTATTTTAATCATTTTGCGGACAATGGCATACAACACAAGGAACATTACAAAACGGGCCGATGAATTAATAATGCCCACATAGAGTGCAGCGAGCAGAGGCTGACCTTGAGCATAGACTGTTAGGGCGTAGAACGTGGTTGGAAGGGTTATTGCGGAGTGAATATATGGTAAGGAAAATACTATGAACAATCGGCTTTTGGCCAGCTGGTAAAGTGATATCTTTGCTCCTTCATCAACAGTCTCAACTCCAAGAAGTACAGTGTTAAAAATCCCTGAAACCACTATAACAAAAGAGTCTATCGCCAATACCACCAGCACGAGTGCTGAGTCAGTGTAAAATTCCGTTAAGATTGTTATGTATGAATCCGCCAGTGCTATCGCACCAACAGTCAAAGGAATGGCAAACATCAAAACCATTTTTAACGAGGCAGTTATGTCTTCGCGCTTTCTTTCTGCCAAAAGCTTTGGGTACAACGCAAATGCCAAGAAAGAAGAGTATGTGATTACGGTCACAACTATTGCAGCTGCGCCATATCTGCCTCGCGCCCCTTCACCGCCATAAGAGAACAATATAATGAATATGTAAGCTGCTATCTGATTGCCCACAACATTATAGATGTTCACTAACGAACCTTTAAGCCACTCTTTTGCATATTCCCATCTGATCTTTTGTTTCAACTCGGAAGCAAGCAGCTTGAAATAATAAATTGCTTGAAGGGCAAATGCCACTATGCTTGTTATTATTGCTCCGAAAAGTTGTTGGTTAAGCCTGAAAATGAGTATGTAGCCAAAAACGACTTTGCAAATTTGTTGCAAAAGCAAACCGTAACCTATCGTTTGCGGCATTTTCGCCTGTAAGCATGCCTCTAATATGTAAATAGAGTGAAGTTCAATTATTTGGAGTGAAGTCACAAAATATATTGGTAAGTATTGCCCGGTGATGCCAAGTGCTGAAATAACCGTAGAGATAAGCATGAGATAGATTATTATGGCTGCCGCCGAAATTGTCAGATTTGCAAGAATTCCTGTTTTAATGGCTCCCTCTTTTTCTCTAGACACAAATCGCATTGTCCAAAATGGAAGAACACTCGCCAACAATGTGAAATATGCAATTACATCATTCACGTTAAGCCATAAGTCGTATTCAGTTTTACCGTCAGCAGATACAGGTATCAATGAACGGGCTATTATAAACTGAAAAATTAAACCTGTGAGCACGCTGGCCATTTTTGCTGCGAATATTACAAATCCCGTATATTGAAGTCTAATTTCCTTTTTGGTCAAATATTCACCTTTACTTTTGCTTCATCATAATGCCCTAAACAGTATTTAATTTTGTGTTATCGATCAATCGAGCGTTCAGATAATTCGTGAATTATTATTGCACATATAAGCTAAAGTTTTCTTTCAAGCTATTGCGAGCATATAAAAAGATTGATGGTGAGCCTAAAGTGTAGAGGGTGAATGAGTTTCTTTACGCTTTTTGGTTTTGACGAATTCTTTCCTTCTTGTTTCGTACTCTTTTTTCGTCATCATAAGTTTCGCCGGCACACCTTTCACCACAGTTTCTGCCGACACATCTTTTGTTACTACACTTCCTGCTGCAATTACAGAGTTTTCATTCACTTTTACACTGGGGAGGATCGTAACGCATCCGCCGATGACTACATTGTCGTTCACTATGGAGGGTGTTAAGCATCTGCTATGCGGGAATTTATCGTTCAGTAAACTGCTGTTTGGCCCTATGAAGACGTTGTCGCCAAGCTGGCATTCATTTGAAATTGTAACGTGGGCTTGTATTATGCTGTTTCTACCTATAACAACATCTTTGCCTATATCACAGAAACTTCCTATGCGCGTTCCATCGCCTATTTTTGTGTTGTCGCCTATGACGACATAATTCCAGACAACCACACCTTTGCCGAATTGAACGTTTTTGCCGATTAACACGCCTTCTCCCAATTTTGGCTTTAGCATAGCATTTTCCCTTCGTATTCATTCTCTGTTCATATATGATGCTTAAATAGTTTGGTGGCTTATTTTTTGTTTTATTCGGAGGCTGAAGCGTTTGATTAAGGAAAAAGTGCTGGTTCAAGGTTTGGGTGAGGTCGGTCGGACCCTGTTTGAGTTGTTGAAAGAGAGTGAACGGTTTGATGTTTATGGTTTCGACATTAAGGAAGAAAAAATGCGTGAAGTTGGGCAGACCAGGAGTAGCTTGCCAAGTAAAGTGGATATTATGCATATTTGCATTCCTTTTTCAAACCAAGACCAATTTGTAAACATTGTCAAAAGTTCTGTTAAGCGGTTTAAGCCAAAACTTCTGATTATTAACAGTACGGTTCAACCTGGAACAACAAATAGCGTGCATAAACATTGCAATGGCTGTCTTGTCGCACATTCCCCAGTCCGTGGAGTACATAAAAGTCTGGACCATATGAAGTGGGAGTTGAAACGTTGGACAAAATATGCTGGTGGCGTTGATACAGAATCTACTGAAGCTGCACGTAGACATTTTGAAACAATAGGTCTTAAGACTAAGGCCTTAAAGAGTAGCGTAGAAGCGGAACTAGCGAAGCTTTTTGAAACCATTTATAGGGCTTGGATGATTGCGTGTTTTCAGGAAATGCACCGTATCACTGGAGGTTTTGGGGCTGATTTCGACGATGTAGTAGAATTTTTGGAAGATACTCACCGCGTTAGACTCGATAGGCCAGTCATGTTTCCAGATGTAATTGGCGGACACTGCTTAATACCAAATACCAAATTGCTTCTGAAGAGTTATGATTCTAAGTTTTTACGGCTGATTTTGGAGTCAAACGATAAACGAAAAGAAGAGATTAAAGACGAAAGCGTATGGGGAGAAGTTGAAAAGGTTAGGAAACGAACGGAAAATTTTGAAAAAGAATTAATAAACAAATGTCGGAAAGCGTCACGTGGCTCTTGATCAAAGATTCTAACGTTCATAAACATGTCGCTTGTACAATGAATCACAAAGTTTCAGGGTCTTCACCATTTTGTGTAGACACCATCTTTATTGTAATAACGGAATCTCACGCCATACCGCCTTAACTCATTTCTGAACTTCTCAGTTAACTCATTGGCTTTGCCATTGATTATCATTTTCTCGAGATCAAAAATCGTACCACTAAAAGATACTTTTGTTTTAGATTGCTTAATATCCCTAGTAGACCGAATGTCGCTAACAAAATGACTAATAAATTGCTCTATCATCTTGATTTTTTCCTCTTTGGAGAATTTTCTTGGGAAACAATTCTCCTTGATAACTTTGGCTGGAACACCCAGCGCTAGACAACCAGAAGGCAAGCTTTTCGTGACAACTGCACCAGCACCTACAACTGTGTCATGACCTATCGTTACATTTGGCATTATCATAGCATTGGGACACCAAACCCTATCTTCTAATGTTACTGGGCCGAATTCGATTGGAAATCCTTCAAGGAAACTTTCATACGCCCCGTGAGCATAAACTCTTGTAAACTGCCCTAAACCGACTTCATCTCCTATTTTCACTGCCCTTGCCGTATTGATGAAAGAAAAATCACCTAAATGGCACTGATGTCCAATTTTCAATGAACTGAGTTTCTCGAAACAAGAACCTCCACCAATGCCGCAATATCGTCCACTCCAAAACTCCTTTCCAATTTCGATAAAACGTCCCTCAATCTCAAAATGGTCGCCGATCATACTTCTATCATCAACAAATAGACGTTCAGATGTGTTTATGATCACGTTGTCGCCGATGATCACGTTGTCACCTAGAATTATTTCTCCTTTACCGATTATTTTGACATTTCCAATTTTGCATCCTTTACCCATTTTAATCACATTAACCACCTCAACACTTCAAATGCCTCAGCGTATTCCGCATTGACTTGTGTTCCATAGTAGGTTGCCTCAGATAAAATAACCTTCCTTTTAAAATACGGTCTTCTATATTGTGTTTTAAACATACTAAGTGCTTTAAGTTTGACTTTTATTTCTTTTTTAGATAATGCTACAAAACATAAAGGGTTAAAATTGTTCAAACTACGAAGTATTGGATATGCAAGGATACTAGCTGAATCACGGAAAATAGTCCTGCAACATTCGCCTAGAAGTGAATGGTCTTGATGCATGTCGTTGGGAGAAGTACAGAAAACAACATCAGGATTATATTCCAATTTCAACTTATAGAGAATGTCTCTAATCTCTTGCGCGTGAAGAAACAATGTTCGCCTAGGAAGCCCATTTTGCCTGATATTTGATACACCAAGCAGATTCAACGCTTTTATGTTTTCATCCAATATGCCCTTATTTAAAGGATCTTCGGTGCACGAGGCAAAAGTAACAGACATGAACTGATTCTTGTTCCTAAATCTCGCTATTGCCCCACCGCATCCCCATACAATATCATCAGGATGCGCCTCAACAAGAAGAATTCGTTTATTTTGAAACATTTCTGCATCCCTCTAAAACTTCTGCGAACTTTTTGGCCATCTCATGATAACTGTATTTGTTGATTTCTTTTAAACTTCCATGATATGATACTGTCCCCTTCAATTGGTATTCTGAATACAACTTCTTTAGCTCGCGCTTAGTACTCTCTATTGAAGGGCAATAGTATCCTGACTTTGTTTCTTTGATCAATTCTTCCACCACATCCCCACCAAAACCGCCAGTGGCAAGTATAGGTCTATGTGCTCCTAGATACTCAAAAATTTTTCCAGAATAAGCCCCCTTCTCTTTTGGGTCTTCCCAAGTTATTTGCCATAAGACTTGTGATTCCCTCTGTTTTTGAAAACACGCTTCTCTAGGGACAATCCCATACTGTCTGACGACATCTGTCAATCCGTATTTTTTAGTCTGTTCTTCTAATTGTTCGTTTTCAGGTCCAAAAATTCTGACCTCAACATCGCTCCTATTCATTGCTCCTTCAGATATCGAGTCTCTCAGAGCAACTAGAAGTTTTTCCGCATTCTGCTTCTTGTAGATTTGGCCTGTGTAGGTAATTGTAAAATTTGACGTAGGATCGATCTTTCCTTTACTCATTTTTTCAGGGTCGAATCCGTTCGTAATATTATAGACTTGCTTTCCCTTGTGAAGAACCGTTAGTTTGTCCGCCATACGTGGGGAGACAGCTATCAGAGCATCCGCATTTGACAACGTTTTTATCTCTAGTTTTCTCTCAAAGAACTTTCTTAGATTGCTATACGAGTAATTGTGGTTTTGAGTCCAAAGGTCTCTGAAATCAGCCACCCAAGGGACATTATGTTTCTTTTTCAGTCCGTTAGCAATGATGTGAGTTGTCACTGGTGGGGAGCTGGTCAGTATTGCATCTATTTTTTCTGTTTGAAGAATTTCATCTGCAAACTGCATGGCATATGGAACCCATCCTTTTTCCGCATCAGGATAATGCTTAATCTCTGAATATCTTCTATAGAAGAATCTCAAAATTGGTTTTACCTTGAGATAGGTCTTTTTTGCTTTTAAATGTTCTCTAGCATATTGGCGTAAATCTGTTCTACTGTAACCGCTAGTCTCTATTACTTTAATGTTGTCTGGAAGGGGTTCTAACTTCTTGCTCACAGGTGGTGTAACTAGAATGGATTGCCACCCAAATGCCACTAGATATTTTGCCAGACCCGGTATTCGTGGCGCAGCGTCTACAAGATTAACAACTATAAGAAGGGTTTCCGTTTATGTCACCACCTCAGCTATCGCTCCCCACCTTTGCCATCCCTTATCATCCCACAGTTTCTCGGGAAGCTTGGTTATATGTATTTTTTCTTCTGGAACAAACTCTCCAAACAGTGCCCTGTAATCCCTCACCCAATGTCCAACGAAAAGGCCCATTGCTGGCGATCTTGGTCTAATTGTGCAATTCACCCCTTTAAATCTGCACGATTGCAGTAGATTCTTCTCAGCTATCATCCTGAAGTAACAATATATGTTCAAGACAAATGCCAACCATTTATTGAAGGTGTACCATTCATTTAACACTATAACACGACTTATGCGGAGCATTTCCTTAGCTACATTCTTGATTTCCTCAGGAGGAATGTAGATCAAGACAGCATCTGTGAACACGACGTCAAAACATTTGTCTGCGAATCTGCTGAGTTCTTGGGCTTTGCCGACTTCTAATTTAACATTGTAAATGCCTTCTTCTTGAAACCACTCATTACCTTTTTGAACAGCCATAGGATTAATATCGATGCCCCTTATCTTTGCGTCGGGAAACCTTTTCGCGATCTGATATAAATTCGGACCCGAAGCGCACCCTATTTCCAAAACGCTTTGTGGAGAAAACCTGCATATTTTTTCAGCCAAAAAAATCCTGTGCGGATGATCTCGAGACTTCCAGTAGTTTTCAGCCCAGCTCTCTTCATAAAGATGCCTAGTAGCCCACTCTTCATCGGTCAATAGGCTACGCTGCTTTTTTTGCGTGTTTCGTCTATCGATGTTCATAAAAATCATGCATGGTCTCTATGACATAACGGACTTGCTCATCTGTCAACTCCGGATACATCGGTAGCGAAACGACCTCAGCTGATAGTCTTTCTGTTTCCGGTAAACTGAAATGTTTCAACCCTAATGCTGGATGAAAGTGATTTGGTGTTCTCCATGAAACTATTGTCTCTACACCATTCTTTTCAAGGAATTTAACGAGCTCGTCACGTTTTTTCATGCGTATAACATAATTCTGATACACATCATAGTATTGACCGGTTGTTGTGGGCGGTGGCGGCAACTTCACCTGAGCTAAATCAGATAGCCCCTTATGATAAATTTCTGCAATTTCCCGGCGTCTCTCAATCCATTTAGATAGATACTTAAGCTTCACGTTGAGAATTGCAGCCTGAACGTTATCTAACCGGCTGTTAAATCCGTAAAAAAGGATTTTTCCCGTTGCCCTCTCTTGCCCATGGTCTCTTAGGAGAAGTATCTTCTGATCAATCTCACTATCGTTAGTTGTTAAAAGTCCCCCATCTCCAGCCGCTCCAAGAATTTTTGCTGGATAAAGACTGAAGCACCCAGTTAATCCGAAAGAGCCGGCTTTCTTGCCATTGAAGCTTGCTCCCAACGCTTGGGCGGCATCCTCAATTACTATCAAATCATGTTCTTCAGCGGTTTCCATCAGTTTCTTCATGTTGCATAATCGTCCGTTTAGATGAACTGGCATGATAGCTTTTGTTTTACGAGATACCTTTGCCTCTACCTGCTCCACATCCATGTTCATGTCTTCTCCGACATCCACCAATATCGGTGTGGCTCCGCAATGAACAATACAGGCGACAGAAGCTACGAATGTGTGCGCAACTGAGACAACCTCGTCTCCCGGGCCTATTCCTGCAGCCTTTAGCGACAAGAAAATTGCGTCGGTTCCGCTGTTAAGTCCAACTGCATATTTTACCCCGACGAATGAAGCTATGTCTGTTTCAAATTGCTTTAGCTGACCACGCAGTAGCAAATCGCCCTTAGATAATGCTTCTGAAATTGCACCAATAACATCATTCCACATGCGACGGTAATGCTCAGGGTAATTTACAAAAGGAACTTTGTACACCATGGTTATTTCTCCAAAATTTTCCTTACAGCCCAAGCTATTTTTTCTGAATTTGGATAATAAACTTTTTCTAGTGCTGAACTGGCAGGAGCAGGCGTATCAGGTAATGAAACTCGAATAATCGGGGTTTTTAACGATTTGAATACTTCGTTTTCTGCAATCCTAGCGGAAATTTCCGCTGCAACGCCGCAAGTTTTCCATCCGCCATCGGCAATAATTAGCCTTCCAGTCTTTTTTACTGACGTCAATAAAAGGTTCTCATCCAGAGGTTTAAGCGAACGCAAGTCTAACACTTCAGCGCTTATATCTTCCTTTTCAAGGTCTTCTGAAGCCTTAAGTGCCTCATGAACCATGTAAGAAGTCGCCACCACAGTCACGTCATCGCCTTCCCGCCTAACAACCCCTTTCCCAATCGGAACCGAATATAATTCTTCAGGAACGTCTCCTACATGCTGATACAACCATCGGTCATCAACAAATACAACCGGATTATCATCTTCCGTGCTTGCGGCAAGCAGTCCTTTAACATCATATGGTGTGCTCGGTATGACAACCTTAAGA
>Ga0315314_1001393_pt1 | contig 21980 bp, 37 predicted proteins | sample TDP9_MG_FD_203631 | JGI IMG/M metagenome (GOLD analysis project Ga0315314, IMG submission 203631) | Freshwater sediment microbial communities from Lake Towuti, South Sulawesi, Indonesia - TDP9 | ecosystem: Environmental > Aquatic > Freshwater > Lake > Sediment | place: Indonesia: South Sulawesi... | reverse complement strand
TGTAGATGTCTGAGATTAAGCCTAGCATAGCCCTCACATGCTATGAGTTCAGGGACGGTGACGGTCAGTACAGGAAGGTGACAGCGATTATCGTTCCGATCAAGATGCTTGATGTCGGGTCTGAGACTAGGATAACCTACGCTTGCTCGAAAGGCCGTGCCTGTCACAACGACGAGGAATGCGAATATGCTTACGGTCGAAGGGGACCCCTCTAATGGAGACTTTAGGGCATTTTGCGGTTGGCAGTTTAATCAGCCTTCTGATTCTCCGGGTTTACGATCGGTCCCGCTTCCGCTATCCGAAGTACCGCGCTTACTCGATCATCGGAGGGGTTTGGTCAATGCTTCCGCACATAGTTCCTAACCAAATCATCGGTGGCGAGCAACGTCAGCAGCTCTTCCTCTCACCCGTGGCGAACATCTTCTTTTTCCACTGGACGATTGACAGCTACGATAAGACCGTTTTCTGGCCTGAGCACGGTCCCGCCTTGGAGCCTTACGTCTCGCTCATGTTAGCGGTTGTGTACATCGCGGTTCTCTTGGTCGGCATTCGATTCCGATCATCTGGGAAGGAGTATTGATGCAAAAGAGGTTGAAGATTCTCTACTCTCGTGAAGAGATTGTCGAAGCGTATAGGCGTGCGCTTTCATGGTTCCCTGAAGAGCGAATGAAGCTTCTGTGTCTTGAGGTTCCCTACTTCGGTATGGCTTGCTGTCCTTATCCCTTTTCCAAAAGAACGGAGAAAAAGTTTCAGCAAGGTCGATGGACGCGACTTATATGCTTTCTTGCTTTCTTCGGTTTCTTAGGGTTCTGCGTCGTTTCGAGTTTTCTAAGCGGCTTCACGGAAATAGGCTGTGTAAGTTCAGTTCTCCTAGTCTTTCTTCTCTTCTTAGGAGGCAATCCAATCGAAGTTTTTGTCAACATTCGCCCGAGGCGTGGATTCATAGTGAGGATGCCACGGTTCTCTCCTTGGTCCTATGTCGGCGTAGATCTCTTGCAGGTTGCGGTTCATGAGCTTGTGCATGTGCGCCAATTTCTGACTAGGCGAGATGCAGTAGAAAGTTTGGAAGGTTCAGCTCACGACTGGACCGATCAGCTACTCCAACGAATCAGAGCCGAGGAAAGCTTAGGTTTCTTTCTCAAACTTGTTGAAAGGAAAGAGGTTTAAGGAAGATTGGCGAGAACTATATCTAAGTTACGGGGGAGGGCTGAAGGCGAGGACCAAGCAGCCTCTTCCCCGACACGGAGGCCGGACGGCTCCCCTGTGCAAGAGAAAAATGTGAGGGGAGGCCGGACGGCTCAACTAATTTGTGACGGATGTGGAAACAGTTCTGATTTTGAATCTCAACTTCTAGGGTCGAAAAGGATTGTCTGGTGTAAAGCCTGTGGTTTAGAGCTTTCTAGTGAAAGCATCGTTCCGCTCAGCGTGGACGAGAGCAAGTACGGGCGTGGTCCTGAGCATGCGGCTGTCATCGACAAGAATTTAGGCATGAGCAGGAGCCGTGCGGTTCGCAACCCTATTTTGAAGCTTGTGTTGAATGAGGCGAAGAAGAATCCTGGGAGCTATATTGCGCCAGGGGATTTTAAGGCTCATCAGCAAGCGTACTGGAAGCTTCTTCAGTGGGATAAGCCTGCTGACGACAGGTACACGCGGGAAGCTTTGGAGATCCTGCGCGCCAAGCTCTTCGGTCTTCAGCACAGCGGGAGGAAGTTGCCTGAAAGCGAGGTTGTACGGGTTGCGATGTCTGTTCGCAAATGTGTCAAAAAACGAACCGCTCTGCAGAGAAGGGAACTGCAAGATATTGTGGATACTGTGCTGAAAATAAACGGGTTGGCGGTCTAATGAATAGGCTACTGCTTTCATCTATGCTTTTCCTTGGTATGGTCATGATAGTCATAGCGGAGTGGTCCAGATACTCACCTTGGTTCTTAGCTACTTGGGCTTTGATAGGGTTTGCACCTCTCGGTGAGGAGCTACTTATCTGGCATGTAAGGCGACAAATAAGCCGAGACCTAGAAGGACCAGAGATCGTTTCGACAGCGGAGTTTTGGAACAAAATCGAGGAGGTTTGAGAATGCGTAAGATTTGTCAGAAATGCGGTCGTAAATGGTATGCACTTTTCAACTTTCCATACGAAGGATATTGGAAAGTGTGTTCTGGTTGCGGGTACGCGACAGACAAATGTCGCTGTAAGCCGATCAAAGGCTTTCACCCACGAAATTCAAAGTCAAAAAAGAAGTGATGTCAAAATTGGAGAAGATTTGGGTTGCTTTGGCTCTTGCGCCCTTGTTGACAGTTCTGTTCGAGAGAGCGATCAAGACCGGAATAGAGAAAATGGAGAAAAGGGAAGAATGAAAGTTCAAATCGGAAAGCTGGTCCTAGGGAAATTCACGCCTAGGCTTCCAAGGCGCGACTATAAACGTGAGCATGTGGCTGAGATATCGAAGAGCTTGAAGGAGCATGGGCAGTGGCATGAGGTCCTAGTGAATCAGCGCCTCGAAGTCATAGATGGCGAAACCCGGGTTGAAGCTGCCAAGCGTCTCGGTTGGCGTGAGGTTGAAGCAAAGGTTCTGAAAGTCACAAATGAAGCAGCCCACATCATCGCCTTAAGCAGCAACATCATGCAGAAGAACCTTGATTTCATGGAGGAGGCTGAGAAGATCAAGTTTCTTCACGACGAAGGCTTGTCGGTGCGGAAGATAGCTAAGCAAATCGGCAAGGACAAAAGCTGGGTTGACAGACGCTTACGCGCAGCCAAAGAGCTTCATCCAGAGATCAAGGCCTTGCTGTCTCATCGTGAGACGAAGACACTGATAACGCCCAAGCATGCGGAGCATTTGGCTAGGCTTCCGAAGCGGGACCAGTTGATCATAGCGAGAGAGGTTGAGGACAAGAAGCTTACGGCTGAGGAGACTGAGGTGAGAGTGAAGGACGCGCTCACAGCTAGAGAGGTCATTCCCACATCACATGAAGAAACTGAAGCACCGTCCGCTCCTGCACCCGCGAAGCCTGAAGCTTCATCGGGCGTAATTCCTGTCACTGAGGTCGGACTCCGCATCCGTGAAAACCTTCTCGACCTCGAGACGCTTCACCTCTTCAAGGACTTCAGCTACCGCGCCATAGGAATATGCCCCGAATGCGGAAAGAGGACCACGTTGGACAACCCGAAGATCGTGGTTCAAGGTTGGAAGAAAGACATCGTTGAAGCGATGCGGAAGGACCTTGAGGAACTCTCAAATTGAAGAAGCACTGCGGTAATTGTGGCTGTAATCCCCTAAAGCCAGATCGCTACTGCATGTGTAGATGCCACTTCAAACTATTCCACAAGCAAGAACTCTTAACGCGATATCTAAAGTGAAGGATTGAAAAATGGCTTGTGAAAACTGTGGTTCTCAAGATGCTGAGACAACCGTTCTCGTCTGTCCGTGTTGTGGCGAAATTGAGGTACGAAACCTCTGCGAAGCTTGCGTAGAGAGAATAAAATCAGAGAACAAGACGGAACCGCAAAGCCTAGACTTTCGAGAAGTCTCTTAGTCTCTCTTCTTGTTGGAGTAGTGGTGGCCGAGAGCTGCGCCTAAGGCTAAGCCTATTGCGAACGCTAGTCCGATTCCGAAGAGAGCCTTCTCCTCTTTGGACCTTGCGTTCACCATTTGCGCCAACTGCTTGATCTTTTCATGAAGCTCTTCGATGCTTTTCCTCCAATGTTTCTTCTCCTTCTCTTCTGCCATGTCGATGCCTCCACCATAAAAATAGTGGCTTCTACGTAGTAAATAGAAGCGTTCTACGTAGTAAATACAACCTATTTTTCTACTGGGAGGAGAGAGGGGTCTCCATTGGCTGAACAGCTTAAGGAGCTTGAAGCGCAATTCGACGAGGCTATGAAGAAAGGCGACCGTGCCTTAACGAAGAAGCTGTCCGTGGACATCCACAAGCTTGAAGAACAGTTAGCAAGCAAGAAAGTGCCTGTGACATTGATGCTTGACAAGACCATTGTGCAGAAGCTACGTTCAACCGCAGCCAAGGACGGTCAGCGAGGCTTCGCCTATCTCGTTGAAGAAGCTTTGGAGAAAGCTGGAAGATGGGTCTTCGGTCCCATGGGAGTGGAGGAAACCAAGCTAAGCGTTGAGGGAGAAACACTCTTCCAACGCTTTCTCACCGAATCCAATCCAGTCAAGGCCAACGAGCTGCTGAACGGTCTTACCAACGAGGAGCTGGAAACAATTCTGATCCATGTCAGAGATACTATAAACGTAACCAAATATCCTGAGTCAACCAGAGTCCTGATCACGCTGCCTCTTGAAAAGGTAGAGAGGATCTACGAAACTTTGAAGGTTGCTGCTCAAAGTCGAGGTGTAAGTTGAAGGCGCGTCAGGCTCTCCTCCCTACGCTTCTCATCTTCGTTTCAGCCTTCTCGATCATCGACCTCGTTGCGATCCCGAGAACTCTAGGTCAAGAAACAACAACCGTCACTACGACTCAGACTGAGACAGCTACATTCACGACAACCAGCGTAGCGACGACGACGTTGACGACTACTGCTACTCCAACGACCACGACGATTACGAGTTCCGTAATCAGTGTGTTGACATCGACAGCTACTCCTGTCTCGACGGTGACTCAGACCAAGACGACCACTCAGGTGCTTGTTCCGACAACTTTCACTGTCACTCAAGCGATTCCAACAACGACAACTCGGACTGTCGCCAACACGACGATTCTTCAATACACGCTCGCCACTGTCTACAGGACTACGCTCAGCACTTTCACCGCGACCGTTCGAGAGAGCATAGGTGTAACCGCAACCTCGACGCTTCGGGAGGTGGCGACCGCATGGGAGAAGACCACGGTTACGGAGAGAAGGACTGAAACACAAGTTCAACAGCAACGGAGCGAAGAGCTCATCCCCTTCATGAATATGCCGAAGACGGATGCAGCCTTGCTCATCGGTGGCCTAGCCATCCTTGTAAGCACACTAGCCTACAAACGCTCGAAGCGACCGCCGGAACCGCCTCCGAAGAACAGTAGGAGAAGGAAGCCAGAGCCTCCGAAGCCGAAGGAGAACTCCGCACCAGCAAAGTTGACGACGTCCGCAGTCTCCTCAATTGAGAAGCCGAGCTTCTTTCTCCAAGACCTAGCGGAGATACTTGAGGTGAAGAAGAAGGAACTGTTGAAGAACTGGCAAGCTCAGAAGCCCACGGCTGAAGGTGATTCTGACGAACTCAACCCAAGCTAAGCTTCTCGCGGTCGTCCCGCTTCTGTTCTCTATGCTTCTCCTTATTCCTGTTCACGCTCAGGAGGACCGCTACACGTATGTGTTTGAAAGAAGCTTCAAACTGCACACTCCTGACGCCAGCTTCACGGTTGAGTACGAATACAGCAACGACGTAACCGGAGGCGTGGTCCCTGAACGCACAGGTGTCGCATCAATAACGTCGAACCAGTATAAGACGATCTTCGAGACGGACCTCAACGACATCTACAATGTCACCTTAACCATCCGCTACACTATGCCTGTTCAGCAGTATGTTCTATTCAGGCTCTATGATGCGGGAGAGCTGCTGGACTACTTTCCGATTCCAGTGTACGCTCAAACCTTAATCTTCAAGGTGAGCGTGGAGACATCGACGAAGCCTCAGATGCCCACAGCTGCGGACTTGCTGAATCAAACAATACCAGAGATCCAAGGAGTCAAAGAAAGCCAAAGCATCAGCTTCAAGGACATCAAGGATTGGCTTGGAGCCTTAACCTTCGTGCTACTCCTAGTCCTTGCCATTAGTGGAGCGCATCTCTACCTCCACATCAGGAGGCCGATCGCTTGAACGGCTTCTCGCCTCTGCAACTGGTCGCGGTCGGCCTCGTAGCTGCAGCCATACTTGCGGTTCTCCTCTTCCGATACATCGTGGGGAAGCCAGCCACCGAAGAAGTAATCCTCGGTAGATATGAGATCGTCCTCATCAAAACTGGAGATGTCATACGTGGAATCATGTCCACTGCAGAGCGGATTTGGCAGGACATAGCGTTCATAAACAGCCTGAACAACCTCATCCCTGAAAAGCAGTTTAAAACGCTTCGGGACAACATTCACCTCTACGCGATCCGAGACGAGGCGACACGCGCAGCACGTGACAAAACGCTCCTCCTCAGCACAGCTTCGCTTGCACCTGAAACACCGGGTGTCCGAGCCATCCGATCGGAACGCATCTTAGGCACATACGCCAACCGCTACTTCGCTGAAGGCTGGGGTGAACGCATAGGCACAGTAGGAGAATGGAACATAGCCTACATCTACCCGCGCAACCTTCATTCGTTACGCGATGAACCTCTCAGCCAAGTCAAAGTGAGCTTCGACGAACTGAAAAATCTGGGCGAGTTGGCGAGCCACGCACGTCGCGGAGCCTTGAATATCAGTGCTTTGAGGGAGAAGGATCAACTGATCGAAGACATCTCTAATCGTGCAAAGGACATGGCGGCGGATCTTCGAAGAGCTTTCGATCAACGGGACCTTGCTTGGAAAGGAGCGTCAAGGCCAGATCTTCGTCAATATCCGCCTCCACCTGAACCTGCGCGACGTGGGCTTGGTCCCATCTGGATGTATGCGGTTGCGCTTATCGGAGGCTACTTCGTCGGCTCAAACTTTTTCGCGCAGAACTTTGCTTCCGCTCAGCAAGCTGGCTTTGTCGGTGCCATAGTGGCTGTGGTCGCGCTTTACTTCATCCAGAGGAGGAAGCTGATCTAGGGATGTCCTCAGAATCTAACATTGAAAGCTTGATGAGGAGACTTGACGCGCAAAGGGACGCTCTTGACAAAGAGCTTGCTAACATAATGGCTGAGATAGAGGCGTTTGAACGGTTCGTGACTCTACCCTATGACCGCAACAACGGAAAGCCCGCATGGTTTGATCTCCAAGCTTGGGTAGCCGACCAATTAAGAACTAAAGGCTACATTGGATGGCAAGGGAAAAATTACACGGAAGCTGAATGGCAGGCTGTGAACCCAACCGATTTCTACGGCCACTTGAGCAAGCTCCGGTCCAGCGTCGGCTTCATCATCCATCTGGTCCTTGAAACCGAGCTTCCTCCGGCTCCACGTCAAGCGGAGAGGCTTGAGCAACCGCCTCAAGTCCAGATCAACGTGCCTACGTCTGCGGAAGCGAAAGAGAAGAAGGGTCGGACCGCATGGGACTTCCTCTCCGAATACTTCCGCATCAGACAGAAGCCTCCGGTCACTCCAGCACGTCTCCTCGAGGAAACCGAAGTGGTCAGCATCTTGGAGAAGTACAAGCAGATAGTAGCCGAATGGATGAAGCTTGAGGAATGGTACAGCGGCACGCAAGCGCTGCGTAGCGATGAATTGGGTTTGGCGCAGAACCCTTACGGATTCTACTTCGACCACCTTGAGCTAGTCGACTTCGTCCGACGCATGAACCTTATCCATCTTTCAGGCGCGAAGACCGCGATTGAACACTTGAAGGAGCAGCTCTCAAAGTACGTCGTCTCCTTGACGAGAAGCTACGTGCAATCTGGAGCGATGCAGCCAAGTCGGCGAATACCGACAGGTGGATCAGCTACAGGATACGAGTGGACCGCTGAAGGAGTTAGACCTAGAGAATGAGCCAAGCAAGCCTCACCTTACTCGACCAGTTTCCATGGGTTGACTTCAAGCGGCTGGATACTCCTGGAACTGATATGCTGGTTTGCGGTCAGAAAGGTCAAGGCAAAACGAATTTCCTCATGGTTCTCGCCGCATACTTCTTGAATCATGGTGAAACGGTTATTTGGCGCGATGACGGTCGGCTTGAGATTCTTTCGATGAACGATCAGTATCCTATGCGGATCTTCATTCCTCGGGGATGCAGGTTTGACTGGAATCATCCTAATGCTGAGGTCGTGCAGTTTGATGTTGACGATGTTGGGACGACGATGCTTGAGAAGCTGGCGAGGAACAAGATTAATGTTCTTCTCTTCGACTTGTTCAATGAGAACTACAGAGCTTTCGTCAGGTTTTGGGCTTTCTTCTTTGAGCGTCTCTACCATTGGAAGCTCAATCACACGGGGACGATTTCGCTGTTCATCGACGAGTTCAACGACATCGCGCCCGCCCACGGACGTGGAAAGTTCGCTGGTCACAAACAGCTCTCCGAGTACATTTGGGTTAACATGAAGAAGTACAGGGCGGTGGGGATACGTTTAGTCGCTAGTAGCCACGGATACAAGGAGATCCACGACCAGATCAGGGACAACTTTGTGTTTCATGCTTTCAAGAAGATGAGTGTGGAGCAGGTTCCTAGGTGGCTTGAAAGATATATGTTCATCGTCCCGAAGCTTCCCATCGACTTGGTCTTCGTCACTCAAGATCAAGAGAAGAAGATGAGGCTTGCTGTCCAATCAATTGTGAAGCCAAAACCTTTCATCGTTCCCCATGAAAGCAGTGAACAAGCATCAGCTTTGTCCAGTGAAGATGTTTGGCGTGCCATGTACTTCCAGCTCTTGGACTATTGCATGGAGAACAAGAAGGTACGTCGGAAGGAACTGATGATGATTCACAACAAGAAGAGAGCGGCTGTCGACATGATGATCTTCAGGCACAGAGAAGAGAAACGGATGGCGGAAGAGCACATGCCTCTATTGAGCAAACTGACGGAGCCTCAACCTGAACCTGAAGAAGACGCTGAAATTTCTTAGTAGGGTATGTAGTTCAGCCCTTTCCAATTCGCAATTTAATGGAATTGCGAACTGAAGCTGAAACGCTCGTTTTCAACCGTCTATTGGCGTAAGTAAGTCGTTTTCAAGCTTTTCCAAGCCGAAAAATCCGGCTACAGCCCGCCCCATTCATATATTGATATAACAGAACTACCTGAAACAGTAGAAACCTACAAGGTCAATTTAATTTAATGGGCTTCTACGTATGTAAGTAGTACGTAGAACCGAGTATTTAGTACGTAGAACTTCGTTCTTCTGCCCAAAAACGAACCGTTGCCTCTGATTGTGAGGCATTCATTGCCTCTGATTGTGAGGCATTTTTCCTCCATGTACAGACGCGAGGCCAGCAACGGTAACATCAAGAAGCGAAAGCACGGTGACGACGAGTACATATACTTCCAATATTATGACTTGGAGACTGGCAAACATGTCTCCGTCTATTGTGGCGTAGGCGACATGGGAATCCGCGAGGCTGAGGCAAAGCGATTCAAATATCTTGACGAGAAGCAAAGGCTTCTGAACGAGGAGATCATGAAAGCCAAGGAGAAGAGTCGGCTTAGGATGGTAGAGTTGGACGAAAGGGCGGTTCAATTTAAGCAAGAGATTGACATCGCCAAGAAGATCCGTCCGCTGACCGGGAAGCTGGACGACTACATGGAGTCTTAGGTTCGAAACGCCTTGATGCTTAACCGTAACGCATAGCATTGATGCACAAAGCTTATAAGCAAGCACAACAGAATAATCTCTTGGCGACTTAAATGCCGAGCCAAGAAAAATCTGATGAGGATATGTGCGCTATAGGTTCTACGCGGAAGGATGATTGCTGATGCCAAGAAAAGCTTGGTTCTTGGTGGCGGTTGCAATCCTCATAGTCATAACCACTATCGGCTTGGCTGTAGCCCCGAAGCCTCCTGAGTCCGTAACCTTTGAGGAAGTCGAAAAGTTGTCTAAGAATGAGTTTCAATCGCTCGGCTACGAAGTAATAACTCTCAAGAAAGTTCCCGATGTCGACGGGACCATAGAGTCTTCAATAAAAGTTGCGTACCAAGAGAACATAACAGCCCTCAAGCAAAGCATAAGAGCGTTCATCTTGACACATGGCTCCAACAAGAGCTTGGTCTACACATGGAGTCAATACGAAGGGTTCTTAATACTCGATCATGTGATCACATACGCGTTCTTTAAGCAGACACCGGAAGGGTTTAGGATAGCTAGTGTGCTACGCATAGTGATGAGTGGATAGCTATGGATCATGTTGAGGATAAGATTTTGAAGGCTTTGGAGAAGGCTAATCACGACCTCACTATAACGGAGATTGTGAAGGAAACGGGCATCACTAGGAATACGGTGGCTAAGTATCTTTTAGTGTTGGAGGGGAAGGGCCGTGTGGTGGAAACGCGGAGGATCGGGCATGCACGGCTGTACCGGATAGCCAAGAAGGAGTGAGAAAGATGGGTCGTCGCTGTTATTATTGTGGAAAGGAACTTGCTGGCATCTTAGCGCGATACGACCATTACCATGTTGAGAAGTGTCCGAATCCTCCAAAGTCTTTCGGCGACTGGATACTCAAGAACATTAAGGGTAGCTTAACGGATTTCGCGTTATGGTGTCTTTGGGTTGCGCATGGTCTCGTCTTTCTGATCTTTCAACTTCCTAGCGTTGTGAAGTGGTTTCTCAAAAGACAAAGGACAACAAAAGTCCTCGGTGTTGGATACATAGGCATATGGAGCGTAGTCATAGCAGGGAGCGCATTAGAACTCGCAGCGGTAACTTATTTGATTCTCTTCGCTCCTTGGACTATCCTAATCATGGTGGCGATGGCATACAAGGTGTATTCCACTAACTGGAAAGGCAAAGCCGACCAAGGCGAGTAAGATGAAAGAGCCAAAAACAGCTCCCGAAGTGGTTAGGTACTGTCATGGTGCTTGGTTTGGCTTGGGGCATAGAGGCAAGGTCGGTATGACTGTATGGGGAACTTACTTCGGAGAAGCCACGAACATCTGCGAAAAATGCTATGCTAGATGGAAAGACATAGTTGACGAGCACAATAGATGGTGGTTCGATGAGGAGAAGCCGAGACTTCGGAGATTTGAAATTGCGAAACTTCAATCGAGAATTGATGAGCTAAAGCGGGGTGACTGCTAGTTCGCTAATTCGAGGAAAAACGAAATGACAAACGAAATAGGCAAGCGATATATGCGTAAATGGAAGATCGCTAAGATGTTTTTCCTAGCCGTAGTGTTACTAGGCTTGGCTTGGCTCTCTCAAGAAATGCTTTATACCGAACCCGCACCCAGTGTTTCTTATCCACACGAGTATAGCAACTCAGTCTCGATTTACTACGAAACTTTGCCTCCTGAAACTACTTGGATTCGTCAAGTGGACAAAAGCTGGTTTTCAGACATTCACCCAAAATTTTGTTTCACATGCTACCAGAACGCATCAACCTACGACTCATTGAAGATTCTTCTCAAGTCGGATTTCAATTCAACTAGAACTCTGAACCTAACGGTTAGACTGTTCAACAAGACATATGGGAACGTGGAAGGAGTAAAGGTAACTCTTAACAGTTCCTTCTTCGACATTCAACCGATGCAAACAAAGACCGTTCTCCTTAAAATCCGTGTGGACGAAAATCTTTCTATACCATATGAATTTGAAGACTTTCAGTACGAACCCTTCTACATTCAGATTTCGATCACTGTGTTGACAGCGCATGAAGGGAAGCTTCAGATTCTATGGAATGAAGGCGTAGTCATACACATGGAAACGACTATCATAAGGGCGAGAAGTTGTGAAGAAACATGAGAGGAAAAGCGAAATGAAAAGTCTTGAACAGACCCGACTAGAGTATGTCGAAAAGATCAAAGCAGAACTCAAATCACTAGAACACTTGGCTATGAAAGCATATCAAGACCGTAATTTTGCGTTAGAGGATAAATACGATGAACAGATTGCCGAATTGAAGAAGCAACTTGAGAAAGCGGCTCCCTTCACTCCGCCCGCTCTGAAAGAAGGAGAATGCCAAGAGCATCATTGGGATGAGAAAACCATAGCGGAGTACGGGAACGCTAGGTGCGAAATCTGCATGATGCAATACAAATACTATAAAGACCTAGAAGCAACTTTGAACCAATGGAGTGAAGAAGACCGCAAAACAAGCGAGTACCAACAGCTAGTCTATAACTCGAAGTGTAAACCTCACAAGCATCATCAACCCAATTCGCTTTCCGACTCGACTCAAAAACGAAATAGATGAATAAAATGACGAGTGAAAGGTTCGACTTGAAGGAAGAGGCAAAGAACATCTCGGCTTTCATCTTCGTATTCTTTATGTTACCTGCAATACTCCTCGTCACCTTAATGCCAGTTCTGTCGTGGTGTGGAGGCTCAGGCTTTCAACTAGCGTACTTCGGTTTTTTCGCTGTCAAAGCGGTTCTGCTAGGTTCAACAGTCTTCTGCTTTTATCTACTTCTGCTACAGTTCTCCCAACAGAAGAATCCAATCAGAGTTGTGGTACTAATGACAATCACAATCATAATAGTGAACCTAATACTGAATTGGTAGAAATGAGAGGAAAAGCGAAATGAGCGAAAGAAGACAGGTTCCAGCAAAGCCACATTTCATAGCCTATGATTGTGCTACATGCGGAGCAAAGGCAGGAGAAATCTGTAGGACGAAGACGGGAAACCCGTATCCTCAAGGTTATCATGCGGATAGAGTTTGGAAAGGGATTGAAGACGGTTGGGTGGATGATGGAAAATGAGCAAGACAATACATGTAGGGCTAGGATTCGATATGATTGATGCGTCAACTCCGACCTTACCCAATGCGAAAAGGGGCGACTGTTCCGAAGTTCTTGTCAAGGAAACAAGCGAACAACTAGCGGCGGGATTGGTGTGGATGCCCTGTTCGTTTTGCGGTCGGCGTGTGCTAGTGGACTGCAAGCGAGCAACCCGTGAAAGATGCAAGTGTGGAGCAATTCGTTGCCATCATTTGGGTGAAGAGGGTTGGCGTAAAGGAAAAAACGAATGGTGGTTCACTTGATTTCGCTTTCCGACTCAAAAACGATTCAAAAACGAAATGAGGGATGAGTTGAGAAAAAATGAGTAGCTCTAAATTCAGAGAGAGGAGTTTCGCACTTAAAGTGTTACTCCTAATAGCGATAGTGGTAATTTCCTCTGTGACAGTATATTTCTGGGCAAGTGGGTCTCTTCAACCGACCAATGTGGCTCAGCTTCGAGTTGAGATTAAGAAAGCACCGAAGTATCAAATTGACTTCGACTCTGTCATAGCAGGATTCATCATGCTACGCGACCTCAACGATACTACCCAACAATTTGAATTAAAATATCGCTGGAGGTCAGACGAATTGACAAAGCTTCCAGACATAACGCTCGGTCATACCTATGAAGTAGAGATCGAAAGCGGTAGCGTCCATGAGACCTTTCAGATAACCTTTGCAGAAACGCCTAGAATGTACCATGTAGAGACAGAATACTTCGACATCACCTTCTTAGTTGGGTGAGTTCGCAATTGACGCAGAAAACGAAATGAAAGGTGACTGAATTGGCAAGTGAGAAGCCACTTGAGTTGGTCTATGTGAAGTTTCTTGACCATCAAGCCTCCTTTGACAGAGATGCTCCAGGGACAACGGTTGAAGACTATCAGTTGGTCCCACTAAAGCCGATCCCGACTGAAACTGTTGGGTGGCTCATATACGAAGACAACGAGTGTGTTCTTCTAGCTCATGACATAGCGACCTGCGACCTTGGCAAGAAAGAGCCGAGAAGAATGCTCTCAATCGTGAAGTCGACAATCAAAGAGAGATTTCCCTTAACGCCATGTGCTGTAATATAACGAAGAGCCTCAAGGAAGGTAGGTGATGTGACCTGAGGATAAGAAGGAAGAAAGAAACGTTTTGGGGAAAGGATGAGGATGTCAGCGGAGTCAAGTTTTATGCTAGAAGAAAGCAGAAACCGAAGAAAACTGCAAGACGAAAGGTCAGCTTCTTGACAAAGAAGCAAATCGGCAAACCGCGTGTTTCTAAGACTGAGCCACCCAAAGTTTCGTTCACAGCAAGACAGCCTAAGAAGAGAGGTTCGTAGTTCATTGAAAATAGCGAACTAAGCCTCTAAGGCTACTTTGTAGTCTCGAACCATTTGTTCGAAGCTTCTTGAGCCTTGGGCAAGCGCACCGTGAGCTTGATACCATCTTGGATGAGGAACATAGTTGACCAAGGATGAAGGGTACTCTCTGCGTAGCCATCTCAAAACGAGTTTGCCCAGAGCGATTATCCTCTTTGGTTTAACTTGGCTTACCTCTTCCCTTAGGGTCGGTAGCCAATATACGATCTCCTTGACTGTAGGCAAACGATTTAGACCCTTTTGGGTCAAGACTCGCGCTTTCACCAAATTGGTGACATAGCAGTTTACCAAGTCAGGCTTTATCGAGAACTCGTCGCTCCTGCTTAGACCAAGCCTGTTGAGGCAGCGTTGGAATATTCGGCCGCTCGCATCTCGCGTGAAGGGTACTCTGGTCTTAAGAGCTCCCAATCTCCCCGCTGAAATGCCTACGAACATGAAGTCAGCTGGTGTACGTCCATACCCCTCACAGCCAGCCTCTTCGTATGCAAGTCCCATCTGCCAATTCTTCGCTACCTCTCCTAAAGTCAAACCAGGTTGAAGCATAGCCTCTCTTAGAACTGTCCTGTACGTGTCGCGTAGCCTCATTCAGCTTTCTCCGAAGACTTTCTGCATCACTGGCTTCCTGTAGCTGGTGGACAGGTGCGTGTAGATGCTTGTTGTCGCCGGGCTTTCATGTCCAGCCTGCTCCTGAGCCGCCACAAGGTCATGGGTTTTGTCGATGATCTTCGTTATGTGCGTGTGACGGCACTTGTGGGGACTCCAACGGCCACGCTTATTCCAATCTGGTAACCCAGCCTCCTTAGCGTACTTCTTCGCAAGCTTCTGGACCATCCTAGGCGTTATGTCGAAGACCTTGCCTGAACGCCGATCGCCAAGCCACTTCGAGATCTCCTCGAGGGCCTCGTTGCTGACTACGACAACCCTTTCCTTCTTCCCCTTGCCGACGACACGGATCTCCTGTTTCCCGAAGTCTATGTCTTCCATGTACAATCCACGGTAGCCTGTCCGCTTGTCGCCTACCAGTTCGCTTACCCTCATGCCACTATCGAAGAGCGTCTTGAAGATACAGTGGTCCCGTTGGGATACCTCAGAAGCCTTAAGGAAAGCGTTCTCCTGCTCCTCGTTGAAGAAGTAAGGAAGCTTCCTACCCAAAATGCTCACCTAAAAGATCCTATTCAGAATAATCAGTGTTTCGAAGAAAACTCCGAAGCCTATGAGCATCCAAACCATGGTTCGAGCATCGTTGCGAGACCAAGCTAAAACATGGGAGCGATAGACTTCAGCGCACTCTTCACACAGATCCCAACCTTTCTTAACAGTCTTTCTGTCTTCGCGCCAACCTTCGAAGTCCCACAGAAAAGGCTTAAAGGGATTCCTCGTACTCTGTCGGGCTTCTTTCCAAATTACGTCAGCATTGGTTCTAGCCATCTTAGCCGCCTACGATTAACTTCATCATGTAAACGAACCAAAGGAATGCGCAAACGAAGACTATGATATCGCCCGTATGCCTTTCTACAAAGGACCTGACTGGCTTTCCGCAGAACGGGCAGAATTTCTGGTAGGGTTCAACCTCGGTTCCACAGCTTCCAGACTTTGGAGTATAGTCGATTAGCTTGGTTCCACAATCAGAATGATAGGGACCCTTTGACAGGTAGTCCCTGCGTTTGCACTTCGGGCAGTACGACATCTTTGCTCAGACTAAAAATAGCTCTCATTTCGCTTTCGGTACGAAAAGCGAACTACATTTTTCTGTTGAAGAAGCATGAAGTCAGAAATGAAGTCTAGAGAGCTGGTCATGGTGCTATGCTTACTCACAAGCATCGCTCTAAACATCTTATTGATTGGTGTTCTAGTCCAAGAACCTACGATAACGAAGCCAACTCTAAACGACTATTACGAAGTTTCAAAGAAAATCGATGCCCTTCTAGTTGAACAGGGATTCGCAGTTCAGCAGGGAAATCTAGCTGATACTGTAAATTGGCCACGTTGTCATCCTATCGAAGCCAACATGACAAATTGGCGTGAGCCAGCTCTTTTGTTCGCTCTAACCATCAAAAACTTCAAGGTTCCTGTCGTCTGCAAGTTCTTCGTTTGGAATGGCAATTACATCACGTTCATCTGGGGCGCGGTCTACGAGAACCGCTTTCTCATGGGCGCAGACTATGAATTGGCGTTCGCACTAACTCTAAGCGGAACGCTATAGAGTAGTTCGTTATCTTCTTCAATTGCGAACTCGTCCGAGCTAAACATTTTTCCTCCGAGGGCTCTTGAAGGTTCTCGTCGCTTGCGAGTTCAGTGGCATTGTAAGAGAGGCATTTGGAAGGCTGGGGCACGACGCTTGGAGTTGCGACTTGATTGATACCGAGTTTCTTGGGAAGCATATCAAAGGAGACGTTCGAGAGATTCTGAGTTGCGGGTGGGACCTGATGATCGCCCATCCGCCATGCACCTATCTCGCCGTCAGCGGAGCCAGATGGTTCAAATTGAGGCAGAAAGAGCAGGAAGAAGCCTTAGAATTTGTAAGCACCCTGATGAACGCCCCAATCGAAAAGATCTGCATAGAAAATCCGATCTCGGTGATCTCAAGCAGAATCCGTAGGCCCGACCAGATAATTCATCCTTGGCAGTTCGGACATGGCGAAACCAAAGCAACTTGTCTCTGGCTCAAAAACCTGCCCAAGTTAAGGCCGACCAAGATCGTAGAAGGACGGGAAGGCAGAGTGTGGAGAGAGCCTCCGTCCAAGAATCGATGGAAAGAGCGCAGCCGAACTTATCAAGGCATTGCCGATGCTATGGCGGAACAGTGGGGTTGAACCATAAAGGTTATCGAGTTGTTGCGGAAGAGACTGTTGAGGGGCCTCCTCAATGGTTGACGTCTTCTCGAAAGAGAAGCGCAGCGAGATAATGGGGAAGATACATCAACCAACAAAGTTAGAGAAGAAGCTACACAATCAGCTCTGTGGCAGACACATAAGGCACAGGATGTACCCGAAGATAATCGGGAACCCTGACATCGAAATAGACGCGAGCCCTCCCTTGTACGTGTTCGTAGACGGTTGCTTTTGGCATTGCTGTCCGGTCCACTACAGAAGACCGAAGACCCGTTTCGGCTTTTGGAATCGGCACATAGAAGTCGCAAATAAGAAACGCGAAGAGGAAAGGAGCAGACTTCCCTACCGCTGGATTCGAATCTGGGAGCACGAAATCGAAAGCGACATTGAAGCTGTCGTGGACAAGATACAAAGAACTAGCGTTGGTTAATTCGCTATTTGTAACATTTGCGAATAGTGTCAATCCAAGCATTTTTTCTCTGAGGAAATTTGAACTCAGCTCAGGTTGCTATTGAGCCCGTCTTCGATTGGTCGTTGAGAGGTCGTAAGAACCTAGGTTTGGGGTGGAAGCACCGAGTTGTGGTGAATTTGAATCTTGCTTGGCGAGAAGGAGCTGCCATCATCATTTCAGTAGAACTACACGAAATGCTTCACGCTTTGCTTCACAAGCTAGGTCTTTATGGAAAGTCAAAAGTCGGAGAAAGGGTTGTAGGCCGAAAGAGACTGCTCTACAAGGAAGAGACGATCATCAGAAGATTGGAGCACCGCGTTGCCTTTGCGTTAATTGATGCCTACGGCGACTATCTCCATCTATGGGCTCAAATACAACAAGAACACGGAATCAAGCTAGACCAACCAAGCATTACGATCGAAGGCAGAGCAGACCTATCCGATGTCCAAAAGCGATTTGCATTGATTCACGCTCTCTAAGTTCGCTTTACTACGCATTTGCGAACTCTTCCGAGCTATCCATTTTTTGTCTGAGAATCTTTGCCAGCTTCCATGTCCATCCCAGTGTCGAAGCTTAAGCCAAGCCAGTTTAGGCTACGCTCAGCCATAGACGAGCAGGGCGTTGAGGAACTGGCGTCAAGCATCAAGAGCAAAGGCATAATCCAACCTCTTCTCGTAAGGCCTATCCGCACATCTAGCTATGAGATCGTTGTTGGCGAGAGGCGTTTCCTAGCCGGACAGAAAGCTGGCTTAACTGAGTTCCCATGCTTGGTCCAAGCGATGTCGGATGAGGATGCGTTAGCCAGAAGCTTGATCGAGAACCTTCAACGCGAGGACCTAACCGACTACGAGAAAGGCAAGATCTTCCATGAGTACCGTGCTAAGTTTGGGAAGACCTATGAAGAGATAGGTGAGCTGATAGGCAAGGATCGGCAGTACGTGGGTCATCATGTCTCTCACTTTCGGTTCTTAGAGTCAATGAAGCCTAAGTTGTCGTCACGTGACGACAAAGGTTTCGAGGAGGCTCAGAGAAAGCTCACGGAGGGACATACAAGAGCCATCCTCTCAGTCCAAGATGAGAAGCAACGCGAATCCTTAGCGGACCAAGTCATAACGCTAGGAAGATCGGTTAGGGAGACTGAGAGCCTAGTCAAGAGAGCTCTAGAGCCGAAGGTTGAGAAGAACACGGAGCCGAAGATGTGCGACTTGGAGACGGTAGCCTACAACTTCTTGGACCTAGTGAGGCAGAGGAAGGACCCGCTTATGAACTGCAACTCATGTCCAGGGAGGGATCTCTGCGCAGAGGTCAAGAGTCGGATAATTGAATTGGGAAAGGCGTTGTCAGCTAGAAATGCGTAGAAAGAAACAGGTAGACGCAATAGTCTTCAGCCCACCATTTGCTAGTCTCAACGAAGGCGCCGGAATCAACAAAAGGATAAGAGAAGGGAACCTAGGACCCAATGAGATAAGAGCTGGTGGTTGGAGAAAAATGGCTCAAAGGCTTAGCGAGGACCCTACGAACATTGATAACATTAAGAATTACGGAGAAGTCGATGCAATCGTGATGTCTCCGCCTTATGCTGACGCCAAGAAGACTACCGTGAAGAATCTGGAACATGAACTTTCAGCGATGGAGACTGGCACTCGGCCGGACACAAAATATCGGCATACGCCGGGGAGAGTCAGAGCGGTACAAGCTTTGCTCTCAGGATACAGCGATGATGAGAGGAACATCGGGAATCTTGCGTATGGTGAGCCTGTCGCTGAAGAGCTGCATGGCAGCTCAGAGTTTATCCTAGACTTTCCGAATGCGAGCAGTAAGGTTCAGAGAGCCAATTGGTACGTGCCTGAGACTATGGCTCATCCAGCGAAGATGCCCACGTACCTAGCTCAATGGATTCTGAGGCGATACACGAAGGAAGGCGAAACCGTTTTGGACCCGATGGCTGGATGCGCTACAACGGGCGTAGAAGCTATGAAGATTAACCGTAACGCGATCTTGCTTGACTTGGAAGCCAAGTTCTGCGACTTGATGCGGAGAAACGTCGAATGCGGAAAGCAGTTCAACGCTAGGTCCCATTTCCCGTTGAAGCTTGGAGAAGTGAAAGTGATTCAAGGCGACTCGCGTAGACTCAGCGAGGTGCTCGCGGAAAACATGGATGCCATACTATTCTCACCACCATATGTTCCTGATGATGAAAGGAGAATACGTCATATCACAGCAGATGACCAAGATCGCAAACGCGGCTACGTTCCAATGAAGGGTTACAGAGGCTACTACTCAAAAGACGAGAGAAACATTGGCAATCCGAGACAATATGGTTGCGTTGATGCTGTCGTATCCAGTCCACCATATAGTGATGCAGTTAGCAAGCAGGGCGGGGAAGTAGATAGATTCAAAGGATTCATAGGACAGTCGCAAGTCGAGGCTAGAAGATACTCAACTGACCCAGAAAATATTGGAAACCTTCCGCACGGCAAGATAGACACGGTGATAACAAGCCCTCCGTTTGGCGCCACAAAGCCAGACTTGGAAGGAGAAAAAGGGAAGCGCGGAAAGGATTCAAAAGCCCGAGTGAAGAAAGACTATGAAGCTCCTGAGGACCCTAGCAACATCAGCAATCTCAAGCATGGGTCCATAGACGCAATTGTCACAAGTCCGCCATATGAAAACGCTATGGAAGGAGGATCTCGACATCATCCTGAAAGCGAACCGCATTACCGCATTGTCCGCGAAAAGAAGGCTTGGAACTATTACTCAGATGACAAAACTGGAGGCCAAATCGGTAATTTGAGGTCGCAAACCTACCTAGAAGCTATGCTTCAAGTGTATTGGGAATGCTTTCAAGTTCTCAAGCCTCTGGGCCGCATGATCCTAGTTGTCAAGAACTTCATCAGGAATAAGAAGATCGTGGACTTGGTATCTGATACCATCAAGCTCTGCGAGCTCGCACGCTTCAAGCACACGGAGACCTTTGAACGCTCACTGAAGACACAAAGCTTCTGGCGAGTAAACTATAGGAAGAAGTACCCAGATGTGCCGCCGATTGATTTAGAGCATATTCTAGTTTTCCAAAAACCTAGTTGAAGTTCGCTATTCGCCTGAACTACGAACTCTTAGAAAAAAAGGGAGGTTACTCCCTTTGGTATTCCTTGTCTCGAACTGCCCTTACTACTGCCCCACCGATCCGCGTAAGCATACGACGACCCTCATATTTCTGCTTCTCGCCAATGTCCATGAGTTGACGCGCATAGTACAGAATGCTCGACAAGTTCTCTGCTTCCTTGTGCGATAATGCTAGAACTACCTGCTTTGGAGTTGTCTTGATCTTCAAGGCTTATCACTTCACGCTTTCTAGGGCTGCTTTCATGCGGTTCACAGCTTTAGCGACATGCTCTAGTATTTTGATCTCCAAGTCTAGGTCGAGTTGAACCGTTAGAGAAAGGTAGCCTAGTTCCGTTTCCTCTGAAACTGTCAGCGTTCCTTGGTCTGCGTCGAACTCCACATCTTGCTCGCCCTCGTCGAGCCATAGGAGAAGATCCTTGACATTTGGTTCGCTACTGAGCTCCTTTGCAGCAAGTTTCTGCGCGGCAGGAATCTGCTTGTCTAAAGCTGTCTTCGTGATGTTCAAGTACATTTTCTCTTACCCTCCTAACCCGCGCTTTCGCTCCCGCCTTCTGGCAGGATGATGCAGGTCAACAGTAAAATAGTTCGCAGTTCCCACCAATAACGAACTTTCACAGTCCAAAGCGCGTAAGTATTGCGTGTTCTAGTATTTGTACGGGTGTTCGGTTAAGCAGGTCCTCCCTGACCTCAATGCTATTGACCCAATCTTCCTCAGTTTGTAGTTCGATCTCTGCCCAAGTTCTAAGATAGCCGTTGTCGCGGTAGACTAAGGCAAGAGGAGCGCGTATATGGTACTCTAATTGGACGATTGCTCTCTCATTGGCCCAGAACTTTATGCCTAGCTTGTGTAGCACCGCGTGAAGCATCTCATGTAGTTCCGTGGCTAAGACAGCCTTTGCTTTGTCATCTTTCCAAGCTTTGTTTAGGTAGATGACGGCACGACTTCTCCAACCTCTTCCACAGTATTTACGACCTTTAAGCGAATAGTCGAAAGAGACAAGGGCATTCTTCATGGTTTTCATATGAAAAATGGGGTTCGCAAATGCCGTAAAGTGCGAAACGTCAGCTGACATTTTTCTCTCGATGAGCCTTGCTAGACGCTATCAGAAGGTTCCGATCCTTCGGCTTGAGCAAGGCCTTGTCCATGCTTGGGTTCGGAGCTGCGGAAGGTTGGACCCCGTATTGTGAGCGCATCGGCATGAAGATGGACTGCAGCCTATGTCCGAACTATGTGGTGGAGAGAAGGGAGAACCTGATTGCGACTTGGTGCAGGTTGCGCGTGAAAGGAGATTTGGGAAGAAGTAGTCATTGAAGGTCGGTTTGCTACAAAACACGTTGAACGTGATCGGTGGAGCTGAACGTTTCACAGTGGATCTCATCAAAGTCTTGAAGGATCGTGGTCACGAAGTTCATTTGGCAACATTCGACAAGGTTGACTGGAACCGCGTAGAGCAGAACATGGAACCATGCGTCAAGCCTGACAGATCCTTCTCAATCTTCTGGAAGCGCCTCCCAATCTTCGGCATCTACCAAAGGCTTCTCATGGTTCTAGCTGTTAAACGCCTAGCCAAATCCGTCGACATCACAATCAACACTCACAGCGACCATCTCTTCTGCCGAACGGACATCGTCTACATGCACGGAGTCAACCCAACGCTCTCATGGGACCTAAGCGGTTTGAAGGTTCCTTGGTGGAAAATCCCCTACATCCTTCCCTACGCCATCA
>Ga0315314_1001392_pt1 | contig 21987 bp, 18 predicted proteins | sample TDP9_MG_FD_203631 | JGI IMG/M metagenome (GOLD analysis project Ga0315314, IMG submission 203631) | Freshwater sediment microbial communities from Lake Towuti, South Sulawesi, Indonesia - TDP9 | ecosystem: Environmental > Aquatic > Freshwater > Lake > Sediment | place: Indonesia: South Sulawesi... | reverse complement strand
CTACATCGGAAAGATCCTGCGAGTGAATCTCTCAAGCGAGAAGATCTGGGTCGAAGCTCCAGAGGAGAACTTCTACCGAAGATATTTCGGAGGAAGGGCGCTAATCGCATATTACCTACTCATGGAAATGAGCCCAAAAGTTGACCCTCTGAGTTCTGAAAGCAAATTGATCTTCGCAACAGGCGTCCTGACGGGTGCTCCCTTCTCGGGAAGCGGACGAAACAGTGTGGGTGCCAAGTCTCCGCTAACAGGCGCATATGGCGACGCCGAGGTGGGCGGTTTCTGGGGAGCGGAACTTAAGCACGCAGGCTTTGACGCCATAGTTGTTGAGGGAAAAGCAACGGGCCCTGTCTACCTGTGGGTCCACGACGGCCAAGCCGAGATTAGAGATGCGAAGCATCTGTGGGGCAAGGAGACTGGTGAATCTCAGGAATTCATCCGACGGGAGCTTCAGGACGAGACAGTCAGGACAGCTCAGATTGGCCCTGCCGGAGAACGGCTAGTTCCATACGCCTGTGTCATCAATGATCTGAAGCACTCCGCAGGTCGGACAGGTATGGGAGCAGTGATGGGTTCCAAGAACCTAAAGGCCATTGCTGCCAGAGGACGCGAAAGAGTGAAAGTTGCGGACCCGAAAAAGATTCGAGAGTTGACGGCATGGTTCAACGAAAACATGCCGAAACTCAGTCCGAACATCCATAACTATGGCACAGGAGCGGTTATGGATTCTTTTGCTGAGTCAGGGAACCTACCTTATCATAACTTCCGTGACGGAAACTTCCCGAACCCCGATGCGCTAGACGCAAAGACGATCAAGAAGACTGTGAGCATTGGGATGGAAACATGCTTCGCCTGCACCGTCAGGTGCAAGAAGGTTGTGAAGATTGAAGACAAGCTGAAGGTCGATCCGACATTCGGTGGACCCGAGTATGAAACCCTTGCCTCCTTGGGCTCAGACTGCGGGATTGATGATCTGGCCTCGGTGTGCAAAGGCCACGAACTCTGTCAGCGCTACGGATTGGACACGATCTCGATCGGAGTGTCTATTGCGTTCGCTATGGAATGCTTCGAGAAAGGACTTCTCACAAGAAGAGACACGGGAGGAATAGAACTCAACTTCGGGAATGCCGATGCGATGCTCCAATTGATATCGTTGATAGCGAGGCGAGAGGGAGTCGGAGACTTGCTGGCAGAAGGAGTGAAGAGGGCGGCTGAGAAACTTGGACCTGAAGCTGGGAAACTTGCCATACATGTGAAAGGACTGGAAGTCCCGATGCATGAGCCTCGCTTGAAGCGTGCTCTGGGACTTGGCTACGCAGTATCGCCAACTGGGGCGGATCACGTGCACAACATACATGACACGGCATTCGATGATAACATGTGGAATGACATGCGAAGTCTTGGCGTCTTGGATAGGGTGACAGTTGAAGATTTCGGTCCATCTAAGATTCGGTTATTCAGATATTTCTCGACTTGGAGACATCTTGCCAACTGCTTGGTTCTATGCATCTTTCCTCCTTGGGACTACGAGCAGAAAGTGAATTTGGTGAAGGCCGTCACCGGCTGGAATACCACCGCGTTCGAATTGTGGAAAGTAGGTGAACGAGCATTGAATATGACAAGGGCCTTCAACTTCCGTGAAGGGTTCACCGCCAAGGATGATTGGCTACCCGACCGATTCTTCCATCCTCACAATGTCGGAGCACTTGCCAAGACTGCCGTTGATAGTGAACAGCTCCTTAGGGCTAAGCGTGTCTACTATAGAATGATGGGCTGGAACGGGGAAACCGGTGCACCCACTAGAGAGAAGCTTGAGGAGCTTGACCTTCGCTGGATCACTGACAAGATTGGGATAGAATAGCATACGAACCCAGTTAGACCGAAGAGAAGCGAATAATCACAATGAGCATCTTCTAAGTCTTGATCATGCTGTCAGCAGGAGTGCTCATAGTCTGGGCTTTGAGAATGATATGGGACATTCGTCGAGGGAGACTTGAGGGTTGTCCAAGCTGTAGGTTGTATGGAACGCGTTTGGCTCATCCCCCGAATAGCCTCGTCTGCAGGACTTGCGGCGGCTTCGAGGCCGATCGGAGACACGAAAGATAGACTAGGCTTTTGGGGCATCCATCCCCTCAAGGTAGATTGTTAGGCTCACAAGGCAAAGGTGCCTTCACATGGCAAAGATCGGGAAGACAAGTCTTGAACTCGTGCAAGGAGACATAACTGACATGGACTGCGATGCAATCGTGAATGCGGCGAACACAGATCTAGTGTTGGGAGGCGGTGTCGCTGGGGCGATACGAAGGAAGGGGGGACCTGCGATTCAAGAAGAGTGCAGCAAGATAGGGAGGATAAAGGTCGGCGAAACCGAGATAACAACCGGTGGAAGCCTCAAGGCGAAATATGTGATTCACTCTGTCGGCCCGAAGTTTGGCGAGGGAAACGAGAACAGGAAGCTTGCTCCGGCGACCTTGAACAGCATAAAGATGGCTGACAGACACGGTTTGAGATCGATCGCGTTTCCTGCGATAAGCACAGGCGTATTCGGGTTCTCTGTAGACCGGCGTGCCAGCGTGATGCTATCCACCCTGATATCCTATTTTCATGGCAAGACGGGAATAGAGAGAATTGTCCTCTGCTCTACGACCCCGATACCTTCGATGTCTTTCATCGAAAGCTCAATGATCTCATACGAATCTAGGGCGAAGATCGGGCTTCTCTTTCACATGTCATAGCCAGTCAGATGTTGCAACCAGGTGCTAGGCGTAGTTCATAGGGGTAGATCATACCTTTCTTCTGTGAGTGTTTGGCCCCATATCTGATGTGTCTTCTGCTCAGTTTTGCGAAATCCTACCGATTGATACAAGTGAGCGGCCGCTTTGAGGTCGCTCACGGTCCATAGAGAAACAGACTTGAACCCTCGGTCGCGGCAGAACTGTAGGGCATTGTGTAGGAGCGTGCGCCCAAGACCCCTGCCACGGCACATGGGATGCACAAGAAACCAACGCAATTGTGCTTCCGAATTCGGTTGACCGACGATGCCGATTGAACCGACAATCCGCCCATCCATTTCCGCAATCCACAGACAGTCTTTGCAAGGGTCATATGATTGAGCAAACTGCGCTAGGCCTGCAGCGACATACCCCTCAAACGTATGATCCCATCCATACTCCTCGGCGTACAAGACACCGTGAAGATAGGTGACATACCCAATGTCTCCGGGTCGAAGAATGGGACGTATCTGTATTTGCCTCTGATTTTCTTGTGGCGTTTTCATGACTTACACTCTCTGTCTCTACGTCTTTTGTGAGCCGCTATGATTAGTGAACGCTTATCTTGTGATACTAGAAACGCCTAGCTTGTTGATATGCGCATTGCAGATATACACTTCCAATCTGACGGTCTAAACGCAACACGCATGTACCTGCTTCTGAGGTCAATGTCTTCGGATCTACTGATGCTTGTCGCTTGAATCTAATCGCTCATGCGACCCCAATACTGATTACTAGACTTATGATGAATAGTTGTTCGTTTCATTGTCTCAAATAGATGCAAACCGAAGACGCCTTTCCGACCCTCCATATCGCAAAGCTTTCAATGGAAAGTGAATACCAGTAGGTCTACAAGGAGTTGTAGCATGAATCGGGTTCAGATATGCAAGAAAGCCCTCGCTCACGTTGATAGCGAATATGTCACCACATTGCTTCAGAAGTTAGTCTCGATTCCAAGCGTGAATCCACCAGGAACCTACGAAGAGATTGTTCCATTCCTACGAGATGAAATATCTAAATACGGCGTGACCGTCAAGCAGTATGAGCATTACCAAGGACGGCCAAGCCTAGTTGCAATCGCGGAAGGGTCAGGTAGTGGACCGACCTTGCTTGCAGATGCGCACTACGATGTTGTGCCTGCATACGATTTGAGCCGTTGGAAGTATCCGCCCTTCTCAGCCAAGATTGTGGACGGCATACTGTACGGACGAGGCTCCGCTGACTGCAAAGCAAGCCTAACGGCAATGATGGCTGGAACCCGTGCACTCCTAGAGTCAGGGTTCAAGATGCACGGCAAATTGATCTTAGTGGCTTGGGCTGACGACGAATGGAGACCGCCGGATTCAAAGTGGTTTAACGGCGAATCGTACCTAGGGAGGAACGGATTTATCAAGGCAGATATGGCGATTTTCGGCGAGCCATACGACCTGCAGGTTCTTTGTATGTCAAAGGGTAGAGTGTGGTTCGAGTTTGAAGTCGATGGAGTCGCAAGTCACTCAGCCTCAGGCGCTGGAGTAAACGCCATCCTGAAAGCGTCCAAACTCATTGACGCTATTTGCGGCCTCCAACTGGGCCATCATCCAATAGGTGGGAAGGACACGATAAATGTTGGAACCATTCGCGGAGGAGATCAGACAAATATGGTTCCAGATTGGTGCAAACTGACTTTTGACATTAGGTTTTCACCACCTATGACATCAGGTCAAGTCGAGAAGATGGTGCATGACGCCTGCAGCACATTGACGAGAAGAGATCCGGAGTTCAAGTTGAAGTCCTCGAAGGTTACCGAGAAACGGGAGACCATAGAGTTCCCTGCCGACGGCCAACTGGCCCAAACAATTAGGGGAGCTGGGGCCGCCGTGCTCGGAGTTGAGCCGAAAGTTGGAGCAGCCGTCTCCTTCGGCGATGTGGCCGATTGGAAGGATGTCATTGGTCTCAAAGAGGCATGCATGTTTGGGCCAGGGAAAACTGATCAAGCCCACGCTCTAAACGAACATGTCGCCGTAAACGAAGTGATCCAAGCCGCCAAGGTGTATGCTCTTTCGTTCGCATCCTTACTCGGGGAGGCGCCTTGAGTTCGCAAGTTATTAATACACGCCCGATTCTACATAGGCGCTGAGGAAATCTGAGTTGGCAACATCAAAACCGTCACGAAAGAGACTATGGACTGCAGTGGTTGCTGTGATAATCATTGTAGTCATAGCGTTCGGCATCTACTCGATGATACCTAAGCCGCCAGAGTACGCTAAGACATTGGTGATATCTCTTGGAACCGACATTCCGATCTTTGACCCTCAGAAAGCAACGGGAATGCAGAACCTTGGGATAATAAGACTGGTCTGCGAGACCCTGACAGACTTTGACCCAGACACAGGTGAACTGAAGCCCTGCCTAGCGACTAGCTGGGAGGCAAACCCCGAGGCAACCAAGTGGACTATCCGTCTTCGAAAAGGTGTGAAATTCCATGATGGAACTACTTTCACAGCAGAAGCGGTCAAGATCTCAGTTATGGATAGACTGATCGATCCGAAGGCGAAGTCTCCTGCGCGAGGTTCATTCACAATGATCCAGTCAATGGAGATAGTGGATGATTACACGCTTGTCGTCAACACGACACCGTATCCGCCTCTAATGAATCTATTCAACTACGCGCCGTCGGAAATAATCAGCCCAACTCAGTGGAAGAAGTTGGGCGATGACTACTACAAGCAGCCGATAGGCACGGGTCCGTACAAGTTTGTAGAGCACATCAAGGGCACGCAAGTCAAACTCGTCGCTAATCCAGAATACTGGGGAGCCAAGCCATTGGTTGAAGAGATCATAATGAAGCCCATCCCAGAGGCGAGTGCACGAGTCATGGCGTTGGAGTCGGGAGCATCTCAAATCATAACTAACGTTCCGCCTGCAGACTACTTTAGGTTGAAGGACAATCCGAAGTTCTATGCAATGAAGGCTCTTCATCAGAGATCAATGCACGTAAGCATCAACACCCAGAGAGGCCCGCTGAAGGATGTTAGAGTGAGACAGGCTCTAAACTACGCAGTTGACAAGAAGACCATAGTCGATAGGATCTTCAAAGGTACTGCGATAATAATGGATTGCCCAGGCATCCCGCCGGCAAGTTTCGGCTATTCCAAGATAGGCGTCTACGAATACAATCCCGCAAAGGCGAAGGAACTTCTTACCGCAGCAGGGTACGCCAATGGTTTCGAGATTGAGCTGACCTATGGTGTCGGAAGGTTCCTAATGGACACCGAGGTCGTAGAGGCGATCCAGTCATATCTTGCAGCTGTCGGAGTGAAGGCGAAAATTGTGCCGTTGGAGTGGGCTGCCTTCAGGGCTCGAGAGAGCGAGCCGGTGGACAAGTGCACAGTCGAACTGGCTTTCGTAGGCTTTGGACTGCCCACCCTAGACGCTGACCAAGCGCTTCACGACTTCCATAGCGAGGCATGGCCGCCACTTGGCTTGGAACCAACTTTCTACAGCAACCCTAAGTTTGACAAGCTATTCGAGCAGGGCAGAAGCACGACAGATGCAACAAAGCGAAAGAACGCCTACCGTGAGGCGGCGCAGATACTATTCGATGAGGCTCCATGGATATTCTTGTTCTATGAACCCCAGCTCCACCTAGCTAGGTCTGAAGTAAAGAACGCAAAGATGCGACACGACGAAACAATCTGGCTGACTGGAGTATACGTCGAGAAGAAGTAATATCCTCCTTTCCCCCTTTTTCTTTGAGGCCGAACTGAGTGATAGAGTACGTTACCCGCAGACTATTGATGATGATTCCAATTCTTCTCGGAGTCTCATTGGTTGTCTTCGTTCTGATTCGCCTTGTCCCCGGAGACCCGGTTGTTCTCTTAGCAGGAGAGGACGCAACCCCTGACGCAATAAGATCCCTAAGAGAACAGTGGGGTCTAGACAAACCCCTTTACGTTCAATACTTGACCTTTCTCTGGAACCTTCTCCGTGGAGATATGGGAACTTCCATAAGGAGTGGGAGGCCTGTCGCCGAGGAGATCTCAGACAGGTATTTGAACACTGTGAATCTGGCATGTCTATCATTGGCAATCTCTCTGTCGATAGGAATACCTGCTGGAGTCGCATCAGGCACTCGTCCGTATACTAGGATGGATAACCTAAGTATGCTTGTAGCCTTGTTCGGTCTTTCAGCTCCTGCCTTTTGGTTAGGATTGATGCTCATGTGGCTGTTTGCGGTATACCTCAGTTTGCTGCCTGCTGTCGGCGTGGGTACCATAGGTCATCTTGTTCTTCCATCGGTGACTCTTGGTGCAGCTGTTGCGGCATCTGTTGCAAGGCAAACTAGATCCGGGATACTTGAGGTAATGAGACAGGACTACGTGAGAACAGCTAGGTCGAAAGGCCTGCCGGAGAATATTGTGATATGGAAACATGTGCTGAAGAACGCAATGATCCCCGTGGTAACTGTCGCAGGAATTTTCTTCGGAGGCATGCTTGGCGGCTCGATAGTCGTGGAGACGGTTTTCTCTTACCCAGGCTTGGGGAAGCTCTTGATTGACTCGATAAGTAGCAGAGATTATCCCGTTGTTCAAGGATTGATCCTGATATATGCAGTTGTCTTTTCTCTAGTCAACTTGGCAGTCGACCTGTCATACTCCTACCTCGATCCAAGGATCAGATATGAGTGAGACTTCGATGACAATCAGAGAAAAAACTGAGTACGGGCAGGTAAGGTCTATCGGAGAGCTCCATCTAGTCTGGTATCGGTTCAAGCGAAACAGGCTCGCTTTGGCAGGGTTGGTTGCACTGGCAGCCTTCATTGCGTCCGCTTCATTGGCTACGATCATCTCCCCATATGATCCATTGAAAATGAATCTGGAGAATAACCTAGCGCTTCCTTCACAAGACTACTTCTTAGGCACCGATGAGCTGGGTAGAGATATTCTTAGTCGAATCATTCATGGCGCTAGGGTCTCCTTGGTCATCGGTCTCGTCTCCGTTGGTGTAGCTTTTGCTGTAGGTGTTCCGTTGGGGGCTGTTGCCGCGTATAGGGGGGGTTGGTCCGATAGCTTGGTGATGAGGCTAATGGACATACTTCTCTCCTTTCCTCCCATTCTTCTCGCCATAGTTGTGGTGACAGTTCTTGGCCCAGGCCTATTCAATGCAATGATCGCCGTCGGAATCTCCCTGGTACCAATCTACGCCAGGTTGACACGAGGCATGGTGCTCCACTTCAAAGAACAGGAGTTTGTTGAGGCGGCTAGGATGGTAGGGGCGAGCGACATCAGAATACTGTTTCGTCACATAATGCCTAACTGCATGGCACCGATCATTGTCCAAAGCACATTGAATATAGCTTCAGCCATTCTATCCGCAGCGGCCCTAGGGTTTCTAGGCCTGGGAGCGCAACCTCCTACTCCAGAGTGGGGAGCAATGCTGAGCAAGGGCAGGGTCTATCTTCGCGCTGCACCTCACATCTCAACCTTTCCTGGAATTGCCATAATGCTCACAGTTCTTGCATTCAATATGGTGGGCGATGGGCTTAGAGATGCCCTTGACCCGAGAATGACGTAAATAGCGAGAGAGGTGCGGTGCATAGAGTATGAACCCTTCGGAGCCAAGTCGGAATTACACCCTAGAGGTGGGAGAGTTTGTTGAAGAGACAACGTTCAAAGATCTTCCAAGATCTGTAGTTGAAAGGGCAAAGCTTGCAATCTTGGACGCATTGGGGATCTCCATTGGCGCATATGGTACGAGGCATCAAGTGGTTAGAGCACTAATCGACATGACCCCTGAAGTCTCGGCCACCGAGGGATCAACCATTGTGGGAGCGGGCAAGAGGACATCATGTCTCGAAGCAGCCATGGTGAACGCGGTCCTCACGAACTTCCTTGACTTTAGTGATGGACACTATGCTGGTGGACATATCAACGATCGAGTTGTTCCGGCAGCGCTATCGATGGCTGAGCATGAGCGATCGAATGGCGAACAACTCATTACGTCCGTTGCTTTAGCCTATGAGGTCTACATTCGTCTTGCCTACTCGCTCTTCAAAACAAGTGAAAGCGTCGGCAGAATTCCATACTTTGTGGTGCTTGGGCCGATAGCCAGCGCGATAGCTTCTGGCAAGCTTCTCAGCCTTGATCGGACTAAACTAGCCGGGGCCATTGGCCTCGCCGCATCAGTCCAGATATGTGGAGCACAATATGCTCGCAGAGGAGGACACGAGAAGGATCTCACACCCGGACACGAGTCCCGTAGGGGCGCGTTCTCGGCATTACTGTCGCGGCAAGATGTTCTTGGCTCAATTGACATGCTCGAGGGATCTAGAGGTCTGTCCAAAGCGATAACTGATCAAGGGAACCTTGAGGAATTGACAGCGGAATTAGGTGAACGATATAGCTTGGACGAATGCTATTTCAAACCCTATCCTGCATGCAGGTTTCTGCACGCATCCATCGAAGCAGCCCTACAGATTTCTCATGATTGCTCAATTGACCCCAACGCCATACAACAGGTTACGATAAGAACCAATACTCACTCAGCCACCAGATCGAATAAGGACATTCGATCCCATGTCTCAGCTATCTTCAGCCACGAATACCAAACAGTAAGTGCCCTCCTGCAGAAGAAGCCCCTTCTACCGACACAGTGGAACGAGAACATGCAAAACGCACTATTCATCAACGTTCTCCAAAAGACACAGGTCGAGATCGATCCAGACTTCAACGAGCGATATCAACGTAGATTCGAAGGTGGAGCTACTTGGCCATCCACGGTGCTTGTCAACGCAGAAGGGGGCGGTAAGTATGAAGCTACTGTCGTTCACCCGAAGGGAGACCCGGAGAACCCACTGACCGAAAGGGAGATCGTTGAGAAGTTCCTTGGTATGACAGTTCCCGTTCTCGGCGAAGCTGCTCACGAACTACTGAGGGTAGTTCAGGATCTAGAGAATCTCGACGATGTGAGGACTCTTTCTCAGTATTTGGCTGTATCGAGGACCTAGTCTCGGTTCGGCCGAGCTGTTAGGAGACATTGATTCTTCCTGAGTTGATGACCTCTCGACCGTCAACGCATATTCTAGGTCGCTTCACTGTTGCGTCGACATGGACCTTGCTACTGATCGTACCTCCTAAGTGAATGTTATCTCCAAAGCCTACGTGACCAGACGCGTAGACTCTCTCATCTTCAAGAAGATTTCCAGAGTACTTGGCGCCGAGGTTTGTGCCTGCGCCTATTTCTGCGATACAGAAGCCATTGTCGCCACCTTCAGACAGGAGTCTTCTGAACCTTCTGGCTTCCCTACCTCCACTGATGTCAATTATGCGCCCGCCCTCTACGACACATTGAATTGGAGAATCCACCATCCCAATTCCTGCGACGCTTGCATCAATCGTCAAAATTCCTTTTGCCGTCCCTTCAAGGGGAGAGACTGCCACTACTCCTGCTGGCAGAGCTGTCAACTGCCCACCAGTTTTTGCTATTCCATCTAGGTAGACAGGCTTCCTCCCAGATAGTTGAACGCTAAGCTCTGTCCCGGCCTTTGTGCAGAAGGTGACCTCCCTAGCTGACTGTAGCGAATCCGCCAGCAGCTTCGTCGCCTTGGATAGTGCTTCGTAGTCTACGTCGAAGCACCGCTTCACCGTTTCACGGCCTACGCCTGACATCGAAATCAAGCGGGCCCCAGCCTCAGTCGCCCTTCTTCTTATGCTCTGAGGGAGAAGTCTATGCGTACAAAGCAGAATCAGATTTGAGGTCTTCATTGAGGCCAGTGCAGGTTCCGGGAAGGACACTTCGGATAGCGCATCCGTATCGACCGTGAGGACGAGGGGTCGTGCTCCAAGGGTTCTTGCCGCTACTGCTATGGCATCAATCGTCGCTTCGTCATACTTGCGGTCTGAAACGATGACGACATCCTCTGCCTTAAGGTCTGCACAGTGGCTTAGCACGTTAGCGAAGATCTCTTCGAGTCTTTTCATTTCCAAGTTCTCAGCATAAGCCGCAGCAGTAGGGCACTGCAAGCGAGAGGATCTTCGCTGCCGAGTAGAGATCGTTCACATTGATGTGCTCGTTGATCGCATGGGCCTCTCCTGTCTTTCCGGGTCCGAATAGGCAGCCTTCGCTGAGCCCCACTCTGTCTTTCCAATCAGCGACCGGTCCAAACGAGACGGCACCTCCGTATCGGAGAGGGACTCCAGTTTCTTGGCCAGCCTTGATGAGCGCTGAATTCAGGGTGGAATCTCTGGGAAAACCGAAAGGTTCTCGTTTCTCAGGAATTCTCATCGAACGCAGAATGAATTGTGGGTCCGATTCCTGAATTTCTTGGATCTTGCTCTTGACCATTTCCTCAATCTTCGAAGTCGTTAGATGTTCGCCGAACCTTATGTCAAACGTGAATTTGCAAGAGTCGGGAACTATGTTCGTCTGTGTACCGCCCTGAATCGTCCCTATGTTGATTGTGTCTTTTCCGGTGACCGGGTGCTCTCCGAGTCGCAACTGATAGATGGACTCTATCAGCTTGATTGATTTGAGTATCGCGTTTATTCCTTTGCCCGTGGCAGAGTGAGATGCCTCTCCGCCTATCTCAAAATCGATCCAGATTCTTCCACGAGATGTGTAGGTGACGCGAAGATCATAGGGTTCCCCAAATACAGCCATGTCTCCCTTTATGAGATCGTTGAGAGCCAGATAGGACATGCCATCGAAGTACTTCGCATCCTTGGGCGTGTATTCGTCGCCAGCCCAAGCAACGACCATCAAGTTCCCTTCAAGTTCCAAGTCGGCGTTAACGATAGATCTAGCCGCCGAGATCATAGCTGCCAGACTGCCTTTCGTGTCAGCTGCGCCTCTTCCATAGATCTCACTATCAATGACCTTTCCAGCGAACGGTTCAACCTTCCAAAGCGACAGGTCATATGGCGGCACAACATCTGTGTGCGCTGCCAGAATCAATGTCCGACCCTTGCCGTGGCCCTTGTATGTTCCTGTCACGTTAGGTCTTTTCCAGTCCTTTCCGCTATCTCCTGACAGTTTCGCTTTCAGTCCTAGCTTCTCCAGCTCCTCCTTTACGAAAGACGCGATTTCTTCATATTGAGGGAATGCACTCGGAATCTGGATGAGTTTTTGCAGTAGAGATAGGGTGTACTTCTCGTCGAACTGTCCTAGAACAAGTTTCTCCACGCTCAAGAGCACTCACCTTGGAAGCTGCAAGTTGCCAAGGTCCGAGTTTGCTGGCCGCCAACTACTACTTCAGGGTTCGTTCCATGATCTTTAGGGCGTTTCCACCTACGATCTTCTCTATCTCTTGGTCGGAGTATCCTCTGGATACAAGCCCCCGCGTGATGTTTGGCCATTCCTCTGGGCTTTCGATGCCTTCCATGTAGTCTGCGTTCAACTCCATTCCAGCTTTGGCAGGATCTATGAGGCCCTGAGCCATCATTTTTCGGTGATTCGCTACTTGGTCTCCAAAGACATTGTCGAGACCTATGGCTACATGATCGATTCCAATCAGCTTGACTGCGTAGTCGACATGGTTGAGGAGGTCATGGATGCCTTGTCTCTTGGTATTCGCGAGTTGATTGGGTACGGCCGAGATTCCCATCAAGCCTCCTTTCTCGGCTAATGCTTTCATATGCTCGTCTGTCTTGAGTCTCGTGCATTTTGGGTTCAGTGAGCGGGCTCCTGTATGGTTGAATAGGACAGGGTCCCTTGAAGCTCCAATCGCATCCAATGTGGTTCTCTGGCCGCAGTGTGAAAGATCTATCATCATGCCGACCTCATTCATTTTCTTGACAACATCAAAGCCATAGTAGCTTAGGCCTGTGTCCTGATTCTCAGCGCATCCGTCTCCGATGTAGTTTCTCGTATTGAAGGTAAGCATCATCATGCGGACACCTAGTCCGCTTAGGATTTCGATGTTGTTGAGGTTGCGGCCGATTGTTTGTGGTTCGAACTGAGCCATAATCGCCTGCTTTCCCTCCCGCTTGGCTCGTCGTATATCCTCAGCGCAAAATGCCACACTCATTCCAGGCTGTTTCTTCACGAAGGAGAAGACAGATCCCAGCTCACATATGGATTCGTGGAAGTTCTCTGAAAGTACTGCGACTGCTTCTACGAAGCAGGTAACGCCTGAGTTGCGAACGCGTTGACGATCAAAATCCTCTCTGTGAGGGAAGACCAAGTGGCTGTGAAGATCCACTATTGGAAGCTTCTCGTGCAGTGCTGTTGCTCTCTCCTCCGCTGTCTTGTCAAGTTTGATGAAACGTTCTTTGAGGGAAAGCTTCAGATAATCATCTCTAGATAGCATACTGAGTCACTGTCAACAACGTAACCCGGATTCTATTTAAGACTCACGGGCTTTGTGACATGCTACTGTGTGTCCATTATTCAAGACGGTCAAGGGAGGATCTTCGTCGCAGCAACGTGCGCTTCGTCTCCAACATCTTGGGTGGAATCTGCATCCCTTAGGAGGATTGATGGGGCTGGGAACGTCTCCTTCGAGAACTATTCTCTTTCTCTTTCGTTCTACTTCAACATCGAGAATAGCTGAGAAAAGTGCTTGGGTGTATGGATGAATAGGGTTAGAGAAGACGTCTTCAGCGTTGCCTCTTTCAACGATCTTTCCTAGATACATGACCCCCACCGTATTGCTCATCTGTCTAATGACAGCCAAGTCATGTGAAATGAACAAGTAGGCTAGTTTGAAGTCTTCTTGAATGTCCCTCAGCAAATTGAGCACTTGGGCCTGGACCGACACATCTAAAGAGGATGTTGGTTCATCCAAGACCATCAGCTTCGGATTCAATGCGAGTGCTCTTGCGACGCCTATCCTTTGCCTCTGGCCTCCGCTAAATTCGTGTGGATATCTATTGACGTGATCCGGATTGAGGCCGACGACAGCCAAGAGTTCCGCAAGCTTGTTCTTCCTCTCGCTTTCGGACATAGGTGTATTCAGAATCAGTGGTTCTTCTACTATACTCTTCACGGTCATTCTGGGATTCAGCGATGACTGTGGATCCTGAAATACCATCTGCATGTTTCTTCTGAAACTGAGGAGTTCCTTCGGGCTGAACTTGGTTATGTCCTTGTTTTGAAAGATCACTTTACCTGCGGTCGGTTCCAGAAGCCGGAGAACGCAACGACCTACAGTGGTCTTTCCACAACCTGACTCACCCACAAGACCCATGGTCTGGGCTTCCGATATCTGAAAGCTGACACCATCAACTGCACGGACCTCACCGGCCTTTCTCTTTAGGATTCCACTCCAGATTGGAAAGTATTTGACCAGATCTCTCACAGCGAGCAAGTAGCTACTATCGATGTTCATCAGGATTCACTCCGTAGAGAAAGCATGCGACGAGATGTTGACTGTCTACTTCTGTCAGGCCTGGCGCAGATTGCATACAGATATCCGAGGAGAATTCGCATCTTGGATGAAAGCCGCACCCTCTTGGAGGGTGAATCATGTCTGGGACTGAGCCGGGAATCACCTCGAGCCGGTCTTTCACCTTTGTGGTGCTTGGAATAGAGCCGAGCAACCCCCTTGTGTATGGATGATAGGGATTCGTAAACAGTTTCATCGTTTCGGAATACTCAACGATTCTCCCGGCATACATGACTGCAACTCTGTCGCACATCTCTGCAACTAGGCCCAGATGATGGGTAATCAGCAAAATTGAAGTGTCCATTCTGCTCTTCAGCTCCTTGATGAGTTCAACAATCTGAGCCTGAATAGTGACATCGAGAGCTGTGGTCGGTTCATCTGCGATGAGTAGACTCGGCTTGCATGCAAGTGCCATAGCGATCATCGCTCGTTGTCTCATTCCTCCGCTAAGTTCGTGAGGGTACCGTTCCACCATGCCTTCAGGGTCTGGAACACCTAGCTGCCTGAGCATTGAGACTGCTCTGCTCATGGCTACCTGACGCTTTTCTGACATTGATGGACTGACATGTTGGTTAACGCCCTGCTCAATGTCCCTAATCTTCTGATCAAGCCTGAGTAGTCTAGAAACGATGCCCAATCCTTTTGATTCTAACCAGATTCTTCCTTCCTTCATGCGCTGAATCTTGAGACTGAGGGCCTCGTGGTCAAGTGGCTGATGCAGAAGGATGACCTCTGCTATCTGTTCCCCAATCTTCAGAACGGGGTTAAGCGATGTCATCGGCTCTTGGAAGACGATCGAGATTTTGTTGCCTCTGATATTCCTTATCTGCTCATCTGCCAGATCTGTGAGATCGGATCCCTCGAAGACTATCTTTCCGTCAGCGATCTTGCCGCTAGGTCCAGGCAGCAGTCCAAGAATTGAGAGCGCGGTTACACTTTTTCCGCAGCCCGTTTCCCCGACCATCCCGAGTGTTTCCCCTTTTGACATTGTGAAGTCAACTCCCTGTAGAGCTCTTACGACCCCAGCGAACGTTTGGAATGTCGTCTTGAGTCCTGATATCTCAAGTAACTGTTTGTTCTGCCTGCCTTGAGAAGCTTGAGAGACCTCTGTATTCTCGGTCATTGTCGTACGCCTGAGGGAGCGTCTACGTGGAGTAGTCAACTAGGCCCTTAAGAGTTAGTAAGAAGCTTCACACAGTCCACCGCCCGCGCATGACATAGAGAGGCCCGGCAAGGCGGGCTTAGAGACATCTTTTCACGTGGCTATGAGAGATGGATCTCCTTCTGAACACAAGCATTCCTGCCACGAGGGTTGAGCAGAGGATCAACTCTACAAAACCTCTGGTGTGACCCGGGTCATTTGGCGAAATGACGGCGGCCCCCGGAGGCGCTGTCACGGTGGTCCAGACTGTCCGGGTATAGGTTGAGGCACTGGTTGCATTGAACGTCATTGTTGTGGTGAATGTAGTTGTCTGGTTGAAACTGATCCAGCGGGTAGTCGTCCCAGTGATGACCGTAGGTATGACGATAACATCTGTCAGCGGTACGGATGTTGTGAAGACATAGGTATGAGTAAGGGTTCGCACAAGCAGAGTATACGTCGTGTTGCCTATTACTGTTGTCACAGTATCAGTCGTTGTGGCGGTCCAGCTCAATGTACGCGGGTCATATCGCGTCAGGGTAACTATAGGGATGAAGGATGTTTGTGTGGCCGTGAATAGCGATGCCAATGATGATGCCACGGTCCTCGTGAGCGTTGCAGTAGAGGTTACAGTTCTTGTGTAGAAAGTTGTAACCGGAATCTCGCGAAGCACAACGTACTCCTTCCTTGGCGGAAAGAAGAAGACAATGGCTCCTAGAAATCCCAGAACGACGACGACAAGAAAGACCACGAGAACTATCCACTTTCTTCTGTTGGTCGACAACGACACCACAGTCAATCTTTGTGCTGTCTCCTCGTTTTATTAGGCTATCGCACAAGTAGAACCATACGCGCATGTAATGGCAGTCAATCGTTAGACAGTTCCTTTAACAGATCTCTTTAAGACATATATCTATCGCTATGATCCTTCAGAGAGCAGCATGAGAGTTGGTGACGTGTGCCGATAACAGACGTGACCAAGAAGCAGTTAGCGCAGAGGCACAGGCTGTTTTACAAGATATGCCGAAACTGTGGGATTCGGAACTCGGCTGCTGCCTACAGGTGTAGGAAATGTCGCAGTAGCAGCCTTAGGTGGAAGAAGAGAGAACTAGGCGCCAAGTAGGCCTTTTAGGGCGTCAGCCGATATCTGTCACGCGGAAAAAGCGTCACTTCCCGTATGTTCTCTACTCCCAACAGAGCCATCAGTAGCCTTTCCAGCCCGAACGCCCATCCCGCATGGGGTGGCATACCATAGTCGAAGACTTTGAGATGATCTTGAAACGCGTCTAGGGCGAGGCCCTTCTCTCTGAGTCGTTCGACGAGCGTTTCCTTTCGGTCTGCGCGTGAGCCTCCCGACGCGATCTCAACCCACTCATACATAAAGTCGAACCCGTGGCTCAGCTCCGGGTTGTCTTCTTTGGGCTTGATGTAGAACGCCTTCGCTTTCATCGGCCAATCGACGATAAAGTAGAATTGGTTTCGATGGAGCTCCTGAAGCGTACGGTATGCAGGCGTGGGAATGTCCTCTCCCCACGATACTTCCTGTCCCTCCACCTTCAGCTCTTGAAGAATCTCGTCATACGTGTATCTATTGAGTGGAAGCGTCGGGACTGGCGGACTGGCCCCCAACGTCGTTAACTCTTTGCTGCACTTGCCGGTGACATGGCTTACGATTTCATGCATGAGTTCTTCGAGAACTTGCATCACATCTTCTGAGGTTGCGAACGCTTGTTCAATGTCCACTGAGGTGAATTCATTTGTGTGTCGCCTTGTATCATGCTCCTCGGCCCTGAAGAACGGCCCTATCTCGTACACCTTTTCGAAAACGGTCACCAGTTGTTCTTTGTAGAGCTGAGGGCTCTGGGCAAGGTACGCCTTACGATCGAAGTAATCCACCGGGAAGAGCGCTGCTCCTCCCTCCGTAGCGCTCACAATGAGCCTCGGCGAATGAATCTCGACGAACCCCTGTCTGACAAGAAAGTTTCTCGTCGCTACGAGGACCTCATTCCTCACCTTGAAGATAGCTGCCTGCTCCGGCCGGCGAAGATCAAGAATCCGTGCGTTCAGTCGGACATCTATTTCTGCTGGCACTCGCCCTGTGGGGTCGAGCGGAAGTGGGTATACTACTTCACCGAGAATCTTGACTTCCGAGGGGGTCACCTCGACTCCATGAGGCGCCTCTTTCGAAGCGTGAATGGTTCCTTTCACGCCGATAGCGAATTGCTTTCCTACCCGAGAGATCTTCTCCAAGAGTTCCTTCGAGGACTTTGTCTTTGGAACGGTGATTTGGACGACTCCATTCTTGTCTCGGACAGTTATGAAGAGAATCTTGCCTAGGTCCCGGAGGTCCTGAACCCAGCCGAAGAGAACTACCTCTCTGCCATCGACCTCCGGCACTATGTCTGTAGAGTAGTGAGTTCTTCTCCAGTTATCTAAAGCGTCAGTGACCAAGTCTGGCACACTCAGATATGGCTATCTGACTAGATTCGTTAATAGTCGGGCCACATCTGTAGGCTTTTCAGCCACATGTACCCCGGCGTCCTGTAATGCCTTGATCTTGCTTTCAGCCGTGCCTGACCTCCCTGAGATTATTGCACCTGCGTGACCCATCCTCTTCCCGGGAGGGGCGGTTCGCCCCGCGATGTAGGCAGCTACAGGCTTTGGATAGGAGGTTCTCTTGATGTACTCTGCGGCTTGCTCCTCAGCGTTTCCTCCAATCTCCCCTATCAGCGCCACCGCCTTCGTATCTCTGTCGGATTTGAACATCTCAAGCAGATCAATAAATGTCAAGCCAACAATGGGATCTCCCCCTATTCCTACACATGTGGTTTCCCCCAGCCCGGATTTCGTCAGCCCGGCAGCTATCTCATAGGTCAAGGTTCCGCTCCTCGAAACTAGTCCCACCTTTCCCTTCGAGAACACGTGCGCCGGCATAATCCCTAACTTGCATTCACCAGCAGTTATGATTCCGGGTGTATTCGGCCCAATCAGAACAGTCTTCTTCTCACGTGCCACGGCCAAGAACTCCATTGTGTCTCTTACTGGGATTCCCTCAGTGATCACAACGACCGGGTTGAGGCCCGAATCGATCTCTTCCAATATGGCATCTTTGGCGAAAGGAGCGGGAACGAAGATTATGGAAGCATCGATTCTGTGAGCATCAACAGCCTCGCTGACTGTATCATACACCGGAACACCATGAACGCTTGTTCCCCCTTTGCCCGGAGTCACTCCGGCGGTTATCTTCGTACCATACTCCAGCATCAGCTTTGCATGGAACATGCCTTGCGTACCTGTGATTCCCTGAACCAGTACTCTTGTATTCCTACCCACGAGAATCGCCATTCGGCTCACCTCAAGGATCTGGCAACTGCCTCTCTTGCTCCTTCCTCCATGCTGTCCAAGAACGGGATACCTGCCTCTTCAAGAATCCTACGACCCTCCTCCTCATTCGTTCCAACCATGCGAATCACTATAGGCATCTTGATTCGGGCTCTTTCTCTGGTTGCGACAATACCTCTAGCCACATCATCACACCTAGTTATGCCTGCAAGAATATTGATGAAGAGCGTCTTGGTTCGCTCATTCGAGAGAACAATCTCCAAGGCGGCCTCGATCCTCTCCATGGTCGCACCGCCCGCGCCGGCGTCGCAGAAATTGGCCGGCTTGCCTCCGTAGTAATGAATCATATCCAAGGTTGCCATAACCAGTCCGGCACCGTTTCCGATCACCCCAATATTCCCATCAAGCTCAACATAGGAGAGGCCCCTCTCTCGAGCTTTGAGCTCCAACGGTGTAAGTTCTGCCCCTTCCTGCTTGACTCTTTCTTGAAATTCCCTATGTCTATAAAGTGAGTTGTCGTCGATCACCGCCCTGAAGTCTGCCGCGACGAAGCTTCCCTGCTCCGTTTCAAGAAGAGGGTTCGACTCAAGAAGTTCACAGTCATATGTCGCACAGATCTTGTATATCTTTGAGATTATCCCTGTCAGATCCACCAATTGCTTCCCTGAGAAGCCTAACTTTCGCCCGATGATTCGCGCCTCATATTCTCTCAGTCCATGAATTGGATCTACGTCGAATCTGACAATCTTCTCAGGAGATCTCGAAGCCACTTCCTCTATGTCAATCCCACCTTCCAAGGATGCCAATACGGTGTAACAACCAACGGATCTGTTGACAGTGACACCAGCGTAGAGCTCTCTTCTTGCCGAGATGGCTTCTTCCACTAGTAGCTTCCTCACAGGTTCACCGTGAATCTTCATTCCAAACAGTTCCTTTGCGATATCATAAGCCTCCTTGGAGGTTGACGCGAACCTTATCCCACCTGCCTTCTTCCTGCCAGCAACAAGAACTTGAGACTTCACAATCGAAGGCCTCCTTAATTCCTCGAACGCCTTTCTTGCCTCCTCAGGAGTGGAAACGACAAGCCCCTTTGGAATCGGCAGAGCGAAACTCTGAGCGATTGATTTTGCCTCATGCTCAAAGAGCTTCATGATCATACTCATCTCAAATGGAGTCTGAGCTATCGATTAGGGCTCGGCTCCGCTGATTTAAGTCTCGCATCAGGAAAGATCACCGTAACGCATTTATTAGTGGCTAGAGGTTACGTCTGCCGGAATCAGCGATATCAAAGCATCGCAAAGGAGGAAAATGCAATGTCAGAGGCAACGGCAGTGCTCATTGGACAGAAGCCAGTCATGAACTACGTTTTGGCGTGCATAACCTTGCTGCAGGGAGGATCAGGAGAAGTGACTGTGAAGGCGAGAGGACGTGCGATAAGTCGGGCGGTGGATGTCGTAGAGATTATTCGAAGACGCTTCATGCCTGAAATCAAGGTTGGTCCCATAACGATCGGCACTCAACAGCTGCCTGCACGGGAGGGCGGAGCTCCATCCAACGTGAGCACTATGGAGTTGGTACTGAAGAAGTAGACCGCAAGTCTATCACAGGCTCCACGATTCCCTTCCCTATTTTTCTGGGGAGGTTCAGCTATGGTAAAGACAGAACTGTGCAGTTTCTGTGTCAAGAGTGGCATACTCTGCCAAAGATGCCAAGAGAAATTGAAGAGGGGGCGCATCAGTCAGCTTGACCTTAAGGTTATTCAACTCCTAACGGAGCTTGAGAAGAGCTATCCGGTCCTTCAGGAGGTTCATTTTCATAAGGCCGCTGAAGTAGGCGAGACCTTAGCAATTATGGTTGACAGACGTGACATCGGAAAGATCGTTGGCGCAGAAGGAAAGATCATCCGAGCCATCAGCGAACAGGCAGGTGGAAAGAAGACAAAGGTTCTGGGCTATGGCGGAGATGACAGACAGTTTCTGGAGGAATTGTTCTCACCTCTTTCGATCCTAACAATCAACACCATTTGGCTTCCAGATGGCAGCACAGAAACAAAAGCTATTCTTCAGGGAAGAAACCCACGACATATGCCAGTGGATTTGGAGGTCGCGAAGCAACTGGCAAAAGAGATTCAGGGATTGACTCTAAGAGTGGAGTTTGAAAGACAGTAACAGCTACCTCGACACCTCAAACGCTTTTATTGACACGGTCCCCATAGCGAAGGGGAGAAGAAAAGGCCTCGATGACAAAGTTAACCTTCTACGGCGGAGTCGAAGAGATAGGGGGCAACAAGATCCTTCTTGAAGATCGAGATACAAGGATCTTTCTCGACTTCGGGATGAGCTTCGCTGACAGAAGAAGATTCTATTCGGATCCTTGGCTTTCTCCGAGGGACGAGAAGGGACTTCTAGAGTTTGGTATACTGCCCCCTTTGGAGGGCGTTTACAGATTCGATGAAAGGGAAACAACAATCGACGCAGTCATGCTTTCTCACTCCCACGCCGACCACGCAACGTATGTCGCTGTTATCAACAGAAAAATCCCGGTATACTGTGGAGAAACGACAAGGATCATATTGGAGGGAATTGCCGAAACGAGACCCCGCAGCTTCGAAACGGACATATCGGGTGTCAACTTACGAACATTCCGGACCGGAGTCAAAATCCGGCTCAAGGACATTGAGGTTGAGCCGTATCATGTGGATCACAGCACACCGGGGGCCTATGGATATATCATTCACACTTCTCAGGGAGCTATTGTCTACACGGGAGATCTGAGAACACACGGCTCGAGACCTGACTTGACAAAGGATTTCGTCGAGGCGTCTGCAAAGGCACGCCCGACCCTAATGATATCTGAAGGAACGAACATGACGGACGCAGACGTATCAAGTGAGAACGAGGTTAGGGTCAAGGCCAACAAAGTGGTGGCAGGAACAGAGAAACTCGTCTTGACAGATTTCGCTTTCACTGATGTAGACCGATTGAAGACCATTCATGATGTTGCGAAACAAAACAATAGGGCCCTCGCAATTCCATTGAAGCAAGCGCACTTACTCTGCAGATTGCGATCAGACAAGGAACTGAAGATACCTGACGCAACATCTGACAGGCATATTGTGATCTACCAGAAGAGAAAGAAGAGATATTACAGCTGGGAAGAGAAACTGCTTGGCCTTGAAAACATAAGAGAGGCAACGGAGATACGGAAACATCAGGACCGCTTGCTTCTCGTATGCTCGTTCTCAGACATGAGAGAACTCGTCGAGATAAAGCCTGAGCCAGGCAGCAACTTCGTTCTATCCGGTTCCGAGCCTTTCAATGAGGAACGAGAGATAGAATTTGACAAATTCAAGAACTGGTTAGATCACT
>Ga0315314_1001391_pt1 | contig 21995 bp, 13 predicted proteins | sample TDP9_MG_FD_203631 | JGI IMG/M metagenome (GOLD analysis project Ga0315314, IMG submission 203631) | Freshwater sediment microbial communities from Lake Towuti, South Sulawesi, Indonesia - TDP9 | ecosystem: Environmental > Aquatic > Freshwater > Lake > Sediment | place: Indonesia: South Sulawesi... | reverse complement strand
CGCCTAGTCTGATCTAACAGATCTCATTCTATATGGTCTTTTACATGCGAAAGATTGCACATAAGCCTTTACTGAGGAGTTAGAGCCGTTGACAACATCCAATCTGTTTTTAACCTAGAGATTATTCGCATCACTAGAATGATAACGATAGCCGTGACCGTAGCGAGTATGGCTACACATGACCAATTCGTTTGAAGCCAGTTTGGTTTAGGTGATAGTCTTATCACAGAAGCGTTCTCAGGTATCGGGTCAAGTGGATGCGGATCCACGCCATCCTTCACGCCATCGCCATCGGTGTCTGCGTTCATCGGATTCATTCCCAGCTTAAGCTCCCTGTAGTCGGTAAGACCATCTCCATCGCTGTCAGGTCTCGTTGGATCGGTTCCGATAGTAACCTCATACTGATCGCTCAAGCCATCCATGTCAGCGTCTGGACCATTGTATGCTACCTTCAGAAGCGAATCCCCAATTATGATAGCGTTATGAACTGAGTCGACGCGGGCGTTCTTCCTGACGCATTCTTGGAGATAGCGGAGATATCCCAAGCCAAAATACTCGGTCCGCAGTCGAGGGAAGAAGGCTTCAGGTAGAACCACGAAGAGGTCATGAACACCTGAGTCTCCTATGGCAAGGAGACTGTAGGAGACTGCAAATACGTACCATCCGCCTATATAGTCTCTCTGACGGTAGTCGAAGTCCCCGCATGACGTGATTATGTAAAAGAACGCCCTTGGGTCGAGCGCCTTTATGTCCCTTGGATAGACTTTCCCATCAGTTTGGTTGCCGAAGTAGTGGCCGAAACCTCCAGTCTTCCAACCCAGATCTCAGGAGCAACGTCCCCCTTGTGAGCGTCAAAAAGACCATTCTTGTCGGCGTCTACCCATTCACCGTTAAGATCCATGTAGTAGAGATCGGTCGGAAAAGTTTCGTAGTTCGAAATACCTTTCGGCTGTTCGAATGTAGTCTCATAGACCGCGTATGGGATGTCTCCGACCATGAAGCACCCTGCTAGGCTAGGTGTGTTCCGGAGCAATTCTCGGATTTCGCTTGCTGACTCATTTGCAATGACCTTCTCGGTCACCTTAAAGCCAGTCTTCTCGACATCCTGTATCCACCTCTCCAACCTATCCTTGAGAGGCTCGTAGATAGATGAGCTGACAAGCAGGTAAACCCGTTGAGGTTGCTGGCCAAATGCAACAGATAGGCTCACGAGTTGATACCGTGTTGTAGAGCTGATGAAGAATAGTGTGGCTAGAATTGCCAGAATTTTTATCCTGTTCATATTTGCTTTTTCCCAATGCGTTATGAATCTCTCAGTCTTCTAAGCGCTACTGCTATAAGCTTAGGTTGCCTCATTGACTTTCTCAACTGGGGCTTCCGTGCTATCAGAATGGCTGCAACTGCCACAACTATAACCGCTACGACTGCCGCTGCATACGGCCAGCTTGTTCGGAGCCAATCTGATTGTGCGATAGGTGTTGAAGTTGCGGTAGTTGTTGTCATTACTGTTGGAGCCATTATGGATTTCAGAAGATATTTGAAATCTTGAATTACACCTTCGATTTTACTGAACGCTTCTCGGTATCTTCCTTCATAGATTAGATTAATGATCTTATCGCATTCGGATTTAAGCTCATTAAGCTTTGATAAACTTTCTTTATTGGGCTGTCTCACTTTACTCACCAAAGTTTCGGTTGCGTTTATGTACCAATCAAACCAATCTCTAAGAGCTACTGGAGGCAGCCAGTCACTTCCGTAGATGTATTTTCCAAAGAAATCCGTGAAATTGTAACCTGCGACCAAATTGACTGTCTGAAGATATTCTTCAGGTTTTACTGAATGCGTCGGATCTAGGCACTTGGCGTTGAGATAGGAAATAACGTCGTCTAAGCTCTTGCTACCATTAGTTACTTCCTCTATTTCTTTGTTGAGCATGTAGGCGACTATGGCCATTTTCCTAGCCTGAACAAAAGTGTACTGCCAATCACTCGTACTTTCAAGCATATGATCAAGTTCGTGGCTCACAATCGGCAAGTTGTACTGAGTGCCCCAAATCTCAGTGTAATAGTACTGAAGCCCATCAGCGCCATAGACTGTTAGCCATCGGTAGAAGCGATCGTGGTCCCACATACCTGAAAGCAACGAACTCTTGTATCCGTAATACTGGGTTACTCCTTCCTCAAGCGATCCTCCACCAATTCCATCGAGAACATGGAACATTTCGTGCGGTAGAACCCATAATTCCATCAATTCGGTCATTGAGTCCACAGTACAACTTGGTCCGCAGAAATCGGCTGTGCCACACATGGAGGGCGGAGGAGCAAAAATCACCAGAAACCTCCTGGTGTCCGCAAACGGATACTTAAGGAAGCTCATTAGATGCGAGAAACACCTCCTGGAATACTCAACTAGATCTTTGGCCGCAGTCCTCGGATGAACAGCTACAACCAACGTTACGTTTCCTATTTGAAACTCGGAGATTTCGTATCCACCGATAGCGACGAACCCTCTCTTAATATACTCAACGTTTTTCGTTGCGAAATAGCCGTTTTGTTCATCCCATTGAGCTGCAACCAGCCACCCGCTCGGCAACTCAAACTTGAACCTTATGTTTGAAATTCCGTATGTATCAGGATAGATGAATAGGCTTCCGACATGGGCTACAATGAAATCTTCACCAAAGTAGTTGCTATGGGCAGGTTCACGAGTCACGTTCAGAAAGTAATGAGCGCTTATCTCCCGCGCATTCTCGGGCAAGCTCACGTTCCATACATCTTCCTTGGCCAGTTGATTGCTCAGTTTCACCTTATTTGAAGAGAATGTCAAATTCACTAGGTAGTATCGAGATGTCGGGTAGACCCAATGCGAATTGAATTTGAAGATCACGTTCGAGCGAACAAAGTATCCCAGATTGTTGGCATGCGCATAGATCTCGATCAGGCGACTTGCTTTATGGATTGTTACCCTGTAATTCACGGATATTCCCTTGGTTTCATCAATCCATATTGGCACCCATCGCTCGGCACTATCATCCCATTTCTGTATTGATGGTATGTAAACCATCGGGTTAACGAACAAGATTGCAAAGTCTACCAGAAGCGTCAGAGGGAAGCCGATTTCTGCAACATCTCTGTATCCTACTCTGACGCCCTTGGCCAACCACTCTTTCGACCAGGAGATGAAGCCATCTCTTCCAAACATAAAGTGATCTGCAGGGGCACTAGGCTTATTGTTAAAATATAGATTAAGGTAGTTTGTGACGTTTGCTTTACCATAGAACTCAATCATGAGGTAAAGCATGCTTTCATCTTTCGCAGCGTAGAGTGCCTTTGAGTCGCTTCCGTCATCCTTCGCATATTGTATGTCTCCCTTCGGATCCGTGAAGACCGGAGCTATACCTTGCCAGTCATCCAGAAAACCGTCTATTATCACAGTTCTATTCGGTAGAGGATAGCTGTTTGCAGCGTAAGCTGCGGCTTCTGCCCTTGCAAGACTAGATGTTCTTGTTAGAGGAAGAGTTGAGATGCTTGGCTTGACCCGCTGCGTTGAATCGGCAGACATTAAACCACATGCCAAAGACATCCTGTAGACTGAATGTGAAGCAAGAAGCACAATCAAGGTCAGAAGAGTTGGAGTGCGTCTGCGTAGAAGCAACCGAGGCAAGAAGGATCAAATACTAAATGTTCAGGCTAGAATTTATCAAGCTTTATGGAAGATGAGTCAACGTAGCTCTTGAGAAAAAGTCATTACTGGAACCCGATATTTCCAATATCTCCTCGGTTCCATCGCACGTTGCAGTCCCAGCAAACTCAACATTGTATGGCAAGAGATGAAACCCGCCAACAATCGGTCCTGAGCGTCTTCGGACACTTGCCCGCGACTTGGACCTCTTAGTGAACCCTGCTCGTAGTCCATATGGACAGAATTGCGACTACGGAATGAGCGCTAGAATTCTCATAAGCCCCTTTTGTTAGAGCATTGAACCTGTCAACTTGGCACTTTCCGCGTAAAACGCGTAGGATCGGTCACGAAAGCGCCTAAGATGTCAGGTGGAAGCTTCATTTTTGCCAGCTCGTCAAGCTAGGCATAGGAAATCTCTGGGAGCCATGACTATGATGCTGTCGATTTGAGATTTATTCTTCTCTTCGATGCTACCAATACGACGGCAAAAATACTGACTGTCAAGATTACTGACGCAAAGCCTATCGGAAATTCCGGTATCACTATGCTTGAGAACGTGAGATCCGCCCAGCTTCTCGGTGCATTGTAATCAAATTCATTTGGATACAGCATCTCAGTGTAAGGTGCTTTTTGCGAATCGTAGACGAATGATGCGAACCCGACAGTTGTCAAGTTAAGGAAGTACTCCATAGGGATGGCACACTCATATATGGCGTGTGGTTTGCTTGAGTAAGCTGACTGCGATAAAGATGAGTTGCCTAGAATGGCACCCGCGTAGGCAGACCGCCAACGCTCCCCATCATAGTCGCTCTTAGAGATCTCAAACTTTCCACCCTTTAGCCATTTGAGCAATACAATGAAGTCATCGTTTTTCGGGGCTAGACTTCCATCATTTTTCGGATCGATTATCATGTAAGCTTCATCTCCATACCCACTCCCCGTATTGAATCCCAAGGCTGTATCGGTCGGGAAGTCCCAGAGAAGATATAGATATTGATCGTCGTGCTTGGTTCTGAAATACGCCTCAGCCGGAAACTGCCCTTTCTTCGGATAAGCAAACATAGATGTTTCCGATGAGTCACTCCACTCATCATTGTCAATCCAACGTCCATCAACCGTGACGGAATTCCACAATTTTGGACATGTGACGGCAGTGCCTTGATGAGCATTGACTTGATTTATTGCTGCGAAAGCTAAGAGGAAACAAAGCAGACATAGAATTAGGCTCAATTTCCAGCAGAAATTGAGGATTTTCACCAATATCTTATCTCCGCAAGAATTCTAGTTAGGCCGATGTTGAAAAGACTTTCGAAATTGATGAGTCTGTTCGGTTACGAATATTATTGCCTCTTGGTGATCTCGAATGATTTATGGCAATGTATCGATAAGCATTCATAAGACCATTATACACCCAAGATGTCAGAGGAGACGTCGTTTGTCTTCTACCCTACCCAACGGTTGGAGCGGTGCAGCTTTCTAGCTAGTATACCGTCGCTGGACAGAAGAAAAGCAAAGCGAGGCTCTTTGTGATAGGATTTAGACCCATGTCGGTCTAAATCCCTCCGACTTGCTACAATCTGGGGTTCAAATTGAATATATATCTAAAACTTGATTCGACAGAGGAATGAAGGTTAGGTTTCTATGGAAGTTCCACCGGTTTCCAATGGTCTTGTTCTCTTTGAAGATATCGAATAAGGTCAGGAATTGGAAGCTCATGGCTAACAAACCTCCCCTGCATCCAGCCGTATACCCGACCGGTAATGGCATCGTTATGTATTTTCCTCAAGCCATCAATGATTTGAATGGTTCGATTTGGCGAGATGTTCCCTTTGAATTCGAATAGACTCGGCTCGCTCCAGAATCTGAATTCAGCCCAATTATCTTCAAACATAACAAAGTCTATCATGTAAAATGGTTTCGCCTGTTCTTGCGCCTCTATTCTCTCTATGACTGTCCCACGTCTCGTTACTTGCATGTTGGAAATAATCAGGTCGTAGCTTGGAACATAGATCCACATGTGTGCTAGCTCTTCTTGTTCGCTCATTCCGCTTCCATGAATCACATAATAGGATATGCCAAGAAGATCTAGCACCGATGTAGTGTGAGAAGTGTAGACTCCGCAGTCACCGAGTTGCGAGATGTATGATTCATCAATTGTGTACATCACGTATTGACGTGCCACGTCCCATTTGTTACTCATCAGCTGCAGATGTCTCCTATACTCATCGCACATCACACGAATTCTCGCTTCTCCTTCATATCGAGAAGATACAGAAACTAGATGAACTGTTATTGGACTCAGACAGTTTGCCACAGCCAGAGCTCTGAGTAGAGTACCCCAAGAGTTCAGCTCCAGAAATCCCTGCCAAAGACCACGAATGAATTTTTGATCGACATCATAAGGAGTCAAAGAAGGAAACCGATCGATAAAGTCCAATCTGGCACCAACCTTAAGCGATAGGGCTAGTGCAATTTTTCGCTCCTCTGGAAGTGGAAGTTGAGTTACAGCTCTGAGTGCGTCGACAAGCTCAGCTTCCGCACCTGTCAAATCGGGTATTGTGATGTTAATTGAATATCTCACTACGACACTTTTCAAGAAAGGATCGCTACGCGTATCGTCCCTACTCATCAACGGATACCAGACAGTCTCCTCGTTGAATATGAGAATTGGATTGCCCTCAATATTGTGGACCTTCTGCAGATTTTTCATCCAGATGAGCTCACCCTTGCAGCAGAGGTATGTATTTTCATTGTGACAGTAGATTAGGAATAGATCGGCTAGCCCGCTGGTTTTCTTTCTCTCGAAGTAGTACCATACACTTCTTTCAATCTGAGTTACCTCATGGTTGGTTGCCATGAGGGTACTTGTGATCGAAAGGAGCCTTCTATCTAGGAAAGGAAGACGGTCGTATCCGCCCGGATAGACCTGATTGGATTCAACTGTTTTCACGGATTCGAGATTGAAACTTTCCAATGAAAACTTGAGATCTTCCAAGTAGCTCAGAAAGAGGATGTCAGCTTTCAAATAGACTTCCGGATGAACCACAGCTAGAATCCTTGATGCGTAGATGCCGTACTTGTTAAACCGATCTGTCCTCGCCTGTTCCAGCGTGAGCTTCCATGTTTCTGAAATATCAGCCTGAGGAAGGCCCGGGGTCGGCTCTTCTTCTTTTCCTTCCTCCTCAGAAGACGGAGAAGGCTGGACAGGAAGACGCTTGCTTTCCCATAGAACTAGAGCATAGTAGCCTATGCCACTTGAAATCACGATCACGCAGATAATGAGCGCCAGAAGCTTAAGTCGCCTCATCAGCCTGTGCGCCTCTTTTTCTCCGAAGCTTACGCGTCACCAGAATGATAGCGATAGCTATGACTATAGCCAGTACAGCCACGTATGACCAGTTTGCTTGGAGCCAGTTTGGCTGCGTTGGAAGCGTAGCGGTTGTTGTAGTGGCTGTCGTGATTGTAGGAACAGTTGCTTTTTCAGCGAGTTCTAACGCCTCATTAGCAAGGAAGATGGCTGTGTCATATTGGCTGGAATCGTAGGCGCTCTGAGCGGCTGCGAGTTTCTGTCTCGCCATGTCAAGCCCTTGAGTTCTCCCTTCTTGCTCGGCTCTTCTTATGGCCGCTTCAACGTTGCCGAGCAACTTGAAAGCGTTCTCAGGCATCGGGTCGAGTGAGTGCGGGTCCACGCCATCCTTCACGCCATCGCCATCCGTATCGGGATTGTTCGGGTCTGTCCCATTTATGCGTTCGTCGACGCTCAGCAGCCCGTCATTATCGCTATCTCTGAAATCTTCAGGACCATACTTCAAATAGGAACTGCCAAATACCCACCCGGAAAAAATATCGTTCAAATCCTTGCCGGAGATCCGTTCTAGGGTTTCTTTGAATACCATGCTGTCGGCGACTTTGCCTGACTTGCAGATTTGGAGATTGACATTTTGAAGTATTTGGATTCCAAATTCTCTGTACAGGATATAGATGAAGCAGTAGGTCTTTCCGTAGAGGAAGTCGTGAACTTCCTTTACGTTCTCTCCTTTCCACACGTCGAGAGGTTGCTCATGCTTACTGAAATATTGATGGAACCAGCGCAGGTGAACGCCTCTAACTTCCAGACTTTTTGCAACGTCCCCCCATTCCTCAAAAAGGACCGCAGGTATCAGTGTGGCAAACGCTTCCTGCAACCATCTCTTTCCAAAGCGGTCTCCAACACCGTAGATCGATGTCCAGTAGTGAGCTAGTTCGTGGAGAATGGCGAAGTCCCAAGTTTTCGGGATAAGATAGATTCCTTTCTCGTAAAGGTTGTAGTTGTTCTCTCCTTCCTGAATGTAAATCGTTACATTGAAATCATGCGGATATGGGAACCCCGCAAGTTCTTCAAGACGCGGCAACGATCTATGAGCCAAATCCGAGACGTACCATGCCCACTTCTCATCCTCTGCGTCATAGTCTACTGTCACTTGCAACGCCCGTTTCTGCATACGTACGTATTCCAGAATTGAGGCATGTTGATACGTTGCCGTCAAAGGGATGCGGGTCCCTTGTGATATGAAGGGGGCTTCACGAGGTACTAGGCTCTGTAACTCGCACCCTGAGCCTTGTGCAATCCAGTAGACATAGTTCACGAAGATAACTGGGATGTGGATATTATCAGGTATCTGAGCAAACCATCGGTCAACATTGTCGAGAGAATCTCCCGCCGTAGTCTCGATGGGTATCCAGCCGTAATTCGGCAAATAGAAATGCACCCAGTCATGTTTGTCAACGTCACCTATACCCCATGAACCCCATATCATCACGGTTGGAACGCCGGATGCTCTAGCTAGTGCTGTGAAAAGTGCTGAAAAATGTCTGCAAACGCCTCGCCCTGTACGAAGAGCAAATAAGGCTCCCTCAGTATCAGGGTTGAAGGCTGTGAGAGACCAATCACGCCTGACATGATGAACTACAAAGTAAAAGATCTTCTGAGCTATAAGGTACGGATTCGTCTCATTTCCAATGATCTGTTTTGATGCTGAAATGATTTCAGGGTGATTCGATTCGATATACTTGGCTGGGCTAGTGTACACTTTGTAAAGCAATGATGTCTTGTCGTAGCTACCGACTCGTTCTGGGTTTATGCCGAATCTGATAGAGTACGCGGTTGCGTGCTGTAGGATTGTTACCGCAAATCTTTCTCTAACCCTCATTGATTGGAAACGCATAGTCATTATTCGGTTGCCAAACTCATCGGTACTCTCGACTGCACTGTACATACGCTTTGGGTTAACGAAAATCATAGTCTTAGTTACGTTGAGGTAAGAAAAGGACTGAAGCAAGTGAACTGTAATACTGGGACTTGCTTCTGTTGGGGTAATGGAGTAGGTGTAGTTTGCGGTGATCGACTGAGGATTTTGAATCGAATACTCAGTGGTGCTTTGGTATGCGCTCTGTCCAAAGGTGAGTACTTGCATGTTGGCCCAGGAGAAGCTATAGGAAAAGGCTATTAGGACTATCATCGCCAGACATAGAATTTGTCGCGAATTCATCTTGCGGCCTCCCTCCGCCTCTTTCTCAGCATTTTCGATGTCACTAACCCGATGATCAACATCATGACCGCTACCATTCCAACAAATGCCATTAGAAGGTAGTTAGGTTGAACAGTAACGGCTCTAATGTTCAGAATAGCGCTAGCATGGCTCTCAGCGTAATTTTCATTGCCGCCGTAGGCGACCTCGATATGGATATCGCCGACTGTGGTGGGCACGTATAGAATCGATGCACTGCCGCTGGCGTTTGTAGTAGCTGAACCTAGCCTAATCGTGTCTCCGCCGGCCTTGACGTAGAAGTCTAAGGTGGCACCTTCAATCGATTGACCTGTCTCATCCTTCAACGCGGCCACTATTGTTATCGTCTGACCCTGTGTTGCTGAATTAGGAACCTCCAAGGACAAAGACGTTTCGAGCCGACTCACCATACACTTACTGACAATGCGGATGCTCGGAAAGTTCTTTTCAGGCGCATAATTCTGATCATATCGATATGTAATGCTCAGGCGATAGTCGCCTAGCTCAAGACTTCGACTACACCACCGGTTAGGTATCCCAAGGACCATATGTGCGCTAAATCGTCCTTTTTCCACAGGTGCGAGAGTCCACCACACGGCAGGGCCATTGTTCTGCCAAAGAGTGGGTCCGTCTTGCGGCCCCACTCCTATGAAGACCTCCCTTGCCCTCGTATCGTTCACCGATCCTGACACTACCAGTTTTTGCCCTAGGGCTAGTTGACTTGGAATTGAGGAATCTAATGAAATTCCATTGACCTCATATGCATCGCGTGGGATGTCAGCGATGATGCTGAAGCTGGGCGATAGTCTTATTACGGAAGCTTGCAACTGAGATGCTGGCTGTCCCTCAATTGTTACTGAAAGCATTCGAGATTGTGGAGATGCTCTCAATCTGAAATAGTACGCTCCTGTCGAACGAATCTGTCCTTCGAAGAGATTCTCCACATTAAGCGCGATTTCGGAGGGACCGCGACTTCTAAGCGACCTCAAGTTCAGAATCTTGAAGTGGTACTTCGGGTCGTAGTTGAGGTCAGTGTTGCTGAGGAACATGGCCGCTGTCCAGTCCCTGAACACTTGAGCAAACTCACGGCCAGTAGCAGCCTCGATGTTAGCGGGTCCAACCTTGTCGGTTTGAGATAATTTCTTGATAACCTCTGTGCCACCAATCTCATACAGGTACCAGATGAACGCTGTATGAGCAGCTAACCACCCAGTCGTTCGGTCAAGGACAGAGTGAATTTCCGGCTTCCTCAAGAAGATCGTGATGCTGGATCTGGGTTCAGTAAGGCCCAAGTTCCCCAAGGCGATATATTCCGCGAGGTTTGCAAGGCCTTCCCATATCCCAAGATACTCGTTCGGTCCTCCTCTAAGATCTACATGTTGACTCCAGATTAGAAGATGATTCAGAACATGCGCAATTCTCAAGGGCAAGAATTCCTTAACTACACGTTCTTTCGGAATCCCTTTCACATAGTCCCCGTATTGACCCTCAGGGTCGGGTGTATACAGGAATAGAATGTTGCGACGGTTGGTGTTGTAGCCATGGGGAGTATCGAACTCGTCTATCGTCACGTTGAGAAGTGTGAAGACAATTGCGATGTGTGGGTCACCGTCAGGGTTCGGAGCTGGATTTCCGAATAGCTCAACTTCTCTAGGGAAGATCGTCTCGTCGAATATTCGGCCTAGATATTCAGCGTCAGTGACATTGAAATTCCTCGCCAGAACCCTATCGTCCACCCAGACATAGCTGATTTCAGACATTCGCCGTAGCGTTGCCTTGATCGAGTCTCTCCCATGATCTATCTTGAAGGTTCTCGTCTCCCCGAGGGACCTTGCAGTGTAGGCGGGCGCCATAGAGACGCCCGTCTGAGAGTCTTGTCCTGCAACGGTATCCATTGATCCTGAGGTTGCTGGAATTATGGCAGGAGCTCTTGCCGCTGACGTGTTGGTTGCGTCGCCCAAGGAAACTGTGAAGCTGAACTGGCCTTCTGGGTAGTCAGACGGGTCCAAAGTGATCTTTGTGTGTTCGTGATAGAGATTCAGAGAATAGAGTATGAGCTCATATTCCTCGTTTCTATTTGGGGTCGGGAGGTCTATTGAGCCCTTGTCGGTTACCGGGTGCATAGGAACTTGGTAGACATCGCCAATTGCAAATTCCTGCACTGCGTTGGAGAAGGGGAGGGACGACGTCTGGATGGATGTAAATGCAACTAAGAACAACAAGGAGACCAATTTAGCCCTCCATACGAGAGTCACTGCTGTTCACTTCATCTGCCGCAGTTTCGAGCTATTAAGACCGCCTTTTCTATAGCCTCCTTCCGCTTCTTCCTCAAATTCCTCACTACAATTAGTCCGATGATGAGCACTATAACCACTACTCCTCCAGTCACAGCACATGGAAGATATTCGGTTTGAACTTCAGCAACTTCTGCAGTTTCGGATGTAATTCTGGTCAAGACACTGGTTGCGATGGTTGAGACTGTGATTGGGAGCAACGTAAGGCTGATAGTGCCTGTATCGGGAATAGGGTCATTGTAGACTTTACCGTCATAGAGAATGCCGCTGCGACCAAAGAATCTGATCGTGGATCCTTTTGAAACCGAAATGTCTCTGTATTCGCACGTCAGGGTGAAGAAGACATGTCCAATTCCCCCATCTAGAGCAGCATCGCTTCCGAAGCGCTCGGTTTCATGGATGCTCGTCCAGCTCCAGTCTTCTCCTTTCCCGGAGTACTTCAAGACATAGCTCTCAACCCATTTGGACAAGGTGTCAAATCTGATGCATAGTTGCAGAATGTAATCCGGCGTGAAGTCTCTGCTCCAATGAAATCCAGTTGAATCCGAATCGATATTGAATAGAACCTGATACCAGATACTCTCCACCCGAGAATCTGTAGCCCTCTTTGGTATCTTATCGTGTAAAGTGAATCGAAAGTACAGAGAATTACTGGAGAAGCTATAATTCAGATCAGCCAAGTCCACATAGCGCTGACCCAAGTCTCCTGCGATTGTGCCCAGCTCGTCAACCAGATCAAGTCGCCCATCAGGCAAGAGCTTCCACGCAAGTGGATTGACTACGACCTGACTTCCTCGACTTGTCCTAAGGAACGATAGCGAACCCTCATAGGAAGCTATGACGCGGTAGATGCCAACGTCAACGTTGGCTCTGTAGCTGACCTCTGCTTGGCCGTCGCCGTTGGTACTAGCTCTGCCCAATGACAGCACGCTTCCATCAGAGGCTTGCATGAAGAAGTCGAGTGTTTCATTGGCTATCGGAACTCCCCTCATGTCCTTGAGTTCGGCCCCAATATTCAGCACATCTCCAGTATTGACGGAGTTGGACGATAATGTCAGAACTATGATGGGCTTTTCTTTGATCTTGTCTATCTTCATTGATCTTACTTCAGGTGCTATCCTGAAATCCCAAGCCTCGAATTGTGGTCTAAGGTCGCCCCCAGCAGCCAAGCTGAGAAGGTAAACGAATCTGCTGAACGCCAACGATGCCTCCCTTTGCGTAAGATCTTCCATCTTCATCTGGTTGTCTGGAGAGATCTTCGGCATGCCGGATTGTTTTGCGATTCTGAAGAAGGAGTTCCATGTCTGCCAGCCATAGGCTTCCGAGATATTGAATAGCATTGCTTCGAGATACCACTGGTCCTCGTTGTGGCCATGCCAATTCAACACGTAAGGGTTGACTTTCCTATCCTCGTACTCTTGTAGCTTGGCCCGCCATACTCATCCATCGATACTTGAAGAAGGCAATGGAGATTTTCTCGCCCCGAAACGGTCTTTCATCTATCACTTCTTGAGCGAAAATGTAAAACTGCTCCGCAACGGCGGCATTCCTTTGCGCGTTCTCCAACGAAAACCAGCCTGCGACCTCGGGATAGTAGATGTCAAGATTCGTTGAGTGGTATTCCCAGATGTAGATTTCCTGTTTGCTTCTGAGCTGGCCGCTTTCGAACCGTGATCTTATCGCAGAGATTTCATCGTAAGCGTTCCTTCCAGAGGGTATCACTATGCCTTTTGACGCTTCGAATTGTTCTAGGATTGATTTGTCATGCTGGCTCAGAGTATCTCTAGGAGTGGTTAGGATGATTATGTCGTATTCTGTGAGAACTTCATCCCTTACCTGTGACGCATCGTAGTCGTCTATCTGTATCTCTATCCTATTCTTGTAGAAAGGCCGAAAATCTTCATACTCCCAATACGTCTTTTCAAAGGCTTGGAAATCCTGAGGCTCGTAGACATAGGCTCTAGCCAGATACTTGACTCGTTCAAGCTCAACAGATTGAATCTCGCTAATAGCAGTTGGGCTCTGACTGGCTGCGGCATCCGTCCAGTCGATTGCCATAGAGACCATCAATATAGACAACGCAAGACCTACGAGTGTCAGTTTCAACCTCATGGGCTATGTCGTCTCCAACTGGCTCTTCTTCGACCTCCGTTTCGCAAGTAAAATCGTAACTACCCCAACAACGACTGCGCCGACTGCGACAAGATATGTGAGGTCGTAAGGTATAGCCGTAGGCAGAACTTCCTGCACAGCAGTCACTGTTATTGGAGCCGTAGCCTCGCCTCCCTTATACTTCACTACTCCAGAATATGTTGCTTTGAGTTGGAATACTCCAGCCTTGTCGAACATGTAGTTGATTGATGCGATGCCTTGAGCATTCGTCTGGGCTGAACCGATCTTGGTCCATATATCGTCCACATTGATGTAGAAGTCAACGGTGGCGTCTTCAATCGGAGAGCCGAACTCATCCACAAGTATCGCATTCAGTGAAATTGATTCTCCTTGAGTTACTGTTATTGGAATTACTAGAGTTAGCGAGGACGCGAGCGGTTTCACTATAAGAACCTTGAAGATCTTTGTAGGCTTGTAGCTCGGCGATCCAGGATACGATACGACTATTCGATGTATTCCAGGATCTTGAGTGACCTTGAACTGTACTGTAATAGAACCGTCTGGACCTGTTGTGTAGACCCCGATCAACATATCATCTAAGTAGATGTTGACTGCCTGACCGCTTAGAGGCTGCTCATTTACGTTCAAGATCTTGATGTCTACCCGTAGCGTATCTCCGAGCTTTACTTCTGATTTGGATAGATGTAGCTTGATAATTGGTATGCCGGCCAGCTTCAACATGGTCATAAGCTCGGGCCAATCGATGGTCAGACCAGCTCCTTCGATCTTCAAAGGCAGTCTTTCGGTTCCGAATATGAATCTTTCGAAGAAATTGCTGAAGTCGAATGCCGTAACTGATGTGAGTATCTGGATGATATCGTCATTCGCTATGGCTCCTTTGAACCCGCCGTAGCGCGCGTACACGATTTTCAGTACATCGTCTAGGCTCCTATCGCCGCCTGTGACTTTCATTATGGCTTCATCAAGGAGATATGAAACCAACGCACCTTTGTGATAGTAAAGCCAGTTGTACTTGTTGAAATTGGCCCAGTCGGCGTACTTATACGCTTCCACAAGAGGCACGTCGAATTCCGTTCCAACATACTCGGCGAGGTATTCGTTCAGGTAGTATGCAATCGCCGTGAGTTCGCATTTTATTCCTAATTGGACAACTGCCTTATCATTGTAGTAGACGTTTGTGCCTTCACAAAACCAGCTTTCTTCGGAGCTATTCATCGCCATCCCAGTAGGCTCGAAAGCATTCCAGATATGGAATACTCTATGCGCATACTCATTGTAGTTGACGTTAGGCGGAGGGTTTGTGACCAGACCTTGGCTTGTAGACCATTCCAGCTCACATATTCCTCTTCCGTCTTCGGCATTCGGAGTCCAGACGGTCAAGTATGTTTCGAGGGGTGCGGAGCGTCCAAATAGTTTGGCCATGTAATCATACATCCTGAAGGAATAGTCGGCCAGCAACTCTTGCGTAGTTATATGCCAGCCACTGTAAGTTGCTATCCTAACGTTTGTATCTCCGATTGGCTTAATGAATTCCGTGAATGGTCCAACAGCGAACGTCGACCACATCAAAGACTTGGTACTCTCCGGTACAAACGCGTTGTCCATTTTCTTCCAAGGAGCGAATGCTTCCCAGCCTTGAGGAAGATTGAAACTGACCTTCACATCGGCGATCGGTGCTTCGTCAGGCAGAAGAAATACTCCTGCACCTTCTGACATCCCGAATTTCTGTCCGAGATAACCTGTGTACTGGTTGAAGTCTTCCCTGACAAAGTTGAGGGTGACATCGTACTTGACGCTTAAGGAGGTTGCCTGACCTACTTGAACCGTCCAGAACCGTCTTAGTCCTTCAGCCTTGAATTCAACTTCTACAGACATCCCTGTGATGTCAAAAGCTGACAGGTCCGTTATTGGCATCTGATAGTACTGGCTGTCATGCCATTTGTACATAGCAAACGTTAGAACAGGCGTATTCACATGCTCCACATTAAGTTCTACATGGGCTCTATGGTTCCGTGCAGTATCGAGGTCGATGCTTACGAGATATGAAAGACTGATTCCGAACAGTTCTTGTTGTCCAAGCCAGTTGAAAATGTTAAGTACCAGGCGCATCGTGTCGAATTGCTCAAGTCCGTTCCAGTTGATCACATCGAAGTTGGCGAACCCTGTAGCATCTCCAGTGACGACGACTCGCCCTGAATTGTATTCTGCTGCTGCTAGAGCAACTATGTCGCCTCCTCTTTCCCCTGACTCTCGCAATCCGTCATAGTCGGTTTCCATCCAACTCTGGTTGCCGACAAAAGCTAGGGCAAAGGCGGGAGATTTCACGACTAGAGGCTGACCCCAATCGAAGATATAGGAGTGAACGCCCTCGGTGATGTCGTAGGAGGTCGTGTTCCAGACGCGAATGTGAAAAGGCCTTATCGGAAGACTGTATAGGGGGTCGCAGATCACCGCTTTGACTGGGGTAATCCCAAACCTTCTCGCCAGACTAGTATGCCCATCATAGCTATTCTCGCCAAGCAACAGCAATCCTCCACCCTTACGAACGAAATCAACTATCGCGTTCTCCTCGGTCGAGGATAAAACGCGAGATGAGGGTGGCAATACAACTATGGACACTTCCTTTAATTCACGTGAAGAGATCGACCCGGCTTCGGCAGACTCCACTTGGAAGCCAACGCTCGTCAAACCGCTTGCCAGAGACGAGAATCCTTCCTTGATTGTAAGCGAAATCTTGTCGCCCGCAATGCTTACGATCATGGGGCTGTGAGACTCATCAAATAAGATGCGCGGCTTCCCATCGGTGTCGCCAACAGCTGCATGAGGCAAGACAGTAAGCATCAGGATTATCGCTAGTGACGAAACCGTTATGAGGCTATGTCCTTTGAAGAGCAACCTAAGATTCAATTCGGTCAACCCTCCTTCTTCCAGTTCTATCGATCAGAAGTAATGCTGCTAGACCTAGAATCGCGACTGTGACTGTAAGAACGAGGAGCTGTTTGAAATTCGGAGGCACGGCGGCTATTGCTTGAGCGACCGCTAGAGTTGCTGTAGCGTAGCTTTCGCGACGCCTTGCATCTCCCCAGTATGTCGCCTTCAACCCAATTTTGCCGATTTTGTCTGGCGTATAGCTGCAGGAGGCGATGCCATTGCCATCCGTCTTTGAAGAACCAACCTTGCTCCATTCACCGTCGGCTTTCACATAGAAGTCGATAATCGCATCTTGAATCGGTAAACCACGCTCATCTTTCAGCACAACCTCTATGACTAAACTCGTTCCTTGTATTACCGTTGTTGGGACATCTAGATTCAAAGAAGTGTCAAGCTTCTCTACGATGAAGGAAATCATCTCCTTGCTCTGTAAGAATTCTGTTGAACCAGCATAATGCACAACGACCTGATATGTTCCCTCACTCACTTCAACTTTGAAGGTTAAGACCGCTAGGCCAGAGGAGTCTGTAATAGCTGTGCCTATGAGGGTCGAGTTCAGATAGAAGCTGATTGTTTGGTTGATGATGGGTTTGCCTTCTAAACTGATAAGCTTAGTCTTCAAGGTTATCGTCTCGCCAATCTTTGCCGAGTCGTTGGAGAGGGTCAAAGTCATCAACGGTATGTTAGTAAGCTTCAGAGCAGCAAGCAGCTTCGGCCAATCAGCAGCTAGGTCTCCATGCTCGATCCTCAGAGGCAGTACCTCCTTTCCGTAGATGTAATTGTCGAAGAAAGGTTTGAAGTCGAATCCGGTGATCTTACCCAGAAATCTGATTATGTCGAGGTTTGAGTAGCCCGTTTCTGAGTAGAAACGCGACCAATACCTACCATCGTAACCTTTGCCGCCGTATCTCTCGTACATGATGGCCACCAAGTCATCTAGACTCCTATCCATGCCGGTCAGTTTCTGAATAGTTTGGTCAAGTAGAAACGAGATGAGCGCGCCCTTCCTGTAAACGAGGAAACTAAGTTTTTCGCTTTCCTGAGGGTTGTCAAACTTGTAGGCTTCGGTTACTGGCACATCGTACTTGGTGCCAACATATTCTTTCATGTATGTGGGAAAATCGAACGACGCCAGGACAGAGTGCCTTCGAAGAAGCCCAATTTTGATAAGCGCCTTATCCCACTGGTAGTAAATATTCGTGCCTTCCCTAAACCAAGATTCCTCGTTACTCTTCTGTTGCATACCATACGGCGGAAAGAGGTTCCAAGAATGAAAAAGCGCATGGGCAAGAGCGCCAGTCACGCCAGCGATATCATAGGACTCAAGTACTACCAGACTTTGGCTCTGAGACCATTCTCCCCTAACCTCGCCCAAGTCCTCGGTAGGCGGATGACAAATTGCCAAGTAGACTGGAAGAGGAGATCCCCTGAAGAGCATGGTCATATACTCGAACAACTTGAAGAAATTGTCCGCTATCTTCTGTTGCAGGTTTTCAGTCCAGTCTGCGTAAAGAGCAATTGAAACATTTGTGCCTGCTATCTCTCGGCTGCGGACGCTGAATTTTCCAATTGCGTATGTTGACGTCACAAGATAGTCGACGGAGTCAACTCTGTATCCTACCATACTCTTCTCCCACGGAGTCGCCGAAATCCATCTGGGCGGCAAGTCAAATTTAATCTCGATGTTCCTCACAGAAATCCCAATCGGTACTAGAAACGTCCAAGCTGCAACAGTCACACCAAATTCTTTTCCGAGATATCCCTTATGCTGGCGTTCGAGTGCGGAACCTCTCTCAATCCTTGAGAAATTCAAGACGACATCGTATTCCACTCGAACTTGACTGGCGTAGTTAGCATCAATTTTCCAAAAGCGTTCATCTCCATAGGGATGAGATTTTCTAAATTCTGTTACGAGTAGTCTGTTCCCCTTCTCGTTTGACGCAATGAAATTCTGAATCGGAATAGGAAAGAAACCTCCAAGAAACTCCGCCATCGTAAGGGTCACCTGGTACGCATTCAGATTACTCATATTGAGTTTGACATGGCCCGTGCATCTTACACCGCTTTCACTACTAACGATTAAAACGTAGCCGAGGCTGACACCAACGGTTGCCCCAGGGGATTGATAAGCAGATATCCTTTCTTTTGCAGACACCTCATATGACGAAAACGTCAGCAACGATAGAGTGATGCATATGAGAAATAAGGAAATAATTCGTCGTTTCATCTCGAATGAACCTCAGTAGGTTTCTCCCTTGAAGCTTTCAGGAAGCCGATCAACGCTATGACTATCGCTATTGCCACGAGACTTGCAAAGAGAAACATTTGATCAGGTAACGCGCTGACAACTCGTGTGGAGACAGCTAAGGTTCTTGTAGCCGCGCTCTCAGAGTATTTCCAATCACCAGCATAGGAAGCTTTGACCTCGAAGGTGCCGGTTGCGTTGAACATGACTACAACCGATGCGGCGCCGTCAATGTTCGTTCTAGTTGAACCTATCCTCCTCCACTCACCCTCTGTTAGAACATAGAAGTCTACGGTTGCTTTGTCGATCGGTCTGCCCACCTCATCCTTTACGGCGGCCACGATAACGGCTGGCTGACCACGAGTGGCTGCTGAAGGAAGATTGAGGCTTATGGAGGAGTATATCTGCCTCACAGTGATTGTGGATGAGTCGCTACTCTGCAGGCGCGTGTAGTCTTTGGTTCCGAGATAGACGACTGTGACCTCAAGCTTGCCAGTCTTCTTTGCGATATAGTTCGCACTCGCAAGGCCTTGACTGTCCGTCATTGCAGTTGCGATAGGCGTTGAATTCATGTAGAAAGTAACGGTCTCGCCTGCTATGGACCTGTTGTCGAAGTATGTCAGGGTAGCGCTGAGGCTTAAGGTGTCTCCAATCTTCCAAACCTCGTCAATCTTCACCAAGCTTGTTCTAGTGAAGTGTCGGTCCAGAGGCAACCTCTCTGTTCCGTGGACATATTGCTTGAAGAAGTTGGAGAAGTCTCGACCGGTGAGTGATCTTATGGCTCTCGCCACGTCATCGTTTGAGTAGCGACCTCTCATCCCTCCATACTGTGAGTACATGTACGACATCAGTTCGTCTAAGGTATTCCCTCCATTCGTTCCCCTACGTATCTCTATGTCCAGCAAGAGACAGATCAATGCCCCCTTGCTATAGATCAGGAAAACATATCTCCAAATATTTTCCGTACCAAGCTCTGGCTCCCAGTACTTTGGAGCTTCCGTTACTGGGATGTCGTACTCCGTTCCCAAGTATTGATTGAGATATTCATCATAGAGATTTCTCAAGACCGAATGCTCAGCCGCAATGCGCAGATCCAGAAGTATCTTGGATTCGTAGTAGACGTTTGCTCCTTCGCAGAACCACATTTCTTTGTCGCTTTGCATGCTCATGCCGCCAGGATTCCAGCCGTTCCATCTGTGAAAAACCTGGTGAGAGAACCATTGCATGGCACTGACAAAACCGGTCTGGTCGAGGGGCATTCTAACCGAGAGCCCTTGGCTCTGAGAATGTTCTCCTCCCCAAATCGCCATGCCATCATCCGCGACAGGAGAGAATATTGCTAGATACCTATCCATGACAGACTTTCCGAACAGGTTACTTTGGTATTCGAATATCTTGAGCGATGTTTGTGCTATCTTCTCCTTGGTTTCGTCACGCCACTCATTATAGACAGCAATCGATACATCTGTATCCCCGAGCCTTCGGCTAAACAGATCAAAGTCTCCTAACCCGTAGACAGACGTTATGAAAAAACCTATCGAGTCAGAGTAGTAGGTTTCTGGCTCCAAGCTAACCCATGGCGCATATGACTTCCACCCGCTGGGCAACTTGAACTTGACTTCCACGCCGTGGACAGAAAGGTCATGTGGAACTAAGAAAGTCCACTCGGCCATTGACATACCGAAGTTCTTTCCAAGATATCCTAAATGTTGGATGCCTCCTCTTATGACACTGAAGACGACGAAGTATTCTAGTGACACTTGTTTCGCATAATGAGTTACTATCTTCCAGAAGCGACCGTTACGCTCGGAATATTCTACTGTAAGCCTCTCTCCTTTCTCGTTGGTGGCATTCAGATTGAGAATGGGAATTGGATAGTGGCCATGATAGGTGTGCATTGTTAAGATAAGAGACGGAGTCTTTATATCACTTATAGCGATGCTTACGTGAGCCCTGTGTTGCGCGGCGCTAGTGATGTCAATGATCATCATATAGCTTAGATTGGGTTTGATTCCTGTTGGAACAGTTTGAACATTTCCCAAACGTATTTGGCATTCAGCGTTAACGGCTCCATAAAGCACAATGATAAGAAGGATCGCCAATGCATTGAGATTCTGCGATTTGATAATCCTTACCTTCAAAACGGACGCCTTGTCCTAATCAAGAAGTTCACCGAGCTCTCAAGAAAACCCTTGTATTTGAAAGTAATCTTTTATGAAACCCCAATACTGGGAACTCATAAATCTCGCCTAGTCTGATCTAACAGATCTCATTCTATATGCACTTTACATGCGAAAGATTGCACATAAGCCTTTACTGAGGAGTCAAAGCCGTTGACAACATCCAATCTGTTTTTAACCTAGAGATTATTCCTTATTTTGAGTTGGCTATGGACGACTTGGAACTGGCAGAAGATGAGCTGAAGTCTAGGAACGTAAATCTTGCCATTGTTAAGAATGGCGCAGTTCTATATCAAAGTACGGCCTCTGGCATGAAAGGCCTCCTCCAAGCCATAGAGGAGTATGATGGAGACCTTGCTGGAACAGCGGTAGCTGATAGGATTGTTGGACGTGCTGCTGCGATGCTTTGCGTCTATTTTAGGGTAAAATCTGTGTTTGCAATAACTATGACCGAAGGCGCTCTAAGGCTTCTGACTGAGAAGCGAGTCGCCCATAAGTTTGAAAGGTATGTGCATAGACTCATGAACAGTCAGGGCACAGATATCTGCCCCTTTGAAAAAGCGATCAGAGACATCGACGACCCTAAAGAAGCTTTCAAAACGTTGAGGTCCCTCGTCATGTGAGATCTCACGGTTTCTTAGAGCCTTTGATGATTCTGCAGATGCTGAATCATTTTTTATACGAGGCAGTCTTTAAGGGGTATCGAATCAAGGATGAAGAATCTTGAGCGGTAGTTCTGATGGCGTTTTCATAGTTATCGATGGGATTGATGGTTGTGGGAAGACGTTACATTCAAGATCTCTATGCATGGATTTACGCAGAATGAATTATGACGTTAGATATACTGCTGAGCCAAGTCAAGGATTTATCGGCAGGTTCATCAGGCAGAAGATCCTTTTGGAGCAGAAGATTCCGCCGGAGACGGAGGTTCTCCTCTTTGCGGCAGACCGATTCTCGCATCTTCAGCGTGAAGTTCTTCCTCTCC
>Ga0315314_1001390_pt1 | contig 22018 bp, 18 predicted proteins | sample TDP9_MG_FD_203631 | JGI IMG/M metagenome (GOLD analysis project Ga0315314, IMG submission 203631) | Freshwater sediment microbial communities from Lake Towuti, South Sulawesi, Indonesia - TDP9 | ecosystem: Environmental > Aquatic > Freshwater > Lake > Sediment | place: Indonesia: South Sulawesi... | reverse complement strand
GAAGGTCCGGCGGGGGCCAATTCTTCCACATAGGTGGGTGCCTGGGCAATCACCTCTTGGGGACTTATGAGGATGTCACTGGTAGTGAAGACTTCCTGATCCTCAAAGCGGAAAACCGCTTCGCGCCAATCCAGCATGCTATGCACCGACTCAAGGATCTGGAGTCGAACGATTTCTTGAAGCTTTGAGGGATCAACATAGCCCAAGTGGACCAAGATTTCCCCCAGTGGCTTTGTCTTTCCTCCCTCCTCCTGGGTCTTAAGGGCTTGTTGGAGTTGCTTTTCCGTCAAGGCTCCCGTATCGACCAGAATTCTTCCGATTCGACGAGGCATGACCGGTGCTTCGGCCTTAGTGATCAGTCCTTTCTCGAAGTGAACGGATCCAATCCCTTTCGGCCCGCGAAGGAAGAGAGTTCCACTTTTCTTTTCCTGGTCAATACTGGCGAGGAGTTTTAGCAGGCCAATCTTCTTGAGATTCCCAGCTTGCAACATGGATCCTCCTTTTGCTTATTCTCCCCCTTGTTCGGTCAACACTTCGAGAAAAGGGGGGATCAGTTGCGGATCGAAGTGGGTGCCTGAACATTGTATCAACTCTTGGGCTGCCTCCGACCGAGAGAGGGCCTTTTGATAAGGACGGCCTGCGATCATCATCTCATAGGCCTCGGCGATGGTCAAAATTCGCGCGCCTAAGGGTATTTCTTCCCCCTTCAAGCGCGACGGATAGCCATTTCCATCAAAATGTTCGTGGTGGGAGAGAATGAGGGGCTTGAGGTCCCAGGGCAAGTCCACTGACTCCAAGATCCTTGCCCCAATCGCCGGGTGCCGTTGCAGGCTCTGATGCTCCTGGGAGGATAACCTCCCCATCTTGCCCAATATGGATTCTGAGATCCCGATCTTTCCTATATCGTGGAGCAGACCGGCCACAATGATCTGATCGACCTCGTCTGGGGGCAGGCCCAGCTTTAGGGCCAAGGACTTGGCATATTTGGCCGTGTAGAAGGAGTGATCTCTGGTTGCAGGGTCTTTGGCTTCCAGTACAGCAGAGAGGGCGCGAACAACGGGCAAGTATTCGTTCCTGATTCCCGCGTAGATCCTTCTACTTTGAAGGAATGAAGAGATGATTCGGGCGGCGATGTGCAGCGCTTTGACAGAGATCTGATCGAAGGGCTCATCTTTGCCTCGGACAAAAGCAATCACCCCATCGGCGGCTCCCCCGATCATGAGAGGAACCACAAATATAGATCCCAGGCGCGCCAGGGCAGGGGCCGCGGGAGAGAGACCCCGTGCCAAGAGGTTCACCTCTAATCTCCCTATCTCCGCCTTTTCCGGGCAAACCCTGCGCAACTCTTGCACCATTTTTTCTCGGAGTTTCTCCTGGAGGCCCTCGGTCAAGGGAGCGGAGGAAAGAATGGTCAACTTTCCCCCTTCTGGGTGGGGGACGAGAATCGCACAGATCTCATGATCGACCAATCCCTCCAAAGATTGGGCAAGTGAGGAAAGGAGGGTCGGCTCGTTGGGCTGAAATTCCAGGGCACTGGCCATTTCGTGGATCTTGGTGAGCTCCACCATGCGCCTCTGATGAGACTCCAGGAGTTGTGCGTTCTCGACTGCGATGGCAGCCTGACAAGCCATGATGGAGAGGGCCCTTTCCTGATGAGGACCAAAGGGCTCGCCATTTTCCCTCGGATAGAGCAGCAGCCCTCCCATGATTTTTCCTCTCGCTACCAGGGGGGCGCACAGAAGGTACTTGGGGACCTTACCGGCTTTGGAGAGCTTGACCAATAGAGGATCCTCCACCAGATTCTCGATCAGGGATGGCTTTTCTTTTGCGAGGGCGTGGCCCAAGGCAGTTTCCCCCGGGGCCGTTTGCAGTCCTTCATATTCTTGCCGGGAAAGACCCTTGCAACCTGCGACACGGAGCAATCCCGTGTTACCTTCCAGAAGAAACAGGAGGGCCTTCCCAGACCTCATTGCCCGGGTCGTCAATTCGAGGAAGAGGCCCATGATTTGCTCGAGCGATTTGGTCGAGCTCAAGGCCTGGCTCAGCTCATAGACTGCCAGTGTTTCTTGCAAGTGTGATCTATCTTCCGCCGATCGCCTCCTCTTCTCACATCTTTGTATCACCATCTGGAGCTCGTCTGCACTGAATGGCTTGCGGAGGTAGTCTGCGGCTCCCTCTTTTAAGGCCTCTATTGCATTTTCCAGGCTCGCGTATCCGGTGATTACGATCACTTCCGTTTCCGGGCTCAGCTTCTTGATCGATTTCAGAAGCTCAATTCCATCCAGATCAGGCATTCGGATGTCGACAACGGCGATCTCGAACGGCTCTCCCTCTGCTGCCTTCAGGGCTTCCAACCCGTGAGACGCCATGACCGTCTCGTAACCCAGTCCTTCCAGAATCCGGCCGCAGAGCCTTCGGACTACCGCTTCGTCTTCTGCAACCAAAGCCCTCAGGGTACGCATGTCTACTGCCTATTTCCTTTCCTGGAGAGGTAGGGAAACGGATATGGCCCACCCAGTGGGGAGGCACTTGACCTTCAGCGAGCCGCCCGATTGCCTGACAGTTCGTTGGGCGAGGTAAACCGCAAGGTCTTTCACTCTGGCCCCGGGAGAATAGAACGGAATGAAAGGTTGGGTCACCATCCCCTCAGTCATCTTCGCCGTGGAGGTTTCGATAGTTGTCTCGAAGATCCCTCCTGACTTTCGAGAGGTGCTGACCCGTAAGAGGCCTCCCCTTTGCATTGAGCAACCCGCCTTCAGGAGAAGCCCGACGAGGATCGCCCGCCAGCGGTCAAGGTTCCCTCGAAAATAGAGATTGCTGGGGAGGAATTCCTTGATGAGTTCGATATGGGAGAAGATAGGCTGGTCTTTAAGCGAGTGCAGGAGAAGATTCAAGAGGGAATTCATTTCCAACAACCCCCCCACTCCCGGATTTAGTTGGAAGAGATTCATGAAGGAATGCACCATCTTTCGCAGGCGATATACCTCTTGCTCGATGGTCCTCAAGTCGTAGCTCTCCTCTTTTCCTTCCTGCCCAGAAGCCAAAAACAGCTGAGTGCAGCCCAGGATCGCCGCCAGGGAGTTATTGACCTCATGGAGGAGCGGACGTACCAAGACACCTTGACAGAAAACCCTCTCCAGCTCCAAAAGTCCTTCTGCTTTCCATTGAGTCTCCATAGCCCAGATCAGGAACCAGAAAAACCGTGCATGAGTCCTACCTGCCGAGGCTGAAATAAGCAAAGAACCCCGCTCAGGTTGCGGGGCCCGAAACGCGTGGTTTTCTCTTCATCCCTTCAGAACTCGTGGCGTAGATTGGACGAATATCCGTATTGATTGCTCCCCCGCTCTTCCGGTGTCGGGATCTCAAAGCTCGGGCCTCCATCCTATCTGCCCTAATGCACAAACCCTTTCTAATCGTAAGCTCTGCATCACTGTTTGTCAATAGAGAATCATGCAAGAATTGCTTAATTGAAGGCCACTTATCGGTTGCTTGCCAGTAAGAATCGGACCTATACCAGCCCCCCACCGCAGTGACCCCCAAAGGAGGACAAGATCACCGAAAAAAGGCCCAAATCCTGGTTCTCGCGGATTTGGCCCGGCACCATCATGCCCGCACGGTGCAGCCCTCCATCGAAAAATGCCTTGAAAAAGAGGAGGTAATCTGATAGTTAATGGCCAGTCCCAGCCATGATTCGGCGGACTTTTGGCGCCTTTGGCTCTCCCATCTCCTTGAATTTTCGGATATGAAAGGTCAGACCAGGATCTTTTTGGCTCTTCTGTGCCTCTTCGGGGCGCTGGGCTTCGGTCATCTCATCCTGAAACCGGGGAAGGATGCCCCTTACCCCCTGGAGGAATCCAACCAGGAGACCTCTCAAGCAAAGCTCTCGGGGGTCCGTTTGGTGGAGATGAATGGCAATCAGCGAATGTGGGAGGCCCAGGCTGACCAGATCGAAGTCTTTGGAGAGGGGAGCAATATTCGCATCTTTAAGCGGAAAAGGCAGATCAAATTGGTCCTGTACAGAGATCAGGATACCCTGATCTGCTATGCCGATGCAGCAGAAATAAAGAGTCAGAGCCAGGAGAAGGAAGTAAACATAGTGGGAAACCTGATGGCTCAAGCGCGAGACGGCATCACCCTCTCTACTGATTCCGCTACCTGGCTACCTCAACAAAGGAGGCTGTTCACCGACAAACCAGTGACCATTACGCAGCAGGGGCTCATGATTCAAGGATCGGGAATGGAGGCCGATCTTACCTTGGGGGAGGTAAAGATATTGTCGAATATAACTTCCCGTTTCGAGGCATCCAGTAAGGAGTTTGGCGCCGGCGGCTGGAGGAAAGATCATTGAAGAAACTCATTCATTTCCTTCTCTGCTGCGTCATCATCTGGTTAGGCCTTGCGGGAGGGGTCTCGGGAGAGACAGAGAAAAGGAAGGAGGCTCCTGCCAAACCGGTCACCATCACCGCAAACCGAATGGAGGCGAACCGCAGGCTCCATATGGTGACTTATCTTGACAATGTGGTTGCCAAGAAAGAGGATCTCACTATTTACGCGCAGAGGGTGGAATTCTTATTTGATGAAAAGATGGAGGAGATCCAGAAGATCACCGCAGAAGGCGGCGTTCGCATCGTGGACCCGGAAAAGACAGCAACGGCCGAGAAGGCCATTTATCTGAATGAACAGGATGTGTTGATTCTTACTGGCAATCCCAAGGTCTGGCAAGGAGATAATCTCATTTCCGGCTCCAAGATAACGCTCTTTCGAAAAGAGGAGCGAAGTGTTGTAGAAGGAGGAGAAAAGGAAAGGGTCTTCTCCGTTTTTTATCCGGGCAAAGAGGGAGAAGGTCCCGGGAAGGGAATATTGCCGAGAGGAAAACCGGATCAGGAGAAGTCTCCAAAAGGCAAGGGGAATTGATGGGTCTTCTGATCAGGACACAGAATTTGAGGAAGAGCTTCCACCGGAAGGAGGTTGTGTCAGGGGTCAGCCTGGAGGTGAAGGCAGGAGAGGTAGTGGGATTATTAGGTCCCAACGGGGCCGGCAAGACCACGACCTTCTACATGATACTTGGACTACTGAGACCCAACGGTGGGAAGGTATTTATCGGGCAAGAGGAGATCACCCACTTGCCGGTTTATCTCCGGGCAAGGAAGGGGATCGGCTATTTGTCCCAAGAGCCCTCGATCTTTCGAAAGTTGACGGTGGAAGAGAACCTGCAAGCCGTCATGGAGATCAAAGGGATAGGAGAGGAAGAGAGACACCAACGGACGGAAAGCCTGTTGAGAGAGATGAACATCTCTCATCTGGCCAATGCCAAGGCCTATACCCTTTCCGGAGGAGAGAGGCGACGAGCGGAGATTGCCCGTTGCCTGGCCAGCTCCCCGTTATTCATTTTGTTGGATGAACCCTTCGCGGGCCTGGATCCCCTGGCCATTCTGGACATCCAAGGGATCATCTCGGAGCTGAAGAAAAAGGGAATCGGCGTCCTGGTCACGGACCATAATGTGAGGGAAACCTTGACCGCTATAGATCGAGCCTATTTGATCTTTGGGGGGAAGATCTTCTTCCATGGCTCGGCCGAAGAATTGGCGAATGATGATCGAGCCAGGGAGCTCTACCTGGGGGAAGAATTCTCCCTTTAATTGACCAAGGTTTATGGTGATGGCAATCGAAACTGGATTGAGTCTAAGGCAAACCCAGCGCCTGACCATGACGCCCATGCTGCAGGCCGCCATCAAACTGCTTCAGCTCTCCAGGCTCGAGCTTCTGCAAATCCTCCAACAGCATATCACGGAGAATCCTCTGCTGGAAGAGGAGATTTCGATCGGATTGGGTGAGCACTCCGAAGACGGAATGGAGGGTCCTCAGGAGAAAGCAGGGGATAAACTGGAATTGAAATCAGAGGGATCGGATCTGGATTGGGAGAGTTACCTGGAGAGCGCATCGGACTCCTATTTTCCCGTTTCCCGAGAAGAAAAAGCCTCTCCTTCCTTCGAGAATTTCCTTTCTAAGCCCAGATCCATCTCGGAACATCTGTTATTGCAGCTCTATACCAGTACGGCAGACGAAAAGGTCATCGAGATGGGGGACTTCATCATCGGAAACCTCGATGAGAATGGCTACCTGCAGGTCTCTCTGGAGGAGGTGGCAGCAGAGACGCATGTCCCAATAGAGGAGGCGGAGAAAGCGCTTGGCCTCATCCAAAGCTTCGATCCTGCTGGCATCGCTGCCCGAGATCTGAAGGAATGCCTGATGCTCCAGCTAAGAGATCGAAACCAAGAGCAGGGCTTAGCAGCACTGATCGTTTCTCATTTCCTCAAAGAATTGGAGGGGAAGAAATGGAACGAGATCGCTCGAAAATTGAATGTTCCACTCGATGCCGTCAAGGAGGCAATTGTTCAGCTGAGTAAGTTAGATCCCAAGCCGGGGCGGTCGTTCAGCACCCAGGATCCCCAATACATCATACCCGACATCCTGATTCATAAGCTGGAGGGCAACTACATCATTGCACTGAATGACGAAGGGCTACCTCGCTTGAGAATCAGCCCCTATTATCGGAAGATGATCCGGGAAAGGAGTTGGGACAGTCCAGAAACCCGTGAGTACATCGAGGAGAAGATGAGACAGGCAGTTTGGCTCATCCGAAGCATTGGCCAACGACAACGTACGCTCCATAAGGTGGCGGAGAGCTTGATCAAATTTCAAAAGAGGTTTTTGGACGACGGTATCCGTTACCTGCGGCCGTTGACCTTGAAAGAGGTGGCCGAAGACATATCGATGCATGAGTCGACGGTGAGTCGAATCACCAGCAACAAGTACATCTATACTCCTCAGGGCATCTTTGAGCTGAAATATTTCTTTCATCGAGGTCTCTCCTCCCATGACGGTGAGGTAATCTCCTCAGTGAATGTCAAGGAGCAATTGAGGAGGATCATTGACGAAGAGGGCAATGGAGGGCCGATCAGTGATCAGAAATTGGCCCGGCTTTTAAACGACAGGGGGATCCACATTTCCCGCAGGACGGTCGCCAAGTACCGGGCCCAATTGAAGATTCCATCATCGAACAGGAGGAAGAGGCTCTAAGTCGAGTCCGCGATCAGGAAAGAGAGGTTGGACTATGCAGATCACCATCACGGGCAAGAATGTAGAGATTACCCCTGCGATTAGGCAGTATGCAGAGGAGAAGCTCGCCAGGATGCACAAGTATCTTGAAGGTATCTCCGATGCCCATGTGATTCTGTCGGTCCAGAGGTACTTGCATATCGCAGAGATTACCCTCTACGCCAACGGAATCACCATTCGAGGAGAGGAGAGGAGTCAGGACATGTACTCCTCCTTGGATCTTGTGATGGACAAGATCGAGAGGCAAGTTCGCCGATATAAGGAAAAGATCGTTACCCACGCCATGCGTAAGGCGAATCGAATGGAGGCCAGCGACCGCATAAGCGCCTCTGCCCCGGAGGCAGGTGAGGAGAGTGGCAAGATCTTGCGCACCAAGCGCTTTCCGATGAAGCCGCAATTCACGGACGAAGCCATCATGCAAATGGAGCTCTTGGGGCATAGCTTCTATGTCTTCCGCAATGCGGATACCGAGGAAATCAATGTCATCTATCGAAGGAAAGATGGCCACTATGGACTCATCGAACCTGGTCCCGAGGTCTGATCCTTGAGAATTGAGAAAACTGGGGCAGCCTGGGCGACATGGCCTCTCCTCGGAGAGGGCTCTCTACGCCATCGTGGGGTGTGTTGCGAGGGGCAAGTCGATGGAGAGCCTCCACCAGTGCAAGCATTTTCAGGGTATGGAAGGTAGAAGCTCCAAGAGGAGTAAAGACCCCTTGAGGAGGTTGGATTTCGTGATCATCACAGGCATGTCGGGGGCCGGAAAGACCCAGGCAGCCAACCTCTTGGAGGACATCGGATTTTACTGCGTTGACAACCTTCCCCCAACGCTCATCCCTCGATTTGCGGAGATCTGTCTTCAGGCAAACGGTAACCTACAGAAGATCGCTCTCGTGATCGACGTTCGGGAGGGGAGGTTCTTGGAGAACCTTTTCGATATCCTGGATGGCCTGCGGAGGGAGGGCCATAGGGTCATGATTCTTTTCCTTAATGCCAGGGACGATTCCCTGATTCGTCGCTTCAGTGAGACTCGAAGGCCTCATCCGCTCGCCGTGGATGGTTCTCTCTTGATGGGGATCAGGGCCGAACGCCAGGCCCTCGCTCGGCTGGAGACAGAAGCGGACCTCGTGATTGACACCTCCGACTTCACCGTCCATGAGCTGAGGAGGCTCCTCTTCGATTCATTCAAAGGATGGGGGATCCCGGAGACTACTCTGATTTCCCTGGTCTCCTTCGGTTACAAGTATGGGCTACCCAGCTATGCGGACATCATCTTTGATCTCAGATTTCTCCCCAATCCCCACTTTGTGGAGGATCTGAGACCCCTTACGGGAAAGGATCAGCCGGTCATCGATTTCCTCCTGAACGATGCAAAGGTTCGCTCCTTTATGGAGCGGATGATCGATTTCCTGAATTTCTGCCTTCCCCTTTATCTCCAGGAGGGAAAGTCCTATCTGACCATCTGCTTGGGGTGCACGGGAGGTCGGCATCGATCGGTCACTCTGGTGGAACATTTGGGTGAGAGGCTCCGAGGGATGGGCTACGCCATTCACATACATCATCGCGACATGGAAAAGGAATGATCAGAAAACATTCTCTAAAGGTCTATCCTTCGATCCCTCTTTCTGATGGCGGGTAGAATCGAATCCTCAGGAGGGACTCATCAGGAAATTGCGGCACCAGGGTTCTCAACCATGGAGAGCAGAAGATCCCGGGCCTCTCTTCCTTCTCTTTTCGCTAAGGAGGGCGATGGAGAGGAGCCCGAACTCAAATGGAGCCCTTCAGGTTTCCGGGGAGCCCCATGGATAAACTGAGCCTCATACTCGGAGTTCATTCCCATCAACCAGTAGGCAACTTCGATTTCATCTTCCAGAACGCCTTCCAGAAGGCCTATCTCCCCTTTTTGGAGGCAGTAAGAGAACATCCATCCATTTGCATCAATCTCCATTTTTCCGGGGTGCTCTTTGACTGGTTTGAGTTGCATCAGCCAAGTTTTCTGGAGGAGATCAAAGAACTGGTGGACAAAGGGCAAGCGGAGCTCTTGACAGGAGGGTACTACGAGCCGATCCTGCCCGTCCTGCCCGATGTGGACAAGCTGGGTCAGATCGAGAAAATGTCCTCTTACATCCGGAGGCGCTTCGATTTTGGCGCAAGAGGGGCTTGGGTTGCCGAAAGAGTCTGGGAGCCCCATCTCGCCAAGTCCCTGGCAGAGGCTGGAGTGGAATTTGTGCTTCTGGATGATTTCCACTTCAAGTCTGCCGGGCTCAAGGAAAGTGAGCTGAATGGATATTTTGTCACCGAGGAGCAAGGATTTCGTCTCAAAGTCTTCCCCATCGATAAGAAGCTTCGCTATCTGATCCCCTTTGCAGAGACAGACAGGGTGATGGAGTACTTACGAAGGCTGCACAAGGAAAGGATGGGAGGGGCTGCGGTGATCGTCGATGATGGGGAAAAATTTGGGATTTGGCCGGGCACCCATACCTGGGTCTATGAGGAGGGGTGGCTCCATCGTTTCCTCAGCTCCCTGGAAGAGAATCAGGATTGGTTAGAGGTGGTTAGCTTCTCCGATTTCCTTTCCCGAAAACCAGCGCTCGGGCGCATTTACCTTCCCACTGGCTCCTATGAAGAGATGATGGAGTGGGCCCTTCCCTACGATGCTCGCGTCGATTATGAGGCGGCCCTGGAGAGGATCAAGGGCCTCGAACTCTCGGAGCGGACAGCGTCCTTTCTCAAGGGGGGCTTCTGGCGAAACTTTCTGGTCAAATACCCCGAAAGTAACCATTTGCACAAGAGGATGCTACAGCTAAGCAAAAAGATCGAGGGATTTGGGGAGGACGGCGGAGACCCGCCTCTGGGTACCTCGCTTCAGAGAGAGGGGTGCGCTCTACCCGCAGAGGGAGTACGGGAGAGGGCGCGTGAGGAGCTCTATCGAAGTCAGTGCAATGATGTTTACTGGCACGGCATCTTTGGCGGGCTCTACCTTCCCCATCTGCGCCACGCCGCATATATGCACCTCATCAGGGGGGAGTCCCTGATCGACAGTTCCTCCCACAGAGAGGCGCCTTGGGTTGAGTATCGCTGGGAGGACCTGGACGGGGATGGGTTACATGACCTGGTGGTGACCAACCCCTGTTTGGGCCTATTTTTCGACCTCGATCAGGGGGCCTCCCTGGTGGAAATTGATTATCGCCCCAGGGAGATCAACCTCGTCAACACCATGACCCGCCGGCCTGAGGCTTACCACTCGAAGATTAGAGAGGGGAAAAGGAAAAATCCCTCCCCCACAGAAGGAGTCAAGACGATCCATGAGATGGAGCCGGTGCAGGACCAGGTCGGCTTAGAGGATTTCCTTTACTATGATTGGTACCGGCGGGCATGTCTATTAGATCATTTTCTGGGCGCGGATGCAGGGCTGGTCAGCTTCGGCCGTTGCCAGTATGCGGAATGGGGGGACTTCGTCAATCAGAAATACGATCTCAAGGTTGAAGAAAAAAGGGGAGGGGAGCTCCAGCTCATCTTTCGCCGGGAGGGGCATATCTGGTTCCCCAGCGGCCCTGCGCCGGTCAGCGTTGAAAAGAAGATCCACTTGAGGGGAGATTCGGCTCCCCTGGTCGTGCATTATTGCGTCCAAGGCCTCCAATCTTTGGCCATTCAGACGATTTTCGGGACCGAATTCAATCTGAACTTGTTGGGGGAATCTCCACCCGAACGCTACTATGAAATTGATGGCGCAAGACCGGAAAATCCCTGGATGGGAAGCTGGGGCGAGTCCAGCGGGGTGGAAGAGGTAGTATTGAAGAACGAGGCGATTGGTATTTTCATCCGGTTGCGTTTCGACCTCCCGGCGAAGCTTTGGAGATTTCCGATCTATACCGTATCCCAATCGGAAAGTGGATTCGAAAAGGTCTATCAGGGCTCATCGCTGTTCCCCCATTGGGACTTGAGCCTCGGCCCCCGGGAGAAATGGAACTTGAGGATGCAAATCGAAATCGGGGAGCCCAAAGACTCGCTGGGCAAACGATGAATCATTTCAGGCAATTGAGGATGGATCAATTCGGGGGGCAAGATGCGGTCATCCGAATTCAGGGGGAGGATCGATGAGTTTAGATGAGCTGAGATTCACAAAGGATCATGAGTGGGCATCCATTAGAGAGGGAGTTGCGCTGATCGGGGTTACGGACTATGCCCAGAAGCAACTGGGCGATGTGGTGTTCGTAGAGCTTCCGGCAGTGGGCCGCAGACTTGCACAAGGGGAGGCCTTCGGTGTCGTGGAGTCTGTGAAAGCGGTTTCGGACCTCTTCTCTCCCCTATCGGGGGAAGTGATTGAGGTAAACCAGGCCCTGATCGACTCCCCTCAGTTGATCAATGCTGACCCTTATCACGAGGGATGGATGATCAAGGTAAGGATTGCAAAGGCGGATGAGATCAAGGGATTGATGTCTTCAGAGGATTATGAGAGCTATTTGGAGAAGGAAAATTGAGCCCCTGGATAGGAAAAAATCTTGGAAATCTTAGGCCTTGACACGAAGGAAAGGTTTTGGAACTATTCGGTCATGTTCTCGCGAAATCGTTCAGTGAACGCCGCTGGGGGAGTGAAGGCCAACTCCGGCACGCGAGGTGGAAGCTCGAGAAACCCGTGGAGCCTAAGAGCGCTATGTCAAGGAAGAATATTTCGAGCCTGAAGTGGGAGGCAATTCATGGCGTTTGATAAAAGGAAGGCGCTGCAGGCTGCCCTGGCCCACACACAGCAAGGCCGTTGGGATAAGGCGATCAATGAGTATCAGGCTATCTTGAAAGCCGATCCCAACGATTTGAGCGTCTACAATCTCTTGGGCGACCTGTATGCCCGGATCGGCAAGAAGGAAGAGGCCATTTCCTACTACCATAAGCTGGGAGAGTTACTCCAGGCGGACGGCCTCTCCGTCAAGGCGATTGCCGTCTATAAGAAGGTCATCAAGCTCGATCCCACCAACATTCCCTCCTTTCTGGCATGCGGGGATCTCTATGCGGAGCAAGGATTGATCGCGGAGGCTCGCATCCAATATCTCACTGCGGCCGATTTCTACGGAAAACAGGGTGCCACCAAGAAGGCACTCGGCGTATACCAGAAGTTAGCTGACCTGGATCCCAGCAACCTGGCGATCAGGGCAAAGCTGGCAGAGATGCTGCTCAAAGAGGGACTCCAAAAGGAAGCGGCAGATGAACTCCTGAAGGTCGCTTCGGGATGCATTCAAATTGGGCAGCTCACAGAAGCTGAAAAGTTCTACCGGAGAACCCTCCAAATTCAACCCGACTCGACAGATGCGCGCCTGGGCTTAGGTCAGGTCTATTATCGATCCAATGACTTCTCAAATGCGATTCTCCAACTCAGTCAGGTGGTCGAGAGGGGACAGGCGAATGCGGAGATGATGCTCATTTTGGCCGACTCCTACGGGAGGAGTCGCCAATTGGAAAGGGCGGAGGAAGTGCTTTCGCGAATCATCGAGGGGAATGCCCAGCACCAGGACGCGAGAGTCTCCCTGGGAAGGATCAAGCTCCAGATGGGGAAGATCGAAGAAGGGTATCGCATCTTGGACGAATTGGCAGAGGGATACCTCCGAGGCAATGAGGCGGGGAAGGGTTTGGAGCTGTTGAAGGAGGTAGCAGAGGTCGATCCCAACTTTCTCAAGGTGCGCAGGAGATTGGCCGATATTTACTTTAAGATGGGCGATGAGGCGGGCGCCCGAAATGAAAACAAGGGAATTGCAGAGATCCTCTTTCGACAGAATAACTGGGAAGAGGCACGAAATGCGTATCGTTCGATTCTGGAAGCTGAGCCGGAGAACGAACAGGTGAAATTGAGGTTTGCACAATTAGAGGAGCGCCTCAAGGAGCAGGAGTCTGAGCGAGGCCGGAGGGGCGACATTTCAGCTCCCTCGGGGGTGGAACCTCTGGCGACAGGGACGCCTCTGGAAAGCGCCATTGATTTTTCCAAAATCAGGTTAGAAGAGGAAGTCGAAGCGATAGATGTGGGCACGATAGAGGAAAGATTTGGGGAATTGGTACCCTCCCCTGTAGAAGAATTGGAAGAGGAGGTACCAGAAGATCCTTCAACAGAGGAAGTGAAAGAGCACCTGGTGGAGGCTGATGTTTATCTCAAGTACAGCCTCATCGATAAGGCGATCGATCATCTGAAGCGCATTCTGGAGATCTCCCCGGACAACCCCAAAGCCCATCAAAGGCTTAAGGGAATTCATTTGGATCGGGGGGATCATCAAGCGGCCATCGGAGAGTGCCTTGCCTTGGCAGAGATCTATGAGAGAAAAGGCCAAATTCCCCGGGCGATCTCGGAAATCGAGTCAATCCTCAAGATAGATCCGGGGCACGAGATCGGAAAGAGGAAGCGGAGAGAGCTAACGAGCCGGTCGCTGTCCGCCATGGCAGAGGAAATCGTCTCCTCGTCCCTGGAGCAGATTCCCATTTGGGAGGAGGTGAGCGAGGAGGCAATCAGCCTGGAGCCCCCCCTGGAGATGGTGGCTCCCTCTGCCGACTTGGGAGCGGGGGAGGCAGAAACAGCGGGACTCGGCCTGGCACCTGCCATCCAGGAGGAGGAGCTTCCAGAAGGCTTGAAGGATTTTCTGGAGGACCTGGAGGAGGGAAAGAAGGCAGCGCCGGAGACCATCTCCTTGGTTCAGGAGCCGGAGGCGGCTGCTGCGGCAGGGGTAGAGGAAGACTTGGCCGAGGCCGATTTCTATTTACAACATGAAATGCTGGAAGAGGCTAAATCGGTCTATCGTCGGATCCTGAGGGATGATCCGTCGAACAAAATAGCCAGGGAGAGGCTTTCCAAATTGGAGCCTTCAGCGGTTCCGGAGGAGGCGGCGGCTCCAACCAGCCAAGCCAGTCCCACAATCCAGCCTCGCCAGGATCTGGCCAGCTCCGATCGGCAGCTGAAGGTCCCACCTGCGGGTCCACGTTACCCTGAGATTCCCTTGTCAAAAGAAGTCACCCCGGTTTTCAAGGTGGCGGCTCCTATCTCCGCCCGTCCCGATGAGCCCTTCGTTGATTTTGCTGCGGAGCTGGAAAAGGAACTGGAAAGGGATGAGGAAGAACAACGAAAGGCCCTGCAGGATCTGGCCAAGAGTCAAATGGCTCCCCCCACGCTGAACGAGATCTTACAAGAATTCCGAAAGGGCGTCCGGCAGACCTTGGAGGAAAAGGACTTCCAAACTCATTATGACTTGGGAATTGCCTATAAGGATATGGATCTCTTGGAGGAGGCGATCGAGGAGTTCAGATTGGCCGCGAAGGAGCCGTCCCTGACCCTTGACTGCAGTCAATTGATCGGTCTGTGCTATATGAAGATGGGGGCGACCAAGTCGGCCATTGAGGAGTTTCTCAAGGGATTATCCATTCCGGACCAGCGTCCGGAGCAGTATCGAGGCTTGAAGTACGAGCTGGCCTTGGCCTATGAAGCATCGGGTAATCTGCAGAATGCCATTGATCTCTATTCCGATATCCTCCGGGAGGATCCCGGGTTTCGGGATGCAGCGAATAAGGTAAAATCGATCAGACCGCTGCAGCCCCGGCCTTCCGAGAGAAAAGGGGAAGGTCCCCCAATACCAGAAAAAGAGGAACCTGAGCCTCCGGTACCGAAAACAGGAGAGGAGGCAAAGAAGCCTCCTGCGCCCAAATCCCGCCGGCGCAAAGTTGACTACATCTAAACTCGGGGGAAAGCCAAATGAGCTATGAGCAATACTATGAGCTGACAGAGCAGCCCTTCTCCAATACCCCGGATCCCCGGTTTTATTTTGACACCATCCAACACTCCAATACTATCCATCGCCTGACGTACGCAATCGATTCCATGAAGGGATTGGCCGTGGTGATTGGAGATTTAGGCACGGGAAAGACGACGCTGGCGCGGAGACTGTATGAGGGGCTCGATAACAGCAAGTATGAGGCTGCCCTTCTCGTGGTCATCCATTCCTCCATTACTCCCGAATGGCTCCTTCGCAAGATAGGACTCCAGCTTGGGCTCGGAAACATCTCCGACGACAAGATCATCTTGTTGGGCGATGTCCTGAGAAAGCTGGAACAGATCTACGAGGAGGGGAAGAAGGCGGTTGTCATCATTGACGAAGCCAACATGCTCCAGAACAAAGCGATTATGGAGGAGCTGCGGGGTTTCTTGAATCTGGAGGTGCCGGGAAGCAAGCTCATCACCTTCATCTTGCTGGGACTGCCCGAGCTGGAACAGCACCTGGCCTTGGACGAACCCTTATCCCAGCGGATCGCGTTGAAATGTCGCCTCACCTCTTTCAAGCTGGAGACGACCAAGGCCTATATCCTTCATCGCATGAAGATTGCGGGATCTAAGCGCATCCTCTTCAGCGATTCGGTCATCGAATTGATCCACCAGTTCTCTAAGGGAATTCCGCGCCTCATCAATACCATCTGTGATAATGCCCTATTGGAGGGTTTTCTTCTGAAGAAGGAAACTATCGACTCGGAACTGATCCGAGAGGTCGCCATCGATTTGGGCCTGAATTGAAGAGTAGGCGAAAGGCGGATTCGTCGTCGGCGGAAGGATCCAAATTTTGATTGAGCAAGGAGGAACAGGATGGGTTTGATCGTCCAGAAGTACGGTGGTACATCGGTGGGGGACCTGGAGCGCATCAGGAACGTAGCCCGTCGGGTGGTGGAGACGAAGGAGAGGGGTAACCAGGTAGTTGTTGTCGTATCCGCCATGGCGGGGGAGACGGACCGTCTCCTGAGTTTGGCCCATCAGATCTCCAAGTCACCCGATGAGCGAGAACTGGATGTAATTCTGGCCACCGGAGAGCAGGTTTCCATCGGCCTGCTATCTTTAGCCATTCAAAACATGGGGCATAAGGCGATCTCCTTCACCGGCTTCCAGGTGGGAATACAGACAGACAACGCCCATACCAAGGCGCGAATCACCAGCATCAATGCGGAGAGGGTAAGGCAGGCATTACGGGAGGGGGCTATCGCGATTGTGGCCGGTTTTCAAGGGATCACCGAAGAGGAGGATGTGACCACCCTGGGAAGGGGGGGATCCGATTTGACTGGGGTGGCTATGGCCTCCGCCCTTCATGCGGATGTCTGCGAAATCTATACCGATGTGGATGGAGTCTATACCGCAGACCCCAATATTGTTCCCGAGGCAAGGAAGCTACCGAAGATCTCCTACGAGGAGATGTTGGAGATGGCGAGCTTAGGTGCCAAGGTTCTCCAGTCCCGTTCGGTCGAGTTCGCCAAAAATCATGAAGTGCCAATTCATGTCCGTTCCAGCTTCAATGATAATCCGGGGACCATGGTGGTAAGGGAGGATGCTGATATGGAGGGCATTGTGGTATCGGGGGTAACCTATAACAAGAACGAGGCCAAGATCTCTATCCTGAGGGTCCCCGATCGGCCAGGCATTGCTGCCAAGATTTTTGGCAAGGTGGCAGAGGCTAATATTGTGGTGGACATGATCATCCAGAACATCAGCCAGGATGGGCAAACCGATATCTCCTTCACCGTGGCCAAGCCGGATCTGAGGAAGACCTTAGAGATCGTCCATGAGGTGGCAAAAGAGATTGGAGCCGGCAATGTCCTCTCTGACGAGAAAATTGCGAAGGTCTCCATCGTGGGGGTAGGGATGCGAAGTCACTCCGGAGTTGCCTCCGCCATGTTTTCTGCCCTGGGAAAAGAGGGGATAAACATCCAGATGATCAGCACTTCCGAGATAAAAATCTCTTGCATCATCGATTCGAAATATACCGAGCTGGCAGTTCGTGCTCTCCACGATGCCTTCAAATTGGGAGAGGGGGATGCTGGTGAGAAATCGGCCTGATAGGCGGAATTCCCAGGATCCGTTTCCGCCAAGGAGACCGACCATGTTCACTCTCTATGATACGACCCTGAGGGATGGAGCCCAGGGGGAGGGAATCTCGTTCACCCTGGAAGACAAGTTGAGAATCGCCAGGAAACTGGACGAGTTTGGTATCCACTATATCGAGGGGGGGTGGCCGGGCTCTAACCCCAAGGATATCAGATTCTTCCGGAGGGCAAAGGATTTGGGGCTGGCTCACGCCAAGATTGCAGCCTTCGGAAGCACCCGTCGAGCGAAGCTTTCCGTGGAGGAGGATCCGAATATTTTAGCCCTCCTCCAGGCGGAAACGAAAGTGGTGACCATATTTGGCAAGAGCTGGGATCTTCACATCAGGGCAGCCCTGGGGGTCTCTTTGGAGCAGAACCTGGAAATGATTTATGACTCCGTTGCTTTCCTGAGACGGCATGTTCCCGAGGTGATCTTTGATGCCGAGCATTTCTTTGATGGATACCGGAGGAATCCAGAATATGCCTTGAAGACCATATCTTCCGCCCAGGAGGCGGGCGCAGACATGATCGTTCTCTGTGACACCAACGGAGGAATGCTTCCCAACCAGATCGCCTCCATCCTTGCTGCGGTGAAGGGTGCCATCGCCATTCCCTGGGGCATCCATACCCATAATGATTCGGAATTAGCCGTCGCCAACGCCTTGGCGGCCGTGGAACTGGGCGCCAGCCAGGTGCAGGGAACCATCAACGGATACGGCGAGCGATGTGGGAACGCAAATCTTTGCTCTATCATTCCCAGCCTCAAATTGAAGATGAACCTGGACTGCATCTCCGATGATCAACTGAGACGACTAAGGGAAATATCGCGCTTTGTGAGTGAGCTGGCCAATCTTCCGCACTGGACGCATCAGCCCTTTGTGGGGGAAAGCGCTTTTGCCCACAAGGGGGGAGTTCATGTCAGTGCCGTGCAGAGGGATTCCGACAGCTATGAACACATCCAGCCGGAGTGGGTGGGCAACAAGCGGAGGATCTTGATTTCAGAGCTTTCCGGAAGGAGCAATATCCTGGCGAAAGCAGAAGAGTTGTCTTTGCAGGAGGGGAAAGATCACCGCGCCGCTCAGACGATTCTGGATCGGGTCAAGGAGATGGAGGAACAGGGCTATCAATTTGAGGGAGCAGAGGCCTCTTTTGAGCTTCTCATGAGAAAGGCCTTGGGACAATATCAGGGATTCTTCGATCTGGAGGGCTTTCGCGTGATCGTGGAAAAGAAAGGGGATAGCTCCCCATACTGCGAGGCGACCATCAAGGTGGTGGTGAAGGGGGTAGCGGAGCACACGGCTGCAGAGGGGGTGGGTCCGGTGAATGCTCTGGATAATGCCCTGCGAAAGGCCCTGGAAGAATTCTATCCCGGCCTGAAGGAGATCACCCTCCTTGACTACAAGGTGAGGATCCTGGACGAGCATGAAGGAACGGCCTCCAAGACCAGGGTGCTCATCCAATCCGGCGATGGGGAGAGGGAGTGGGGGACGGTGGGTGTTTCCTCCAATATCATTGAGGCCAGTTGGGAGGCATTGGTGGATAGCATCGAATATAAGCTCCTGAAGGACTTCAAGAGTGAATCGTAAAGTGTGGGGCGCTCCTTAACTGAGTAGGGCTAAGGACGGACCGTGCGCTTCTTCATCAAGACGAAGCTCATTCTACTGATCACCCTTCTCATTCTTTCCAGCATGGCCCTTACCAGCATCTTCCTGTTTCATCAGGAGAAGAAGAACCTGACCGAGGAGGTGGAAAAGAGGGGTGCGGCTATGCTCCACATGTTGGCCCAAGATAGCAAAGGGCCGCTGCTGTCGGGGGACGATCTGCTCTTGCACAAGTTCGTCTCGGAGGTGAAAAAGTCAGAAGGGGTCGTCTATGCGATGATCTGCGATCAGGAGGGAAGGATCCTGGCGCACAGCAAATTGTCCCTGGTGGGTGAGGTCTTTGCGCAAGAACCCGGGACAAGAATCGTGCAGAAGAGTCCGGTAGTGATTCAGCTGATCAAAGAGAAGGGTCCCTATATCCTCGACTTTGCAGAGCCGATCTTCTATGGGGGAATAAAGATTGGGGTGGCGCGCCTGGGCATTTCCACTCGAATCATCACCGATATGGTAATGATCGCCCAGTATCGGATCCTCATCATTACCCTCCTCAGTCTATCGGTGGGGATCGTCGGATCCATCGTCTTGGCCACCTTCCTTGCCCAACCGATTCGGAGGCTGACGCAGGGGGTAAGGGCAATTGGTTCCGGAAAGCTCGACTATCGAATCGATGTTACCACCTCCGACGAGCTGGGAGAGCTCACCCAGTCCTTCAATGTGATGGCAGAAAGCCTGCACAAGAAAAAACTGATCGAGGAGGCCTTTGGGCGCTATGTGACGAAGCAGGTGGCCGAGGAAATCCTCAAGCATCCGGAACAGATTAACTTGGGTGGAAAGAGGCAAGTGGTGAGTGTGCTCTTCGCGGACATACGAGGTTTTACCAGTCTGGCGGAGAGAATTGAGCCAGAAGAGGTCGTTCGAACTTTGAATGAGTACCTCACGCTGATGACCAAGGTGGTCTTCAAGCACGACGGCACCCTCGATAAGTTCTTGGGGGATGCTGTCATGGCGGTTTTTGGTGCCCCGATCTTTTATCCCGATCACGCCCTTCGTGCCATTTTGGCTGCCTTGGATATTCGGAAAGAAGTAGGGGCCCTCAATGAGAAACGAAAGGCGGCAGGAATGGACCAGGTGGAGATTGGAATCGGGATCAATGCAGGGGAGGTCGTGACGGGTACCATCGGCTTCGAAGAGCGTATGGAGTACACGGTGATCGGGGATAATGTAAACATCGCGGCCCGCCTCGAAGCTTTGGCAGGAGAAGGCCAAATCCTGATCAGTCCCAGTATTTATGAAGCAGTGTCTCACCGGGTCAGCGTGAGGATCCTGAATCCGATTCGCTTGAAGGGAAGGAAAAAGCCGCTTCAGGTATACGAAGTGCACGGATTGCTGAGGTGACCTATTGGGCGGAGATGGCACTCCTGACCGATCATGGCCAGTTCTTATCCTGGATGACTGGCAAATCGGATGTCGACGAACGCGCTATGCCTTGAGATTACCCGCTCTCAATGCCCGAGGAGGCCAGTGAATCCCAGATTTGGGGACTATCGAAACCTACGAATCTTCCTTCTGCTGCTTATCCTCTTACCCCCCGCCTTACTCTCATGCGCCACTCGTCTCACCCTCCGTCCTGCCTCCTCTCCCTACGAGGAGGGGCTCATGATCTTTCAAAAAGGAGAGATATTAGCGGCCATTCAGGAATGGGAGAGGGTCGAGGCAGAGCATCCCCACTATCAGCGGGCGCAGGAGATGATCAGGGTGGCGAACAGTATCCTCACGGAACTGGTCACCGTGCATCTGCAGTATGGGTCTAACTTGGAGAAAGAGGGTAGGCTATCAGAAGGGCTCTTGGAATATCAAAGGGCGCTTCTGCTCGATCCTCGTCGCCGGGATGTGGAGGAGAAGATCCAAAAGGTTCAGGAGATCCTTGTTCCGCTCGTAAAATATCATCTGGACCAGGCTCACGGCTTCGAGGATGCCCAGAGACTCCAGGAGGCTCTGAAGGAATTCAGATTGGTGCAGGTCTTCGATCCCAATAATCAGGAGGCCTATGAGAACTGTGTCCGCCTTCAGGAACGCATTGAATCGGAAGCAGGCCAGGAGTATAAAGCGGGATTGTACCATTTCCAAAAAAGGAGATATCGATCTGCTCGGAATCATATGAGGACTGCCCTGCTCATCATGCCGCATCATGCCGGGGCGAAATGCTATCTAGAGGCGATCGAAAGGGCCCTGCAAGCGGAGAAAAAAAGGGAAGGATCCAGAGGGGAACCGTTACTCAGTCTGGGATTGAAGGAGCGTCGGGCCAGGCTTCAGGAATTGATTGTAGCAGGCGATTGGGCACAGGCTCGAAAAGAAGCCAAATGCGCGCTGGAGATCGACCCCTACGATATGGAGGCCAAGAGGCTCTTGGCCCTTTCGCAGACCCGCTGCAGGGAGAAGGCAGACTATCTGTTTCAACAAGGGATTCGTCACTTTCAGGACGAGGATCTGGATTCAGCGATTTCCGTATGGCAGCAGGTGCTGATTCTTGACGAGAATCACGGGAAAGCGAAGGAGTACCTGGAGAAGGCAAACCTCATGCGGGAGAAGATACGTCGAATCAGACAGGAGAGGTTTGAACCCGCCTCTTAACCATGAAAGTGTTCCACCCCAACGACTTGCTCTGGCGCCGCCAGGCCCTTTTTCTTCTATTCCTCGCCTTCGTCTTGGGTCTCCGTGTAGCCGTCTCCTATTGGATAAAGCCGCTCTCCCATGTCCATAGCCCGCGGGGCCAGGAGCAGCGGATCATTTACTCCCATGGACAGTACCCTCCCCAGAGAGATCAGGCCATCCATCGTCCGAGAAAGAATCCTCCTGCCCATCCCTTGGATCTCAATACGGCGACCCGGGAGGAACTGATGAGTCTGCCCGGGATCGGTCCCGTCCTGGCTGGGCGCATCGTAAGCTACCGAGTGGAGAAGGGACCCTTCACCGACATTTCGGAGGTCAAAGAAGTCCCTGGGATTGGGGAGAAGCGGTATGAACGCATCGAACCCTGGGTCCGGGCGGGGAGTAGAGAGAGATGAGTTATGAGGTGAGGCTTCAGCATTTTGAAGGGCCGCTGGATCTATTGCTCCATCTCATTCAGAAGAATGAGGTAGATATCTATGATATACCCATCACCGAGATTACCGACCAATACCTGGGGCATTTGCTGCAGATGAAGCAGCTCAACCTGGAGGTGGCCGGGGAGTTCCTCCTCATGGCGGCCACCCTGATCTACATCAAGTCCAAGATGCTGCTCCCCCAGTTGGAGAGCGGAGAAGAGGAAGCCCCGCTGGAGGACCCCCGCCGGGAGCTGGTAGAGCGGTTGGTGGAGTACAAGAAGTATAAGCAGGCCGCCGAGATGCTGGAATATCACCAGGATCGGTTTCAACAACAGTTTACGAGCCATC
>Ga0315314_1001389_pt1 | contig 22049 bp, 23 predicted proteins | sample TDP9_MG_FD_203631 | JGI IMG/M metagenome (GOLD analysis project Ga0315314, IMG submission 203631) | Freshwater sediment microbial communities from Lake Towuti, South Sulawesi, Indonesia - TDP9 | ecosystem: Environmental > Aquatic > Freshwater > Lake > Sediment | place: Indonesia: South Sulawesi... | reverse complement strand
CTATGGGAAGCTCTCTCTGCATATTCTTCGGTGAGAGCCAACCCTATGGTCGAGTAAACATAATAGGTAATGTAACCCAAGGTTTGGACCTGTTTGGCAGGGTTAAGAGCGGCACTAAGATTGGGGTGGAGAGAGTCTGAAAAGTTATATGCCACAGCATAGACATCACGGGCGTTTGACACGTAGGATGGAGGATGGAACAGAATGAGTGCTGAAGAAGTATCTGAAAGATTGAAATGGTGGATCGAAGCCAGGTTCGGAATGTTCATTCACTGGGGCCTATACGCTGTTCCAGCTCGCGGCGAGTGGGTAATGTATTGCGAGCGAATTCCAAGGGCGGAGTACGCCGGTCTCGCAGAGAGATTCCGTCCAACGAAGTTCAATGCAGACGAATGGGTTGCTTTAGCGAAGGAGACCGGCATGCGGTACATCGTGCTGACGACTCGCCATCACGATGGCTTCTGCCTCTGGGACAGTCAAGTCTCAGACTTCACCTCTGCAAAGACGGCTGCCAAAAGAGACTTTGTGGCTGAATACGTTGAGGCGTGCCGCAGGGTCGGAATGCGCGTCGGCTTTTATTACTCCCTGCTGGATTGGCGCTGGCCAGCCTACTGGGAAGGTCCTGATAAAAATCCTGACGAATGGGCAGAGTTCCGTGAATATGTCCATGCCCAAGTCCGAGAACTCATGACAAACTACGGGAAGATAGACATTCTCTGGTATGACGGAGCTTGGCCTCACAGCTCCGACGCATGGCATTCAGAGCGATTGAATGCGATGGTTCGTGCTCTACAGCCACATATAGTAATTAACAACCGCTCCGGTGTTCCTGAGGATTTTGGAACGCCGGAGCAGGAGATTCGAGCTTCCCAGCAACCATGGGAAGCGTGCATGACAATAGACGATCTCTGGTGGGGTTACCATCCAGGCGACCCAAACCTGAAGTCTCCGACCCAACTTGTACGCAACCTAGTACGATGCGTCGCCAGTGATGGAAACTTCCTGCTCAACGTCGGTCCAAAGGCTGACGGCGCCATCTGGGCGCCTCATGCCCGTAGGCTGCAAGCCCTAGGAGAGTGGCTGCAGCGGAACGGGGAGTCAATCTATGGAGCTGGATCTGCCCCGTTCAGTCAGCCTCATCTAGGCCATGTCACCGCCAAAGACACGATCATCTACGTACACGTAATGTACTGGCCAGGAAGAAAGATGTGCGTAACCGGCATAAGAAACCGTGTCTTGCGAGCGAACTTTCTAGCAACCGGCACGGAGTTGCCTTTCGAACAGAAAGAGGACAGGTTGTTCATCCGTGGGCTACCCGCTCGGGCTCCAGATCCCGTGGACACGGTAGTGGCGTTGGATTTGGAAGGAGAACCAGAGGCTACGCCGGCCTCGTTCTGGAATTAGTTCTTTGTCTGCGGTACGACCGAGAGTCATCTAGAAGGTCAAGAGGACCTTAGAACCATAGTCCAATGACTAACAAGTCATAGGCAAGATGACGGATCGATCCTCTCATAGGAACTTACTTTCGTCCCAGAGCTTCAGCCTTTTCTCGCATTCATCCCTTACAGATGGTTCTCTGCTCTTTCTGGAAAGGGTTTCTAAGAACTCTAGACGTTTTTTCACGGCATTCTTCTCCGCAACATCATAGTAAGGCTTACCCTCTAGATACATCCTGGCTTGCCATGCCTTCTGAATTAGAAAACTAGCTGCTTCAACAGCATTCTCGACGGTATACCTATTCGCCCAGATCTCCAAATCGACTTCGCGAAGCTGACTGAAGCCTTCGATCTCAACGATCCGCCTAATATGCGCTCGAAGAAAATCGTAATAGCCGGCGGTCTTAACCAATCTGAGAGCCTCTAGAGTTCTCTCACGGAAAGTCGAGCTCCCGAGAACTCTAAGTCGGTGACGATAGCCTCTATCGATCAACGACTTGGCCAGATTTATTTCCTCGTCCGTTTGTGCTCTTTCTGGAAAATTCATTTCCTGCCAATCTCTATGACTAACGGTACTACGCCTATGCATTGGTTCTGCTGGATATTTGCCGCGGAAGGGTGACCGAAGCTTGGCATTTAGTCTACAGGCTTGTAAATTTTGAGATTCCTATCGCCTGAGACATATGCAATGACGCCGCGTTGATGAAGATCCTGCAGGAAGTCCTTGGCTATACTTAGGCGTAGATCGAAGCGTGAGGCGACCGTGTAGGGGGTCAAGACCTTCATTCGCTTTATCTCCTTCTTCACATCATCACTGATCTGAGGAACAATAATTTTCGTAGACTTCTTTTCCGGCATACCCGATGACTTACGCTGCTTATCACCTTCTGCTTTGTCCTTCCTTTGCTGCATCCTTTCCATCTGTTTCAAGGTTAACTTCTTCTTTCCGCCCATGTCTGTTCCCACAGATAGGGAGATATCTGAGTCTTATTAGGATTTCCTCATGCGATGCTGCTGATTTTGGCTCCGGACTTTTTCTCCCAATCTTCCACGGGCACGCCAAGATCCTTTTCGATGCCTTCTCTGTGGATTGAGTTCATCGTGCAGAACGGGATTATCCTCCCGTCCGGGATCGCGTAATGGATACAGCATCGCTGTATTCTCTCTAGGTCGAAGTTGTAGGGATCCATAAAGTGCATCGCCGAGATCATAAGCATCTTCCTATGAAGGTCGCCTAAGGATTTGTAGCTACCGGTTTTCAGAAGTGGCCAGATATATTTCCTCAGCATGGCGAATCTTATGTGGCGAAGTGATCCTATGAGGTGCATCTTCGCTCTAACTTCATGTCCATTCTCAGCCGCTTTCCAAACCTTCTCCGCTGCCTCGACAAACTTGTCAACGTTAGCATAGCGGGTTATTGGAACAATCTCGCCGTCTTCCAGAAAAATGTACGTTGCCATACCGCAATGAGGATGTGCAGTAAACTCGATATATTGCTTCTTTTTGAGAGCTCCAACGGCCTTGGCTATTGGCACGACTGTTGGAACAGGGTAGAAGTCTGAAGGCTTAATCTTGCTGTCGGTCTGTTCCTCAACAAGATTCATGAAGTCTGAAATAGTTATGCGCATGCGTTCTCTCTTGTGTCGAGGGATCCTTCCGCAGAGAGATACCGGTTGAACATTGATGCACCTGATGACATCGAAGTTTTGTATGGCGAATCTTATTATATCTCCCAGCTGGCTGTCATTAACTCCCTTGACGAGTGTTACGACCAAGACAATGCTGTCTATCCCTACGTTTCTGCAGTTCTCAATGGCCTTTTTCTTCTCGTCTAAGAGGTCGACCCCTCGGGTGAACTTGTACACATCTGAGGTTACACCATCGAATTGTAGGTAGATGGTGCTGACGCCAGCCTCCTTCAAGCCTCGACAGAAATCGATACTCTGAGCAATCCTCAAGCCGTTTGTATTAACCTCTACGTGACGGAAGCCTAGATCTTTGGCCATGTTTATGAGTTCTAACAGATCTTCCCTGATCGTGGGTTCTCCGCCCGAGAATTGGAGAGCAGTGGCGGGAACAGGATCATTCTTCCTGAGGTTTACGAGCATCTCTCCAATCTCTTCTTTTTTGGGTTCATAGACGTACCCCGAGCTTCCAGCTGTTGCAAAACATACTGGACATCTCAGATTGCAGCGGTTCGTGACATCAATGATGGCAAGGGCTGTGTGAGATTTGTGCTGCGGGCATATCCCACAGTCATAGGGGCATCCGTTCTTCGTTGTTGTTCGCGGGTTTCGAATTCCTTGACCAATACACCCGAATTTCTTAGCTCGTTCGTACTGTTTGGAATCTGACCAATACACATCTTGAAAGGATCCATGGTTCTGGCACTCTTTCTTAATGAGGACCTTGCCATCCTCCTCGAAGATCATGGCGTCCAGAACCTTTTTACATTCCGGGCAGATGCTTTTCGTCCTGTCCAGCAGGTTCATATTACCACTAGGAGTTGTGAATATATATATTGACTAGAGTCGTATCTCTATAAGAAGATTTTCAAACCTTTCACAAGGTGAAAAGTGGGATTGACCGAAGGCGTAAGCGACGAAGGCAGAAAAATCCTTAAGGAGATGGGTTTGACGGAATATGAAACCAAAATCTACCTGGCGCTCTTGAAAATCGGGGCAACAACGGCGAATCGAATTAGCGAGCATGCAGTAGTGCCCTACTCGAAGATATATGAAGTTCTCAGATCATTAGAGGAGAAGGGTTGGATTGAGACCCAGAGCGGCAGGCCCAGACGATACTATCCTAGGTCCCCGACAGAGGCTTTTGAGGCTGCAAAGATACGGATTGAGGGAATGATGAAAGGATGGTCGAGGGGAGTCCTGACGGAGTTACAACCTATCTATGAAACGATGGAGGTTCACGAGAAACCGGACATATGGATACTGCGTGGCGAATCCGGCATTTTTACGAAGCTCAAGCAAATATTAGAGAACACAAAGACAGAGCTGATGTTTGCAGCGCCAACTCTTGCGGCGCCCTTTGTAGTCGCCTCGTCTTCCATGCTCAAGAAATTGGCGGATTCAGGTGTGGATATATTTATGATGTTTTCAAGCGAAACGAAGAAGATCTTGCCGTCCGAAATCTCCAATATTGCAGAGATTAGAATACGCGATAGTATGTTTGGTGGGGGCGTTATAGCTGACGGAAGGGAGGCATTACTCGTCTTGGGCGAGGACAAGCCCTCATTGATCATATGGTCGGATCATATGGGACTGGTCAAGTTTGCTAAGGATTACTTCCAGCACCTATGGGACACAGCTTACATAACGTAGCCCAAAATGTTCCTCTTGACATGAGAAATCGTTTCGCAAACGCTGCGGTCCTCTTCCTTCACGGAGTATAGATCCCACGACCTGTAGTATCATAAAGGAGGTGCTGAATGCTAGTGGGAGAAATGGAGACGCTTGAATGGCCAATCCTCTAAAGCAAATGGCGGAGGAATGTGACTGCCTTCTTTATGTCTCCCACGGGATCTTTTCCTGTTTCCCGCTCGATTGCGAAGTACCCGTTAAAGCCGCTTTCCCGCAGCAACCTCACGTAACGTGGCCAATCGATCAAGCCTTCACCTAAAGGTACTTCAGAGCAGTTGCCCTCACTGTCCACAGTCGCATCCTTTGCATGGGTATGAACGATGTACGGCCCCAGAACTCTAACGCCTTCTACTGGCATGAACTCCTCTAGCGCTTTCTTCTTATTGTACGTTCTCCCCTCTCGCATTGCTAATATCGGCGGCCAAAGGATAAGGTTCGCAGGATCATAGTTAACCCGAAGCCCTGGACTTGCGACTGTTTCAATCAACCGTCGCACGACGGAAGGCCGTTCCGGGCCAGACTCTATAGCCAAGCATGCTGAACGATCTTCAGCGTAAGATGCGATTCGGCTCGCATTTCCAAGGAGAATCTTCCAACGAGGATCGGAAACCTCTCGGGGCATAATACCGATGTGCGCTTGCCAAATCGAACTCTCAAGATCTACAGCAAGGTCTATGATTCTCTTGGCCCAGTCGACGTTCTTCTGCGCTCCTTCCGCCTCACACAGGTCGACCCGTCCACCCCATGCTGATACCGCGGAGATTTCGAGCCCAAGCGATTGAATATGCTCGATCAATGCTTTCCTAGCCTTAGGGTCCATGTTCTCTGGAGCAAAGCGACCTGAACCAACACTGAGATGGATTCCCGGTACCCCTATCTTGGCAACTTCTCTCATTGCCTCATATTCGTCCATCTTCAGATTGCTTAACATGACAGAGATCTTCAGTTGAACCAACTCTAAACCTCCACAAAGCAATTCCAGTAGTTCTATAATAAGTATCTGGTGAGAGATCGCTACGTATTGGTCATCAGCTGATCAATCGTTTCCTTTATTCCTTGAGCTCCTCTATAGAAAACCTTCTTTTCGTCTGCGTCTAGCTCCCATTCTAAGATCTTTTCGGCTCCTTTTCTCCCTAGCACGACGGGTACGCCGATACTCAGGTCTCTTAGACCATATTCTCCGTCCAAGATACCTGAGCAAATGGCTAATCTCAGCTCATCCCGGACTATGTTCTGGACGAGGTTCGCGGTATTGTTGGCAGGGGCGTACACCGTGGCACCCTTCTTCGTTATCACCCTTAAGGCCGACTCGGTGACATGGCGTCTTATCTGCTCTTTCTCAACATCGGTGAACTTCCTCTCCCTGCCGCTCATCCTGACCTTGCTAAAGAGTAGAACTTGGTTGTCTCCGTGTTCTCCAATTGCATGGGCTTCGACATCAAGAACAGGGACTTCGTATCTCCTGCTTAATGCAACTCTAAATCTCGAAGAGTCTAACCCTCCGGCACTTCCTACAATTCTTCTCCTGTCGAAGTCCGTATACCGCCACATAAGGTAGTTCATCAAGTCCACAGGATTGGTCAAGGTTACGACAACGAAGTCTCCCTTGACATCCCTCAGCCTAGAACCAACCTCCTGTATTATCGCCTTGTTGATTTTGAGCAGCTCCTTCCTAGACTTCATTTCCGGGGTTCTAGGTTTGCCAGCTGCTACGACGATTACATCTGAACCATTTGCATCAGCGTAGCCACCGGCATAGGCTTTGGTGTTGTTTCGATAGGCTAGAGATTGCTCAATATCCTCAGCATTTCCTTCAGCCAGCTCCCTATAGATGTCGATCAAAACCAACTCATCAACTATGCCTCTGTTGGCAACTTCGTAGGCGATGCACGAGCCTAAGCTCCCAGCACCTATTATGGTAACCTTTATCATAAGCGCCACCTTGAGTGAGCCAACTCCTTCTCCTACGTTCTCTATGCCTTTAAACTTGATGCTTCATAGTTGGCATTGCCTAATTCTCTCTAAGTTTTGTCCATCAGTTTCTATGGCTTCTGATGTGCAAGACTAGACCGGGTGATGCTTTGTCCCGCTCTCTCTACGGATACAGAAGGGCAATAGAAGGCTATATCGATTTACATTGAACAAGTCGGATCTGGAACGATCAGCATGACTATCCCCAAAACGACGTTCCATTTCGATTCCATTCTCCTGAGGAGAAGGACCAATAGTGTTACACAGGACGGCTTAACCTGAGTTCAGTCGACAAGCCTTCAATTGCTTGGATAGAAGTGCTTGGTGTCTGACCGGTTCGAAACTCAAACCGGTGAAGCGCGCGGCGAAGGTTCGAAGCATACGCAATGCTCCACGATGGACTACTCGGTACGGAAAGTCCACACAGTCTCTTGATTAAGAATGGAGTGCTCTCAAGTCCTTAGATATTCTATAGATGTAATTCTGATCCTCTATTGTGGGTTCGGATATCCCGACCATATTGGCTCCTGCCTCAAATAGCCTTTTGACGTCCAAAGCTGATCTAACATAGCCGCTTGCTAGAAAGAAGAAGGGGAATTGACTCTTCACTTTTTGTACGAAGCCAAAATCTGGTTTTCCTGATTTCTCGTCCCTCACGTTGAAATGAACACCGAATAGGTTGAAATCTGTCATCCTATCCAAGACGGGTGAATAGTCTTCAATAACACCTTCCCTGAACTTGACTATTAGGGGGATTTCCAGCCCTGTAAAAGCCTGAATCCAACTGAAGAGCTCATTGCGGTTTTCCGGTAGAACCATGGCCCTTAACTTTCCCTGGCGCAGGTAGCGTTGATAGCCTCCGTGAACATTCAGCTCAACAAGGTTGCCTCCAGCCTTCCGGAAACATTCAGCTGCCTCTAGGCCCCATTCGAGCTTAGGAGTAGCTAGGTTCAGACAAGTGAACGTGTCTGGGCTGGTTTTGGACTTTGCGCATTCTTCAGCGAGAAACCTGACGCATTCTTCCGGGTTAGAAGGTAAGAAGTATCTCTGTCTTCCGTAGGCTGGTGGCTCCGCTAGGTACGCTCCAAGCTGCACCATGATGCATCCTTTCCCCCTTTCCGAACAGAAACTTCCATCCGTAATATCCATCATAGAAGATAGGAACAATCCCCCTCGAAGCTTGCGGTATAGTCCATCATAGTTTGTCTTCATATGAAGCACCTACATGATTGGTCAAGGTCATTTTGAAGGCGACTTACTGTGATTCGCCATGACTGAGCTCTCAGATGTGTTATTTTAGGTTTTTCCAAGATGAAAAACTGGGCTGGAGTCGACTGGCTGTCTTTGGCTTGTCGCCGTCACCCTGTGGTTTCGCCTATTGGAAGTGAAGGACATTTTGTCCCAAACTGTACCATCTATTCTTTCATCAAGTAACGGTTCTATTGTTCGTGAAGCAAAGATGCAATTGTGTGCTTTGCCATCCTCAACTTGGAGATGATCTTGGAGGGTGGGCAGAAAAGTTCCATCCTTCCCAGCCTAACGGCCTCAAGAATGTTGCGTAGGGAGCACTCACTCGCCTCCACAACAGTATAGGCGTCGCCAACCGTCTCAGGAAAGTGAGAATCACTTCCCACGATCATTGACAGGCCTAGCCTCTCTACGCGTTGTGTTTTCACGGTCATTTTGGAGTTTCGGATATTTGGGGATAGTTTCTGCATGATCTCTTAGAATTTGTTGTAGTTTATGATCTGGTTCAAGGGCTTCTTAGGTCTGGCCGCAGGTTGCTCGGCAGAGTACCCGAAGGTAATCAGTGAGATGACCTTCCAGTCGTCGGGAATATTAAGAAGTCTCTTCACCTCCTCCTCTTGAAAGTCCCCGACCCAACATGAGCCTACCCCGACGGCCCATGCGGCGATGACCATGTTCTGTAGGGCAATAGTGGTATCGATAGTTGACCATTTGAGACTGTATGAGTCACCTATGTAGGCACAGCCTACAATGGTAACAGCAGAATCACTGACAAAGGTGTTCCATCTTCCATGCGATAGCTCTTGTTTGATTTCGTCATCGGTTATGACGATGAAGTGCCACGGCTGTCTATTCCCCGCCGATGGAGCCTGCCTCCCCGCTTCAAGTATCTTTTCCAGAATTTCTCCAGGGATCTTCTTTTTCCGGTATCTCCTGATGCTCCTACGCGTTAATATGCTGTCAAGTAGTGACATCGTGATTCCTTCAGACCTCACAATCTAAGAAATATCATGACTCGTCCGCCTTTAAGGATGTTCTGCAACTGCAACGATTTTTCCTAATTTTGAATGACCTGCCGCGAACACAGATTTCTTGTTCACATCAGAAATCTCTTCAGACTCCGGGATCGACTACTGAGTTGAGAGTGCTCTTCTGGCATAATATTGGACATCAATTGCAGGGTCCTCGAACATCCTCCTAAGCCTCTTCTTTCCTTCGTCACTTTTGGCTATCTGAAGGCATTGGTCCACCAACATTTCATCTATCTTGTCCTCCTTGGTTATCGCGGCCAAGTCTTCTTCCAACTCCTCTAAGCTGTTGATCCCAGGCACGACGGTAGCAACCTCCTTCGGTCTGAGTATCCATTTGAGGGCTGCCTGAGCGGGCGTGCAAATGTCCTGCTTGAGCTCTGCTGGGCTGAAGCGGGTGAAGGATATGCCGTAGTAGGGCCAAGCGAAAGGTTTCATCACCACGACGCCAACATCTGATGCCTTGCATAGAGGGAAGAGTATCTCCCTCGCCTCTTGATGTTCGAAGTTGTATGGGATCATCACCGAATCAAAACAATCACGAGTCCGTATCAGTTCAGCCATAAACCTCAGGTCATGGCCTGAGGCACCTACCCATCCTATCTTGCCCACCTTCCTCATCTCCTCAAAAACATCTAGGGTCGTCTCTAGTTTTCTGCGAGAATACTCATTTTCCAGAGCGCAAATATGGAAGACATCAATATGATTGGTATTCAGCAATCTCAACCTCTCGTCTATTCCGCTCAAGATGGCCTCCCTCCATTGCGCTGAAGGGATTTCATCCATCTTCTTAAAGAGTCCAACTATCATGGAAGATATGTGAAGCTCCCGCCTTTGGTCTATGGCTTTTAGAGCCAATCCCAGAGATTCGACTTCTTCTACGAATGTTGTGTCGAAATAGTTTACTCCAGCCTCTATCGCCCTCTCTATCAGCCTAGTTCGGCAAGGTTGTGTCTCTTGGAACCTGTCTTCCCTCTTCTGTTCAGGAAGCCAACGTCTGTATTCGTGGCCTCCAACTCCCAACTCCGAGACTTTGAGTCCTGTCCTTCCCAAGACCCTATATTTCATTTTCCAAACCTTCGACCATAATTTGGTCTCAGCTTGCGCTTATAGTTGTTTCTAATCTAAGCAAGCTTGAAGCAAAAAAAAGGACGATGCCAACCGATTACAAAGGATATTTACACTTGAAACCTTTTCCGCTAAGTGTGTCGTACACCTCGGCTCTAGAGAAGCAAAGTTGTTAATCTAAGCAAAACGAGATATCCCGGATTAACGGCACGTAAGCGGGTTGTGACCACCGAAAAAGCCCCAGCGCGCTCGAGTCGATGAGGAATTCTGAGACAAAAACCTAATCTTCCACATACAAAGGTAGAACCACTGCATTAGGATGCAATGCAACACATAATAACAGGCGATCTTCTGATCTCGATCTTCTTTGAACGAGCAATTCTGAGGTATTCATCTTAGGACATGGAGTCGATCTCTTCGATAAGTGCGACGACGAAATCAGCCGTCCTTGGTATATAGGTCTCGTTCAGATCCTTGAAGCCGCCGAATTCTTCCGGTCCCTCCTGAAGAAACAGCATAGCAGGTATCGTCCTCTCTCTGAAAGGCCAGTCATCAGCCGCATTACTGTCGCCAAACCGCACCTTCGCAAACTTGTTCTCCTTTACCTCCGGCCGCTCCAGAATCTTCTGGATAAGATTCTTGTAGAAGTTATCTGGTGCAACGATGAAGAACTCGCGGAAGCTATCGTAAACATCATCTAGGTTGATAACGGCTTTTATCCGGTCCAGCTCGTCCTTCTCGTCCCTCATGGCGATATAGTACCGGCTGCCGACCATGTTGAATTCTTCGGGCTGCAAAGGAAATGAAGCGAATCGTCTTCTCAGTCTCCATGTTCATCAGCTTCTCAGCTACCTTCATGACCCCTACAACCCCAGAGCCGTTATCAACCACACCGATGACATCCCAGTTGGTCAGAACAGTGTCATGATGGGCACAGACAATTATCTCATCATCCCTTTTTCCCTTCTTAGTCGCTATGACATTGGCCGTCTCAGCTCCCAGAAGAAACCTAGTACTTACTGAAGCATGAACCCGAACAGGCCTATCTCTACCCCGCCACCTTTCAAGATCAGCCTTTGAAACAGACATGTACGGCATATCGTGCATTGGACTGGGCAGGGAACCATGAGCATGATCCTCCAATAGGTAACCTAGATTCTCGTCACGATCGCCTACTATAGCATACTTATTCACGCGGTATCTAGTGCCTACCCACCAAGGCCTGAATTTCCCTCGGTGCTTTACAAACCCTTCTATTCCTCCTTCTGGTGTGCTACCGGACCACATTACTCTTTCAGCGAACACTTCTCTCCCGCTATCGATCTCGACGATCTGCGGTGGCTCCAAGAGCTCCCAGCCTATAAAGTTGAAGCTTTGAATATCCACATCAAAACTCATAGCTCGATAGACGTCAGCTATCTTCTCGATGAAGACGGCTTCAATCGGCGTACCAGATACTCGAGGAACATCCTTTATCATCGGATAGAACTCCTCAATGATTTGGCCTATCTTGGACATGTTGATCTAAGGTATCTTTGATCAGCAGAAATAAAAGCATTGAGAGAAGATCAATTTCAGAAGTTTGCTGAAATGCTTGTCGTACAGAAATGGCAGAAGAGAGGTCACTGAAGCTGACTTTCAGTAGTTCCTCGAACCAGCCAACCACCTAAACCATACTGACTATATGTTAAGACGCGCGAAGCTGTAGCCATCTCAATCGGCTTGTCAGGCTGCTTTGTTTGCTACGAGTAAGCAGATGGATTGAAAAACACACTTGGAGAGCATTAGAGGAAAGATTTTTGCGCGAAGAACAACCTTCAAGAATCGTCTTTTTAGCAAATTCTAATAAAATCCCAGGACAGGCGACTTAAAACGATTAGTTTTGTCTTTATCTACGTTTCAAGTACCAAATACGGCCACCACCTTCAAGAACCACGCCTTCAAAGGTGTGTCTAGGAGGCAAAACCTTAATAGCTGATGCTGAGGATTCTTTGTCCGAATCGAGATGATCCAGCGATGACCACCCGATTGGTAGTAGACTCCTATGAGGCCGGAGTAGGAACCGTTGGTGGCCTAGGAACCTTCCACAACAATCTCTATCCCAGGCTTGTTAAGAGAGGCTTCGATGTTAGATCTTTCTCCATGCGTTTCAATCCAGAACTACCTACTAGAGAAGATTTCAAAGGAGTTATCATAAGAAGACCATCTTCAGATGTGGACCTGGATGTGGCCTACGCGTGGACCTATGATGTTCTGCACCAGTATGGCATAGATGTCGAGTACTTATCACCATCCGAGATATACTTGGTTCCGAGGTACTTCACAAACTTCGCGGCAGTCCCTTCCTCTCATAGAATGTCGCTTGCGGACCTGTTCTCACCGCACGATTGGATGTCCATGCATCGAAGCGCCCTTGTCGCGTGGCTCCATCCAGACCTAGCTCAAGATATCTTTCTCCACTCTACAGAACCTGGAAGACGAGGAGGAATCTGGCACAAGAACCCGCTTGGAACTTCGGAAAAATTGCGCATGGACGAGTTTGAATTTAGAGTCAGAGGCGAATACCAAGCCTCATTCTATCATGGGCTAAGGTTAATCAGAGACCTCGAGTTCCCACTGACGTTCAAGATCTTGAAAAGACATCCACTTTGGGCCTTATTCACTGTAAGCAAGATCCATAGAAAAGAGTATTTGCTTGGTTTACGAGCACATGGGATGAGGTTTGGAGAGGTTGAAGACAGGGTTTTCGCAATATACCATGGGGTTGATACGAGAGAGTATAGGCCTCTGACAAATCTTGAGAAAGAAGGTTTTAACATAGGGTTTATTGGGAGATGCACAGCCGTCAAGGGAATCGATATCTTACCTGGACTGGCTTCGCTTCTTGTCAGAGAAATTCCGGAAGTGAGATTTCACATAGTCACAAAGACGGAGACCCAAGACCCCTACTACATAGAACTCATAGATAAGATTCACGAGATGGAACTTGAGAGAGTAATACGTGTTGATAACACTTTCTATGATGGCCAAGAGAAAGTCAAGACCATAGATTCCTGGGATCTTATGCTCATCCCATCGAGGTACGAACCCCAAGGCCAAGTAGACTTGGAGGCGATGGCGTGCGGAGTGATTCCGGCTGTTGGCATGGGAGGACTGCGCGAGAAGGTTGTAGACGGCTTCAACGGCATATGGATCGATCCCGACAACCTTCAAGAGACAGCAAGAAAGATCGTGCAGATCTATAGAGGCGAATACAAAGGTAGAAAGACCGAAGAGATAATCCAGAACTGCAGGGAGTCGGCTGAGAAGGTATGGGATTGGGAGAAGAGGGCAGATGCCCACAAAGAGCTTTATGCGTATCTCTTGGATGGACGCGTAGATGATATAAAAAAAGAACTGGAAGAACTTCTCTTGCCAGCATATGATATCTAGAGCAGATAGTCCTAGGAACGCTTCCGTTCGCATGACTGGAGTTCACACGAGAAAAACGGATCTTCCCTTTAGAAACGTGCAATTGGCCTAATGGTGCAAAAGCAGGATCATCTCTTCGAGAGGCTTACAAACTTATTAGACAGGTATACCAAACTTACCTGTGACCGTAGAGATGAGATGATTCCGCAGCGGAAATAGGACAATGAAAGTCTGCATTTTGACTTGGGAATTTCCGCCCAGAATCGTCGGCGGGATCGCTCGCCATTGCTTTGGCCTAGCCAAAGCGCTGGTGAAGGAGAACCACGAGGTTCACGTTGTCAGCCTTGAGTTTCCGGGAACGCCTTTGGATGAGGACGTAGACGGAGTGAAGGTTCACCGTGTAATAGTTGAGCTTGGTCATCCCAGCTTCACAACATGGACTCTCTTGTTTAATCATTTCATGGAGAAGAAGGTCGGAGCGTTAAACAAGGATGTTTCCTTCAACACTATTCACATTCATGATTGGCTAGCTGCCCCGGCCGGCATAGCCGCTAAGCATTGTTTGAACAAACCTATGGTTGCAACCGTTCATAGCACTGAAGCAGGCCGTGCACAGGGCCTTCATAGTCCTGATTCCTATCTTGTTGACGGCTGGGAGTGGTGGATGACTTATGAGGCGAAGAGAGTGATTGTGGTGAGTGACTCGGTGAAGTGGGAGATCCACAACCATTTTCGAACCCCTCAAGACAAGATTGATGTCATTCCAAACGGTATTGACGTTACTAGGTATCAGAAAGAGAGGCCTCGAGATTCTTTTAGGAGACTCTATGGAGTAGATCCCCATGAGAAACTGGTTCTGTTTATTGGTAGACTCGCGCCTCAGAAGGGGGTAGAGTATCTGATCTGGGCCATACCGAGTATCATCCAGCATTGCCCTGGAGCCAAGTTCGTCATCGCAGGCGACGGATGGTCTAGAAGCTATCTCGAAGGCCTTGTGGACTCGACTGGATACGGAAATAGAACGCGATTCACAGGCTTCATCTCAGATAGCGATCTTGTAGATCTAACGATGAGCGCCGATGTTTTGGTTGTTCCCTCCATCTACGAGCCATTCGGGATAGTAGCACTTGAAGGGATGGCTGCAGGCATACCCGTTGTGGCTTCAAACGTGGGGGGCTTGGCTGAGATAATCGAACATGATCGGTCAGGGGTTCTCGTCTACCCAAGGAACCCTCAGTCAATAGCTTGGGGAGTGAACAGGGTCCTGTCAGATCCTGGATACTCGCGATGGCTAGCGGATAACGCCAGAATGAGGGTTCGAGATTCTTATACTTGGGAGGCGGTGGCGAAGAAAACAGCTAAAGCTTATGAGCGAGCTTGTGCAGAGTGATGTGGCATGGGGCTTAGAGGGTTCTCAATGCCGGAAGAGATCTACTTCCTCTGTATGCTGCACAATATAGGCGCCGTCAGCTCGGAGAAGTCTATGACGCTAGAAGAGGTAGCAAGATGGACCGCACTAGAACCCGAGAAGGCTAGGACAACCATATATAAGCTGGTCGAAGCCAATTATGTTGGGGTTGTAATCAGCGGGGGAATTCAAAGATACCACGTAACTGTCGACGGAATCAGGAAAGTTCTAAGCATGTACAGCTAGATGCTTCGGCTAGGACCCTATTTTTTCTTCCTCACTCTTGATCGCTTCCCTAAGATTCAGAGATGCTTCCTCAGGAGGCATAACATTTATGAAGAGTCCTGTGCCCTTCTCCAAACCAGCCCATATCGACAGCTTAGGGTAGACCTCAATGTGCCAATGGTAGTGCCCATCCGGCGTCATATGAAAAGCAAAGTTGTAAGGCGGATCTTGTAAGATGGATCTTAATCCGCCGAGGCATACTCGTAAAGTCCTTGCCAGATCTTTCTCTTCATTCGGGGCCATGCCAAGAATCGTTGACATGTGCCGTTTGGGGAAAATCCAGAATTCAAAAGGATCGACGCTGGCCCATGGACAGAAGACAATGAATTTGTCGCTCTGCCAGGCTAGACGCTGTCCCCCTTCCTCTTTCTCGATGATATCGCAGAATATGCATCTCTTGGTTTCATCCCAGAAACTCCTACTTCTCTCCACCTCCTCTGCAACAGTTCGAGGAAGAATGGGTGTAGCGATCACTTGGGTGTGAGCGTGAGAAAGCGAGGCGCCGGCATCCAATCCATGATTTCTGAAGACAGAAACATATCTCACGTATTCATGAGAGGACAAGTAGCCCACACAATCTCTATATGCAGATATAACAAGGGTCAGTTGAGCGATCTGGGCCACGCCGGGATGCTCATCATGTCTCGGCGACTCCACGATCACTTGGTGATGGCCGAGGGCATCTGCAGATTCGAAAACATCCTCTTTCTGGATGCCAGCTTCTCCATCTCTCGGCGGGGAAAACGCAGGATAAAGGTTCGGGACGCATCTTACAAGCCAATCTTTATGTCGAAAATCATTGGTGTCTCTATCCTTCATGATCTTTCCGTTGACTTGGCGGTAGACGAAGATTGCCGGTGGAGTCATATCCTCATTCCCAGGACAGAAAGGACAGGTTGACTGCTTGGGCGGCTGACTAGCTCTTACGAAATCTGAAGGTCTCTGTTTCCTTTGTGAGGCGATCACGACCCAGCGATTCAAGATATAGTCTTTGCGCATTTCGTTAAGAGGCATAGCGTGATACCTCACTGATAATATCCGTTGAATCTTTCTATAGTTTCCTGAGATCTAGGGACTGCACGAGATTTAAGCCTTTTCGGGTTGTGGTGTCTTGACGATCATGCGTTTCACCTAGCCGAACAACCAAAACGTAATTTATCCCGAAAAGGCAATGTTGACCTGAAGATATCCGATTCTCTTGTTTCAACTTGAGCATAAGGACTATGGATGTTGTAGCCTGAAAACTGCTGGAATACCTCATCAGAACGCGATGATTAGTGACTATGAGTGACTACAGTATTGGACGGTCTTCTCAAGATGACAAATCCGCCTTGAGAAGTACATAGCAAAGAGTAGTCAAAAGCATGGACCGATGATCCCAATCGTGTCCTATCGCTGGATTGGCATGTACATGATTAATGGCGTGATGAAGACTACAATTTACATACAATGATGACATCGCCGACATGTCAGGCAGACCCTCCTAGACATTGGACAGCGGATGTCGCCTGGAAAGAGAGAGAACTAAGATCAAGCGGTACTTCCTCTACCGCGATCAACAAACCTTATTTATATGGGTTCGATTTAGGTTATGAGGCACCTACATGACAAGCGTAAGTCAAACAGGCATGCACATACTAGAAATACTATGGGAGATGGAGAACCCGGCCAGTCTGAAAGAAATATCTGAAAAAGCCGGTCTCAAGATAAGATCTGCGAATATGCATCTCCTGAGACTAAGAGCGGCAGGATATGTCTCAAAAGGAGAACACGCGTATTACACAATAACAGAGTCTGGGAAAGTGATCATCGGACTCCCGAAGGTGGAGGAAGAATCTGCCCGAAGAATCTTGGGCAGGACCGAGCCAGACAAAGTCTTTCACTTCTACACTGGAGTCGAGCAGCCTCTCGGAGTATCCTCAAATAGCCTCGTCGACTTCTCGGAGAAAATCAAATCGATTGATATGAGATCTGTCGAGTTTCATTTAGGAAGACGCGACTTCGAATTATGGGTTCATTTCTTGGGCGATGTTGAATTGGCTAAGAGGCTAGGCAGGATCAGAGAAGAAGGTTCAACAGGAGATGCACTCCGTCAGAGGCTCCTTAAGACACTTATGTCGAGGTGCGACGAACTATTCGCAAAGGTTTCCTAATGGCATTTGACCTTAGAGATGAACTCCTTGGAAAAGTCCTCAAACGTCTCTTCGTCAATTCTCAGCTTCGCTCCCAATGGTCTTGCGACGTGCTCAGAAGTTGTAACCGAGTAGATTCTGTTCAAATCCTCACAGTACCATGTCACATTTGTATATAGCGCAAACTTGCGTGTCGTGAAGCCTCCTCTCCCACGGCCTTTCTTAATGAGGGCAATATGGGTGCTGATCTTTTCCTCTGCCGGGACTTCAAACTTCATTCCGCGATATCTCTTCTTCAAATCTTTCAGATACCACTTCTCCACCCATTTATTGAGGTCTTTTAGATAGCTTTCAAACTGCACATTAGCCATAGAGAAGTAGTCGAAGAGAATCTCTCTTCTCCTCTGTGTGAAAGGACTAAACTTCTGCTCGAGGAATAGAAGGTGGGTTCTGCCAACCATAAGCTTCCTCTCGGTCAATAGGAAAGATGACGGAACTTCAAATTCGGTTTCGAGAACTGTCCACAAATTTGTTTCTTCACCGTGGCATCTGATCGAATCCAATACTTGCTTCATGATAGTCCGAGAAGCCGGGTTTAGCGATCTGAACGCAAAGAGGATAGTCATCACTCTGAGGCTTTCCTCACAGTACCAGAAGTAAACACGCTCTTCCACATCTGTCTTCACGCTCATAAACAAGGCATCATGATTGAACACGTTTGCTTGCCTCTTAGCTCGAAAAGGGATCTTCCGTTTACTTTCTTTCTCCAATTTTTCGATGAATGCGGATACGACTTCAGATAAGGGCTTAATCTTCTTAGGCTGGACCTCTTCCCATTTGACCTCGAAAAAATAGCTCTCCGCTTCGATCCTCATGCTCCCAGTCTTCGCGTTTCCTCCTTCTCTTACCAGCCTTGCCTCCCAAGGTACGCGCAACAGGAAACCGTTCCAGCATAGGTTCCTAAACTCCAAAGCCCGCACCCCAATAGACCATATCATTGGAGGAGTTGCGAGATAAATCTTCTTCGATCCCTCATGCATACTCAGATAGGCGTTTCTGTTCTGTTCTTCCCCCCTTCTGGGGAGCTTTCGCTTCTTTTTTGATCAAATCCTCAAAGAAGATAGGCTGACCGTAGACTCCGTCGTATCCTGGAACCACTCTGATCCTTCCATGTCGGACACGTATGACTGCATCGGCGACTTCGGCGCCGATGCAACTTGTCATCTCCTCTAATTCAGCGTCCATCAAGACTGTGAATTCGTTACCGAACTTGGAAATAAGCGTGTCATAGACTTCCCAAACCTTCTTTACATTGGGATATTCAACCCCCAGAACCGTCGCAATGATTTCCGAGAGAGGTAATAAGCGAACATAGTCAGGAGCACCATGAGGCCTAAAACCTTTGGGTCGATCAGCCAACTCCTCTACGCGTTGGTCGACGCCTTTGGTCAGGCTTCGACCGCAGATTGGACAGCGGTTTCCGAGCTCTATAGCTTTCTCAGGAGAAAGCGATATCTGACAATTTCTATGACCGGTCCAATGGTATTTCCCGTATGCGGGATCGGTCTCGATTGTAAATCTGAACCGTCTCGCATCTTTTTTACTTATGGCATCCACTACCTCGTGATAGCTCAGACGAGTGACTTCTAGAACATTCGCTTCTCTGCCTATTCTCCAGGGCCAGAACGAATGAGAGTCGCTGTTCGAGACGAGGTTAAACCTGTCAAGCGCGCTGAGGCGCCAATTCATGGGCGGATCTGAAGACAGCCCCGTCTCTAGGGCTTTGATGTGTTTCGTCATATCTTGATAGCAGTCTTCCACCCTATCGAATCCGCTGAAAGCCCCGAATATACTGAACCAAGGCGTCCATGCATGCGCTGGTATGACCATGTTGTCAGGGGATACCTCTATGATCTCGTCTACCAGATGGGCCGCCGTCATGTTCAACAATGGTCTTCCATCAGACGAAAGATCACCGTAGCGTCCGAGGCGATCACTTATCTGAGTTGCCGTCTCCAAGCTCGGCGTCAAGACGACATGGTGTACCTTCTTGAGGTCTCCATTGACCTTGAAAAATGTTGAGACCTCGCCCGACACCATAAATCGAACTGGAGACCTTGGGTTTTCTGCTGGTCCATAGAGACCTTCCTCTGCGGTTTTGGTCAGTTTCCGTCCTAGTTCTTCTAACCATTTTGGATGCGTAAAGTCTCCGGTTCCAACTAGGTTCAGACCTTTCATCTGGGCGAATCGCGCAATCTCCTCGATATCCATTCTTTCACTCGTCGCCCGGCTGAACCTGCTGTGAATATGCAGGTCTGCAATTATCTTGACTGGCTTATCCATCCAATCTCACGGCTTGGTCATTACATGGTTCCGCCTTTCTTCAGATAAGCCTTGTCCATTCATCATTCATCTCCAGATGTTCTCACGCTATTCCGAGAATGATTGTGAAGATTTCGTGAGTACTATCCCATAAGTCAAAATCATGATCCACCAAAGAAGGCCGGGAGGTTAAACGAGTATATGCGAGCCGTCGGGGTCCCCCCTCCCTCAAGTACGTGCCTCTATAAATATCTGGACACGAGATTTCGGGCTTGACATGAATAGAATTGCTTTTGAAGAGGGAGTGAGATCAAAGTTGTTTGCTGCGGGTAAATGCTGGAAGAAAGAAGGTTGGGTAATCAGTCTATACTGGCAGACAGGAGATAAGTATCCCATCTTGAAAATCAAAAAGGTTGAAATTTCCCCACAATCAGGAGACGCGCCGAAACTTTACGCGGAGAGAAATCTGGAAGGCTTCACATCTGAATGGAATATATCTAGAACCCGGGACAAATAGAGCGGATTCTATCCTTCTCATGAGACACAGAGGATCTTTGTCTAGGATGCTACTGAAAGGAGATAAGTCATCAGGACCGTGGCTATTAGTCATCACTTGTGGTACAAGAGGCTCATGCTTCACGGATAGTCATCTCCAAAGATGATGATCTCGTCCAACGATTCCTTCCGAAAGATATAAAGGAAGATGACGGAATATCTTCATGGAAAAGATAGGAGGATACTATCTTGTTCAGTGTCAAGGTAACTGAGGCAAGTCTCTTGAAAGACGTATTTGCAGCTATCTCCGCGCTGGTAGATGAGGCGACATTCTACATAGGCCCCGAGGGAATAAGACTGAGGGCCATGGATCCCTCCCGCGTCGCCATGGTGGATTTTGTCATGCAAAAGACCGCTTTTGATGAATACGATGCCAGCGAGAACATGAAGATGTGCGTGAACATGGGTGAGTTGCTGAAACTCCTGAAGAGAGGAGGAAAAGAAGAGTCTGTCGAGCTAACATTCGATGAGAAAACTGGCCCACTGAAAGTGATAGTGAGAGGCAGGTACACGAGATCTTTTAATATGCCGACTTTGGAGGCGGCCGAAGAAGAGGTTCCGACGCCCAACATTACCTTCAATGCAAGGGTTGCACTCACTACGGAAGGGCTTCGTCAGGCCCTTGACGATGTCGCATTGGTGAGTGACCATGTTAGGATCGAGACTGATGGAGAGAAGCTGATGATGAACGCGAAAGGGGATCTGATGAGCGCAAATATTGAAATGCAGAAAGGAAGCGAATCTCTGCTGTCTCTGGATGTGAAGGATCCGTCCAAATCTACTTTTAGTTTGAGCTATCTTACCGCGGTTGTGAAGGCTGCTGAGGCAACCTCAGATGTCGTGACAATTGAGTTCTCGACGGATATGCCGATCCGACTCGACTTCAAGCAGCATTACGATGGCAAATTGGTGTATTATCTGGCCCCACGGATCGAAGTAGAATGAATGGTTGCTTATTCGAATGGAGGCGACGCTTGTCCTCACCAAAACTGATCTGGCAAAATATCCGTTTACACCCGAGGGAGCTGAATACATCAAGCTGCTGGACCTAAAGATAGAGACCTTAGCGAACCCCGAACTCGAGCGCGTCCTGACTAGAGCCGAGAACAGGATCAAAGAAGCTCTCGAAAATAATCCTCCCGAAGTGAGCTATAGACCGCGCGATGACGACGTTGAAATACCATCGTTTCCAGTAGCCGTCATGATAGTTGCAGCCGCCAATAACGATCTCATCAAGAGAAGATATGCCCTAGCCGAGGCCAGAAGAGTCTATAATCTGCTTAGATGGGAGGATGAAAAGACGGTGCTTAAGGTTGCGAATTCTTTCAGATGGAAGATCAAGATGACCGAAGGAAATGCAACTGACGGAAACTACGGTTTCGCACTCTACTTCATTAACTTCTTAGAGAACGCGAAGAGTATTAGGGAAAAGGAGTGGAAGATCGTCAACAGAGCTTTGTGGAATGGATGGGTTTACCTAACAAAACAGGAGGTCGCTCGACTTCTCCAAGAAGAGGTCCGTAGACATGTGGAAAAGAAGCTGGAGGCAGATGTGAGGTCTCTACTACCTGAGAATCTGCTGGCGATTGTAGATAGATTAGCAAAGGCATATGCAGTCAGAACCGGAATAGTCCAATATGAAGAGATGCCGAAGACCGCAGTCAACGAAGCCTTTCCTCCCTGCATAAGACTTTTTTACGACGCTGCCAGCTCCGGTCGCCATCTTTCTCACGTCGGACGGTTTGCGTTGACATCCTTTCTGCTTCGCATAGGGGTTTCGGCCGATAAGGTTGTCGATCTATTCCGTT
>Ga0315314_1001388_pt1 | contig 22062 bp, 25 predicted proteins | sample TDP9_MG_FD_203631 | JGI IMG/M metagenome (GOLD analysis project Ga0315314, IMG submission 203631) | Freshwater sediment microbial communities from Lake Towuti, South Sulawesi, Indonesia - TDP9 | ecosystem: Environmental > Aquatic > Freshwater > Lake > Sediment | place: Indonesia: South Sulawesi... | reverse complement strand
TGGCTCTCCTGATGCAACTCCTAGATATCTGAGTTCATCGATTCCTTTCCAAGTGCCAAACAGCCCGTCCCCTCCTCCGAAAGGCACGAGTATCTTGCTTGGCGCTTCCCACCCGAGTTGTTCACAGATCTCGTAACCGATTGTCTTGTATCCTTCAACTCCGTACGGATTCCCAGTTGGCATAGGCAATGTATATGACCCTGTCGGATACCAGCCAAAGTCTCTCACGCATCGTTCCATGAGTTTCCATCGACCTTCAGCGGTACTAACTGGAATGACTTTGGCTCTATACGACTGCATCAAAGTCAAGAATGTGGCTGGAGTGAAGCCCATAGTAAATATAACGCAGTCCAGCCCTGCTCTCGATGCATAGGCAGCGGTGGCCGCCCCGTGGTTACCTGAAGAGGAGACCGTCACAGTTCTAACGCCGAATTCCAGTCCTTTCGAGATCGCTACCGAGCAGTAGCGGTCTTTGAATGCCCAAGTGGGATTTCTCGACTCATCCTTTACGTATAGGTTCTTCAGACCGATTTCTTCTGATAAGCGTTTGCATTTGACAAGGGGGGTTCCTCCCTCATGTAATGAGATGATATTTCGGTCGTTTTCCAATGGTAGTAGCTCTCGATATTTCCAAACGCCTAGCTTTCGATTCTCAAGCGTTTCGCGATTCAAATTGTTCTTGATTTCTTCGTAGTCGTATGTTACCGTCACGTTCGCGATCAATCTATCGTCTCTGCATTTAGGGCAGCCCTCAAACATTTTCCCGAGTGGGAATCTAGCGTTACAGTTCGTGCATTCTAGGTTTCTCGCAAAGCTCACTGTGAACACCTCAAGCCTTTATTTGGCGCAGTTCTCGACCCAGCGTCGTGAGGGGTTCGTAGCCGTTTCGGGTTACGACTATCATGTCTTCAGAATGAACTCCACCGAATCCGAGCTCGTAGTAGGGCGTTTCTATGTCTAGAACCATCCCTTCAAGGAGCGTTCCTAGAGTTGTCGGCGCTATAAGAGGAGGATCGTACAGCTCGATGCCTATTCCGTGACCGCAGTGATGTCTCCTGAAGTCTGGGATTCCTGCTTTCCTCACTCTTTCGACAGCGGTCTCGAATATTTCGGAGATCTTTACTCCCGCACGGATAGTTTCCAGTGCCGCCATTTCTCCCTTGAGTTGCGCGTCGTAGAACTTTCGCTGTTTCTCGGTCGGAGCGCCCATCACCGCAGTTCGAGCTACGTCCGAGAAATAATAGTGATACTGGCATCCGACATCGAATCGAATTAGATCTCCTCTTCGAAGTCTCTTACTAGATGGTTGCTGTAGGTTCTGAAGATAACTGTCTTCTCCTATGCTTATGCTCGAGAAGATAGGTATTCCGTCCTGTTTGATAATCTCTCTATTAAATGTCTGTACCAGTTCAGTGCCTGTCATTCCTTCCTTCATGGTCTCCATGGTCGATGCGATTGCTTGCTCTGTGATTTTAGCGGCTCCGCGCAGCAGTTCAATTTCTTTCGGAGTCTTGACAGTACGGATCTCCCTAAAAATATCATAAGCAGGAACGATCTTCGCATTTGGCAAGCTCTTGCGGAGCTTTACGAATTGATATTCGGTAATGCCCATCTCGTCCAAGCCGATTGTCCCAGATTTGAAGCCCTTTTCGATCAGCGTTTCGGCGAGCAAGTCTATGGGATCTTTTGATTTTGACTTTTGTAGTTGTTCCTTGATGGCTCTGGCCGATTTCGAGAGAACTTTGCGGGGAGGACTCGCTATGAAGAAAGTTCCGTAGCATCTAACATCTTTAATCCATGAGAGGTGTAACGATGTTAGGTCTGGATATTCGCCTACGGGAAGTATCAAGAATGGATCTGAGCTTTTCTCTGTAGGCAAACAAGCGAAGACGTTTGATCTTAAATATTGGTGGCCCAGAGCGCGGAAATCACTGAGATACGTTACGTCTTCAGGAGTAGTCGCGATCAGAATGTCCAGTTCTCTATTCTCCATTACGGATAAGGCTCTTTCACGATTCAAAAGCACTTTTAGTACCTCCTAGGCTGTAACCAAGTCTACAGCACGGTTAACCCTATAAATCTCTTTGCGTCCGATAGCGCCGCTATGAGAGAATTCTTGATTTGTCTTAAGGCAGTTAGCTGCGACTTGCATGAGATCTATTCATAACGATCGCGATACTAGCGTTCTTCCCCGACCTTTACGGCCCAGATGCCTGAAAAAGAGAGCGGCGGCAGCTACCGCCACCAAGATCACGAGAGAAACGAAAATTATGCCTTCAAAGGTACTTTGACTATTCTGCGCCAAAAGCTTAGCTTCCATAGCCAAAGCCTCGGCGAATCCGTACTCATATGCGAAATACGCGTTCCATGCGGATGCGAGTCTTGATCTCGCCTCTTCCAACTCTCCCTCGCGCCTCTCTGTTTCCGCTCTACGAATTTCAGAGGAGGCGTTGAAGAGCGCGATTCGTGCTTGTAGAGCTGTCTTCAAATCTTTGCGTTGCAACGTGAACTCAAGGAATGCTTCAAGCGAAGGCTTCGATTCGCCGGAGGAATCGAAGAGTGCGAAAGGTTGCCATAGCTCAACACCGCGAGGACCATAGAATAGAGGACTGTAGTAGAATACTCCAGAGATCTCTGAAGCGGTGTAAGTCCAGTTGAGAAACGCTCTAAGCCAGTCCTTTTGACCTTGAGGTGTAAGCGGATATCCAGCAACCGTATGATTCCACCATGAGAAAGGTCCTACAATCGCACTGCTGCTAGGATATCCATACTCAGACACGATTATCGGCTTGTTGATCTCGTACGTTAGGCGAGTCACAGTAGCCCCTAGAAGTTCATGCGACCTTGTTGCGTTAAGCCGCTCTGGTTCGATCAAAACGTCTGAGAGAGATGTGATCCCACTCGAAGGATAGAATGAGAGACCCACATAGTCATAGCGCACGCCATATAGGTCCATGGACTTAAAGAAGTCAAGGGCGAACGCATCCGACCACCAATGAGCGATATGAAGAACTATTTTTGCTTCAGGATCGGCCGCTCGTATCCCATCGATCGCTGCGGTCAGGAGAATAGATTCATCTCTCCACGTCGTTTCTCTCAACTGCCTTAGCGCAGCTTCATCGTCACCTCTCTCCAGACCGATAGGATCGAAAAGTCCAGCAAAGCCGTAGTCTATCTCGTTTCCAACTTCGTAAAGGTGATCTGAAATCCCAGCGGAAAGGATTTGAGCTGTTGTCGTCTTCGCGTAGTTACGAATTGCTTCAGCTCTTTTGGGGAGATCAAACCCTTGCCATTCCGGTGGAGATGGCTGCTTGCCGAGATCTGCTGACGCGTGACTCATAAAGAAGAACCAGTAAAGACGAAAACCTTCTCTTCTAGCCCACTCTGCCACTTCTATGCTCTCTTTCAAACTGGTGTGGCCTGTAGTATTTGTTGTAACGCCGATCCTAACCCAGTTCATTCCCTTTCTGGACAAGATGTTAAATGAGTCAACTTCGACACCGCTATCTTTCCACACTAAGCCGGCTTTCTTCAATTCTAGAGCGATCGTCACATCAGCTCCGAGCATGAATTCAACATTTCTTTCGGCATAGACGTGGTTAACCGTTAGCAACGACGAGGTTTTGGAACAGACCTGAATGAAGCTGTGCGACAGCAAGAGCGCTAAGATTACACAGATGAACACTTTTCTATTGCGGCTCATGCTGCTCAGTGAAATTGCGCTGTCTCCAACGCTGTTAGGCACAGCTCACTCTCTCCTAGGAACCGGAGAAGCCTTATGCTTCTTGCGAATCAGAGGGAAGAAAGCTATCGTAGCGGCTAGAAGGACCGCTGGAACATCCGTAAACTCTGGGATCACGTTCTCGCCATTAGCGTCAACTTTTAGGAGAAGGGAATCTTGCTTGCCCGCGCCGTAGCTTAAAGTCTCTCCGGCAATATAGACGAAGCTCTCGAAAGTTGTGATTGCATGTGTCTCATCGACTTCGATGCCGCCCCATGTCTTAAACCATTCTAAATTGCCATCAGGATCATAGCGAAGGAGCAGAACATCATTCTTTCCTTTTCCATAGCTGTCCGTCTTACCGCCGACAAAGACGCGGTGATCCTCTCCAATCGAAAGAGTCCTTGAGATGTCGCCTCCTGCGCCACCCCAGATTCTGCTCCAGATCATGTCGCCGTCCGTGTCGTACTTGTTCAGGAAGATCTGGATTCCTTGACCGAAACTCCCTGTCATCCCCACAACGTATAGGTACGGTAGGTCACCGATCATCCCGAGCGCGTCGTCCGTTGCGCTTCCGCCCCAAGTCTTATGCCACTTGTAGGCGCCCGTAACCTTGTCAAATGCAGCAAGCAAAGCATCACCACCAAAGAACATATTTTGGGCGTTGTATCTCCCAGCTACGTAGATATTTTCAGAATCCAAAACGATTTGACCATTGGCTTCATCCCATCCCGAGGTCCCCCAAGTATTGTTCCAGACCAATCGGCCATTCAAGTCGAGTTTGAGCACAGCAAGGTCATTCTGCGTACTGTTACCTGTCGTCCAGCCGGCGACGTAGATGTATCCTCCATCAACCACTAGGCCGTCAACTTCTTCGTACCCATAGCCTTGATCCCAAATGAACTCCCAAACCATGTGCCCATCGTTAAGATTGTAGGCTACAACTGCCATATCGCCTGAACTAGTGGCCAGCTGCTTATCGGTGCGTCCTCCCATATACAGGCGGTCTCCGTGAACGGCGAGTATGAATGCTTGCTCATTCCAAGGACCGCCCCAACGGGTCTTCCATACTTCCTGTCCTTCGGGCGTGAACTTGTAGATGTAGTCGTCTGTCCATGGGCCTGGAACAGCCTCATGATCACCTAGGTAGACGTTACCCGACGAGTCGGTCGTGACTGCCCAAGCTCCGTCTGTGTTCGGGCCGCCACGAGTTATGAACCAGAATGGGTGGAGCTCTAGACTAGCGGACGCGACCGGTGAAATGCCTGCGAAGTATGAAACTAGAAGCACTGCTAAGAACAAGCTGAGGATGCGCACGCTCTTCCTACGCCTCTATAGCGGTTTGCACAAGATTTCCTTGACTTTCAATTCGAAGAGGCTGTGGACGTTTGAAGGCCTTACGACTATGGCAGTGTCGCATCCTCTGCTGCTTCCGGCGATCGCGATCGCATCTTCGTCGGTCCTTATGAGCCCTGCATCTGCAGCCATCAACGATATCTCGCATGCCACTTTCATCCCTTCTCCGAACATCCTGAGGACATTCGCCATGATCTCGTCGACTTGCATTGTATTGAACTTCCTTCTCACAGCGCGACCTGCGCCTCCGAAAGCGTGCGTGGTTGTAAGTATCTTTCCGCCATGCTCCATAATCTCGCGGCGATTCTCTTCAGTGAGTTCCTGAGTATCAGGACTCTTGTGGCCTGTTACATGGGTGACGACGACTAAGTTGTATCCTTTGAAGAGCTTCGCTGCTTTAGCCCCTGTTTCACCTCGCGTCGATGCGACAACTATGCTCTTAATCTTCGCTTCCTCAGCTCTCTTCTTCGCTATCTTCAAAACGTCATCCGTATTCTTCTCTCCAACCTCAGAAAAGTAAACTATTTTCGAAGTGTCAAGCGGCAATCGGTCTAACCTCCGATAGTTGAAGGTAATAACTACGCTTCAACCCAGTTTTAAGCTTAGGCTTTCTGGGACTTGTCTTCGCTAGGAATTGCGAAAGTGGCCAAGAGAGAGAGCAGGGAGAAGAATCCCATAAGGTAGAAGACTGCTCCCAAACCGTATCTATCCGCAACGAAGCCTCCTAGGCTTGAAGAAACCGAACCTAATCCGAAGGCCGCGAAGAACATTATCCCGAAGATTATGCCACGCACCTCTTCAGGCGTTATGTATCCAGTGATGGAGTTGGCAGCTGGTTGAGCTGTATACACTGAAACTCCATATAACGCGACGAAAACGATGGCGCTAATGGCAGGGTCATTCACGGCTTGAAGCAACAGCAGACTCGCTAGCACACCGATCGAAGAAGCAACTATAGTCCGCCTGCTTCCATATCTCTTCGCTCCCTTCCCCCCTAGCCATTGCCCAAGTATGCCCGCTGCAAGAATTGAGGTCGCCGCCAACCCAGCGAGTTCCAAAGGGAAATAACGGGCATTCACTAGGAACGTGGGGAAGAAGAGTTCAGTGCCTCTGAAATAGAGTCCTATAGTTATATTGTAGATTAGCAGACTCCTCAAGCCTGGATTCTTGAAGACAACGAGAAAGTCTCGCTTCTCGCGGCTCCGCTTCCCTCGCTCAAATGGAACCTTCAGGAAGAACAGAGAAGACAAAATACATAGTACCCCAATAGCAACGAAAGGGATCCGCCAACCAAACAGAATGCCTAGTGTCACTGACGCGATAGGCGCGAAGACTTGACCGGTACTTCCTCCCATCCCATGGATGCCCATCGCCTCAGACATTCCGGACTGGAAGGTCTTAGAGATCAAACTGTTTGCTGTCGGATGATATAGACTCGCCCAAGCTGACATCAAGATGAGCCCAATCGCGAAGCCTATCAAGCTTGGAGAGATGATGAAGATGAAAGTGGAGAGTCCGGCGAAAGCCAAACTTACGGCGACTATCCTTGCTTCTCCAATAAGATCCGACAGCGTACCTCCAAGAAGAGCACCTGCACCATATAGAAAGTACCCTGCTGTCGCGATCAATCCCATCGCTTGTAGGGAAGCGCCTGTCTCTTTAACGATCAACGGCAGCAACGGAGGAAGAGCAAGTAGAAGAGAATGGTTCAGAGAATGAGCAGCCCCGAGAAGTATAAGCGTCTTCCTCGACTTTTCCAGCGTTAAGCACCTTCTTGTTTGTAGACTGCAACATTAAATCTCGCTTTACCAAGTGTAATCTGCAAAAATGTCAACAGAGCCTAAAAGATTTGCCGAACGTGCGTATTTTTGCACAGGTAAATGTCATCGTTCTACTTTGACTGAGATCTGGATAAGCGGAGGCGCGGATACTCAAACGGCGAGATACCGCAAGTGACTATCCATGATGATTCTCCTCTTATCAGAGCCGGTTTTGCGAACGAAGTTTCGAGAGGATATGACGTTCACTTCATCTTGAGAATCTCTTTTGTCTTTGCCAGAAATTCCTTGGCGCCTTCGACCGTTTCCTGAGCTCCCGTCTCAGAGAATTTTAGACCGTAGTCCGCTTCCTGTCTCAGATCCATGCCCTGCTCAAACACGCTAATCAGGTCCCTTCCGAGTTCAGATGCAAAAAGGTTCCTAAGGGCTACAAGCATCGCGTAATGGCTCTTTTCTCTGAAACCGCGATGATACAACAACGCCCTCGCGCTGTGAAACATTGAATAGTAGCCTTGTACAGTCGCCCACTTGAACTTGTTCTGATCAAGCGAATCGTGCGCATCTCGCAGGTCTGTTTCCGCTGCGCGAATCTCTTTGGCAACCATATCTCTTGGTATCCGTGCTCTCAGCAACTTCCTTTCTTGGAGGAGCTTTTGAAACTCGGAACTCATTCCGCTTCCCATAATATAATACCGCGTTCTATGTTTTCATATAATGGTTTGTCTTCCCTCTTGAGCTTCGCGAATTCGTTGGCGTCCAAGATTATCGGTGTAATCTTTCTCTCGCTTTTTCTGTTGAACTCGCTGACTTTTTTCCTGACACACTCTCTTTCTGAAGCAAGAAAGAACAGGTCGATGTCGCTCTCTTTGATGTCTGTGCCTTGAGCGCAACTGCCAAACAAAATGATTCTTCTAGAATGTCGCTTGAGTGCATCCGTTAGTTTCTTCAATATATACACGTTGATCAAGACCTTGAACTGCCGCACCATTGGCTCTTTGAGGTTGAGCTTGTAGAACACCATCCTTCCTTTTCTCTCACGCGAAAGAAGATCTAGCCCAGCGAGCAGTCTCAGGATTTTGTTCGCCGAACCTTTGCTTACCAGTGTTCTTCTCACTACCTCTCTCTCATGATACTCTCGCATCGGATCTGCCAAAAAGAATTGAAACAATCTCATGAAGGTGGGAGTGATGAATTCCAATCTTTCGAGCACATGCCCATTTCCTTGTACCATATGCTCATTATTCTATAATTTAAGGTATTTATAGGTTTACGGAACCCAATTTTTCATCCATGTCTAAGAAAATAAAAGAAGAGCAGTTTCAGTTCATTCTCTCCAAGCATTATTTCTTCTGTCACCATACTCTCGTTATAGAAGAGCACAGTCACACAACTATCAATAGATGATGTATAAACGTCCAGAGGACATTATGCGTCTCCAAGGAAGTCGCCGAGCTTGATGCCGAACTGACTGCAGATGAAATAGACATCGACGAAATCCCTTGCCTTCGTTCCCTCGCGTGTGAGGAGTACTCTGACCTTCTCGCCCAGTATCTTGCGTATGTCGTAGATGGCGAAAGGTATCCTCTGGGCATACTCTGCATATTCGGGAAATAGGGCGTCAAGCTCCTTGTGCTTTCCAGTAAGCAACCCGATAAGCTGGCCTTTCTTGAATGGAAAACACATGCTCTCGACGAAATTGATTTGAACTTTCAGAAAGCTCCGTTGCTTCAGTATCTCAGAATCATAACCAAATCTTGAGCGTGCATGTCTTGTTGCCTCCACCGAACTCCATGTAATCGGTGTTGCGCTTCTCACATTTGAAATCCAATCCTCTCTTCTTGGCAATCTCTTCAAACACTGCGCCTGTCTTGTCAATCACTTTCGATAAGTAGGCTCTGAGCTCCCTCGCAGTCACAAACTCCTTCTTGTCCATCCACAGTTTTCTCAGCAAGTGACTCATTGGCATTTATATCACAACCGGACACAAAGCGCCTTATAATGATATATATCACAACATGACTTAGCTTCGCGTAGAAGGAAAATCCCACTATGTCTCCATACAGCAAAAATAGGAAACATGGGATGGATAGTCAGGTTGAATGGCAAGGGCAGGATTGTGATTCCTGGAGAAGTGAGAGAGAAGCTTGGAATAAAGAAAGGAGACAATTTGATCCTGTTTTACGAAGACCATTCGCTCAGAGCAATTGACATCTATGAGGATGACCTGCGCCTAGCCGATCGAATCATTCCGGCGAGAATCAGAGAAGTCGTATCAAAATGCAAATTCCGAAACTTGGGCATTTAGCAGTTACTACTTAATTTTCTGCTTCACAACCTCCCATCCCTTCCCAACTATCTCCTCATACACATTGGATTGTTTCGGTATGGGCTTGGCTGACTTTGCAGCTTCCATGACTAATTCTCTAGGATAGCCGTCAATCTCTTTTGCTAGCTTTCATCGATCGTAATCGAGACTTTTACTTTGGCCATTTGCGAATCAGAGAGATAGTAGATTGTAAGACAAAAAAGGTTTTGAACCGCTTTGGTGGTGGGGCTGGCCGGATGCATACCCGAACTGGTTCACATCCACCTCGTTCCGTTTTATCGCCCTTTAAGGGTTCACAACAAGGGCGGTTGCACTTATTTTGGGCCGCTTGCAAACCTATTTGGGTTTACATCAGGGTTTAATGCCTAACCTAGGCCCTTATCTAGTTCATAGCTACTTTTTCTTAAAGTCTTCTAGTTGCTTTTTATATTATGCAAAGCTCTTCAGCAAAATTTCCCTACGTTGCTCCTGACCCGACCTTTTTTAACCGCTTAGGCCATGAAGAAACGATTCCACGGCTATGACTATGCCATCACTTTAGAAGCCACTCATCTTACCGTCTTTTAGGGTTACCTATAGTTCTTCTCCTTGGTCACACAAGACTGAAGTAGCTCGTATAACCTGTAGATACTGTGTAGAGAAGGAAGCAACTCTTTCTCTCCGATTCAGCGTCCGTGATCACAAGGTGTAAAGCATATGCGGGAAGTCGAGAGAAATAAGCTTCTCTGCGAACAAATGTTTGCTGCTGATAGTAGAGTAGGATACGCTACTGTTTTTGATAGAGAATACTCAATCGTTGCTGGAGGGATGCGGCCTGGCGTAGCGCCCATAGAATCCCCAGAACAGAGCGAAAGAGTAGATTTTCAAGTTGGGATTTTGGCCAGTGTAGTAAAAACTTGGTCAGATGCCTTTGGACCTGCGAGCTTCATCGTCTTTAAGCATGAAAAGATAAACGTAATCGTCTTCCCGATCGGTGATAAGCATCTTGCGATTTCAACGCAACCGGACTTTCCTCTTGAAGATGTAGACAAGATGCTGAGAGTTTTGGAAAGATGGAGGCAGACTGGATAGTCTTCACGGATCTATAATACTCTTTCATGCTGAAAAACTAGATTTTCCTTCAATGGTAATAAAACGAGCGGTCCACAGGTCTTCATCTCAACCCCTGACTCGTCGAGGCTGTTCTCTGGTTAGAATTCTGTTGGTCAGGCGGCGGACATGGTCTAGTTCGTTGCGTCGCCGGCTAGGTTCTCTTCGAAGTTCAAACGGTGACGACCGACGTATCTCTTACGTGCGGTATGTCCTGATCTAGATCGTCGCTTAGTGAAAAAGGCTTGAACCTCCGGAGCCCATGTTTTGCGTATTCCTTGTGTGTTTGGTTGGATCAATCATCGTGCGTTTCCGTTAAGAATCTTTCTGCTCTTGCATGCCTCGGTCGCTTGAGGACGAAGATTTGGAAAGTGTTCGAATTGCTTATCGGGTTCCATGACTCTCCTAGAAGACCTTTTTTGTCTCAGCTTTCCTTTACTTTATGCAGTTTCTCATACTCGTCTTCTTCGACTTCAAAGTCGCCGTAGGTCAGAGAAACAATTTTCCTCGATACTCCTGTCCTTTCCATTTGAGGAGGTCACCTGCCGTGTTTCAAGGCTATAATTGGCTCTGCTTAGCTCCGCATTTGGGACAGTACTCGACTGATGCCTGTATTTGTACCCCGCATTGTATGCAGTACTTCATCTCGGTCGCTGGTGCTGGAAGGTAAGGTCGCTTCTTCTCACTCTTCAGTAGGAAGACGGCTAGCCCTAGGCATACCATTGCGCCTACAGCCAAGGAGATCCCGGCTGGCATCCTCCAACCCTCCTCGCCCTTCTCCTTTTCAGGCGGCTTGACAGGCTCTTTCGGGAGGACATACTTGAGCAAGTTATTCTCCTCATCGAAGCTGATGCTTGTGGCCCCCTCAGGCATCACTATCGTAGAGGTGTACAATGTCGTAGCTATCTGCCCCAGCCCTTTCTCAGCCCAACTGAATACGGCTTGATCCCCACTCACGGTGACCAATGTTAAACCTTTGATCAACTCTATCTCCCAGTGATCCTTCATGTTCAAGGCCAAACCGCGAATCGTGAAATCAACCTCAATGGTGTTCTCGGCGTCCTTGAACTCGATATGTACGCTCTGTCTAGGTATTTCGCCACGGGCGTATCCAAGCCTAAGCTCTCTAACAAGAACGTATGGATTTGCCTTGTAGCTTGCGGCGACCTGAACGTATATATTCGTTGGAAAAGTCGTAGAGATCTTATCATAGCCATCACCAACCTTGTCAACAATCAATCTCTCTGAAACCTTTATCTGGTCTCCGCCTTGAGCTGACACCTCGAATTGAACAGATGCGAATGACAGTAAGATCATTCCAAGAATTAGAAGCACTGCCATATTGACCTTCATCTTCATCACCATGGCGGAGTAACCCCAAAAGCCTGCCAGTAGGAGACATCGACCCAGATGTAGTATCCTTTCTCCATCGATTCTTTGACAGTCTTCACAGCAGAGTTGTAGGCATCCTCTGCGTTGCCGCTTCCCAGCATAGTGCTCTCGATCGGAACCAGGTTCTTACTTTCAGGGAGCTCGATCACTGGAATAGCGTGGCCTGGAAGCAGGAAGATGTATACGTTTAGCCCAACAGACATACACATACTTGCGAGCGCAACAGCGGTATCCACGCAAGTTCCAGCGTACATATCAAATGTGTCTTTTGGATACTGAATCGATTGTATCCCTTTAAGCTCATCAAAAGTGGGCGTCCTGTACCTAATGCCCCACTTTCCCATATAGTTGTAGATCGAGACAATAGCCTTTACAGCGTCGTCATCACTTAACGACGAGGGGATACCTCTGGTCGCTAATGAGGCGTGCTTATTCAAGTTGGGTTCATGAGGCGTTAGGAAAGCGGCTAAAGCCCAATAGTTGCTTTCCCAATCGAACCAGTCAAGAGCCTCCTCCTCCGGGAGGCCGCACCAAGCAAGCTCGTTTCTAGCCAGCAAGGTGAAGTGCTGGGTCTTCAAGTCCTCGTAAAGCTTACCAATGCTATCCTTATATTCCCACTTCACAGTCAACTCGACAGTCGAGCGGGTAGTCCTATCCATAACGGTAGGCGGCAGAGCTGGATAATAATTGTCGACGACAGTTCCATTGGAAACAAGCATTGGAAAAGTCTTGTAGCTGACCCACTCGGTGAAGCCGACTACTCTATAGCTGATCCTCAAATCATAAATCGATGTGTTGCCGACGTTTGTGACAACGACCTTCGCGAGCCACATCCCCAGCTCAGGGTTCGAATACACCTTGTAGACACAGCTCATGACGTAATCTCTCATCCTGATTATGACGTTGACGCTGGGCTCCTCAGGAACAGGCGTAGGCTCGGGAGGCTTCATGTAAACCTCTGACAATACCCCGTAAGCCAATCCAAACTGGATAATCGTCAAGCATAGGAGAACGGCAGCCAGCATCTTCCTTCTGCTCATGCCCTTCTTGGCAGATACTTGCAAGGTTCAGCTCACCTTTTCATAATTCCATTGCCGCACAGATAGGTCCCAAGTAACACCCGTGGATCTCCATGTCCTACTGTCACCCGCCGCTTGCATAATATGGATTCAGCTTTTGGGACTTTCATTTGCCCGGATGCAGAGGTCGCGCCTTTTATTAGGTTTGGTTCATTGTACTCCATGATATGGGTCTGTAAGCCATGCCTTGGTCAATGCGCTAGATTTGATCGATCAGAGGGCATCTCTCTACCTTCCACCCAGCCTTTTCTTTCGCATGTTTAACTATTTCGTCAAACTCTCTCTTTGCAGACTCAGAGCATCCTTCTGAAACCATTGTGATGAAGCCTACCATTCTCACTGGAGCCGATTCACAGTCAGGTTCGAGAACTTCGAGCTCTTCCAGATGGAAACAAGAGCCTCTTAGAACGTCCTGTAGACATTCTGTGACTACTTGATCTTTCTCTTGGACGACCTGTGCATCCATTGGGCATGAAAGTCTAGCATTCGTTTGGACTTTAATCACTTCCATCCTCATAACCCTTTGGTAATATTAGGGAAATATTGCAGCATATTTCAACCCATTAGAGTCACAAACAGATAGGAGACATATAAGAATATTGCTCGAGAATACTAGAGTAGCCAAGATACTATCTTTGACGCATCTCCTATCAACCTCTGCCTCGAATTAGGCACATCTTCGGGAAAAGAACCTGCGAGCGAACTACTGAAGAATTGCCTTTATATCCAGAAGTATGCTTCAGACAAGTTATCTTAACTGCCGGCAGAGGCACACGTACCAAGGGAACACAGTCTTAGAACTTGCCCGTATTGTCGAGAGCGGCTTGAGCATTGCAACTGCAGTAAAGCATATTACTATCCCCATTACTCGGCTATGAGAGGTCTCGTCTCTCTTTCTATGAGTTTAACCTCTTTTACATCTAACGCTTCTTCCAATAGGGGTGCTATGAAGATGGAATTATGCTGTTCAAATCGGCTTCTATTCGACTGTAGGAACCTGATGAAGAGTTCGAACCCATGATTGGTTATCAGGTATTCAAGGCCGTCGAGCAGCACGGCACCTTGCTTAGTCTTCTCTAGGAAGTTGGCGATCAAGATGGATAGGTCTTGGATCGAGTGAACAGTCGTCTCGCCTTCCGCTCTTTCGTTGGTTAACCATACGATAGGCGTCTTCTCCAACCCATACTTTCCCCTAACCTTCGGCGGAAACTGTCGGGTAATGCAGAGCCCCTCCAAGCCGCTTAATACGTTGTCCGCGAAGACCTCGAAAGCCTTCTCCACGTTATCCTTAACCAGGTACGAGTAGCTGAATTCCAGCTCAAACCGTCTCTTGACGCCTTTGACCACTTCTTTCACGGGCGTTATTGTTAGGCTCTGCGCCATAAATAGTGCCGAAGCGAGCTCAGCGTATAAGCCTAAAACGGCTAGGTCGCTTTCATCCAGCGTCATCTCTTTCTGGCTACCAAAGATTAGGATGCCATACAACTCACTTCCAAAAAGGATTGGAGCAGAATGTATGCTAGTGGTCTTCAGAATACTCAGCTCACCTTGTCTAACAATCTTGGATACGCTCCTGCTCTCCTTTAGAGCCTCAAGCTCAGCAAACCCAGCGTTCAGCGGGTAGCTCTCGTCTACTTTCATACCTTCTATCCTGCTCTTGAAGCCCCGTACCTTAACAGCGTTCTCTTTACGGTCGATTATCAGGGCTGCGCCGACATCCATTTCGAGATCGTTTAAGGCTGTATCAAGAATCAAATCAAGGCCGGCATATACGCCAGGGAGCTTCCTCAATCTGTCCCTGAGCTGGGATATATTGTCTATCTGGCCTATCTTCTGGATCAGCCTCTGGGTTACGCCTTCGCTCAGCGCCTTAATCTCTCTGGTTCGTTCCTCAACCAACTCCTCCAAATGCTCAGAATGACGCCTAAGCTCTTCCTCCATCCTTTTGCGGTCAGTAATGTCTCTTCCATAAAGGTTAACATAGCCGGCATCCCTTACTGGCGCAACGAAAAACATGTAGACTTTTTGACGACACTCAACGTCGAGACTTCTACTTGACCCACTCCTGAGTACTTCAGTAACCAATTCCCGCCAAAATCTCGGAGCATAGCCCCCAACCTCAGATCCCCAATCCTGCAATAATTCCTCGCTCGCTTTATTCGTAGCGAGAACAAACCCCTCTCGACTCATTCGCAACACAGGGTTTGGGTTATCTGCAGGAAACTTCGCTAAACTCTTAAGCTCCTCCTCCGTCCGCTTGCGTTCAGTGACATCGCGTGCAATTGCCAGATCAGCGGGTCTTCCTTGGTACTGGATAATCCCAGCAGATACTTCTATATCCTTTATCGCTCCATCCTTGCACTGAATTTTCGCTTCATAGATGGGTGGAACTTTTTCACCTGCCATTCGCAACTTATATCTTTGGGCAACTAGATCTCTGGATTCAGGTGTCATCCAATTCAGAAAGGGCTTGCCCACTATCTCTTCGACTTCAAAACCAGAAACCTCTTCCGCAGCCCTGTTAGCGAACTTGCAAACGCCGTCTTGCACAATAGCCACAACATCCTTCGCTTGCTCTACCAAGGCTGAATACTTCGCTTCAGATTCCCGCAGCGCCTCCTCCGCTTGCTTGCGTTCGGTGATGTCTTTGGTGACTGCCACGAAAGTTATCGGCTTGCCTGAAGCGTCTAGTATGACGCTTGCAGAAAGTTCTGCAGGAAATTCACGTCCGGCCTTGGTCACAAAAGTGTACTCTACATTATTCACTGAACCCTGCGCTAAAGTCTTCTTCAGATTCTCTAAGGCCCTCGGATGGTCTTTCTTTGCAATCAAGTCCAGAGCATTCTTGCCAATCACTTCAGTCTTTGATGAATAACCATGCAGATCCAATGTTGCTTGGTTGCATTCAACTATGTTTCCATTCAAGTCAGTGATTGTAATAGCATCTGGACTCGAAGCAAATATGCTCCTAAGAATTTCATCTTCTAATTTGAGCGTTCCTGGGTCCTTTCTCAACTGGCCCACCCTAGATGAAACTTCATTGGCTTGGAATACGGTTGAGAGTGCCTGATAGCAGTTGAAGATTCGGATGAATCACGACTTGACGCCAGTGTGCCCTCTCTCCCCTATTTTCCCCGGTCTTATTTCTTCTACAATAGACTCTGCCGATAGCTGAGAGGTGATGATCTCCTGGATTTCCTCATTCTTCTTCAAGTTGAATGAATACAATCTTGTTTCTTCAAGTAGGCCTAATTCAACGAATACAGCAACATCCTTTCTGATATCTTCCACTTCTCTTCCAATTCTTTTTGCTAGGCCTTCCATCGTATCCTTTAGAGTCGGATCCCGGTGGAGAAGATTCAATACCTCCGCCTTCGATTCTGAATCGACCAATCTATTGATGAGCTGCTTTTTCAACGTCGACTCACACAATCTTAATTTTGTGAGGTAGAGTCAACCATTGCACTAGCTATATGTATGAGGAAAAGTTCTGTATACTATCTCTTCGCGAGTACACCCTTACAAATCCTATTTGCAGCATCTACACTTTTCAACGTGTAAGAGTAGATTTCTCCGGTCAGCTGACTTAGCAAAGCTCTAGAACATCCAATTCTTGGACATGGCAGATTACGCAATTCTTTTCCAGACTGGGCTATCTCTCTACATCTATCTATGCGAGAACATCCATGAATTCCTATGCATAATCCATCTGACCCCTCCTTCAACTCGATGTTCTCTAGCCATTCGAAAAGACCGGTTCTTCCGCTTATTTCAACGAAGAGAAGAAGAGCCTCACGGATGTTGGCGGCGTTCTTAAGCTTCAATCTATGATCGTTATCAAGCATCTGCAGCCATAATTTCACGACAGTCTCGAAAGCCTTGTCGCACACAACTCTTGCAGCCGCCTCGCCCAGCATGTTCAAAAACGTGTCGCTATATCCGTCCACCCAAATCTGACCAGCTATTTGCGAACCAACTTTCTTCTCAGATCTCGCAATCTCCGGTTGCATTAAATCCCTCCTAGGCCTAGTTCGGTTGAACATGAAATTTGGAAGTCTCTATAGGGCGAACAGTCAACCAAACAGTTGTCCCTCCTTGCTTTCTATCTCAAAGATTGCCATATTCACGTTAGAGGTGACCATACACAATTTCACACTCAGTAACGCCTCCAAACAGCCGTGAATGAAGGAGAAATTGAGCCCTCCATCAGTCACGTGAACTTTCCCTTCAATGACGGTGAAGTTTCCCCAGCCGAGATTTCTCAAAAAATCAAAGGCCAATCCCCAATTACTTCTATCCGTAATATCCATCTTAAGCTCAATCAAAAAATGGTTGTTGAATGTTTGTCCAAGCTCACGACCGGCTTCCTTCAGTCTTTGCTCCGGAAGTGACGCCATCAGTTTTCTGAAGCTTTTCTCATCGATCAGTACTACTCTCTGGCCGCTGACGTCATAGTACGGCGCGCTCCATCGATGGAGTTCCAGCTTCTGATACAATTCCAAAGCGCCGAGAATGATTTGCTTTCTATATCGAACAGCCCCTCTTCTAATCAGTTCGTCTATGTATTCTATCATTTTCTCAGGGATGTCTACTGTGGTGACCGGCAACCATCTCAGGGCTCCCAATATTCGTCAATAATTATAAATATTGGAACCGTTCTTAAACCTTTCCTAAAGACGGAACCCTGCCAAAATCTGAGCGGCATCCTCCGAAGAGAGCCCCTCCCTAGTCTTCCAGTAGATGCGAATTTAGGTGTTTACTGTCTATCTTGATGTTATGGTAGAACTGGTTTGGATCTGTTCTTTCTCAGGTTTAGGACCGCTATAGCGGAGCTTGTGGCTCCATTATTCAGCTTCCGGATGAAGGATGGAGCCTGGTATGATAAGCGGGGTCTTGTCGAGCTTACGTTCCATGCGGCCGTTATGAATGGTTTTGCTGAGGGCACTGCGAACAGTCTCCGCCGTCAGGGTAAGATTCCGACGGGTGAGACCTTGCTTGACTATGTCAAGACTATGACATTTGATGAGATGCTGGCCAATGCGGAGGTCCAGATAGAATCTTGCGTGAACCAGCTTAGATTGAAAGGGTTACGGCTCAAAGATGTTGGAGTGGCTTTTGACTGGCATGACCAACCCTATTATGGTAAGCCAGTGCTGGGGATGGCTGGCGCCCAGCCTAAACGTGGAACCTGCTACGCCTTCTCCTTTCTAACAGCCAGCATCCTAACGCCTGGAAGGCGTTTGGTGCTCTGTATCATACCGCTCACGTCCAGGGAGGGTCTCTCTGCGCTTGTGCTTGGGCTTATAGCACGTATTCGGAAGCGTGTAGAAGGGATAGGATACGTCGCCTTCGATAATGGCTTCCAATGTCGGGAGTTGATTCAAGAGCTTCAGAGAGGCCGGATCCGCTTCATCATACCGCTTCGTGACACGGTGAAGCTTAAGCGTAGATGGCGGTGGATGCGCTATGCCAGACGCTTCAACTATACGACTCAGGGCGTCGAAGTGGATGTGGTTGAGGCTCAGGACGCGAAGGGACGACGTTACTTCCTCGCCACAAACATAGCCGCTTCGCCGAAGCGTGTCCTCCGCCTCTACAAGCGACATTGAGGCATAGAGACGAGTTACCGTAAGATCGGCGAGTTCCTTCCCAAGACCACGTCGAGAAGCCGGGTTGTCCGCATCTTCTACTTCATCTTCGCATGCCTAATCTACAACGCCTGGGTCGTACTCAACGCCAAAGCCCAAGAGCCGTTAACAACGATCGCCATGAAACTCAACTATATCTGGCATTCTCTAACCCTTCACCAGATGGAGATAGAGGCTTCACCCGGATGAAAAAAGACAAATTCGCATCTACTGCTTCAGAAATGCTTTAATATGAGATGTACACATGTCTGTCAGAACCAATTAAATATTGGCGCATAACGAACAATAGAGGATATCACACAATAAGAGGAACAGACCGATGACGCTGACTTCAGTTGATATTCCGGAAGATTTAATGGATTTTATGGACTCCCTTATCCAAAAGGGAGTTAGGAAGAATAGAAAAGACATCTTCGTAGAAGCTTTGAGGTATTACTCTAGATTTTCAATGTACGAATGGAACCCACCCCAATATTACATTCACGCTCACACTCGAGTAGCTTGGGTGACGGACCAAAGCATTCGTGAATTGCTCAGGATTCTAGAGCCTCAAAAACATCTTGCGTTCGGCAATGCTGTAGGGCGGAACATCAGAGACATTTGTATGATTGCCGAGGGAATTGACACAACGAAGAAAGAAAATTGGAAAAGGTCTCTTGAGTTCTTGGAATTCTTGGGACATGGCCGCTTCAAGATATCAGAGGACAAGATAAACGCAACAGACTCATTTCTCTCGGCTCAAGTGCTCCAAGGATGCATTGAAGAATTGTTCAATAGAAAACTGAAGTTAATTACGAGCTCCCTAGGGATGGCGCTGTTTCAGGTCAGCTAAAGCTGATCTTGTAGGTCCTACGCCACAAAACGTCTCTCAATTTCTCTGGGATCCCCAGCTCCTGTCCCTCTCGAAACTAACGCCAAATCTCACGCAGCTGAATTTAGGACTGCCAGTATGTAAGGATCGAAACCCTATCATTATTCGCCAATAACGGGTGCATCTCGAGGATAATGAAGGATAGATGCGAAAAGATGACGGTCCAAGACGCATTCATATTTCGTATTCCAATCAAAATTCGATCAATTTCGAGAAGAAAAGAAGGGGTCTTGATTCCTGATCGGCTTATCCGCAGCTAGGCATATGGTCCATCACACGCTCGAAAGATTGAGGCTCGCTTGACTCCTCTCAGACCTTGCAGGTTCCGAAAAAAGATGACACGTTCCAGTGTCAGGCTGAGGAAACTGCCATAAAAGACAAGGTTTTCAGCGACCTCTTATTGTGAGTCCAGAAGAGGGGATCTCTCTATCTTCCATACTCGCCTATTGCTGACGAGATCTAGAATTTCGTGAAATTCTCTATCCGCCTTCTCCACATCCTCATCTCTTTCGCATTCGCAGGTTAGAACCAGTATAGCCACCCGCCTCATCGGAGCTCACTACTGATTAGACTATGACATTGGCATATAAAAATTCGAATTCTAATCGAAATTCAATCGAAATCCGATACTCTAATAAACCGCAACGACCAAAAGTTGGGTCGTGTCGGGCTGGTCGGGTTTGGAAGGACCATACGATGATATTGTGAAAAAGTATGTGGATGCCCATGGCAGGGTTGCAGCGATCGAAATCGCAGTAGAGCTGGGAGTCCCGTTAGCTGAGGTCGCCAAGTCTCTGAAAGCTTTGGCGGAGAAGGGGCACTTGAGGATTGAAAGCACAGCTAAGATACCTGGATTGAAAGTGCCACCTGCCCCAACCTTTGGGAAGCAATACTCAGTGTTTTCAGGTAGACATCGTCATCCTCTCCAAACTTGCTCCGAAGAATTCTCGGTTAGAAAAATGGAGCGGACGCCAAGACAACAAGCCTATATGAAGAATGTCAGAGAGCTCCGCAAGATAAAGGAAGAATTCCTGAAGGCGATGAATGAAGAGGAGGCTATTGAAGGCGGAGATAATCTGATGGTCGTTGAGGGTGAGGAAGATCTTCTGACTAGAATGAGCTCTGATCCACTGGAATGCAATCTGCTGTATGAGACTGAGATGACGAAGGCTTGAGTGAGGAAACACTGGAGAAACCTGAGTCCTGTTAGAAGTGAAGAAGAGCAACACGTTTGAATGGCCTCGCATCACTCAGCGTTGCCCGAACGACGCCAACGCGTCATCAAGGCCTGCAGAACTCTTCTCTAAAAGGCTCTATGAGTAGGGTTTTTGCTGTCCGAACTGCAGCATTACGGATAGACCTCTTTTCATTTGGCCTGGCATATGTGACGGACGTCATGCTGCCTTTGGGCTTTCTGGACGTTACAAAAGGATACTATGCCTAGAGGAACTCGAAGATAGTCGCACGAACTTACAATTCGAAAATGTTCAAGAAGCTTTGGAAAGAGACTGGAATAGCGGCCTGCTCAAGTCATTGGTCCAGACGAGACTTGTACGAGTGATGCCAAAAGATGCATGTCCAACGATCCCAGTGAATGTTCTATCTACTCACATGCCGCGTGTCGATATCAAATGACCTTGCATATCGCTTTAGGCGCCGCCAGTATTTTTCGGACAAATTCATACGCATCCACCAGTAGAAGCGTTTCGGATCTTGGATGCTTGATTAGTCGAAAGCGAATGAAGCCTAGGCTCCGAGGTTGTGGGCTGGACTTTCTTTCCCAAGCTAAAACTGACTGATAAGATTGACTGGATCTTAGCGTATTCGGTGGACATTCTGACTAATGTCTCTCTTCCACTACTAGTTATCTCATAGGTCTTCTTCTTGCTTTCAGTCCTGCGTTCTATCAGTCCTTTCCTCTGAAGAGAGTCCAAAAGAGGGTAGACTGTTCCCGGGCTGAGCAAGACATGCGCTCTTTCGTAGATGGATTCTATGATCTCATACCCACACATCGCCCTATCCGCGAGCAAAACCAATGTCATAATGTCGATGAAACCCCGTATACATTTCTGGCGTATCCTTGACGTGATTTCCTCTCTAAGGCGCTCCATGTCGGTGACCTCCTTTCTTCCGATTTCGAAACGAAAATGAATCGGTTTCCTGAGGAAAGCATATATAATATCCAATATTTAAGAATATTTGCCAATTCACGGCAACAAAGACTTAAGGGAGGTGAAATCCACAATGGCTGCAGGAAGTCCGCCCGGGCCAATAAGTTTGCTCGAAGTTCTGGATAGGATTTTGGACAAGGGAGTGGTTATAGACGCATTCGTTCGAGTTTCGCTGGTCGGCATCGAATTGCTAACCATTGAGGCGAGAGTTGTTGTAGCATCCGTAGAGACATACCTCAAGTATGCCGAGAGAGTCCATGAGATAGGTCTAGTAGCCGCTCCAGCAAAGTAGGCGCCTACTCTAGCAATCCTCTCCCCCTTTTTTGTTAGAAAATTTCAGCATCCAAGTAAGAAAAAAAAATCATGGTGAAGTAGGTCATGGTCCGGCAGGTACTAAATCAAACAGCGGACAAAATCTTGGCCTTTTTGGCTGACCACAAAGTAGGGGAACCTTTCCTAATTGCGAAAGCCTTGAACTTGGAAAAAACCGCCGTGGAGGCAACTCTAAAGAGCCTTGCAAACGAAGGGAAAATTCGCTTATCGATCCCTAGGTATAGACCAAGGTATCGCCCTACGTATCGACAGAATTATCGCTCTAACTACCGTCCAAGGTATTGCCCACAATTCAAAG
>Ga0315314_1001387_pt1 | contig 22064 bp, 25 predicted proteins | sample TDP9_MG_FD_203631 | JGI IMG/M metagenome (GOLD analysis project Ga0315314, IMG submission 203631) | Freshwater sediment microbial communities from Lake Towuti, South Sulawesi, Indonesia - TDP9 | ecosystem: Environmental > Aquatic > Freshwater > Lake > Sediment | place: Indonesia: South Sulawesi... | reverse complement strand
GATCGGCAAAAGATTTTTCAAACTCACTTAGATTGGAGGTGAACTTGCTCTTGCGAGCGTGTAAATCGCTTAGTCTTCTTAAAAGGACTTTTACTCCCGCCTGACCCTTGGCATAGTTGCCTCGAAGAGCCATGACATTCTGATATAACTTGTCTAGTTTTTGTTCGGTTTCACGAATCTTCTTGTTGTTTTCTCCAAGATTCGCCCTTAACTCAGCAACCTCACCTGAAGCCGCCTCGTGTTGAGACTGTCTCTCCGCGATTTCACCAGATAGTCGATCATGAAGTTTCTTTAGTTCACGTACTCTTTTCCGATTTTCAGTGATTTCTCTTCTAATTGCCTCTAATTGCTGGGCATTGTTTTCTTCAACTTTCCTTAATCCTTCGAGACTGGTTTTTCCGGCGTCTATCTTTGTTGTTAGTTCGGTCAATTTCGATTTGAGGTCGCCTATCTTAATCTGGACCTCTAAGACTCGTGTGCTTCCTTCCTCCACCATCTCGGAGCCGAGTTCCATCCACTTTGCTTCGATTTCGTGGCGCTGAGACCTTAATCCTTCTCTCAGTTGTCGTAGTTTCTCGCTTCTGAGTTTGATTTCTTCAAATCGAGACGAGAGTTCATCAATTTTTTTCTTGGTTTCTGAGATTTCGTGGGAGATTTTCATGGCTTCAAACTTTTTGATTTCTTCGGTCACGAATGTGTAGCGGAGAAATTCGTTGCGTTCCCTTTCTAGGTCGTCGATTCTTTTTTGGACTTCGTCTACTCTGCCCATTGCTGTTCGAATTGATATTTCGGCGGTTCGAAGTTTGTCTTCGGCTTCAGCTTTCTCGGCGTCATACTGGGCTATGCCCACCAGGTCTTCTATGACCTTTCTACGCTCAGAGGGAGAAATTTCGGCGATGCGTGTGATTGTTCCTTGAGCAACGACATTGTATCCTGATGGGCTGATTCCAGCCATAGACAGAATGTCCATAATGTTAGTCCTCGAGATTCTTCTTCCATTGAGTCTGTAGACGCTCTGACCGTTTCGTAGGATTTCCCGAGAGATGGTCACGGTGCTTGTGTCCACTGGTATTCGGTTGTCTGAGTTGTCGAATTGAATCACGATTTTAGCAGACTTTGCCTTCTCGACTCCAGCGTCTGGGGCGCCGTGAAATATCAGTTTTGCAAAGTTTTCGGCTCTAAGTCTCCTTGAACTCAGCTCGCCTAAACAAAACAAGATGGCGTCCACGATGTTGGTTTTACCGCTTCCGTTTGGTCCCGTGAACACGGTAAAGCCCTTGTCCAAAGTGATGGCGGTGGGTTTCGGGTCTCCAAACATCTTGAAGCCTTTCAATTCGATTTTCTTTATGTAGGGCATTCTTTTGGAGTCTCCTCCTCCACCTTAGCACTGTATGGTAAAGGTTTGACTCTTATAGAGTTACACTTTTCTCTATAAAACTATTCTATAGATAAAATACAAACCCGTTTTAACTGTTTTGCACAAAAAGGAATGAAAGCTTTCAACGCTTTCTTGTTTCCTGTAGTTTTTCTGCCAGTGTTTTGACAAAAGACTTTATACTTTTGATGTTCCCGTAAACGAGCATGTAGCCGTTCTTTTGCATTTTGCAGGAAAGATTTTCTTCCTTGGCTAATCTTTCGATTTCTTTTTGAGGAGTTTCTTTTGAGACTTGGATTCTTACCCAGTGTTTGCCTCGTGGAAGCCCTGGAACAAACTTGGAAGCAGTTTCTCTTGTCTCTTCAGCTTTCTTCCTGGCTTGTGAGAGTTTTTCCATCCACTCCTCAACGAATTTCGCTCCGTATTTTTCTTCGGCTACCAAGAAGAGATAGGATTCTACGCTTTCTAGGTATGTTTCGATTTGGGGAATGTTTTCGACGTGTGTTGGGTCGGCTTTGAAGACTTGAATCATTGTTTTAGCCGAACGAAGATCGTTCATCACGTTGGCTGGGATGGTTTCTCCTTTCTTTCGAAACTCCACGATTAGGTCTGCTAAGACCTTCCATGCTTCCCCGTAACCCATTTCACTGCACCGATTCAAGGTTTTCCAATATGTGGTACTTTAAGCTTGAGATTCGTAGAAGTAATCGGTAGGCTTACATTCACCCAGCACTCTCATGTCTGGTCAGTGTCATTATGAAAGAGGGTTATGGGTATCTTTTGATTGCGTTGGCGTCGATTCTCTGGGGAACACTAGGCGTTCTCGGAAAGATGGCATTACAGCATGGAATTACACCCACCCTGTTAATCATGCTGAGGCTCTGCATATCCTCTTCCACATTATTCATCACACTCATCGTCTTCAAGAGAGAACTCCTCAAAATAAATAGACACGACATTCCCTTCTTCATAATCTTCGGAATACTCCCTATAGCCTTGCAAAGAGTCGCTTACTTCTATGCTCTAGACTTTACTACTGCCACAGTGGCGGCGATGCTCTTCTACACTTACCCAGCAATCGTCGCAGTTGTGTCAGTTCTTCTTCTTAAGGAGAAAGTCACGAAGAAAACGGTATTAGCGATCATTTTAACCTTCTTGGGAGCGTCGTTTGTCGTCAAAATCTATGAGACCTCTCAACTTGTTGTTAATCTTCCTGGAGTCTTTTTTGGATTGTTGTCTAGTGTGCTCTTTGTGGTTTACGTTGTGATGGTCAAACGGTTAAGGACTGACTACAGCAGTTGGACCTTGGTTTTCTACGGAGACGGATTCGGCGCCATCGCACTAACCCTTGTCACGACTTTTTCGCTTCCCGAAGTGACAAAGTTCCCGATTCAACTTTGGTCAATCATCTTTACCATTGCTTGGATACCGTCTTTGTTGGGTTATTTCCTTTACTCTCATGCGCTGAAGTTTGTTGAGGCGACCAAGGGAAGTGTTGTCTCCATAATAGAACCAGTATCTGCTGGATTGTTATCAGTGATTGTCTTGGCAGAAATTCTTGAGCCTCCTCAACTGTTAGGCATTATACTTGCTCTCTTAGGGATCGGTTTGCTTTTCTATCGAACTAATAAAAAGTAGTTAACCTCTTTTATGTTTTTAAAAGTTTTAACGTATGAAGAGAAATATTATTTACGAGTTGATAACTATGAAGATTGTTGGAATCTGCGGTTCTCATAGGAGAGGTGGAAGCTCCTACCGCTTGCTCGAAGAAGCGATGAAGGGTGTAAAAGAGGTAAATCCCACGGCTGAAACCAAAATAATTGAATTGGCTAGGTTGAAGATCAATCCCTGCATGTCAACGTGCCCAGAGGGCTGTGCGAGAGAAACCTTCGAGTGCGCCATTAAAGATGACCTGCAAACAGTTTTTAACGAAATGAAATCCGCCGATGGAATCTTGATCGCATCTCCAAGATACTTCATAGTGCCATCAAAACTGCAGGCGATGATGGAAAGGATGTACTGCGTTAATTATTGCACAAAATATGAAAACCCAGACGCAGTTCATCCGTTTACCAACAAACCGATTGGCTTTCTCACTGTTTCCGCATCTGGCGGATACAGCACCATACCGTTACTGGAGCATCTAGAAAAATTCGCTTTGTGGCTAAACATGAAACCCATAATGACAAAGACGTTCCCCTTCCGGGGTATAGTCGCCAAAGACCCAGCCGAGAAAGACTCACAGGCTTTACAACGTGCGAAAACGCTTGGACAGACAATGGCAAAAGTGATATAGGGAAATGCTCACGGCAATGCGAAGACTTCAATAATCTTGCTCATTAATGAAGATTGACTTTGAATGTGTCTGCGAAATGGAAGACGTTGAGAGCTTCAGAAAACGAAATGAGAACCTAAACAAATCCCAAATATGAAAAGGTTTTTAGCTCTACGGATGGACATGTCTTCTGCAAATCCATTTTTTTCTATTCTTTGTTGTAGATAAGTTCAGTGAAACGGGATAAACCTTTTATATGAGCGCTACTGTGTAGTGAGGTTGTCACATTAATTGACGCTGAATCTGAGAATCTTTTGAAGATCCACGCAGAAGTTTTTGTGGCAGGAGGAAAATAAACACATGCAAATACAATACTTTGAAGAGCTTCCTCTAAGCGAGGAAGTTATGAAAGGCATCGAAGAGCTTGGCTTCAGAAGCCTTTTTCCGATCCAAGCTCAGGCAATAATGCCATTGCTTAGGGGCAACGATGTTATCGGGCAGGCCCAGACCGGGACAGGCAAGACCGCTGCCTTCGGAATCCCTATGATTGAACGTCTAAATCCAAAAATCAAAAACGTTCAGGGACTAATCTTGGAGCCGACGCGGGAACTCGCAATACAAGTTGCACAACACATGAATCAACTCAGCAGGTACGTGCCATTCAGCGTTCTGCCAGTTTACGGCGGAGAACCCATTCAAAACCAGATATATGCACTGGGAAACGGAGTCCAAATAGTTGTGGGCACGCCAGGCCGCATAATAGACCATTTGAAGCGCCGAACATTAAACCTTGCGTCGGTGAGGATTGTTGTCGTCGACGAGGCTGACAGGATGCTTGACATGGGCTTCGTAGAGGACGTAGAATATATCTTATCAAAGGTGCCCGCTAACCGGCAAACAAGCCTGTTCTCGGCGACAATAGACCGGACAGTGATGGACTTGTGCAAGAGGTATATGCGAAATCCTGAGAAAATACTCGTAAGCAAAGACGAAATAGCCCTCACACAGATGAAACAGTATTACATGGTGATAAACCCTGCAAACAAGTTTGAAATCCTGTGCGACATATTAAGTGAAAAACAAATGCACAAAGCCATAATATTTTGCAGAACGCGCGAAGGCACAGGCAAACTCGCAGATAGGTTAAGGTTGCGCGGATACAACGCGAAACCCCTGCACGCAGGTTTTACTCAGGCACAAAGAGACTTCGTTGTCAACTCCTTCAGAAGCGGAAGATTCAAGCTGCTTGTTGCAACGGATGTTGCCGCAAGAGGCTTAGACATTGAAGGAGTAACCCACGTAATAAACTACGACGTCCCGTTAGATGCTTTGGTGTACTTCCACAGGATCGGACGAACCGCCCGTGTGGGACGTGATGGAACAGCCATAACGCTTGTGAGCTATGGAGAACAAGCCGAATTTGACAACATAAGAGCGCTGACGAAAACATCAATAGAGGAGCTGGAGTGTGAGCGTCCGCTTGTTTAGTCGTACTCATCAGAGAACAAGAACCTATGGGCACATGTGATTCAAGCTTCCACGTTAATGAGCCTGCCTTTTTTCCCAACTCTCAGTTGCTTTTCGCCTCTGAACGTGGACACGTTCGCGTTTTCAATCTGTATCACGCTTCCTACAGATACGGTGTCTATCTGCTCGTTCCACAAGCATAGCTTGAGAGTTCCAGTTTCGTCCGCTATTAAAGCATTGGTTACACTCGAGTAGTTTCCAGATCTTGTAAACACAAGTGTGGGCTTTGCAATCTCCATAACCTTGGCTCTTAGGTTGATCTGTTTCATTCCAATCTGCAAATCCTTGATGCAAAGAGACCGTGCCTTGCTGCCTTCCTTGGCCAGATGTCTACGGAGCATTCCAGTCTTTCTGAAGTTCTTGATCGGATTTGTTTTTTCCAGAAGAAACTCTTTGGGTATTGAGAATTGTGCAACAACCTTTGGACCGTTCGTCAGCAAAAAGACGCGCTTGCCTTCTAGATTGCCGCGGCATTCAATCGAAAGATTTCCGCATGTTGATTTTCGCTCTTTCTCTGCTGTGATCAGCCCGTGGAATAGCTTGTCGGGATCAACTTTATACTTCACTGAAAGGAAGGCGAGATATTCGCCATGTGAAACCTTGTTTCGAATTGCTGTCATACTCCTTCGTTAGCGTTGATCACAATGCTATTTTATGAATTTCATTGGCTGTCTCTTAAACCTCTTCTTGCAAGTCACGCTGCAAAAATAATAAGTGTCTCCTTCATAAGTGATCTTAAACTTGGCCGTCTTCTCGTCGAGAATCACACCGCAAACTGGGTCAGTGGGCATTGTCTCCCCGTACTCTACGCTCTAATGAATACAGAGATGTGCTTCTGCTTATTATGGCTACTGGTCTATCTTGGAACTATGAATAGGCGTGGTTCTGGTTCTTTCTCTTTCGCTGCATACACGGCTAGTGCCAAAGCCCAGAGCTGGTCGTCGTGTGTTCCAGGCGGATGATAAAAAGTCATCACGCCCTTTTCGTCAGGCTTTTCGGTTGGCTTAGCCTTTCCAAACCTGTACTGCTGCTCATTGATCTGCGATAAAAGAGTTCTATCTAGGGGAAGGATTATTCGTTTCTGTTCCATCCTTGTTTGCAGTAGAATCATCAGGTCCTGCTTAACTTTCGCCGTGAAAGCCAGCCCATCGATTTGTGGCGCAAACTCTCTTATCTCTTCTAGGAGGCTTTCTCCGATGGCGCTCTGATCCACACAGCCCTTCGCAACATCAAACTTTTGATTCAGCCTCTGAGTGAAGCCAACAACGTCACTGTACGATGTGCTCAAAGGAAACTGCTTCAAAAACACGAGTCTTAGGAGTTCATTTTCTTCTTTCAACAACGCAACGACACTGTAGTCGACTCTCTTACCGAAATCCGCTCCTAAATAGTAATCACCAGCAATTTTGCCCTCACTCATCAACTGACTTTCATCAATGAGGTCATAGTCTTCAACGCATTCACGAAGTAAATCTTGAGTGAAGAAGCAGTTCTCGCCCTCAACGAACTCTGCTTCATACTCCATCTTGTACCGCAACTCGCCTATGTCTCGTCTCTGCTCCTCCAAAAACTCCCCTGAAATACGTGGACACATCTCAGCGCTAACGTGCTGGCTCCAATAATTCGGATTCTTAAAACTGCGATAAAAGATGTGGTCACGACCCCAAGGCGTACTCAACATAATAGCCTTACCATTAGTTGTTGCTAACATCGGAAAGATCACGCTGGCGATGACGTCCTCGGGCATAAAGGCAGCCTCGTCCATGACCACCAAATCCGCAGTGTAGCCCCTTAAAGAGGCTCCGTCATGACCACACGGCAGAGCAACAATACGACTTCCATTACTTAGCTGAATCATAGTTCGAGTTGATTTGACAACAGACCTCCGCAAAACAGGATGAGTCTTAACGAAATTCTCAATCACCCCGAACATGATCATGCTCTGCCTAAGACCACGACTAACGATAAGCGTGGTTGTGTTGGCGTTTGTGAAACCAAAATGAATAACTTTGATGGCGATAGCCGTGGTCTTTCCCGTCTGACGAGCCCAACAAGCCACAACACGCTTGCTCTGACAGCGCAACAACTCAGCCTGATAAGGAAAAACACGAAAGCCCAGAACAGCCTCAGCGAAAACAACAGGGTCCAGCCGAAGCCTATCCCTCAAATCGTCAAAACCGAGCAGCCGCATGATTTAAACAAACCCAAAACAAACGGGAGAGAAGCGCTAAATATAAAGAATTTTTAAGAAATTTGACTGCGAAAAAACTGAATGAATTTTTAAAATTAAAAGAAAACGTTAAAGCCAAGATTATGGAGCAGCTTCCACCCAAGTAAGCCTTAGCCATTCGAGAAGTGCTTTCAAATCTGGGCTTCAACATAGTCTTGTTAGGTAGCCAAAAATACGTTCTCAACAAGCTTCATAGCTTATCAGATGAACAACTTTCCGAGATCTGTCATGCTTTCATGAAGAACGTGCATGTACGCTTTTTGAAAGAATTTTTCTACCATGAACCATACGGAAAACATGAGCTGTATAAGCATATGGTAGGAGACAAAATCACGCTCCCTATATCTCGTGTGTCTTCAGGTTCATGAGACAAGTGAGATATAACTCGGTTGTATGTGTCATCTTCTAGGTCTTCTCAAACACTCATAAACAGCCCATATGCTTAACGCAATAAGAAAAATACTTGCAGCCAAGATCGGATGAGTGGGTTCAATTAGGGGTTGAGGGAGATCTAACTCTCCATTGGCCCAGAAGTAGAGCAAGTTAATGCTTGTTATGATCGCACTCGCTACAAAGAATGCTTGAGCTGCTGAAATCATAAACTCTCGCCAAGTAAGCTTATTCCTGGAACGAATCGCATTTATCACAATGAATATTACGAAAAGCAGCAATAGTACCAATACGGTTAGCCAAGCTGAAGAAGAGAGAGTTCTACTTTCCACTTGCATTACTGCAGAGAGAGACTCATCCAAACCTGCATGAGCGGGTAAACATAATTTTGGTGGAATTATTCTCATTCTTCCATACTCAAACCTTATTAGTTAAGCTCCAACCTAATAAGTGTTGCGTTTTCTGGAAAGAATAATTTCCCAAATATCTTTCGCTCTGCATTATGTAGAAAAGCTTATTATGATCTTCTTTTCTATTACAAAAAGGTGAGTATGTGTCCAGAGACTCGGTAGTAGAAACTCCGGAAACAGATGAGATTAGAAGAGAAATTTTCAACTTACGCACACTTCGAGACTTGACTTTGACTGAAGTTGCTCAAATGTTAGGCGTTGCACAAGGCTGGCTATCCAAATTCATGAGTGGAAGTAAACCATCGGATGAAATGATACGAAAACTGAAAGACTCCATAAACATACTCAAACAAGCTCCTCTTCCTCCAAAAACGGCAAAGAGTATTATGAGGCATCTTGAGACTTTAAGAGCAGATAATAAACCTCGCATAAAAGATGCCTTGGACTATTTCGACAAAGAAGACATAAGCGCTTGCGTATTTATTGAGGGTGATCTGATAGGAGTAGTTTCTGAAGATAAAATTCGCCCTCAATCAACGATTGATCCAACAGTTTACAAACCAATTGATTTCATGGACATATCTCATGAATTGATAGCGATTGACAGCTATACACCGTATACAGAAGTCAGACGTCTATTTGGAGCAATAGCGTCACTTGACGCGGTAGTTGTCATGGAAAAACTGCAGGAAAACGAAGAGAGAGACGAAAGAGAAACGGAAAGAAAAGGATTTCTATACAAACCTATTGGTATTATTACGAAGGATGAAGCTTTTTGGGCAGGCATTGGCTTTTCAGGAAATCCTTCTAGAAGATTTTGGAAGAGAAATGCGGAAACTTACGTAAAGCAAGAACTTCCACGCAAGGCAGCAGAAGTTTTATCTGAAAGGGTTTTGCACACAATTACAGATAAGCCAGAACTTATCACGGTTCTCGATTTAGGGACAGGCCCAGGGAATTTTGCAATCGCTTTCCTCAAAAAAGCCAAAGAGATGCTACCTAATACAGAACTAGACATTCTCGCCATTGATCAGCCGATTCCCGAGTTTGAAAAGGCTGCCCTAGAAAGGTTCAAAGATTATCCTATGATACAACCAAATTTTGGTGGACTTCACCAGTTGAAGGGGATGACAAAAAAATTTGATGTCGTTGGCTTCAACATGGTTCACCCTGTTCGAAGTACGTTGACATATCCAGGTCTGCCAGAGCCTCAAGAGTACTGGGAAGATGCAATCAATGCTTTAAAGGATGATTGTGGAAAAGTTGCAATATCATATTATGATCGCGAAACTTTAGACAAGTTATTTAAAGAAATAGAAAAAATCTTCGCTGATTTCGACCGGTATTTTTGGCGCCAAATTGCCCAATTGTACTCTCTTGAACAACTGAAAAATGAGTTAGAAGCAAAGGGCCTTGTAGTAATTGACTACATGCCTCATAATATAGAAGTTGAAAGCCTCAAGAATGGAAGGGCAATGCTTGAATATCTAACTTGTTCAATGCCAGCAGTTGATTTTTCATTTATTTCAATTCCCAAGGATAAGAAATTTAGTAAACTGAGAAAAGCCGTTGAAGAGACACTCGACGACGCCCTAAAGAAAGAAACAATACAGATTCAAGTAAACACAGCTGTGGCTGTCAAGAAATCATAACTACATCAATTTACGCAGATTTAATAACTGTGCAAGCTTAACTAGGTGCTACAAATGTGAGAATATTTCTAGAAGAAATATTCCACAATCTTTATATAGTCCGCTTTACACTCTATGCTTGAGGAATATTCCGTGAGAATATTTCAAATAGAATATTTCCGACATGACACGAAGTGGAGGGATGAATAGATGGCTGGTGGAATCGATTTGTTGCTTGCCGAACTTATTTCGGAGTGGCGCTTAGCTCATCCGGATGCATCGTTAGAGGAAATGATTGAATTTTTTAGTCACTTTCTCTCAACTCACCCATATGAGACGCGAAAATTTCCCAAATCTTTCCACAACAGACCGCTAACGTCATACGCCATAAAGGAACGCCCAGCAAGGAAGTCGATAGAAGATAAGCCTACCTCATACGCATTGTCTAGCTTACGCTCACGTAAAAAGGCAAGAGCGTAGGTGTCTTCCATGGAGTCTGGTTTGGCGAATAGCGCGGTTTCTCTCGTTAAGAAAGTTTTGCTCTCCGGGTTGTTTGTGGGTTCTTTGGAACCTTGCATTGAATCTTCTATCATATTTTCTGCAGCTGGTTTCCTACATGCATCCAACGTATTATTTTTTCTTTGGATTGGGGCAATTGAATTGTGGGGTGTAGGTCAATTCCTGCTTTTACTTACTAACTTCGAAAAAGGTGAAAGATTAAGGTCGGGTATCCTACTGTGGTTCATGCTTTCCCCGGCAGTTTTTGTATTCTTCGTCGTTGGCAGTCTCTTAGCACCTTACATTCGCTTGCTTAACATGTGGGGGCCGCTCACGGTTTGCCTAGTTGCCGCCTTGGTCGCTGGTATTCCAGCTCGAATACCTAGAACCAGAATTCCGCTTGCATACGTTTCGCTTTTAGCTGGTGTCTTCTCGGATATAATTATCTCTCTATCATCGCCCAGATCTTCGCCCCTCATAAGCTTCCAAAGCGATGTCATTTTAAGCACCTTTTACATAGACGCTTTCCTAGGTATTACAGTACTCGCTACTTCTTTTCTTGCAGACAGAATAAAATTGCGGAGAAATGGGGTGGCAAATAACCGTTTGAGAGCAGCAACGTTCTTTTACCTAGTTGCAACTGCAGGTTTCTTAGCAGGAATTTTTCCGCCATTTGTACCTGTTCTAGTTCTTGCTCTCAGCTTTCTTTCATTTACTCTAGTAAGTGTTAGCAGAATGAGGCACCAATCAAGTAAGAAGTCGCAAGCATCTTTTTCTTAGTTTTTGTTATTTTTCCTTGGTTTTATATCCTATGGTGTGCATATCGATTAGTGCTCCTGTTGCGTTCGCGTTAAGCGCGGTTGAGAAGGCTACAGAAACGAGTAGTGCGTCATGCAATTTTCTGTCCAGCGCTGCCAGTTCTCTCTCCAACAAAAGAACACCGTAAATCACGTCAAACGATCAATCGCTTGTTTGCCCGCATCTTTCTCACAATCCTCACAAACTTCTTAGTAACAAACCTCGTGGGAACCTACTCTCCAAACCAGACAAATAAGTCGCCATATCCACATCCACAGCAGATTTGCTTCCGATTTTGTTCAAAGCCTCGGCAACCTTAACCAAAGCCTCAACCTGCCGAGTCAAAGAGCGACTCCAACGCAACTTCACCTCCCCACGAACCTTCCTAGCATCCAGCTTCCGAACCGCATACTCGATACTCCTCTTCAAATTCTCAGCAGCCATCAACAACAACTCCTCAGAACCTTTAGCCTTGACTTCACCAGCCTCACCACTGCCTTCAACCATCACCGCATCCCAACCACAACAAACTCAAAGGCATCCTACATTTAGAATTAATCACTGAAAGGAAAACAACCAAGCGGAGAGAGACAACTAAAACTAAACCCTACACAAACACCCATTAAATCACCCATAAATCAACCACAAAACACCCAAAACCCAAACCAAACACAACCCAAAACAACAACCGCCAACCAAAAACAAAAACCAAACAACAACCCAACAGAGCCCAGATACCATAAAGGTTTTTAGTTGCATCCCCACAAGTGAACAAGCAAAACCAGTTTAAAAGCGTGAGGTGATGAGTATGTCTATATTTGCTGCCCCCGGGGCTTATGATCGTGCCATCACAGTTTTCTCTCCGGATGGTCGTCTCTTCCAGGTTGAATATGCCCTTGAAACAGTGAACCGTGGATCAACTATAATGGGAATAGTTTGTTCAGAAGGAGTTATTTTAGGGGCAGAAGAGAAAATGGAAACAAAACTGCAAGATCCTGATTTCACTTTGAAACTTTTTGAGGTGGACGAACACCTTGGAGCGGCGGCTGTCGGGTTGATATCCGACGCCCGCATCCTCATCGACCAAGCAAGAATTTACGCTCAGAGCAACAAACTGATGTATGATGAACCCATCGATGTCGAAATCGTTACCAAACGGGTCGGAGACATAAAACAACTCTACACCCAACACGCGGGAGTAAGACCCTTTGGAGTCTCGATCATATTTGGTGGAGTTGACAAGACAGGAAACAAACTGTTCGCGACCCATCCAAGCGGTTACTACAGAGGTTACAAGGCAGTCGCAGTGGGTTTAGGACGCGAGACAGTAGAGAACGTTCTCAAAGAAGAATATAAAGAAGGCATGGATTTAGATTCAACGATAAGGCTTGCCATAAAATGTCTTGTCAAATCTTTTGAGGCAAGAGGAGAAACCCCAAGAGTCAAAATAACCGTAATTCCATCCGCAACCAAGAAAATGAGGGTGCTTTCGGACAAAGAGGTTGAGACCTACCAGAGGGGTACTGAGGGCCGTGGAGTCTGATGAGCGAACGCTACACCGTTGCGCGGATAACCCGAGACGGCGAACACTTCGAGATACTCGTTAAGCCTCAACCAGCCCTCTCGTATAGACTTGGAAAAACTACCGCACTCTCTCAAGTGCTAGCGACAGAAACCATATTCACCGACGCCAGCAAAGGAACAAAACCTTCTGACGAGAAACTACAAAAAGCCTTCGGAACAACCGACTTAGTCAGAATCGCAGAAACAATCTTAAAGAAAGGCGTCCTCCAACTAACAACAGAACAAAGAAGACAACTGACCGAAGAAAAACGAAAACAAATCATCTCCTTCATATCCCGACACTGCGTAGACCCCAAAACAAACCTTCCACACCCTCCTCTGCGCATAGAAAACGCCATGGAACAAATCCATTTCTCCATAGACCCATTCAAAGAAATCGAGGAACAAGCAAAAGAAATAATAAAACTGCTACGACCAATCCTACCAATCAAAACAGAACAAGTCTCCGTGAGCATCCGGGTCCCACCAGAATACGCAAGCAAAGTCTATGGAACAGTGAAGGGATTCGGCACAATCAAACGTGAGGAGTGGCGAGCAGATGGATCATGGTCCGCAATCATAGAATTACCAGCCGGACTTTACGGTCCTCTCTTGGAAAAACTAGGGGAAATGACACGAGGTAACGCTGAAGCAAAACTGGTTGAATAAAATTAGCAAAATTGGAGGAATGAGACTTGTCCATTTACGTTGAAAACAAACAACTCGTGACGCCCGGCGATCTACTCGCCGAAGGAAAATACGGAGCCGGAGAAAACACCTACAGAGACGACGACAAAATCTACGCCACAAGAGTTGGACTGATTACCTTAGAAGACCAGACCATTCATGTGGTAGCTCTGAAAGCGTTTTACATACCATCCGTAGGCGACACAGTCATCGGAAAAATCGTTGAAGTAGGTCTCAGTGCTTGGATGTTGGATATCAACGCGCCTTACCTGGCTGTGCTTCGAGCAGGAGACGTGTTAGACCGTCCGTTCAATCCGCGAAAAGACGAGTTGCCTGCTATCTTCGACATAGATGATCTAGTGATTGCCAAAATTGTCGCGTACGACCGAACACAAGACCCACTCCTAACAGTGCGTGAACCCGGTCTCGGAAAGATCACGCGAGGGCAAATCGTTGAAGTCACTCCAACAAAAATTCCACGAGTCATAGGTAGGAAAGGCTCAATGGTAAGTATGATAAAAAGGGAAACAGGTTGCCAGATCACTATCGGTCAAAATGGACTGATTCTTATAAGTGGCAAAACTCCTGAAGATGAGCGACTGGCAGTTCTGGCAATTCACAAAATTGAGCAAGAGTCTCACACGAGTGGATTGACGAACCGTGTGACCGAAATGCTTCAAAAAGAAAAAGAGGTGTAGAAATGCCAAGAAAAACATCCGAGAAAATGATTAATCAAAATGGTACTCGTTTAGATGGAAGGAAGTTAAACGAAGTAAGACCTTTAAAGATCGAGGTCGGCATCCTCGCAAACGCCGACGGTTCAGCCTACATCGAACAAGGAAAGAACAAAATCCTGGCTGCGGTGTATGGACCTAAAGAACTACATCCGAAACACTTAGCCTTACCAGACCGTGCCTTACTTCAATGCCGATATCACATGGCACCTTTCTCGGTTCAAGAAAGAAAATCACCAGCCCCATCTAGAAGAGAGATAGAACTTTCCAAAGTGATTCGAGAAGCCCTCGAACCCGCAGTTTTCCTTGAACATTATCCACGAACATCAATTGACGTCTTCATTGAGGTCCTTCAGGCAGATGGCGGAACGAGATGCGCAGGAATCACCGTGGCTTCCCTTGCCTTGGCAGACGCAGGGATTCCCATGCGTGATTTAGTTGCTGCGTGTGCAGCCGGAAAAGTGGATGGTCACTTGGTGCTTGATTTGACCGATCTTGAGGACAAGGGAGGAACCGCAGACTTACCTTTAGCTTGGATGCCTAACCTAAATGCCATAACATTGCTTCAGATGGATGGAGATTTAACAACAGACGAGTTTGAACAAGTTTTGAACCTTGCTATAGAGGGGTGCAAACAGATACATACTCTTCAGAAGGAAGCCTTAAAGGCGAAATATGTGGCTGTGAAGGAGGCTGTGGAAGAGGAATGACATCTTCAATATCAGTTGCGAAAGTGAAACAAAGGCGAATAGCTGAACTGATTTCACACGGGAAAAGACTGGACGAACGAGGACTAAATGATCATCGCGAAGTTCAAATTGAGGTAGGGATTATAGAACGGGCCGAAGGCTCCGCCCGAGTACGTCTGGGCAAGACCGAAGTGATGGTTGGAACAAAAATCGAGTTAGGCGAACCTTTCCTCGACGTCCCCAACGAAGGAGTTCTCACAGTCAACGCGGAGCTAGTGCCGTTGGCGTCGCCTAAATTCGAACCTGGACCACCAAACGAAAACGCGATAGAACTCGCCAGAGTTGTTGACAGGGGCATTAGGGAGTCGAAGGCGATTTCTCTCGAAAAACTCTGCGTCACACCTGGGCAAAAAGTCTTTGTGGTTTTCGTTGATGTCTACGTTCTGAATGATGATGGAAACTTAATAGATGCCTCTGCTTTGGCTGCGCTTGCTGCTTTGCTCAACACGAAAATTTTCAACTACGAAATCAAAAATGGTGAGGTCGAAATAAAACCGGGATATACACAGCTTCCTGTAGTCGATTATCCGATCGCTGTGACTTTCGCCAAGATAAACGACAAGTTGGTGGCTGATCCATGGCTTGTGGAAGAGCAGGTGATGGATGCGAGGCTCACGATAACCATGGATAAAGATGGAAAAATCTGTGCGCTACAAAAGGGTGGCTACGGCTATTTCTCTGTAGAACAGATTCTGGACGCTGCAAAAATCGCTCTGCAGAAGACTGAAGAATTGCGAAAGATTGTGGTGAAGAGCTGATGGGTCGGAGACGAACAAAAAAGGTAGGTTCAACAAGGGGCTTTGGCGCTCGCTACGGTGCGACCGTTAGAAAACGCTACATACAAGTGGTTTCAGAAACTAAAAGGGTTCACAGGTGCCCTCAGTGCAGTTCTGATGCGGTTCGACGTCAAAGTGTAGGCGTTTGGAAGTGTAGGAAATGTGGCTTTACTTTTACGGGTGGTGCCTACACACCATCTACAAAACTTGGTGTCACGGCCAAGCGCACAGCAAAGGGTTTACCACCGTTAGAGGTTTCTGTGGAAGAAGGTGAAGAAACGGTGACGTGATGCGATGGAGACGAGGGAAGAAAAGAACGTTAAATGGGTCTTGATAGTTTCTTTGATCATGTTTTTTGTGCTAAAGTGGTGGTATTTTTTAGACTCTTCCTCCCCTTATACCGTTTTTGACATTTGGTTTTTCATATACTTAATCAACATCTTGTCTCTGATACTAACGATTACCTTCGCTGCTCTTAACAAGACAGGCTTTTGGGACACGGAAGTGACCTATCAGCTTGCTATCTTCTTCTTTGTGGTCTCAATGGCGTTGTTCTTTCTGTCTCAACTCGAACTCGTCTTAACGGTTGTCTACTAATCTAAGTCAGTCATAAGACTTCAGATAGTTGTCTAAAATGAGCTGAAATCATGCACGAAAGAAAAAACATATTGCTGACAACATCTCGAAGGCCAACAAACAGAATAAGAAGCTTTTGTCGTGAACTTGCTGGTTCCCTCCCTGACATTGTCAGAATCAATCGTGGCAAACTAAACCTCGATGGCATTCTAGAGAAAACGCTCGAAGCCGATGCCGATCGAGTGGTAATTGTCAATCGATGGAAAGGTGGACCTGGAAAAATCCAGCTTTTCCTCGTAAAAGAAACCAGTTTAGAATCAATTCCTCCTATAATTTACATTCAAGGTATTAAGCTTCGAAGGGAATTCGAGATAAAGACAAAGCCTACACGGTCTTTTGTCATAACCATCCCGCCAAAAAGTTCTTTTCATATCGAGAAAATCGCAGGGTTTCTGACGCATTTCTTTAACACTCCAGTGTTGTCGGTTAAGCAAGCTGTCTCTAGGTATTCTACCTCTATGCATGTTTCAACGGATACCTTAGGTCGAATCGTGATTACTTTCGTGCTTCTACCAGAGTTTAGGGAGGTTGGTCCCCGCATAAGTGCGGCAAAAGTGACGTATTTCGACGAGGTTAGGTAGTTTGCTTACATTTAATCCTAGATGTGCGCTCAAAAGGCGCCCATCTCTAATAAATGGTCTCTTATTATTGGGTGCGGAATTTTAGAATGAAGACTCAAGCCAATGTTAACTTGATCTTTCCTTCAAAAGAGCATCTAAAGATTGTTCTGGAGGCATTGAGACCAGAAACGAAAATTTCGTCCACTGGACGCTCTAAGGTGCGTGTTGAAGGTGAGGGTAATCGCTTAACATTGTTCGTTGAGGCAACGGATACATCTGCTTTAAGGGCTGCCCTAAACTCTTATTTACGTTGGATTGTCGCCATAAATGATGCATGCTCCGTGATGGAGGATATTAAAAAACAGAAAGGCTAGTTAGTAGGGTTCTTCTCAACAAAACACTTTAAATCAATGTAAAGTTAAAAACTAAGCACCTAACATTTAGAGGTAGATGATTAGAGATGAGTGAAGACATTTCGAAGCTTCCGCCCCAGGTTCAGCAACGGCTACTGAGACTCCAACAACTGCAACAAACCTTGCAAGCGGTGTTAACTCAGAAGCAGCAGCTCGAACTGGAGCTTAATGAGGTGGAGCAAGCACTAAGCGAATTGGAAAAATTGACTGACGAGGCTGTGATTTACAAGTCCATCGGTTCACTCTTGGTAAAATCAGAAAGAACCAAAGTCACAACTGAACTAAACGAGAGGAAAGACCTCCTCAACACAAGAATCGGTGTACTCGGTAAGCAAGAGGAACGCCTTAGAAGTCAAGTGAAGGAATTACAAACCAAACTTCAGCAGGATCTACGTCCGATCTCACCTTCACCTGTGTAAGGTGAAGAAACTTTTGGAAAAAATCGGCATACCACCTCTCAACTCCAAGCAAGTAGAAGAACTATGCGAGCTAGCTGAAAAGACTGCAAGAAAACACGTCTTGTCGAAAATTCCTTCACGCAAAATCTCTGCACTGAACATAACGGTTGAGGTTGAAGGAAGAAAACCTATCACCGTGAATGTTGATGTAGAAATCACGTTGTCACCCCTGATGAAAAACTACGACGTTACAAAACTGGCTAAAGAAGCCACACAAGAGGCATTCACATCTGTAGAAAAATACTTGAGGGAACTCACATGCAAATCCAAAAAATAACATCTCTTATAGACGAGTCGAAGGCTAAGTTAGCAGTCTTGCTATGTCATCACAACGCAGACCCAGACGCAGTTTGCTCAGCGTTTGCCCTTTCTAAATTGTTGAAGCGCCTGAAACCAGAATTAACCATTGAAATGGCGGCAGCTCAGGGGCCTAGTCGCCTCTCAAAATTTTTGCTCAAAGCACTTCCTGCAAAGTTGACAACGCAACCACGGATTGAGGAAGCGGATATCCTAGTGTTATTAGACACCAACACCATCCAGCAGTTGAATGAGTGGAGTGAACGAGTTAAAGCCTCTAATGCGCCTCTTGTCGTGATTGACCATCACGCGGGTCATCCAGAAACTGAACGTTTGGCGACTCTCTGCATCACAGACGAGAAAGCCTCGTCCACATGCGAGATCATTTACCGACTTTATAAAGAAGCAGAAGTTGAGATTGGGCTGGTTGAAGCAAAGGCATTGTTTCTTGGGATAGCCTTCGACACAAGGCACTTCGTCTTGGCGAGTTCCGCCACACTCAAGACCGTCGCTGAACTCATTGACGTTGGGGTCAACGCTGAAGAAGCATTGTCTTTACTTTCTTTGCCAATGGACCCTTCTGAGCGCATAGCCCGACTCAAGGCGAGTCGAAGAGTACGATTAATGAAAATTCAAGAATGGCTGGTTGCGCTCTCTCATGTTAGTGCTTATCAGGCTTCTGCCGCCAGAGCATTGATCGGATTGGGAGCCCATGTTGCAGTTGTAGCGGGTCAAAAGGGAGAGAAAATCCAGGTCAGTTTGAGGGCATGTCGCGACTTCCACAACAAGACTGAGGTTCATCTGGGTCGAGACATAGCAAACCCTCTTGGAGAGTATCTTAACGGCATGGGCGGTGGGCATGCGGTTTCTGCGGGAGCTAATGGAGTTGGAGACGTTGAGGCTACTTTGAAGCGGTGTGCAAGGCTTTTGAAGGAATCCATCGTGAAGTCGAGTTGAATTTTTGACTCTTTTTTAAGTAGCTACTCTTAAATGAAGCAAGGAAAATCTTGCAGTAGAAACGGAACAGGCGAGCTTAACATTGGCACTCATCGAGACTAAAAATCTAACATTTACTTATCCTGGTGGAACGAAGCCCGCGGTTGAAGACGTGACAATTTCAATTGAGAAAGGAGATTTCGTGGTTCTTACGGGTCCAAGTGGTTGTGGCAAAACAACGTTGTGCAGATGCTTCAACGGGCTTATCCCTCACTTTTATGGTGGAAAACTTGAGGGAGACATAACCGTCGCTGATCTATGCGTGGCTAAGTGTTCGATTCATGAACTCGCCAGCCATGTTGGCATGGTCTTTCAAAACCCCGAAAACCAGCTTTTCGCCTTGTCCGTCGAGAAAGACGTAGCCTTTGGACTCGAAAACTTTGGAGTGTCAAGGGAAGAGATGAGAAGAAGGGTTGACTGGGCTCTTAAGATGACTGGCATAGAAGAACTTCAGGAGAGGGCACCCCACGAGCTTTCAGGGGGTCAGCAACAGCGCGTTGCCATAGCGTGTGTGCTTGCCATGCAACCCGAAGTCATGGTGTTTGATGAGCCGACCTCTTTCCTTGACCCCTTGGGTGCTCAAAGAATCTTCGAAGTAATCCATGATCTAAACAAGAAGTTGGGTCTCACCGTAATCCTTGTTGAGCATCGGTTGGATTTGGCTTCAAGATACGCAAATCATGTCATTGTTATGGATGAGGGTAAGATTGTTTTGGATGGTGAACCCCGCCAAGTCTTCAACTCTGAAAAAGCACGGTTAATCGGTGTAGGAATCCCAAAAGCAACTAGACTCTGTCAAATTCTTGGAGAAAACGGAGTGAGGCTCAGCAAAGTCCCGATAAATTCTGAAGAAGCCTCTCAGCTCTTGAGGGAGATGTTGACCCATGATCGAAGTTAAGGACGTCTACTTCAGTTACCCAAACGGCGTTGAAGCCTTGAAAGGGGTTTCCATCACTATAAGGAATGGAGATTTTGTGGCTGTCATGGGTCAGAATGGTGCAGGTAAAACAACGTTAGTGAAGCACTTTAACGGATTGTTAAAACCCAAGAAAGGTGAGGTTCTCGTTGACGGAGTCAGCACCCGAGATGTCAGCGTGGCTAATCTTGCCCGAAAGGTTGGATTTGTGTTCCAGAATCCCGATCATCAACTCTTCTGCGAGACAGTGGAGGACGAAGTGGCTTTTGCTCTCAAAAACTTCGGCTATGCGAGAAACGTCATTAGTAGGCGGGTGAACTGGGCTCTCAACCTCTTAGGCTTGACACAGTACCGTAAAACGTCTCCGTTCATGCTGAGTGGTGGGGAGAGAAAGCGGGTTGCTTTGGCGTCTGTTCTCGCTTGGAACCCAAAAATCGTCATCCTTGACGAGCCGACGATTGGGCAGGACTACCAACAGAAAGAGAAGTTGCGACAGTTCATCACCCAGCTTAGGGCTCAGAAGAAAACTGTGGTCATAGTCACCCATGATATGGAGTTTGTGGCGGAGTGCAATCCACGTGTCGTGTTGATGACCGAAGGAAAAATCATGGCTGACGGGAGAGCTGAGAAGATTCTTACGGACTACGAGCTTGTCACAAAGGCATCCTTAGTGCCTCCGCAAGTAACCCAGATTTTCATGAAACTTTCCGATTTGGGACTACCATCTGATGTGATTGATGTTCATGAAGCGAGAAAGATTCTGCTTGACCTTCTGGTGGGTTCTTGATGAGTGTTTTTGATGGGTTGAAGTTTAGAAGGGTTTCTTCGCCTGTTCATGACTTAGATCCACGGGTTAAGTTCTTCTTTGTTTGTGTGCTTTTCGTAGTGGCTGTGATGTTTATGCAGTTGTTGCCTCTCATTTTGTTGTTTTTTGTTCCGATACCATTGGTCGTGGTGGCTGGTGTGAAGCGGGAGTGGATACGGTCCTTGAAGGGAGCCTCCATGCTAGCCTTCTTCATTTTCTTTTTCAACTTCATCTTCAACTACATCTACAACGAGTATCCAAGAATCCCATCCGCATCGCTCATAGAATACTCTGTCGCGATGACCCTCCGCTTCGTTGTGATGGTCGAAACCTTCTCCGTGTTCTTTTTAACGACCTCGCCAGACCTGCTTGGACTGGCACTCGAACAGAGTCGTGTTCCCTACGAGTTCTGCTTCGCCTTCACCACAGCGGTTCGCTTTGTTCCGGTCCTGGCTGAGGAAGCACAAACAATAATGGACGCCCAAAAATCCCGGGGACTAGAACTGGAGCGCGGAAATTTCCTGAAGAGAATAAGAAACTACATTCCGATTCTCATTCCATTGATCGTTAGTGCCATACGTAGAAGCTTAGAACTCGCGGAGGCGATGGAGTCTAGGGCGTGGGGAGCAACCAAAAAGAGGACCAACCTTTACGTGCTAAAACTGAGAAGGACAGATTATGCGTTGGCTTTTATCTCGATTCTTATGCTGGTCTTTGCTGTCATGGTATGGCGCTTCATCCCCATTCCAGCATTGAATACACTCCTGTCTTTTTCGTAGCTACACATCTGTTGGTAGCCCGGGATACGTGACTTATCCCGTTTAAATTTCTCACTTCGGATTAACAAAGATGCCAGGTCTGACTGGAGAAAAATATTGCGTAGATTATTGGGTTCTAATCCCTTTCCCTACACTCTGCCCAGTTGTTCAAGAATCCACCCAAGACTCTTACACAAATCATAAAAACTGAGTTAAAAACACGTAGTAAGGGTGACACAAATTGTTAGAAGGCCAAAGTGTGAACTTGAGGGTTATGGAGAAAGAGGATTTGCCGCTACTTGTAGAATGGGTTAACAGTCCTGAGATCTTTGGTGAATACAATCCTCTACGACAGATGTCCAGAACAGAGTTAGAAAAGATGCTTGAGAATCCATCTGACCTTAAATCATTCATTATAGAGAAAAAAGACGGAAGCAAGATCGGTTTTATAATCCATTTTCACGTCCTGCACTTAGGACTTGAAACCAGGCAACTGGAAATTGGTTATGCTCTGGTTCCTAGTGAAAGAGGGAAAGGCTACTGCACCGAAGCCGCAAAGACCATCGTAGACTACTTGTTTCT
>Ga0315314_1001386_pt1 | contig 22072 bp, 17 predicted proteins | sample TDP9_MG_FD_203631 | JGI IMG/M metagenome (GOLD analysis project Ga0315314, IMG submission 203631) | Freshwater sediment microbial communities from Lake Towuti, South Sulawesi, Indonesia - TDP9 | ecosystem: Environmental > Aquatic > Freshwater > Lake > Sediment | place: Indonesia: South Sulawesi... | reverse complement strand
GTGCAGCGTTCTTACAATTCGGCCTAGGCCCCGAAAACGAGAAAGAAATTCTCAATCTTTTCCCAGAGAGATACGAGAAAGACACTTTCTTCATTCCCAAGAAGCCGAAACAGTGGAAGAATGAAGTATTCAATGGGATAAGAAAAATCGGCTTCGCTAGCATTGGGCTCGATGACTATGAGGGAATATCATACTACCCGAGCATCGAAGAAATAATGGACCTTATAGAAATGGTTCCATTGGTGGAAGACTTCGACAGAGAGAAAGACAAGGAAACCGTCGAAAGGCTTCTGAAGAATCGGGAAGATGGAAAGGGGATATCGATAACCTACCATTTCACCATTCTCGAAGCAACAAAACTATGAGAAATAGCTGCCGAATACTCGCCTAATAAAAGAATCAGGATGAGACCAAGGGACGGCGTTTCTCTCTAGAAAACATATAAAGTCGTCGGTCAGTCCTTAGTGTCAAGAGGAGAGAGAAACATGCGAATTGGCGTAGCCTATTACCCTGAGCACTGGCCAGAGGAGAAGTGGCCTGAAGACTTCAACCTCATGAAAGAAGCGAACATAAGCTTCGTCCGCATGGGCGAGTTGGCCTGGTGCAAACTGGAGCCTGAAGAAGACCAATTTGAGTTCGGCTGGATGGATCAGGCCATCGATCTCGCTTCTGATATGGGACTGGACGTGGTTCTGGGAACGCCTACGGCTGGGATTCCCGCATGGCTAGCCGACAGGCATTCCGAAGTCTTCAAAGTTGATGAACGCGGACATGCCAGAACCTTCGGCGGCCGAAGCGACTATTGCGTCAACCAGCCCGTCTTTCTAGAACGCTCCCAGAAGATTGTTCGAGCTTTGGCAGATCATTTCGGACCGAATCATATCGTTATAGGCTGGCAGATTGACAACGAACCTGGATGGAATGGCATCCAATGTTATTGTGAACAGTGTCAGCAGAACTTCAGAGAATGGCTGAGAGAAAGGTACGGCTCGATCGAGAATCTCAACCGTATATGGGGAACAATCTTTGGAGGGCAGCAGTATCGAGACTGGAACCATATTCCGCTTCTCCAGCCTTCACCGCTTCACAATCCTGCATTGCTCCTCGACGCGCAACGGTTCTTTTTTGAATCGCACGTCAACTATCTAAAACTTCAGAGCCGCATCCTCCGTGAACATTCGACTGGCAAATTCATCACGACTAATATTCCACCTCTGGAGTATGATGGACCCAGTTTCGCTGAACCCCTCGACTTCATATCCTTTGACTGTTATCCAACATTATTCGCCCCTGAGGATCCCTCAGCCATCAGCTTTCTCCTCGACTTGATACGCGGCTACAAGCAAGGAAATTTCTGGGTGATGGAACAGCAGGTCGGGATTCCAGGTGATATCACAAGTCTTCCGGCGCCTGAACCCGGCCAGATTCGGCTCTGGACGTATCAGTCGGTTGCGCACGGAGCCGACGCGGTCTGCTACTTCCGATGGCGCACGTGTCTCTTCGGCCCGGAACAGTTCTGGCAGGGGATACTTAGCCCCAGCCGACACCGCGACTGGCGTTTTGACGAAGTGAAACGAACCGGTGAAGAGCTTCATAGACTATCTCGTCATCTCGATGGCAGCAAGGTCGAGTCACAAGTGGCGATCCTGTACTCGGCTGAGACCGCGTGGGCTTTCAGCTTCCAGCCCCATCTCCCTGGTTTCGACTACAGGCAATTTTTAAAGTCTTTTCACGCGGCGTTAAACGCGTTAGGGATTCCCTGCGATGTTATCTTTCCAAGAGCAGCTTTTAGCCCTTACTCTCTGCTGATCGCTCCGGCTCTATGGCTAGTGGATGACGCTACGATTGAGCGACTTGTCAGATACGTATACGATGGAGGCGTGCTAGTCGCCACCGTCCGTACAGCAGTGAAAGAAGGCAGTAACAATATGAGAGATACCTTGCCACCCGCACAACTGGGCGAAGTTTTCGGCATCGCCGTGCCAGAGTACAGACCACTGAAGAAACCATCCGCCCTGAGAATCATCTTTGACCAAAATGAGACAAAGCCCAGCGGTCACCAAGCTGAAATCTGCGCCGAGAAGATAGAGCGAAAAGGTGCTTCAATCGTAGCTACTTATCAAGCATTAACCGATGACCCCTTTAATGGATGCCCCGCGGTCACATATCACACGTACGGTAGAGGTCGCGCAGTTTACGTCGGAACTGTTGGTGACATCGATTTTACATTGACTCTGCTCCAAGGTGTCGTCAGTAGTCTGGGATTACAGCCAATCGCCAAGGTTCCAAGAGGCGTTGAGGTGATTAGGCGCATGAAGAAGAATCATGAGTTCGTCTTCATTCTTAACCATTCCTCAGAGGAGAAAGACGTAGACGTTTCCTTTGCAGGGAAGGAACTCCTAACAGGTTACGAGGTATCGAAGTCTGTAAAAATGGAACCCTATGGTGTCCGAATCATCGCACTGAAATAGGTGATTACCAGATGCATTTTCCCATTTTTTTGGCTTGCGATCGCATATCTAGTCAGACCAGTGTTGGAGGCTCCATCAACCTTGTCAAAACCGTTTCATGCATAGAGATGGCAAGCTACCTTGTGGTTTTCCTCGAGATCCAGTAGAGGCGGCTTTTTCTTGCTGCAGATGGGCATGGCTTCTGGACATCTGTTGCAGAACTTGCAGCCGACGATCGTTTCAAGTCGGGCGGTTTCCACTTCTTGCAGTTTCACCTTTCCCTTCCATCTGGACCTAGGATTAGGTATCGGGATCGAACTGACCAGCATCTTCACATAGGGATGAATTCTTTATGATTGTTCCAAAATTCCCTTGTTCCATCACAGATCCAAGGTAGAGGATGATGATTTGGTACTAATGCAAAAAGCGTTGGAAAGGTTATGTGTTATATATAGGCAGGACATATCATGTTTTTCTTCGAGGTTCTGGATGATCTTTAATATGTCGGCCCTTAAAGAGACATCCAGCATTGACACAGGTTCGTCGGCAACTAACATTTTGGATCTTGTGAGAAAGACTCTGGCCAGCATAGCCCTTTGCCTTTGGCCTCCGCTGAGTTGATGTGGGTACTTGTCGAGAACTTCTTCAGGGTTTAGATCGACCGCCAGAAGCGCCTCGCTTGCCAGCTTGTGGGGCCTCGCCTTCTGAGTGTGCCAACTTGAATTTTCTTATCGGCCCCATCAGCACATGGCTCATCTTGTAGAACGGGTTTACTGACTCATACGGATCTTGGAAGACCGCTGCACTTCCCTCCTGTATCTTCTCCATTCCTGCCCCTTTAACTTCCACAAGTCCCTTCCGCGATACAGAATCCTACCTGAAGTCGGCTTTGTGAAGCCGAGCAGTAGATTTGCGATTGTCGATTTTCCGCTCCCGCTCTCACCCGCCAACGTGATGATTACCTGCCTGTCTTCAGCGATTTCGAGCGAAAAGTCCTCCACTGCAATCACAGATTTCTTGCTGACCAGGCCCCCCAGAGGGAAGACCTTCGTGAGGCTACTAACTTCCCGGGTTCTATCTCCCTGAATTCTGGATCTTCCTTTCTACAGATACCTGAAGCATTAGGACACCGGGGGTGGGATCTACCACCAGCCGGCGGACGCTTAAGGTCGGGCGGTAAGCCAGGTATGCTTGGGATCTCGCCTTTCTCTGACGAATGGAACCGAGGCTATGAGTGCCTCTGTGTAGGGGTGAAGGGGTTCATTGAACATATCGTACACTTTTTGGATCTCCACCATCTTGCCAGCGTATATGACCGCGAGCCTATCCACAACCTCAGAAAGGACTGCTATGTCATGGGAGATCAGCAACAACGAAGAGCCAGCTTTCTCCCTTAGGTCAACCAACAGTTCCAAAATCCCTCTTTGCACAACCACGTCTAGGGCACTGATAGGTTCGTCAGCCACAATTAGGTCGGGCCCTAGGGCCATCGCCATGCTTATGATTGCCCTCTGCCTCATTCCTCCACTCAGCTCACAGGCATGAGCATCCGAAACACGGGACGACAGGGCTACACTCTTCAGCAATCCTGAGACGTAGCTCTTGGGATCTCCTCGTGGATTCTTGCTGCCATCTTTGCGGTTTCGTGAAAGGTTTTATGCTGAAAACGAGATGAGACTGTGGAGAGTCATCACATGAAAAGGTGGTATGAAAAACCAATAAGAGTATTCGACATGGCTTTGGAGGACGACTACGGCGGATGGGTTGAACGATGGACTGCAAGGGACCTCGTCGAACTGGTGCGAGGAATGAACGCAAATGTTCTGAACATGATGATTGTAAACGAGTGGGGGCAAGCCTACTTCCAAGCAAAGCTGTTGCCGATGCATCCGCAGCTGCATGGAACCGACCGTTTGAAAGAAGTCTTAGAGGAAGCGCACAAATATGGAATTAGGGTCAGTGGCATGTGGGGGCCCTCGCCCAATTCGTTGATGTTTGAGGACCATCCTGATTGGGCAACGAGATCGGAAACCGGCGAAATCAGCGGGTGGGGGTTCATGAACCGCGACCCATGCGTCCATCTGTGCCACAGTAGCCCCTATGGCGAGATAGTTTTGAAGACTCTCGAAGATCTTTTCGAAAACTATGACATAGATGGTGTGGTCTACGACTACTTCGTAGGCAGACGAGGATGCTACTGCAAGTATTGCCGGGATAAATTCCTAGGGGCGTCTGGCTTGGACTTAGCGGCCAGAGATGACTGGACTAGAAATGAGTTTGATAAGTTGTCTGACTGGCGGGAGAAGAGCGCTGCGGAATTCATAAGCAGATCACGAGACATAGCAGCGAAGTACGGCAGGGTGCTGATAGGAGATGCCCACGCGCATGTTATCTTCGAGGAGCCTCACACTGGGGGGTTAATTACCATTAAAGACAAAGGGTTTGAGATCCGCCGCACAATGGCCAAAGCTAGGGATACAAAGAAGCCTGTTGTGATATGCACTCCTTATGCTCACTTGTTCTACGTAAGCGTACCGAAGCCACCGGAACACATGAGGCAAGAGTTCCGAGAGATCGTTATCTCAGGGGCTTCGCCTTGGCCTGTGATATGGGATTGGGAGATTCTCAAGGATAAGAGAGGAATCGCTCCGCTACGAACCGTGTTTGCAGAAGTTGAGAAGAACGAAGCATACCTTACGGATGCTGAACCAGTCAGGTACGCGGCGCTGCTATTGTCTGACCAGTCTAGTTCAAGGATAAGCGATAAGCCTTATCTTCATGTGGACGCTGTTAAGGGCTTCTACGATGCCTTGACTAGATCGCACATCCCCGTCAACCTGATCTTGGACTCTGATGTCTCTTCAAGCGGACTGTCCCAGTACAAGGTGCTGATTCTGGCCAACGCTTGGTGTCTCAGCGATTCACAGATCGAGGCGATCGGGAATTTCGTGAGAGATGGCGCAGGATTGGTGGCGAGTTACTCGACGTCTCTGTACTATGAGAGAGGGTATCATAGGAACGGTTTTGGCCTAAGAGTTCTCTTCGGTTGCGAATACCAATCAATGATCGATGACCCTTGGACCTGGATTAGACTTTCGGGAGATCATCCAATTCTTGACGGCTTCGAGCCGGAATTCGCACTATTGCACGGAGAAATGGATTCTCTTCAAGGTCGCCTTGACCCGAAGTGCCAATCCCTGAGCGAGCCTGAACGGCAACTCAGGGGGATAACGGCTGACGCAAGTCACCAAGCCAAGGTCAAGATACATGGCGATGTTAGGGTCCTAGCGAACATACTTGAGTCCGCCAAACCTTTGGGAAGCTACTTCAAGAAAGACTTAGCTCCCGCCATACCAGGCAAAGACACGGGCTATCCGGCGATAGTAACCAACACTTACGGAAAGGGCAAAGTAGTCTATTTTGCAGGTCAGGTCGACAGATTGTTTTACAGAATCGGTCATCCCGATCACGAAAGGCTTCTACTGAACTCTGTCCTCTGGGCAGGCGGGCAACCGATCCTCAAGGTTGATGCGCCAAACACTGTTGAGGTAACATTCTTTGAGCAGACAGGAAGGATGATTATCCATCTACTGAATCACACGTACGATCAACTGTTTCCAGCTCCTACAACTGGAATATACGGCAATTGGTCCCGCGGCATCGCGAGAGCAGTTAGAGAAATAATACCGGTGAGTAACCTCAGAGCCTACTTTAACATGCCAGATGGATCTAAGGTTAGCAATATCTACTCGATGCTCACCAAAGAAGCTGTCCCCTGCAGATCTGACGGGCAGAAAGTCATTTTCGACATCTCGAAGCTGGCCGAGTATGACGCATTTGTAATAGAATACGAATGACGGGCAAGTTCCGTCCATGACAACTCAAGACGTCAAGCATCCCATCTTCATTCTCAGCATATAAGCAACCTTCTGTATGATGTTAGCAATATCGGCGTGCACCAATGCAAAATGGGAGCAAACGCGTACCTCCGCTATGCGCTCGAAATATTGCTGAAGCGAACCCTTGGGCTTGAAGATAGTAAGTTCGCAGTGAACTGGAAGCAGGTTTGCATCAACGGATTCGCCGCTGGCCAAACGCACCTCATGACCTCTAGGTCCTCGGCATAGAGTTAGAGGCGTAACAGTACTCGAATTGGTTATGAACTAAGGGGTCATGCCATGACATAGCGCTCCAAGTATACCTTCGAAGTTAACAGATTGGGTATTCGCTTTACCCATGGTGAATCCGGCAGGGCCCTCCTCGCGTCCTCCTAGGATCCCGTTCTTCTCTTTATCAAATCCCAGGTATTCCCAGAAATGGATTGGTTTGCCGGTAAGTTCGCGAAGGATGAGCCCGCTGACGGCTGCGTTCATGTCGCCTTCTGTTGTGACGACGATGCCTTGATCAATAAGATTGGCTATGCCTTCGCAAGGGGTCACGCCCGTGTACCGGATAAGTCCAGAGCCAGTCTCTATTGCTGTAGCGCGGAGTTTGTTTTCTTTGACCAACCGCTCTAGGGCGATCGCTTCCCTCGCTATGAGACAAACCTCCTCGTGCCGGGGTTCAATAACCTCACATTTCTGGTGCAGTTCTTTCGCCAGAGCCTCTATTTTTGCCATTGGCACTCAGTTCATCTCAGCTATCAAATCCTTAATGTATAGAGAGATCAATCTAACCCGGTTGGGCCGTCTTCACTGCCTCATCGGGGAAGGTATTGTACATTAATACAGAAGCACTTCGGTGAGGAAGGATGACGATTTTGCTGTGGCGTAGTTTTCTTGATCCCCCTAGCCGCCTTAGCATATTTTTCAGTTTCGTTAATGGCATCTCGAACGTCCATTTTGCCGAAGACGAGCTAGCTAGTCCCGTCTGAAGTGCTCGTAGAGATTCATATCTATCCTGGTGAGAGGGTCTCCGTTAATCGCACACCAAGTCCACCATAGACCCCTACCGCAAAACTCAAATTTGTAGACTCCGGCCAGCGAGGAGCTGCTGCTGCCTTGGTAAAGCCGTTTTATGCGTAAAGGTGGCAAGCTACTTTGTGGTTTTCCTTGAGATCCAGTAGAGGTGGCCTTTTCTCGTTGCATATGGGCATGGCTTCTGGGCATCTGTTGCAGAACTTGCAGCCGACGATCGTTTCAAGTCGGGCGGTTTCCACTTCTTGCAATTTCACTTTTCCCTTCCATCTGGATCTAGGATTGGGTATCGGGATCGAGCTGACCAGCATCTTCACGTACGGGTGCTTCGAGTTCTTTATTACGGTTTCGAAGTTCCCTTGCTCCATTACGGATCCCAGGTAGAGGATTATTATCTCTTTGCTGATGCAGAAAGCGTTCGAAAGATCATGTGTTATGTAAAGGCACGACATATCATGCTTTTCCTCGAGGTTCTGGAGAATCTTCAGGATGTCAGCCCTTAGAGAGACGTCGAGCATCGAGACTGGTTCGTCGGCGACCAGAATCTTCGGCCTTGTAAGAAAGACCCTTGCGAGCATGACCCTTTGCCTTTCGCCCCCACTCAGTTGGTGTGGATACTTGTCGAGCACTTCTTCGGGGTTCAGATCAACCTCTAACAGCGCCTCGCTTGCCAGCTTGTGGGCCTCGCCTTCTGAGTGTGCCAACTTGAATTTTCTTATCGGCCCCATCAGCACATGGCTCATCTTGTAGAAGGGGTTCAGTGACTCATACGGATCTTGGAAGACCGCTTGCACTTCCCTTCTGTATTTTTTCCATTCCATCCCCTTCAATTTCAGTAGGTTCTTGTCACGGTAGAGGATTTTGCCGGAAGTAGGCTTTATGAAGCCCAGCAACAGGTTCGCGATTGTAGACTTCCCGCTTCCGCTCTCACCGGCTAAGGTTATGATCACCTGCCTGTCTTCAGGTATTGCAAGATCAAAGTCTTCTACTGCAGTGACAGATTTCTTGCTAATCAGGCCACCGAGCGGAAAAATCTTGGTGAGGTTATTGACTTCTAAAAGATTTCCCAAAAACTGCACCTCATGCGCTCGCGTGGCAAGCTACGAATTTGCCCGGTTCTATCTCCTTCAATATTGGATCTTCCTTCGTACAGATCGCTGACGCATTGGGACAACGAGGGTGGAATCTGCAGCCCGGCGGGGGACGCTTGAGATCGGGCGGCAAGCCAGGTATGCTCCTTGGGATTCCGCCTTTCTCCAACGATGGAACAGAAGCTATCAGTCCCCGCGTGTATGGATGAAGAGGATCATCGAAAATATCGTACACATCCTGTATCTCCACCATCTTGCCAGCGTACATGATTGCCAGCCTATCCACGACTTCGGAAAGGATTGCTATGTCATGGGAGACGAGCAGCAGAGAAGAGCCTGATTTGTCCTTGAGGTCCACTAGCAGTTCGAGAACTCCTCTCTGGACAACCACGTCTAGGGCACTCGTGGGTTCGTCAGCTATGATTAGTTCAGGCTTTAAGGCCATCGCCATGCTGATGATCGCTCTTTGCCGCATTCCTCCGCTCAGTTCAGTAGCATGTGCCCTGGAAACTCGCGAAGACAGAGCGACGCTCTTCAGCAGTGTCGTGATATGATCCCCTAGGTCTTCTCCAAGGTCCTTGCCATCATGGGCTTCCATGGCGTCTTTTATCTGATCGTGAACCTTCATGACGGGGTTTAGAGCGTTCATAGCCGATTGCGGTAAGAGCGCTATGTGCTTCCATCTAATCTTCCTGAGCTCTTCATTATTCATTGTGAACAGGTCCTTGCCGCGGTACAGGACTTTGCCTCCTTCTATGTATGCCGGAGGGCTGACAAGCTTCAGGAGGCCTACTGCTAAAGTGGACTTGCCACACCCTGATTCTCCGGCCAGGCCTACTATTTCCTTTGCCTTCACGGCGAAGCTGACACCATCAACGGCCCTGACAGGGTCGCTCTGCGTTCTGTAATAGACTTTGAGGTTTTGAGCCTGCAGCAATGCGGATTCCACTCTCTCACCCTTTCACCTTGAGCCTTGGATTGCCGACCTCGTCAAGTCCCATACTGATGATGAAAAGACTGAGGAATATCCAAATCAACACAAAGACAGGTGGAATCCACCAGTTTGTCAGCCCCCGAGTGAAGGCAGCGTGAACCATGGCCCAGTTGAGCATTATGCCCAATGTTATTGTGTATTGTGGTCCGAGGCCAATGAGTTCTAGGCCTGCTTCTGCTATCATCGCCGCGCTGACGACCACTGCAAAGTAGGCCCCTAGGAAGGGAAGCATATTGGGCATGATCTCCCTTATGACTATCTCTGTTCCATGATATCCCGACAGTTTTGCGAGCCTGATAAACCCTCTCTCTTTGAGGCTTAGGATCTGGGCTCTCATGACTTTGCATGGCCACGCCCAGCCGAAAACGGCCAATATTAAAGACATCATTGGAATATCGACTCGTCCGACCAATGCTGCAACAAGTATGAGAATGGCTAGTGAGGGTATCGTGATGAATACTTCCGTCACCACGTTGAGGACACTGTCCAGCGTTCCTCCATAGTAGCCGCCGATAAGCGCTACGAGCACGGCTATGGTGAAGGCTACTATTCCAGCCATAAACCCTATGCGGATCGACAAAGTAGTTCCGAAAAGTAGCTGTGTGAGAAGGTCTCGGCCCATAGGGTCCGTGCCTAGGGGATGTTGCCAAGAAGGCGGCAAACCTAATGGTACGTCTCCCATCTTCTTTGGGTCGTATGGCAATAGGCGATAACCTATTTCAGAAACTAGAGTGATGCCCAATATCATGCATAGCCCTGCCAGGATCTTCCTATTTTTCACAACTACTTTCAAGCCCTTGAGCCTGGCTGTCAAGCTTCCTCTTGCCCATCGAAGCTGGGATGGGGGCGTCATTTCTCACCTACCCTGGGATCCATAAAGGGATAGATCAGATCGATAAGTAGCGCCGAGGTCGTGACGCCGAAAATTAGCATTAGTGTTATGCCCTGTATCAACGGATAGTCCAGCGTTGTGACAGCATTATAGAGCAAGCTGCCGACCCCGGGATAAGTGAAAACTATTTCAGTAATTATCGAGCCCGACGTTACAGCCCCTAATGACAGAGCTAAGTCGGTTACGGTAGGTAAAAGCGTATTCTTCAGCGCGTATTGCCGGAATACGTACCTTTCCCTCAACCCTTTAGCCTTCGCCAAGAATAGGTAATCTTCGCCTAGAACGGTCACCATTAAACCTCTTGCTTCGACAGCCCATGCGCCCAACGAGACTAAAACAATTGAGAGCGCTGGCAACATCCCGTGGTACAATATACTGATGACGTAATCGATCGTTCCGGGCGTGACTGTTATGTCCACGCCTCCACCATATGGGAACAGAGGCAACAGATAAGTCAGCAAGAAAACGAACATCATACCGAGCAGGTAAAAGGGCATTTGACTGAGGAACAGGGAGGCTCCGAAGACTACGCTTGTCAACTTCGATCCTTTTCCTTCTCTTTTGGTCCAGCCCATGAAGGCTCCAAGCAGGAGGCCGCCAACAAAACTGATTACCACGGCTACTCCTAGAAGCCCTATGGTCCATGGGAGCCTTGTCAATATGAGATTCAGAACAGTTGCCGGGAAGTACGAGATCGAGAAGCCCAGATTGCCTTGAGCGAGCATCGTGATGTAATTGATGAATTGGACGTGCATAGGCTGATCAAGAGAAAACAGCTTGGAGTATTTTTCGACGAATTCCTGTCCCCCCAAGCGTATCCCCTGCCGGTATAACTGCATCAGCTTGGTCTGCACCGGGTTGCCAGGTATGAGTCTGGGAACAACAAAGTTGATGGTGATCGCCATCGACAACGCCAGTGCGTACATGGAAATCCTTTTCACGAGGTATTTTCTCGTGTACATGTAGGCTCCTCAACTTACGGTCATAATGCATAAACGCTTATATAGGCATACCAGGGTCGTCGAGAAATCTTCAGAGACTGCTTTCTCTCCCCAACAGGTCGGAATCAGCATTGAGATCATCCTCGAGTTCGCGCCTCGTTTTATGTATGCACATAAAAAAGAGGGCGATGAAGCCATCGGTCTTCAGGATGGTTTCTTGCGTGTCAGGACTAAGACGGCTGCGAGCACTACTATGGCGATGCCTTCCACGGCTGCAGCAACCGCAAACATGCTGATCTGCCCTCTTAGGGCTCCCATTTCTTGTCTGAGTGCATCCATGCTCTGTGATATTGTACTCATCTTCGAGTCCAGACCGCTTACGCTTTCCAAGAGTGCTTCCACCCCCTGCGCTATGACAGGGATCTCCGGGGGAACTTCGCTTGGTGGCGGCGAATAGGATGCGAAGCCTTTCCCGATCCAGAATTCGGCGTCGTCTGCTGGCAACCTCGCGGCATCACCGCGCTTGAATGGACCGTACCATGTGAGGTCCACGCCTCTAAACGTGGGGGTGTCCTTGGTGAAGTAGGCTACGGCAGTAGGAATCTCAGCCGGTTTGATGTTCAGCATTTGGAAGAGGAATGTTGCACACTGATAGTACGGCTGTATGTATGGGTTTTCAGCTGTGGGCCAGTTCGTCCAATACTTGTAGTCGTAGTCCAGAAGTGCTGGCTGGTTTATCGTGTTTACGACCGGCATCTCTTGGTAGTATATGTCTAAAGCTTGGTTAAACAGATCGACATATCCAGGGTCATCGGGGCTCATCGACTTCATCTCGTCAACTATGCTGTCATAGGTTGAGTTGCTCCATCGAACATTGTTACTGGGGGCTATCTCTCCGATCGGCATGACCCACTTGCTATGCAGCCACTCCAGCGTGTAGTAAGGCTCGTCAACACCGGCGCACATCCACATAGCGTTACCGTCCCATTCCCCTCTAATCCACGCTTCGTCCCATGCTGATCCCGTGAGAAGCTTTGCACTCGCATCAATCCCCACCTCTCTCAACTGATCGACCATCTGTTCGCCGTACTTCCTTATGAACAACCATGCGCTATGTGTCAGCATTTCGAATGTAACACGCGTCCCGTTGTCAGTCACCCATATACCATCTGCACCTTTGGTCCACCCCAAGTTGGTGAAGATTTCCGCTGTTTTCGACGGGTCATAAGTTAACGCATCATACTGGTCTGCTTTGACGTAAAGCGCATCCATGAATCTTTTTTCCATGTAGGGTGAGAAGATGCCTGGAAACGGAGGGGCCGTTCCCTCCTGACCAATTGCATCGAGCGCATCCCGGTCGATTGCATAGGATAGGGCTATCCTGGCATCGGGGATATTCCATGGGTAACGCTGGGTGTTCACTGGAAGATACAGCGGACATACCTCTGCCCAAGCGTATGGTTTCGCTATATACCAAGCCCTAACGTTTGGATTGCGAGCCATGATCGACTCATGGGTACCTGGGGTCACGTATCCTGCCACATCCATATTATCTGCGGCCAGCGAAAGTGCTAGTGCCTCCTCAGTCGCGAAGCCTGCGTTAATATAGTATTTTGCTGCTGGCCGAATCCCGAGAACTGTCGTGCCCCACCAGTCGTCTCTCCGTTCCCAGACAAATCTGTCGCCTGTCTCCGCCCGATCGATCAGCTTGTAAGCGCCAGTAAACACCGGCGGATCATTGTTAAACTTCGTGGGGTCAACATCCCTCCATATGTGTTCGGGAACTATGGCTACAGCTCCCCAGATCATAACGCTGAACAAGTCTGATCGAACTATTCGAGGGTTCGGTGCCTTTAGGTTGAATCTCACGGTGTACTGGTCTACGACTTCAACACTGGCAATAGCGTCCTGCGCCATGCTCTCATAACCAAGAGGAGGCGTGTGAGGTTCCAGCAACATGTTGAAGGTAAAGGCGACATCATTCGCGTCGAATTCAGCTCCATCGTTCCAGGTCACTCCGGGCCTCAATCGTATCAACAGCGTCGTGAAGTCCGAAGTCATCTCATAACCTGTCGCTAGCCAAGGCATGAGCGTACCATTTTCGTAGTTGTAGTAGAAAAGGTACTCGATGCAGAGCTGATTCTCACCTGCGGAAGCAAGCCAGCCAGGCAAGTACGGGTTCGCTTGATGAGGCGTTTCCACTCTACCACCGTCGATCAAGGCGTACACCACTTCGTCACGGGGGTATGTCTGAGCATTGGCGGGAGCAATGATGCCTAGTGGTAATGGAAGCATCAAGACTAGCGTCGTCACGATCATAAGCCTAAGAATTTTCGGCATCAAATTTCCTCCGTATCTATGTTACTGGGTCGGTTTATAAGCTTTTTCCAGAAAGGACGCAAAAATGTAATACTGTTCCGTTGGATCACACTTGAAGATGACTGGGCAGCCGAAACCGAAAGTCAACAATACTTGCTGAATCTCGTTAGTCTACTGCCACATGATGTAGCCAAATGCAGAGACTTGGTTCGGCCAAAAGTTTGCTGCATCATGGGACTGAAGCATTCGGCATTGAGACCCCGCGTTTCCTGTCTATCTCTCACCCTTTCTAGAGTAGGCGCCGTATTTTTTGATGGTCGCATACAGGGCGACAGCGTTAGCTAGTGGCGTTCCGGGGTTGAGGTTGCCGCTGGAGCCTGGGCAGTAACCTGATCCTGGAGCGGCTATGCGGATGCATTCCTTTGTTGCTTTCTCCACCTCGGACGGAGTTCCATGCTGGAGCAGATAGGCATTGTCGATGCCGCCGGTAAGAACCAACCTACCCTCGAACCTCTGCTTTATACTTCTGAGGTCCATGGAGAAAGGTTCGAGCGGATTTATCCCGCGAATTCCGATACTTGCGAGATTTTCGAGAATGTCCGTAGTGTTTCCTTCGCTATGATGAAGGACGAACAATCCGGCGTTCTGAGCTGGTTGAATTATCCTCTTGACCCGTGGAATCCATTCCTCTCGGAGGAACCCCAACGAGTGCATGAGACCATGCTTATGAGCTATGTCATCAGCATACATGAAAGCCGGTCCAGCTTCGGCTTCCACATAAGCCCTCACGTTGGCTCGGGCGCGAATTATGAACACGTCCATAAACTTTCTCACGAGATCCTTCGCTTGGTAGACGGCACGAGCGAAGAGAGTCCACCCAAGCATCTGACCGGCCAACCCCTGGAGGATGCCTCCGGAGACACCAACCGGGACAACACCATACTTTTCGTAAGCTTTCCTGATCTTGCGGTAATCGGTCACGTCTCTCTCGATGATCTCGTCTTCAGACCTGAGCAGTTCGATCTTGGCACTTCGTAGATCTTCAAGCGTTTTGAACGGGCGGTCAACGACCCAGTCGGTCGGGTTCTTAGCTGTCCACTTCATGGCGAAAGGCTTCTCAAAGACGAGGTTGTCATAACTCAGAGTCTTCCACTCCATCTCCAGAAGGTATTTGTCTCCCCAGGTCTCGCTTCCCGCCATGAAGTCTCCTCTGACTCGGCTTCCTCCCCAAAAGCCCTGAAAAGAAATGTCCATGCCGAGCCTGTGTAAGGCTCTAGGTACAACCTTTCTGGGTGGACCCTCTCCTCCGACCTCTCGAAGTATTTCGTCGTTGTCTATCGAATCGAAGATGGGGCAGCGGTCAGGCTCCTCGAATTCCAGCACCCTAATGAATCTCTCGTAACAGTGCATACTCGTCAACTACCGATCTCTTCAATGTCTCCCTTCAACTGCGATACTTAATGTTTCAAGATTAAGCATCGAATCTCGAAAGGATCTGCCTTGACTGTGACCTTTCCAGATCGGATCGGCATCGTTCCCTCAAGGAGATCTTCCGCACTGGAGAAGTGCTTCACGTCAACATGTTCAGTAACCGCTTCAGGAGTCATGTTAAACATGAACCATGCTTCGCTGTCTTGTCCGATTCGCCTTCGTTGCCTAAACTTTCCGCACAGCTCTGGCTTTACGCCAGCCGAATCCAGCGCAGCCAGTAGAAAAGACTGTGTCGGCACATCCTTAAAGGCTGCGTAAGCGTGTCCCAAGAACGTTCCAATCAGATAAGCTTTTCCTCGGCCGAACTTGTTTACCACGCCGACGACTTCCCCTTCGCACAACAAGACCGGAACGGAACCCTTGGCCGTGTATGTCTCTATGTATAGGCTTGGAAGTACACTATGGCCGGCAAATGAGCCCGTGCCTTCGAAGCGAGTTGCCGGCCTAATCTCTCCATAGCTCCGTTCCAGGGGCGTCCACCGAGGCGGGTGCTCAGGCTCATGGCACAACTGCACCAAACTGTGTTCTACACCGAAGAAATCCTGCGCACCAGCAGCTAATTCGCCTGGACGCGTGAAGCCGAAACGATCGTATCGACCTGGACATGCTTCTGAAATCAGGACTCCTGCTGAGGCAACATAATTCTCTAACTCCTTGAAAACTTCGTCGCTTGTCGCAAGGGGAAAAGGAAATATGATCGCCCTATATCCGCTCAGATCCTCGCCAGTTGTTTCACTGGCTTCAATGAAATCAGCCCAGACTCCGGCCTTCCATAACATCTTATAGATGCCGCGGACGGTGAAAGCCAAATGAGAAGCAGCATCATTTCTAGTGGCCTGAGCGAAGTGCCAAAGATCCTCGTTGATGAAAATTGCGACATCAGCTTGGGGAACACGACCCTCGTGAAAAAGTTCGGGATGTCGATTTATGGCTTCAGCTAAATGGCCGGCTGCCTCTGCGCGCGGTGAGGTGTCTCCGTGAGCGTCGAGCAGGCCGAAGCCGTAAGCTTCCGACCAGAAGATTTCGACCCTATGATTCCAGAATGAGAGTCCATGTATTCCTGATGATAGGGCTGCAAGCACCCAACGCCGGATATCTGCAGGAGATGGGAGACGCCCCCTGTGTAATGAAGTCGAGATGGGACCGCCTTGAAACTCAGCTGCCCAGCACTGGCGACCGAGTCCAGTAGCGCCGCGCACATAGTCGTAACTCATAGCGATCGACTCCACCTCCTGCACAAGACTCAATTCGCGAGGTACTGCTTGGCCACGAGTCGGGGCCCCAGCGTCCCATTCGTGGAATGGATGCCAGGTTGGGTAGCACGAACTCCCAAAGACTTCGCCTTCTCTTGCCCACCGCCATTCAGCGCCGCTACCGATCGAAGGATAGGCAACATGGCTGAAGATTGGACGATGTTTGGGGTCGTTAGCTCTGAACGCCTCGGCTTTCCAGCGAAGCGCCCGCGAGAGGTAAACGTCGTCCATGAAGTAGCGCCAGTCAACGTATGACGGAGCAAGCGGATATGCGCGTGGAGGTTCGACCTCCTCCCAGTCTCCGAAGCCAGTACGCCAAGCTCGATTCAGAGACTCCAGGTCGCCGTGTTTCTCGCGTAACCACTCTCTAAACCTGGCCAGAGTATGCGGGCAATAACAGAACTCCAGCGAACCAGGAATCGGACGCGCGGGCCAGAAACCTATCTCCTGCCAGATGTTCCATACGAGAATATTATCGTAGCGACCAAGCCTTCGGCCTAATTCGCCGATGAAGTGAGCTCCGGATTCCCGTGCTCCCGGATGATCCCAACAAGGTCCAGGCTTGCCATCGCTCGGTAGGAGATACTGCGTCGGATCCTCGTGTTTTTCTCCTGTGCTGTATACTAGGCGGCAGTCTGGATATTTTCTCCAAAGCCAAGCCGGGGCTTGTTCCATCGTCACGCCGAAATAGATGCGGAGCCCAAGTTTTTCAGCCTCTTCGATCAATGGCTCAATCCTGTCAAGGTAGATCTCGCCTTCTCTCCTCTCGTCGATGCACCAAGACTCTTGGAGTTTAAGCATGTTGAATCCTAAACGCTTGACAACTCGCATGTCATGCAGAAGTTCTTCCAACGGTCTAGACGGTTCACGGTAGAAATGGGCCCCAAAAGGAAATATCTTCTCTGGTATGACTTTTGTAGCAGGATTATCATTGGACAACGGGTTCACCTCTAGAATGATCGGGGTTTGTCAGATAAATTTATTCCATAGCTAGCCTCGTGTGAGTCTGTGATATAGGATTGCTCTTTGTGTGTGTGCAATTTTTGCAGGTTCTCGATTTGGAGCCAAATAGGTCAAATATTCCTCTGGGAACTTGTTATCTGCTTGGTTATGGTTCTGCGTTCTCGAACCAAAGTTCAAAGCCTTCCTCATTGGATTTCATACTGTTAGGCATAGAGATAACTTCAATCTGAAGATCGGTGGATACTATAGCCTCTGCCCTTTCCAGTATCGCGGCTGCTCCGTGGATGGAGTCCCCTGGGTCTAGGCCGTATTTTCGGATCAGATTCAATGCTGAAGCCAGCAACTCCCATTCACAACTGTTAGTTTCAAATTTGGGAAATTTGAGAATGCTTCACCATGTGCATGGGTATCTATTCTGTTAATCGAAGAACCCTTTTTTGCGATGTTTTCAAGCGTGTTCACAGCGTCAAAGAATTGTCTTTCCAAAATCAGCCTCCTAGGCCTAGACGTTTTTTGAGCCGCTTTGAAAAGGTATTCAAAGAATAAGAAGCGAAAAAGAAATGATCTCAGTATCTCCCGTACTTTTCTGCAGTTCTAACCATGATCTTTAGGTTTTCGATTTTTGCGTTGGCAGGGACCTCGTCCGCCGTGACCATAACGTAGCCGCCGCCTTCCATACCTTCTTCTAGGCATCGAAGCGCCTCTTGCTCAGCTTCTTTCTGACTTCCAAAGGCCAGAACGACAGGGTCGAAGTTCCCCATGATGCATATCTTCTTCCCGTACAGTTGTTTAGCCTCTTTCAGAGTTATGTTGCTCTGCAGTTCGAAGGGTTCGATATAGTGCGGTTTTGCTTCCAGTGCAATAGGAATCTGATCTCTGATCTTGCCAACCATGTAGAAGCCCACACACTTATCCGCTTTTCTCACCATACTAATCGTTTCTATAAGGTGGGGCAGAATCCATTTCGTGAAATGGTCGGGACTCATGTCATAAGATCCCCAAACATCGTAGTAAAGCACTTCTGACGGAGATTCTATAAATGCTTCAACCTCCTTCGCCTTAACCTTTTGGAGGAGATCCAAGACCTCTCTTACTGCCTTGGGCCTTTTGTACAAGTCCACCAAGAGGTTTTCTGGACCGCGTACACCACATAGATGGCTAAAGGCACAGCTAGCACCCACGTTGGGCACTCCATCATTACCCATGGTGTTATAGGCCTCTATCACTTCCTCAATGTTCGGCTCGGCTCGGTTGATGAACTCTTCAAGGTAAGCCTTGTAGACCTCGTAATCCTTGTCAGTCTTGACAAAGTATTCCACTATTCTGTGCAAATCCGGGTCGGATGCAACCATTCCGTACACAGTCTTCGATGCAAGCTTGCCGAACGGCGTCTTAATAGTTTCCTCTGTGACCTTTCCTGATACCTTCTGCTCTAATCGTCTGGAACTGATTCTCCACCCGCTCGGCCAGTCCACATCGAAGCCGATGCCAAGTGGACCCCGGAACCAGATCGACCCGACCATTCGATGCGCTTCGAAGACTGCTCTCCACCCTTTTCGACCGAATTTTTTAAAGGCAAAGCGATCATGAATTAGGGGGGCAACAGGAACCATATCGGGGACTTCTCCTCGAACCGCCGTAAGAAACCGCTCTTTATTGTTCATGGCGCAAGCCTTCACGATCAAAGATTTGATGTTAGTCTCTATCATATAGATATATAGTTTCTATACAGAAATGGGCTAGCGCTAATTCCAGAGGTTAGTGGACTCTCCTCGAGAACTTAAATACATCCTCAAGTGATAGGGAATCTTCACAGGTGGTCAAGATTGAGTGAAGACAAACTTGCGGTTGACGGAGGAAATCCCGTAAGAAATACACCTTTCCCAATCAGGAAGACGTTCGGACTGGAAGAAGCCTCCGAGGTGCTTGACGCACTTAACTCCCAGAACTTATTCTTCGCAACGGCAAAGAAAGTATACCGATTTCAGGAGGAGTTCGCGAAACTCCACAACGTAAAACATGCCATAGCATCGACATCGGGGACCTCGGCGATACACGTGGCCCTAGGCGCATTGAACCTGGAACCAGGTAGCGAAGTTATAACGACCGCCATTAGTGACATGGGAACAGTCGCGCCGATCGTCCAGCAGAACTGCATACCAGTCTTTGCCGACATACAACTCGGCACTTTCAATCTCGATCCCAATGATGTGGAACGAAGAATCTCAGAGAAAACTAGGGCTATGATAATCGTCCATTGCTGGGGCCAACCAGCAGACATGGACCATTTCACATCAATCGCCAAGAAGCATAATCTTTACTTGATTGAGGATTGTGCCCAAGCACACCTAACGCATTACAAAGGCAAACTAGTTGGTGCGATCGGTGACCTAGGAGCTTTCAGTCTGCAACAATCAAAACACATGACCTGTGGCGATGGAGGAGTGACAATCACGAATGATGACGATCTTGCCAAAAGGGCTTCTCTCTTCGCAGATAAGGGTTGCGACTGGACGGAGGACCGGAGATACCGTCTGAGGTACTCCTTCTTTGCCCCGTGCTACCGCATGACTGAGCTTCAAGGCGCTGTTCTCCTAGCTCAACTGAAAAAGCTGGAGTGGGTTGTTACTAGGCGTCAGAAGCTCGGGGATATGTTGACTCAACTTCTGGATGATATTCCCGGGGTTCACCCGCCTCAACGCTTGGAGGATGTCGACCACAGCTATTGGGCATATCCCATACGTGTAGATCAGGAGATACTGAAAGTCACTAGAGACGAGTTCTTGAAGGCACTGACAGCCGAGGGAATCCCGGCCGGCGGTGCTTGGCCTGGAAAGCCCTTGTATTTGTTTGAGTCGCTCAGTCAGAAGATTGCGTTCGGCACATCTCAGCTTCCGTGGAGCTTAACTGAACGTGGAAAGAGAATGGAGTACAAAGAAGGGTTGTGCCCGAACGCGGAACTGGCTGAAAAGCAGCTGATCACCACATCGATAAATGAGTTCTACCAAGAGAGCGACATCGAAGACGTGTCCAAAGCTGTCCGCAAAGTGGCTTCTCATTACCTGAGTGACTGACTGGTGGGATGTTCCTATGAATAAGAAGGAACGGTTCTTAGCCGCAGTTCAGCGTAAAACCCCCGACATCGTGCCCGTCTCTCCGCTGATCCACAATAGATTTGCATATAGAACCCTTGGAGAAATAGGCTGGAAACCCGTTTTCGAATTGCATCAAAGAATCGGTTCTATCCATTTCCGCGGACCATTAGGAGTCGGCATCAGTGAAACTTTACCTGAGGATATTGGGGTTCAAGCAGTCTTCCATGAGGATCTTTCCTATAAAGATCAAGTGGTTGAACAACAAGGGTCAAGAGTTGTCTCAGAACGCATCATGACAACTCCAGAAGGAACACTGAGAGGTAAATGGGTTCGTGGGTTTAATCCCTCAGATCCAACTATAGGCGTCTGCATCGATCCTTTGATAAAAACCCCAGAAGACTGGCGCATCTTTGATGCCTACTGGAAAGAATGGCTGGCCAACAAAAAGGAGTACAATCTGACAGACGTGACCGAAGCATTTCACGTCATGGGCAATGAAGGCGTACCCAGCGTTGGACTAGGCTGCGTATTCGCTCATCTCGGCGAAGTCCGGACTATGCCAAGGCTTCTCATCGATCTTTACAGATGCCCGGATATCATCAAAGACGTGAGCAGAACAATGGGGTTCGTGATCGAGGAGCATGTAAGAGCTTTCTTGCAGTCTCCGTCCGAAATTCTGTACTATGATATCTGTTGGGCTACAGGAGCCGACCTAAGTCCGAAGCTCTTCGAAGAATTCGTAGAACCGGATATCCGGCAAGTAGTGAAGATGGTCAAAGAGCATGGAAAGAAATACGTGGGCTTCTACACTCTTGGGAGAATCCGCCGCCATCTACCTCTGCTCATAGATACCGGAGCAGACTTCATCGAGACGTTTGAACCCAACCAAGGAGACATCTCCCTCAAAGAGGCAAAAGAGACCTATGGCAACAAGGTTTGCCTGATGGGCAACTTCAACTCTCTAATACTATCCTTTGGTAGCGGAGAAGATGCCAAGAAGGAAACCCAAAGATGTCTAAACGAGGGCATGGAGGGCGGCGGTTACGTGCTTGTAACAGGCGACGAAGTCCCTGCCGACGCCAAAATAGAAAACCTGAAAATGATGGTGAAAACAGTGGAGAAATATGGAAAATACTAGACTTTACGGATTTAACCCAGAAACTGAAAGTCTGCCCCCTCAGTATCTCCCGTGCTTTTCAACGGTTCGAACCATCGTTCTCAGATTTTCGATTTTCGCATTTGCGGGAACTTCGTCGCCCGTGACTAAGACGTAGCCTCCTCCTACCATGCCTTCTGCAAGGCAACGTAGGGTTTCTCGCTCGGCATCTCTTCGAGTTCCAAAGGCGAGAAGCACGGGGTCGAAGTTGCCCATCACGCAGACCTTCTTCCCGTAAAGCTGCTTCGCTTCTCGTAGAGTTATGTTGCTCTGCAACTCGAAAGGTTCTATGAAGTGAGGGTTTGCTTCCACGGCCATGGGAAGAAAGTCTCTAACCTTGCCGCTGAACCAGAAGCCGACATATTTGGCCTCTTTTCTTACTGCATCTGCGGTTTTCTTAAGATCAGGAAGTATCCAGTCTCTGAAGTGGCCGGGACTCATGTCGTAAGCTCCCCAGGCCCAGTAGCAGAGTACTTCTGAAGGGGACTCTATGAATGCTTCAACTTCCTTC
>Ga0315314_1001385_pt1 | contig 22089 bp, 21 predicted proteins | sample TDP9_MG_FD_203631 | JGI IMG/M metagenome (GOLD analysis project Ga0315314, IMG submission 203631) | Freshwater sediment microbial communities from Lake Towuti, South Sulawesi, Indonesia - TDP9 | ecosystem: Environmental > Aquatic > Freshwater > Lake > Sediment | place: Indonesia: South Sulawesi... | reverse complement strand
GTTCGCAGGAATCATCCCAAACGACGACAACATCTTCGCCCACAACCTCTCCGGAAAGCCTCTGCTCCACCTTTTACCAGACAGCCCCGCAGTACCCGCTATCAAACAGGTCTTAAATAGAATAGGTCTTCTGGGCAATCGTGCCTTCTAAGCTCTATGCCACGATAGTAAAGCTCGTTGTTGGTCAGCTTTCCAAAATATCTTCTGGTTGCTTCAAGCTCTGTGTCTGCCTGAGCCAGAGTTTAATTGTGATATTTATGATTTCTACAATTCGGAGCCAAAGGCCGTTAGAAATTGTTAAAGGCGAGAAGCAGATTTGCGGAACACTCGTTTTTGCCTATCTGCGACCTTAAATTGAAGATACAGCCTTATTTTTGTAACAGTCCGCATTGCAGGGTTTTTGCGATTTTCTTGATTGTTGTAAAAAGTTCTTCTACAGGATTGGGGAAGAATAAACTTGTTTCCAATCGTAAATAATAAATTTAATGAAATAATAGGTTAAAAAGGGGAGGTGATGTGATGATTAAGAAAGGATACTTAATGATTCTATCTCTTGCAATAGTCTCTGTCTTGCTTGGAAGTTTGTTCTACCTAAATTTTATGCGACGAACATCCGAATGGGATTACGTAGCGTTTGGTGATTCCACGGCGGCAGGTCGTGGTTCCTACGTGGACTACTACGCCGCTCATATCGAGGCCGACCTAGGCGTTAAGGTCACGCTGCACAATTGGGGAGTGTCGGGCGAGACGAGTGCAGGACTGCTGAGAGCCCTTCGCAATAATCAGGAGTTGCGGAACGCCATCAGAGCAGCCGAGGTCGTGACTTTGGTCATCGGTGCGAACGATATGCAAAATGCTTTCACGTTAGGAAGAGATATGCAAGAGGCGCTCATGTCTTTCAAGACAAACTTCGACGCTATCATCGCTGAGATCCTTTCGCTATCATCGCCGAGACCCTTTGACACGATCATCCGCACCATGGACTACTTCAACCCCGTCGTCAGCAATTTAAAAAAGGCCGGCATTTACGATAAGTTTAAGCCCTATTGGGATTCTATGAACGAGCACATTGTCCAGGCCGCTTCCGAGCACAATATTCCCGTTGCGCAGGTGTACCTAGCGTTTAATGGCCCAAATGGCGATGAGGACCCCGTAGGCAAGGGCTACATCGCAGCCGATGGAATACACCTCAGCGACATGGGAAACCGTCTCGTTGCCGAACTCCATCGGGAACTGGGATACCAACCCTTGGGTCCATCGGGAGCTGATATACATTGGCCATAGTTTTCGCCGATGTATCACCCGCAGAAGTGATAAAGAAGAAAAAAGTAGTTTACCCCAGAAGTGATGAAGGCACCTAACCCAAGGCTCATTATTAGAGCTTGGGGTCGGTTTTCTCTTGAGCTTCACGAACATGTTCTGGAGAATTAAGACGAAGTAATCATCGGGTGTACGCGGAATATGCTGTGGACGGCGCCCAACTAGGCTGAAGTTTCACGCTTGAAAAGCAGAATCTTCTCTCTAAACGTCGGTGTTTTCGTCCTCAACAATTCGTTTACGAGCGGGTACTGACGTTGATAGATGTGGCAGTTTTTAGAGTGCATGATCATTTTCCCAGTGTAGAGTTCCTCCCATCTTTTCCCATGCTTTTTTCTACCCGCAACGTTAAGTTCTTTAACAAACTCTTCGCTGAAAAGCTGCAAACCTGCCAAATTTGCGGGTAAACCAGCGTATGCGTCCCAAGACCTAAAGTATCCCGTCAAAACCAGTTTCAGTTTCTTGTCCTCTTCATCCCTGCCAATTTCTGTGTCGAGTATGGTTAGGCACGGCGGCTCGTGTTTCCTCCCCTCCATCTCCTTGAGAATGTCCTCAGGCACCCTTACCACCAAAGTTACCTGCCTGTCAAAAACCTCGTCCACGTATCTACGTATCGCTTCTTCTATCTGGTTAACAGGTTTCCTTAGCCTGCTGGAGTAGGTGTAGGTCTCGTCAGGTCTTTTTTCACCAAACCAAAGGTACTCCATGAAATAGTTCATCACGTATTTCATGTCGCAAGGAGCCTTCTCATGGACCAGAGGCTTGTTTTCCGGATGCAAAATCTCCATCGTAACGTCCAACTTCTTAGTCTCGGTCGTTTCCGAGCCGTACTTAACAAAGAAGGTCTCCCCCTCCTCCCAGATCCTTTTCAAAACTTGATACCAAGCGTCAGGGATGTCGAACGCTGTTATTTTAACATGCCTCATTTCCCAACACCCCTGAAAACCGCTAACTCTTAGCGTCTATCCTTTAATAACAAAAGAGTGTCAGCATATAAATGTGGTTGATATGGCGAGGAGGAAAAAACCCGTAGACTACGTGAACGAACTTCGCTTGAGTTCTAACGTGGAGACTAGCACGTTAGGAGGAAACCTGCTGGAGCAGTACCGCCGGTGGACACAAACTCTGCGCCTAGAAGACCTACTCGTCTTCCTACAAACTATCCAGAACAACAAAAACAAGATTGGCGCAGCCCAGTTTTTCGGAAAATTTCGCGCCTATTCGCTCGAAGAGTTTGTATACCGCTTAATTCAAGCCAAAGTGGATGCTCCTAAACCCCTAAACGTGTACTGGAGTGAGCGTTGCGTAGTTTGGAAGGATAACAGTCAAGAATATGGCATGGAGCTAGACGTCCTCGTGGGCAAAAAACTCGACGAGTTCGTCCAGCCCGTTGTCGCCGTCGACACCAAGGTGGAACTGGACGCATCAAGACTGAAAACAATGTTGGCGCATTTCCTTCTGATTAAGCGATGCAACCCCAACGTGAGATGCTTCTTAGTCTATATGCTAGGAGAAGTTGACCCTCTCCTATTGAGGCTAACGGAGCCTTGGATCGACGGAATCTACCAGTTCAGCGTGGGAAAAGACGAGACTGCCGCGTTTGTGAAATCGGTTCAAGCCGCCATAAGGCAGGCCTAGACGTGAGCGTAGATACGCTCGCTGGTATACCTGCCACTCGTCATCTCCTTATCAATCTCCCGCAGCAACAAGATTCGTTGAAAGGTGGGGGGATGCGTGGCAAACCAAGTGTTGATGGTGATCCACGTGGACTTCGCCTCCCTCTCCATGGCGAGCTCCAGCTCCCTCTCGTCTAGGACGCCGTCTTTGTCAAGGTCGTACTCCTCCTTTCGCCGGAGTATGCCTTGGCACTCCTGCCTCGCTAAAGCTGGATCGCCTATGTACAAGGTTCTGGCTCCGTGCGGCGGCGTTGGCGAAAGGGACAGCCCATAGGCGATCTTGGTTAACGCGCTCTCCAATCGTCGGGGTGCTCCGGTCACGTAGGCTGAGTAAGCGTCCGCGTAGTGCTCTCGCAGTCGGCTCAACCTCATCACACACAAAAGCGAAACAATATAGACCACATAAGAGATAGCAGCAACCGCGAGGAGCGCAGCCCCTAGGCCTCCACCCTCCTTTTTCCGAGGCCTCACGCCGAACCTCACCGCTTCAAAGGTTCCTCGTGCGATCAAGTATGCTAAGAGGGGTAGCGCGGAAAGCGCGGTCATTACTAAGTAGTCTTTGTGCTTGATGTGACCCAGCTCATGTCCGATTACCCCCTGAACCTCCGCCTGATTCAGCTCTGTAAGCAACCCCTCATGAACTGCAAGGGTGGCGTCTCCGGTGGTTCTTCCGAAGACAAAGGCGTTGGGCGTTCGGTCAGGAACGATAGCCAGTTTGGGCGGGGGTATTCCGCTTTTTTGAGCCAAATCCTTAACCGTTGATTCTAGCCATGGGTGCTCCCCAGGACGAAGATATCTTAGTCTCGTTGAAGCCCTAACAATTGCCGGTCCTATCCAGTATTGGACAAGTATGAAAAGGAGGGTTCCGAATACGGCGTAGATGAGGGGGAGCCTAACGATCGCCATTATGATGGCTAAAAAGACGGAGAAGATGACAGCCACGAGCAAGACAGAAAAAGTCATGGAGAGCCTCAGTTGAGCCAACCTAGCCATGGATTGATCTCCCTAAATCTTATCGAAGCGAATGACTTATGGATAATTGAAAAGGGAAACGTAAATTAAGCGTTACGGTTTGCTGACCGAAAAGGAGTTTTAATTCTTAGCCTTAATCTTCCACATAATTTTTCTAATAGTTGTGTAAATATGGAAAGGGACACTAAAATAAAATTCTAATGGAACCCCAATTTTATCGAAAAAATCAGGTGTGTTAGTTTTGTTGAGAGGCGGGTTTTTCGAAAGAAAATTCTTCAACCAAAAATAGAGGACGAATCCAAGGGCTAAGGTCGTTGAGATCGCTTCCTCTGGAGAGCTTTGAGCGAGGACTATTTCTCGCATCGGAGCGGAGAGGGAGGTAATGAAGGTAACAACTAGAAGGATGATGAATACGGCAAACTCGGTTGCCTCAGATATCCCAGTTAGGACACGCTTCATGCGTTCTGAGTCTTTCGTGTTAGGTTTGTTCAACAGTTTTCCCGTTTTACTTATATACAATATGTCCAAAATTGGACATATCTACTTTACTATATAATTTCTTCTTAGATATAAAGTTTTTTACATACCATCATCGTAAAAAAGCATACAACTACAGATGGTCAATCAGACTTTCTATTTTCACGAAATGGACGAATGTTCATGCGTTGTTCAGTAAAGAAGCCGTAGCATCGTCATCAGAACTGCTGACCCGAGGGGAATGGAGATATTATCGTCTATGATCTCGAACTTTTCTACGATGCAGGAGAAGATTCCCCCAACTATTCCCACGTATCCTAAGATGAAGTATCCTAAAAATGCGCAAACGGGAAACATGGCGACGTTTCCCCAGATGCCCTTCGTCCTCCTTTTGTAGATGACGTTCCTAACGATTCCAGTGATGCCGTCTCCCCAAGCCATGAACAAGCAGGACAGAACTCCTATCCACACGTTGTAGTTCCAGAACAAAGCTAGAAGGAGGGGGCACATGATGTTGAAACATATGTCTGCGTAGTTGCCCTTCACCTGAAACCAGCCGTAGAGCCTCCAAACATGCCCAGCTAGAGTCAGAAGAATCATAAGCCCAGCCAACAAAACAGGTAGATACACCTCCTCAAAAACGAAGGAAGCCAAGAGAACACTAACTCCAGCAGACAGAAAATGAATGGTTTTCCTCGCCATGTAAGTCCCAAACCGTTCATACACCTTGCGAGAGACAGGAAGATGATGAAAAGGTTGTACACTAATAGCCAAAGAGCATTAACTATTTCATCAGCCGCTAGATACATAGCATTAAGTGTGTAGACTTCAATTTATAAAACTGATTCAATAACGGCGAATAAGGAGCTTCCGCCCCCAACGTAGATGTGCACATCTTAATTTTAAGGAACACGAAGCACTTTTCTTCTCCTTAAAATCGGAGCTAAAGCCATTCCCGCTACGAAGCCTCCGATGTGAGCCCAATATGCAACTCCGCTGGGTTCACCCAATCCTAGCGTTAACATTCCTTCCAACAACTGAAAGATGAACCAGAAGCCGAGGAAGAAGACAGCTGGTATACGGGTAATATAGATCCAGTAGAAAAGCATCACCGTAAGAACACGTGCCCTAGGATACAACAAGATGTATGCACCCAGAACTCCCGAGATGGCACCAGAAGCCCCAACCGCTGGAACGAGTAAATCTCCTGTCGTGGTTATGGATAATATATGTGTCACGCTGGCGGCTATTCCACAAAGGAGGTAGAAGGCGAAGTACCTTCCTCGTCCGAAGGCATACTCGATGTTGTCGCCGAAGATGTGAAGGTACAGCATGTTTCCGACTAGGTGAATTAGGCCGCCATGCAAAAACATCGACGTGAAAAGCGTGTACAACCGGTTGCCGCTTATTATTTCGGCAGGGGTCATTCCATACTTCCAAATAGCCTCTTTAAGCGCTATGACCTGAAGGCCAGACAACAAAGTGATGTAGTCTGAAAGCCAGACAACCAAGAAAACGATCACGTTAACCAGTATGAGGAACCTCGTAACATGAGGCGGAGACAACGTAGGGTTTTCGTCTCGAAGAGGAATCAAGGCACTTCACCGAGACCTGTTTTCAGAAGCTAAACAATATTTCTCAACACGCTAATAAACACTTATACACTTTTCATTCTCTCGTAGAAGACCATCAAGCATTTTGGGCATTCTTTAACGACAACCCTCATTTCCCTAGTCTTGCCAACCTTAATTATGGGAGTTCCCAGCTCAACGGTTTCGTTGCCACACCTTGGACACTTTTCCTCGACCATAAACACACCCCAAATAATGCTATTTTTAGATTTAAATATAAGGAACCTGTCTTACGTGGTAGGAAAGTTGATGTTGAACCTCTGCACACATAGTTTAAGGTGTTTGCGGTGTCGGTTGTTCAAGAGATTCGATGCTCCCATTGTGGCGCACCCCTCGAGTTTAACCCAGGTGAGATCATCGCCACTTGTCGATACTGTGGCTTCACTCAAGTTATAGAAACAGGTAAGGCGTTTACGTTTGAGCACTCCATGATTCTTAACCAGTATGATCCTGATCAAGTGGAGAACCTTGTGCGCAACTGGATGCGGTCCGGCTTCTTAAAGCCTGGAGACCTCGCTAGATCATCCAAGATTCTAGAGAAGTCGTTAATGTACTTGCCGTTTTGGATCGTTCCAGTAACCGCCACCAGCACCTATAAGGGCGTTTTTGAAAGGTTGGTCCCTCCCGTTGTGAAGGAGGGGAAAATCGAGAAAAAATACAATTGGCTGGTCTTGGCAAGGAAAGCCGCAGAGTTCCCCACAAGAGAATACGACGTTCCACTTGAGGGAAAAGTGCCCTACGATTTTCGAAAGGTCGAGGGCTTTGCCAAAGTTTTGAATAGCGAAATGGAAAGGGATGAGGCGGTGGAGCTGGCTAAACAGCAGATTGAGAGCCATCATCAATTTTTAGCGCAGCAAGAAATCGACAAAATCATAGAAATGAAAACGGTCCTAGCCGTTGGCGATTCTGTTTATCTGCACGCGCCCATATGGTTCATCGTCTACGAGTACAGAGGTGAGCGATATAACATCATTTTAGACGGCGCCACCGGGTCGGTCATTAAAGGAGACATCCCCGCGACGAGGTTTGGCCTGTTTTGATGAAACCTTTAAAAGCCTCTAATTCGCCCTCATATGATGCATAATAAATGAGAGGAAAAGGGGTTGAGTGAGAAGAGGGAACTGTACGAGAAAGCAAAGGAAGAAATGAGGCTTTCCGAGCGAATTCTAGCAGAGCTTCCGGGCTTTAGAGGATACAAGGAGAAGGAGATACGGAGAGAAACCGACAAACTCGTTCGGAATCACCTCTACCGAAAATTGATGGAAGCCAGAAAAGACCTCAAAGAAGTCTTTCAACAACTTTCCGAACGCCGCCTTCACGAAGTGTTGACAGAGATGGATCGACTCGTCATGAAGTTTGATCGAGTGGCGGAAAAAATCAATCACGCATCCTACGGTTACGCCGGGTTCTTCAACGTTTTAAAGGTTCAAGAGGGAAAGCTCGACAAAATGATCGCCTTCGACAGTGGGCTCATCGATCACGTGAAAGAAGCCCTCGATGAAGCTACCGCTTTTAAGGGAGAAGTGATGAAACACGAATTTGAAAAAGTGAGGGCGCACATCCAAAAACTGAGCGACTCCCTGGAAACATTAGAGGAAACCTTTGATGAAAGGGAAGAAATCATATTGGAGGTGAAATAAGATGGCTCAAGTGATTGAGTGGAAGAATCCAGGACCCGAAGACATCGTTTGGAGGTACCCCATCGAAGACATTACTTGGGGCGCGCAACTCATTGTCCACGAATTTGAAGCCGCGGTTTTCTTCAGGGACGGAAAAGCCTACGACGTGTTTGGTCCGGGAAGGCACACTCTCACAACCTTAAATCTACCATTGCTGACTGGTATCCTTTCCCGAATCGCGGGGTACAGGGAAACCCCGTTCAAAGCGTTAGTAATCTTCGTCTCCACACGCGTGTTTGCGGGCAAATACGGAACTCGAGCACAGACAACCGAGCTGGCACCACTGCAGGTCCACGGAGCCTTCTGGTTCAAGGTTGAGGATCCGTCCCTCTTTGTTATGGAGGTCGTGGGCGGGCAGAACGCCTACACCACCAGCGACGTGAACAACTACCTTCGAGGCTTCCTCAACGAGAAAGTCATCGACGAACTCTCCAGATACGACCTGCTCACGGTCTTCACGAAACTAGACGAAACCTCCCTTGCCACGAAGACTGCTATTCTAGACGCCTTTAAGAGGATCGGGCTTGACCTCACCGACCTTCGCTTCGAAGGAATCGACACTACTCCAGAGTACCGCGACCGACTCTTCTGGCTGAGAGCCACGCGAGCCGCGCCTGAAGAGGTTCTACGAATGGAAACAGTGAAGGAGGCGGCGAGGGAACTGGCTAAGTCTCCGGGAGCGGGGATAGGAACAGGGATGGTTCTCATACCTCAGATCATGGCGCCGACTGGTGTTCCAGCTCCTGTGCCCTCAGCTGCGCTGATCATCTGCCCCAGCTGTAGTGCGCGAATATCCGCTGCCTCCAAGTTTTGCTTAGAGTGCGGAGCAAAAATTGCGGCGCCGACTACTGCAACTCGGAACTGCCCCAACTGCGGACACTCAGTGCTAATGACAGCGAAGTTCTGTCCAGAGTGCGGCCATAAATTTGAGTGAGGGTTGGAGGGCGTCCATGCCGAGGAAACCACTGGAGCTTCTTTCGCTCGGCGTACTCATAGTAATCGTTGCGGTTAACCTCGTCGCTTTCTTCCCGAGGTGGGACGTGGTTTTCCCCTCGGTTCTCGCTTTGTTCGGCATTTGGGTCATGGTCACTGCAGGAATTAGAGCAAGGAGCCCAGAGAAATACGAGCGTGGAGCCTTCAGCACGTTTGCTTGGGGAATCCTACTTACAACAATCGGAGGCGCCTGGTTCATGAGCGTTCAAGGCGCGCCCGTGATATACGCGTTCGCGTTAGTTTTGATTGTAGTTGGGGTCTTAGCGGTGACCGCGGCGCTTCGTGTTTGGCGAAAATAACCCTACTACGACGGTGATGCTCCGATACGGTGCGACTAGAATAGAGTGTTGCTTTTTCATTTTACTTTAGAAAGGCGCTGTCCACCTCTTCGACAGTCGGGAAAGCTGGAGCTGCACCCAGTCGAGAGCAGGTTATGATGGCGGCTACCTGTCCGTATGAAATCGCCTTTTTGAGGTTCCATCCTTCTAAGAGCCCCTTGATGACCCCAGCTGAGAAGCTGTCTCCGGCTCCAGTGGGGTCCACAACCTTGAATCGGGATCGCAGATCGTGGGGTATGGGCATGATGAATCTCTCTTCACGTGTGTAGACTTCGCACCCCTCGGAGCCCCTGGTCATGATGACGGTTGATGGTCCACGTTTGAGGAGGTCGGCTGGTGTTTCCAGTTTCTCTTTAGATGTCTCTTGAAGAACGGTCCATCCGACGTTGTTGAGGATGAAGATGTCGGTGTGTTCTAAGACATCGTGGATTTTTTCGACGCCAAGTCGTAGGTAGGGGATGCCGGGTCGATAGACGACCGTTTTCCCCTGAGTTTTTGCGAAGCTGGCGAGGACGGAGGCGACCTCGATGAAGACTTCGCCGATGTAGATGATTCTGCTTCCTCGTGCCATGTTCCAGTCGATCTCGGTGGGCGATGTCAAGGATATCGCTGTGCCTGGCGAGCCGAGGGTTAACAGCCAGCGTTTTCCCTCTCCCGCGGTTAGAATCAGTGTTTGTAGGGAGTTCAGCCTGGCAACGGTGGCGTTTGAGATATCTACGTTGTTTTTGTGGAGGTTTTCCAGCAGCATTCCACTCAGATGGTCGCTTCCAATCTTTCCGACGAAGGCAGTAGGAACCTTTAGTCGGGCTAGGGCTACGGCGACGTTAGCTCCCATTCCGCCGGGGTAGCGACCAATCTCCTCGACGTACATGGTTTCCTCAGTTTTTGGGAGCCTTTCGATGGAGCCGTAAATGTCGAGGGCTGTGCTGCCGTAGACTACCACGTCGGGCTTGATTTTGGGTGCTTTCTTGATGATTTCTTGGAGGTATTGCTCGTTGAGGATGCGGTGGAAGGAGTTGATGGTCAGTCCATACTGTTCGCAGACTTCTACGATGCTGGAGGAGTAGACTTGGAAGAGTTCCTCAATGGTTTTCTTCGTTAGGTCGGGTGATATCTCTTCTGGGTGTTTGAGGAACAGGATGAGCCATTTTCCGAGTCTGGTGGGTGTGTACCACCTCATCCAGATTCTTCTTTTCTTGGTGGTGACTCGTTCCATGCCGTGTTCGAGGATGTCGGCGGAGACCATTCTTTTTAGGTATTCGATGATGGACTTGTTGGAGTAGGGAGTTCCTTGAATTAGGTCTTGTTGGTAGGTGCGGCTGTCCGTCTTCAGTCTCCTTAGGATGCTTATGCCTACTCTAGACTGGAGGATGCTCCAGATTAGCCTGCGCTTTTCCGCGTCCAGTGGGAATGGGAGGACGTAGGGCCAGACCCTCTCCGTCTTCATTTTGGTGGACTCCTCATTTTATCAGTGAGTTGCCTTACATTAATAAGGTTCTATTGTTTGATTCTGTGAGGATGCAGACGCAAGATACGTAGGTATGGGAGAGACAGGCAGAAGAGTTAGATGCGTTCTTTTGGGACCCCTTCTGGCGTGTAGGCGGCGTAGTAAGTTAAGTGGTGTTTTTCAATTTTGTGTTTGACGTTAGGGTAGAGGATGAGTTCCTCGATTTCGAGTTCTTCGGCTAGTTTGGGGCTAATGTGTTTTAGTCGTTGAGTGAGTTGTAGTAGGCTTTGTTGAGGGGAGAAGGAGGTCATGACTGCTGGATGACATTTCACACCTGCTCGCACCAGGTTTTCGAGCGACTTTAACTGGAGGTTAAAGCCCTCGGGACTGGCGCCAGTCAGCGTCGCAAACTCTGTTTCGTTGCATCCTTTTAGGGAGACTCGGACATGAAGGAAGCGGTATTTGGACAGGCCCTCGGCGTATTGGGGTTCGTTTCCGATGAGGATGCCGTTGGTTTCTAGGATGAAGAGGTGGGGCTGTCCTTCTAGGTTTTGGAGTAGTTGAAGAAGATGTGACCTTCCGATGGTGGGTTCTCCCCCGCTTACCCGCAACTGTTTTAAGTTTCGCTTCTTCGCCATCCTCGTCAAGATTTTAGCGACAGCCTCTGGCTCGTAGAATTCTCCGACGGTGGCTGGTTGGAACATAGCGGCGTCGGAGACCCAGCAGTACTTACAGAGGAGGCCGCATCCTACGGTGTCGGCGGTGACGATTCCTCCGTACCATCGGTCGTACCGGAAGCGCCAGTACTTTCTTTCTTGGACTCGTTGGGTGTTGTGCACCACGAGTCTTTCGATGGCTTGGTGGCGGGTAACCGGGTCGTAAGAGGACATGGTTGGTTTTCTCTTTTGTATGAGTATTTTGTTTTGAATAAATTTGTTGGTGGGTTGAGGAGGATTTTGTTGCGAACTACCATCCCCGAGATAGGGCGTGCTGATGAGATGTTAGGCTGTTTATGTACGCGAGGTGGTGTTTTTGGTTTTTTTCTCGATGATTTGGGCGGTCATGGTGTATTCGTATTTGGTTGGTCCGTTGAGGACATGGAAGGTGTGCGTTTGATCTTTTAACAAACAACACCGTTCGCATAAAGTCAATGCTTACCACTTTTCAGAATCAAAATAAGAGTAAACTTTTAATACTAAGCATTAAATTTAATACAGAATCCAAACAAGAGCCCTTGATAACCATGTCCCAAAAAATTGAAGTTCCAAACATGGAAGAAATCATACGCTCCAAAGTGGCGATGGCCATACTCCGAACGCTCATCCAACAAGACATGCCCCTCCCTGTCTCCAGAATCGCCAAGGAAATCGGCTCCAACTACGTCACCGTAAGAAAACACATGAAGCCCCTAAAAGAAGCCAACCTCGTCACTACCGTCAACTATGGAAGAAGAACCCTCTACAAAACAAACATGAACAATGAACGAATCCCCATCCTTAAACAATTCCTCGAAGCCTGGAGCAACCCTAAACGCTGGCAAAAAACTTCTTCAACCTAACCCTAAACCCGCGCGAAACACCAATATGAATACGTAACCCTCTTTTTCCTTCCCCCATACACTGTGAGCCAAGACCCTACACTATCACGAGACCTCTAACTGCCTCCTTCTAACAAATAAAAGTTTAGGCTTATCCTAAAAGGCGCTTCTCGACCTCAGACACGCTCTGCTCAAAGATATCTAAACCTTTGTCCATCTGCTCTCTAGTGATGATCAACGGCGGCACAACCCGTATAGAGTTCATTCCACACGGCAGCAGAATCAAACCCCTCCTATGAGCCTCCACTAGGATATCACTAACGCCGAGGAATCGTTCCCTCGTTTCTTTGTCCTTCACAAACTCCACCCCGATCATCAAACCCCTACCCCTCACATCCCCAACGATCTCGTGTTCCTCCTTCATATCACCCAAGCGCTTCAACGCGTACTCCCCTACCCTAGCCGCGTTTTCCAGAAGCTCCTCCTCCACCAAAACCTCAATGCCAACCAAGGAGGCAGCACACATCACAGGGTTCCCACCGAAGGAGTTCGAATGAGCCCCCAATTCCCAGTCAGCTACCTCCGCCCTAGCAACCATAGCACCGAGAGACAGCCCCGCCCCCAAAGCCTTCGCCATACACACAATATCCGGCACCACCCCTTCATGCTCACAACCAAACATCTTGCCAGTCCTACCCAAGCCAGACTGAACCTCGTCACAAACCAACAGTATGTCATAGTTGTCACACAGTTTCCGAAGCTCCCTCAAGAAGCCCAACGGCGGAACCACAAAACCACCCTCACCTTGAATCGGCTCCACGAATAACGCCGCCACCTCAGACGGGTCAGACACATGGCGAAAGAGCACCTCCTCTATAAAGTGGACACACCAAAGGTCACAGTCGGGAAACGCCAGCTTGAAGGAACACCGATAGCAGTAAGCATACGGAGTGTACAAAACGCCGCCCATGAACGGCTCGTAATACTTCCGATGAACCGGCTTGCTGAGGGTTAAGCTTAACGAGCCCATAGACCTACCATGGAAAGCTCCTATAAACGACAGAAGCTTCGGTCTCCTCGTATGCCGACGCGCTAGCTTCAAAGCCGCCTCGCAAGACTCTGTCCCACTGTTCGTTAAAAACACCCTCTTATCAAACCTTCCCGGAGTAATCTCCTTCAACTTCTCCGCCAGTTCCACCTGCCACTGGTTGTAGAAGTCGTTACCCGCGAAGTGCATCAGCCTCTCAACCTGCCTCTTCACTACATCCACGATCCTTGGGTGACAATGCCCCGTTGGAAGCGAGGCAATGCCAGCCGCAAAGTCTAGGAAGACGTTACCGTCCACATCCTTCACGTAAACTCCAGAGCCTTCCTCACCCACCATCGGGTAGGCAACCATCGTACTGGTCATAAATGCCTTTCTATGCCTCTCAATAAACTTCTGAGCTTTTGGTCCCGGTATTGAAGTAACAATTTTCGGCCCATCAAACTTTGACATCTATCCACCTCCTCTACGTATATAGTATTGTTGGCCAACAATTTTAGTTTTTCATGACGAAAGCAAGAAGAATCGAGGTGAAGCGCAGAGCCTTACAAAATTCTTAACTAAGAGCGCCATACGTAGTCATATGAGAGGAAGAGGAAACGTCAGTCATGACGGAAAAAATTATCGGACACGGCACATGGTACGACAAGGTTGCCGTCGAGATCGTGGAAAGAGAGTACCAGCTTCGAAGGAGCCTCGATCTAATCAGGACCGAGATGGGAGTCGGAGCTTCCGGCTTCCCCCACATCGGAAGCTTTGCAGATGCAGCAAGATCCTACGCAGTAACGATGGCTCTGAGGGAGCAGGGATATAGGTCAGAGCTGATCGCCTTCTCCGACGACAAAGACGGCTTAAGAAAAGTTCCAACAGGGCTCCCCAGCTCGTTAAAGAAGTTTTTAGGCTATCCCGTGACGTCTATTCCAGACCCCTACAGTTGTCACGGGAGCTACGGGGAACACATGAGCTCCCTCCTCCTAGAAGCCCTAGAAACATCCGCAATAGAATACAAGTTCATGTCTGGCGCAGAAACTTACAAGAGAGGCCTCTTCAACGAAGAAATCAAGACCCTGCTCATGAACGCTCAGCGAGCCGGAGAAATCGTCAAGGAGGAGGTGGGACAAGAAAAGTACGTGGAGACCCTCCCATACTTCCCCGTCTGCTCCAACTGCGGTCGAATCTACACCACCAAGTCGTATGAATTCCTACCCAAGGAGAATAGGATCCTATACGCTTGCGAGGGAATGGAAGTAAGGGGACGATGGCTGGAGGGATGCGGTCACAAGGGGGAGACTGACTACCTAAAGGGAGAAGGAAAACTCAGCTGGAAGGTAGAGTTCGCAGCTAGGTGGAAAGCCCTTGACATACGATTTGAAGCATATGGAAAAGACATCGCCGACTCGGTGAGGATAAACGATCGCATATGCCAAGAGATTCTAGGCTATGCTCCGCCCATGCACGCACAGTATGAAATGTTCCTAGACAAAAGCGGGAGGAAAATCTCCAAGTCGATTGGAAACGTGCTCACCCCACAAGTTTGGTTCCGATACGGCTCACCCCGTTCTCTTCTTCTACTCACCCTAAAACGGTTTGTAGGAACTAGGACGCTCTCAGTCACGGACATACCCCAGTACATGAACGAACTCGACGAACTGGAAGACATCTACTTCAAGAAGAAGCCTGTCGCTGAAGAAAAGGAACTGGCCAAACTCACTGGACTATACAAATACTGCTGTCTGCTTAAGCCTCCTCCCAAGCCCAGCATCCATGTACCCTACAACTTGCTCACCTACCTAGCCAAAGTGGCTCCAAAGGGCTCCGAAACAGAATACGTCATCCAAAAACTTCGAGACTATGGGCATGTACACGATGAAGTGCCCGAAGACCTCAAAAGAAGGATTGAATATGCGCTCAACTGGACACAAGACTTCGTGGAAATCAAAGAGACCGCCATAAAACTGAGCGAACAAGAAAAAGCAGCTGTCCAAGAACTTATTCAAACCTTGCAAGTTGAAGCTGATGAAAACCAGATACAAGGCGCCATCTTCCACATCGCAAGAAAACACAACGTTCCGCCAAAACAATTCTTCCAAGCTCTGTACACCATTCTATTAGGAGTGCCTGAAGGACCGAGGCTTGGCCCGTACATCGTCGCCATGGGAAGACAAAATGTCATCGACGCACTAAAAAGGTTGTAAGGAAATAATGACTCCATCGAAAACCCTTTTACTTAGCAGATGCGGATGTTGTTTAGGGGCCCGTAGTCTAGCACGGATTAGGACGCTGGCCTGCGGACGATGGTGGAAAGCCGGAGATCCGGGGTTCAAATCCCCGCGGGCCCGCCAAAAGGTAACCTCTATAAGATTAAGGCTATCATGTCACTCCTACTGATTTTCGATGATGCGGATCTCAAGCAATCTCTCACAAAAATAGAACTCGTAATCGCTGCAGGCAGGGTAAGGTGCAATCGGCAGTATAGATTCATGAGTCTCAATCACCGTACCGCGTTCTGACTTAGGGGTCAATTTGTGATAAATATTTCAGCGACGAAGTAGGTTGAAGTATATATACCTGCTATAATTCACCACTTAAACTTTGGTATTGCAGCTTATTTTCGACTGCGCTCTACATTTTTGTAATAGCAATGAATGTAGATGAGATGGCGATTATAGACGCCACAATGAAGAAGGCGGTGTAAAAGTTAGTTAAGTCGGTTATAAAACCAAAAATGAAGGTTCCCATGCCCACCATGAGCAATTCTCCGCTTCTGAAGATTCCGAAAGCTGTCGTCCTAACCCCCGGGGGGAGAGAGTCCATCAGGTAGGCAAACATAACTGGCCAGTAAGCTTCCAACGCGAAGCCAAAACATAAAAGAACCAATGTTATAGATGGTACATGTCCTCCCATAACCGGTAACAAGAATATTGAGAGGGATAATAATACAACGGATAACATCATGATTGGCTTTCTCCCGAATCTATCTGAAAGCATCCCCGCCAAAGGCTTGCTGAAAATACCGGCTACGCTTAATGCGGCTACGAGTATACCGGCGAGGACTAGATCAAATCCATGCTCGTCCACTAAGTAGAGTGGAATGAAGTCCCAGACTGAATAGCTAAGAGCAACAACGGGGGAGACAACGCTTAATACAAGCACAGACTTCTGAGTGAATGCCTTCTTTATCGTGATCTCCACCTTCGACGACTCAGGTCGAGGTTCATAGGTTCCCTCTGCTCTCTCTTTCATCACCCTCCAAAAGATGGCGGTGAAAATGATTAAGAGAATTGCACAAGTAAAGAAGGGCCACCTCCAGCCCAGAGAAACGGCTATTTGTGTTGCCAGCAGGTATGCCAAAGTGTAGCTAAGGAGTTTGGCAGACTCATGGACCCCTATAGCCACACCACGCTCCTCCTTGGGGAACAAGTCTGTGATAAACGGAATGCTGGCGGCGAAGTAGGTTGCTGTGGCTACGCCCGCTAGCAACCGAATTAGCAACAGCTGACCATAATTACCAGTTAATCCGGTGAAGAAGCTCATCAGTGAAAGAAGTAACAATCCGTAGACTATCACCGGCTTCTTACCGATCCTATCGGAAATCAAGCCGAAGGGATATAGGCTAAGGGCGCAGGATACGAAGAAGACCGATGGGATCAAGCCCGACATTGCGTAGGAAATACCAAACTCTGTTTTTAGGAGAGGTAGGAGAGGAGGTACCATGGCCCTACATAATGCGTGCCCAAAAGATAAGAGGGAGCAGATGCCCAAAATCACGTACCGGAATTTCCTTACTAAGATATATCTCCTCCTATCTTGCTATTTAATTAATACCGTCAATTCTCGTGTGTCGTGCACCTTTCGATAGCAAATTCCTTTAGGCTAGACTATTTTATTCCCAACAGTTGTTTCACTTTTGCTAATGCGTCTATTACATCTTCACCGTAGGAGTCTGCCCCTATCTCATCGGCCCACTTCTGGGTTATGGGAGCACCACCCACAATCACTCTTATTTTATCTCTAAGTCCCGCTTCCTCCAGGGCTTTGATTACCTCCCTCTGCTTGGGCATGGTGAAAGACAAGAGGGAGCTCAGTCCTATGATGTCTGGTTTGAGTTCCTTGGCTTTCTCAACGAAAGTTCCAGTAGGGACATCCACACCCAAATCGTAGACGTCGAATCCTGCCGCGGTCAGGAAGGTTCCTACGATATTTTTGCCCAGGTCGTGGATGTCCCCTTCAACGGTCCCCATGAGGATCCTCCCAGGAGGCTTGTACGTTTTACCCACACGCTTGATCTCGCTCTCTAGGATGGCAGCGCCCTTCTTGAAGACGTCTGCCGAGAGCATCACCTCTGGCAGGAATATCTCTTCTCGAGCCCAACGCTCGCCCATCTCCCTAATGCCATCTACTAAACCTTTTTCCAGCGTTTCTACGGGATCGAAGCCCTTATCTAGCGCTTCTCTGACCCGCTTCGACACCTCCTCCATCTCTCCACCAATCACAGCTTCCTTGATCTTACTTAGAATCTCCTCAGCTTGCATCCATCATCAGCTCCTAAATCCCTCCACCTACTAACTCCTTCTCCGCTTTTTTAACGATAACCTCTAACCTTTTCCTGACATCCTTGGGCAAAGGCTCAGGCTCATGAGTAGCCAATATGTCACGGGCTATGTCCCTAGCCCTATCAACGGCGTTCTTAGCGCCCATCTTTAACCACTTCGACCTGCTTCGTCTGTCGGTAAGCTTGGGTAGAAACTGCTCTCCTTTAACGTACTCGAGCGTATGCCTCTCTCCAGCGAAGTGCCTGCCCGGCCCAACTTTGTATATGAGGTCTATGGCCAATCTATCCTCGTCCACATCGAACCCATTTGATATTCGGCGGACCATGCTGAAGAGCTCATCGTCGATGACCAACTGGGCTGGGCTAGTAGTTAACCCCGATTCTAAACCACCTAAACCCGAAATAGCGTCGACGCCAGCCAAGACAGCTGGGAGCATAGTCAAAGCCTTGTCATAGGCCACCTGCATGTCTAGAACCTTGGAGTCGGAGACGCTGTAGCCCGTATCCACGGGTATCCCATAATAGGTCTTGACGAGTTGGGTAAAGGCGGCCGCCATTAAACCGTTCTCAGGGGAGCCGTAGCTGAATGTTCCCTGTTTCAGGTCCGTGATACTGAGCCTGGGAGCGAAAACAGCTTGTGTTCCAGGACTAAACAGCTGCAAGAGGGTAAGCCCAGCTAGGTGCTCAGCGAGTTGAATGGCGATGGACCCAGCTAGTGTGACGGGTCCTGTGGTCCCAGCGGAAACCATAGAACAAAAATAACAGGGTAGACCCAATTCTCCATAGTACCACAGGTTTTCCAGAACAGCCTCCCCATATACCAAAGGGCTTGTCGGCGCAATTATGCCATGGCTGATTGGTCTCTTCTTAAGCTCGTCTATGCCCCCCACAACCTCTGCACACATTTTTACATTATACTCAGACTGCTTGGGATAGTCTACAAACAAAAATACCGCTTTTTCAGTATTTTCTAGTATTTCTTTGTTGCAGACAATAGCTCTTACCTCTGCTGGGACATCTTGGGGCTCGAGTATAGTTATCATAAATTCGGTATCAATGAGGGCGTCGACCAGCTTCGCAGCCATCTGGACATCCCTAACAAAGCCTAGTCTATGCTCTCCGGATTCCAGGTCTATTACATACATGTGACCCCCTGAGGGGTGGCTGTGGGGCCTTCCATCGCCTAAAATCACATCTTTCTTGGGATCTCTGGCGCAAATCCTTACTTTTTTGGGAGATTTTTTAACGGCTCCTTCGACTAAATTTCGAGGAAAACGCACTACCTGATTTTTAAAGTCTACATTTGCCCCCATCTTGTCTAAGTATTTCAGGGATCGTTGATGTGCCATGCGCACCCCTGTTCTTTCGAGGATTTCGAGAGTAGCCAAGTGCAGATCTCGGAGCTGCTCCTTTGTGAGTACACTCAACAAGGCTTTCCTCACCTAGCCAAACATCCTGCAAATGGACGATTCTAAACATATAAGCTTTATTTACTTGTCTTTTTGGGTCTAATTCATTGTCAGAATTTCACGACTCTTCTAGCCAACGCTTCGTTTTCTTTCAACACATACCCTGGACGAAAGATTTTCATATGTATTCATGTCATAGTTGTCGTGCTTCTCCTCCTTTTCCAGGCTTCTGCGTCAGTTCTCAACAGAACCGACCTCCACTAATTTGCCTAGATATATCACGGCTATTCTGCCAGAGAGTTATTGGACTGTAGTTAGGTCGTGCGTAATAAATAAATATGTCAAGTCGAGCTTTTCCTATGAACCCCGCCCGCTATATTAAGAGCATCTCCGCGGACCCGCTACAAAGGTGAACATCGGATGGTTTCCGTTAACCCCTTCGCAGACTTTCGTGGTGAGTGTGAAACCGCTTTAAAGGGTGCTTTAAGTAGACTGCTCCCTGAAGTTTTCATTCCCTCCATCACTCTTGAGCCTCCTCCCAGCCCGGAGTTTGGCGAGTTGTCGTCTTCGGTATGCTTTGAGCTCGCTAAGCAAACTGGAGGGAAGCCGCTTGAGGTTGCCGAGCGGATCGTGGAGGCTATTGAGTTATCGCCTTTCCCGCTCATTCAGTCTGTGAAGGCGGCTGGAGAGGGCTATGTCAATTTTTACGTAAGCTTTGCGGGTTTCTCTCATTTAACCATCGAGTCTGTTAGAGCTCTGAACACTGAATATGGGTACGTGAAGGTGGACAAACCGACAAAAACAGTGGTGGAGCATACCAGCGTGAACCCCATCCACCCTATTCACATTGGGCAGGCGAGAAACCCTGTGCTGGGAGACGCCATTGCACTCATCTTGGGAGCTCGCGGCCACACGATTTTTAGGCACTACTATGTCGACGATGTGGGCCGCCAGACAGCGGTTATCGCCTACGGATATGAAAAGTTGGGCAGGCCTAGGCCCGAGGGAAAGCCCGACCACCTTATCGGCTCGATCTACACGATCACCAGCTGCATGATAGAAATCCGCCGTCTGAAAGGGGAGGTTGAACGAGCAAGGGAACGTTCAGCAACCGAAGAAACGTTACGGTTGCAACGGGAACTGGACGACTGGATGTCAGTTGCAGTTGAGCTCGAGGGCAGGTCGCCCAAGCTTTTTGGTCAACTCCTAGAAAAGACCAGCAAAGAAGAGGATTCCGAATCCAGAGTGAGCGAACTAATCCGCGGATACGAAGCGGGCAGGGAGGAGGCAAAGCAACTAGTCAGGGAAGTTTGCCAATTGTGCCTTGCTGGGTTTAGGGAAACTCTGAATAGGGCGGGAATCTTCTTTGACTCTTGGGACTGGGAGAGTGACTTCGCGTGGAACAGCGACGTCGCGAAGGTTCTTAACCAGCTAAAGATGACCCCGTACGTTTTCCACGTAGGCGGGGTCCTAGAGTTTAACGCGGAGAAAGTGGCTAAGGACCTCAACCTCAAGGAGGCGCTGGGCCTACGGGAAGACTATGAGATTCCGTCCCTAACGTTGGTGAGGGCAGACGGAACTACCCTGTACACCACACGGGACATTCCCTACAGCTTATGGAAGTTTCAGAGGGCTGACAGAGTGATTAACGTGGTTGGGATGGAACAAGCGCTGCCTCAGTTACAGTTGAAGCTTGCCCTGTGCGCTTTAGGACACGTGGACCACGCGAAAAACTTGGTCCACTTTGCCTACAACATGGTAAGCCTTCCCGGTTATCGGATGTCAAGCCGAAGGGGTCGTTACATTACCTTCGATGAGGTCATGGATGAGGCGGTTAAGAGAGCGTACGAAGAGGTTTCGAAGAGGTCCCCCCACTTGTCAGAGGAAGAAAGGCATCATATCTCAAACATCGTGGGTATCGGAGCGGTGAAGCACGCCCTTATCGAGGTGGATCCAGCGAAGCCCGTGGTCTTCACATGGGACCGAGTGCTGAACTTCGAAAAGAACAGCGCACCCTACATCCAATATTCGCACGCAAGGGCTTGCAGCATCTTGAGAAAAGCTTCTAGGGAGCCCAAAAATCCCGACTACTCCCTGTTAAAGGACCCCTTAGAACACGACCTCACTCTGGCGCTGGCTCGCTTCCCCGAAGTCTTCGTAGACACAGCGGAAAGCCTAAAACCCAACCTTATCGCTGAATTCGCCAACGCGCTGGCGGACAAGTTTAACACGTTTTACACCGCGTTGCCCGTGATAAAGGCTGAGCCGCCAGAGTTGAGCGACGCTAGGCTCGTTCTCGTCGAAGCCACAAGGATCGTGCTTCGAAACGCCCTAAACCTTCTTGGAATAGAGGCTCCTGAAAGAATGTAAATTCATTGAAACCAATTCTTTGATTATTTGTTTAAGGGTTAATCCTTTCCTTTTTGCATCATTCTTTATAATCTAGTGTAATAGATCTACAAAATGGAGAAAAAAGAGGGGTTTAGGCTGGTTGTCAAGTAAAGCCAGACCTATGCTCTTGCGTGCTAGCTTAAGGTTGTTTCCTAATCATCGGGCTCGAAGTGTATCTGCCCCAAATAATCTACATCGCGGGGAGGTCCCCACCAGATTCCTTGTCCACGGAGGTTCTCCAGTTCGCCTGTGCCGCTGAGGATCACCCACTGACCTGACCATGTGACTGGGGGAGGCGTTCCCTCACCAACAAAACGGATAACAAGGGTGCCCGATTCGCCGGTAAGTCCAGGCACAGTACCAGTAAAATAGATTAGACCTTTTACATTCCGAAAGCCCGAGGGATGTATCACTACTGTGAAGACGTCATCCGATTCTCCTTCGAAGGTTCCATGCCACACACTATCCTCTTCTCCGTATCTGAACAGATTGCCGTCGGCCCACCTTTCATCTATGATTCTAGGTGTGTAGGTCCAGTCTCCTGACGCGGGTGTAGGTGGCGTTGCATGCACTGCGGTCGATAGCGTGGACAGAAGTGCAACTAGGCACACCAGGAGCCCTGTCG
>Ga0315314_1001384_pt1 | contig 22092 bp, 32 predicted proteins | sample TDP9_MG_FD_203631 | JGI IMG/M metagenome (GOLD analysis project Ga0315314, IMG submission 203631) | Freshwater sediment microbial communities from Lake Towuti, South Sulawesi, Indonesia - TDP9 | ecosystem: Environmental > Aquatic > Freshwater > Lake > Sediment | place: Indonesia: South Sulawesi... | reverse complement strand
CGGAAAGCCCGAGATTCAAATCCAAAACATAGTCGCCTCAGCCGGCCTCGGAGGCAATATCGATCTCGAGAAGTCGACATACTCCCTCAAGAGAACAATGTACGAGCCGGAACAGTTCCCGGGGCTAATCTACAGGATGGATGACCCCAAAGTAGTGATACTTCTATTTGCAAGCGGAAAGCTCGTATGCACAGGCGCAAAGAAAGAAGCAGAGGTTCACAGAGCCGTCGCGAAACTGCAGGAAACGCTCGAAGAAAAGCAGCTCATAACGTACTCATGATCCCTAGCTGAGGAGCGATTGCTGGATTTGCCGCTGAACCCTCGCTAAGGTTCAGTGAGTTCACGCGATCGTTGGAAGTCCGCGTCATTTGAGCGAATCATACTACGAAAGAGCAATGCGCCACCCAATCAGCTCACGGTGGCACAGGAATTGCATTGCGCTAGTGAAGTCGCTGATGCCAGACCTGCCGGAAGCGAAGCATCTGGATGTCGGTTGCGGGGACGGCGTGAGGATTAGACTAGTCAAACCAGTAGGCGAAATTCTCGGTGTTGATGTGGACGAGGCGATGCTAGACGCGGCTGAGAAGAGAGGAATCACCACATTCTGCGAGAGTGCAGAATCGCTGCATTTCCCGGACAACTCGTTTGAACTCGTCACTGCAGTAGAGGTGTTTGAGCACGTTGAGCATCCTGTATTGGCGTTTGCTGAGATCCACAGGGTGCTGAAGCCCAAGGGTTTCTTCATCTGTGTTACACCGAACGATTCACTTCTCTTTGAAATAGTCTGGACGATGTGGACGAATTTCGGAATGGGCAGGTTCTGGAAGAGCAAACACGTCCATGACTACGCGCTCTGGGGGCACACCAGATCCGGGCTAAGCCTCATCGACTACCTAAGAGATGCGGGATTCAGACCGGAAAGAACTGCATCAACGAACTATGGAATGGTCGTTGGAGTCAGAAGTTCCAAGGTGTAGGATACATGGCAAAGAAATCCGCACCTGTCGAAGAATCGACCGCGTCTCAACCCTCCTTCTACCTTCCGAAAGAGCTGCAAACAATATTGATGGCAGCGACCGTGATCTTTGCTTTTAATGTGTGGGAGCATTTTCCTGGAATTATACCCAATCACTACACCGACATCGTCTCAATCTACTACCGCGACGGTGTCGGCATCGGTCCGCACGGTGTCCCGTATGTGGATTATGTGTTTGAGTATCCTGCACTTGTTGGTATCCTCATCTATCTTGCTTCGCTATTGGCGAGATGGTCCAGCACCACTTTCGGCACAAGTATTGTCATCTACAAGTTGATCGTGGATTTCATCCTATACATTTTCACCATGGTTGCGATCATCGTTCTCTACAGATTGACAGCGCGATTTCGCGTGGAGCCGAGGAGAATCTGGCAGGTATTCCTAATCATGCCATCTTTCCTGATGTTTGTGGACTACAACTTTGACATAATGGCAATCGCCTTCACATTGCTCGCGCTATACCTCGTGATGTTTTCGAAGCACTCGGGCTCTGCTCTTTGTTTGGGGCTAGGCGTGTGCGCGAAACTCTACCCTGGGGTCCTGTTGCCTGCCTTTCTTGCCATGCTACCTTCGTGGAGATCTCGATTGAGATATGTGTTGATTACGGGTGCTGTGGTTTCCGGGGTTAACCTGCCGTTCATGCTGGCAGGTTTTCAGACTTGGTTCGGAACTTGGACCTTCTTGGCGGAGTGGGGAATAGAGAATTCTTGGTTGATATTCGCCTTTGGGCAATTGGACCCGCTGGCTCACTACGTCGGTCTAGCGGTCTTTGTCTACTTGGCATACAAGGTGATGATAGAGAGCCATCGTAGAAAGATGCCGAGTGACGAGAAGCTGCTGGTAAGGTGTTTCCTGCTCGGTCTCGCTTGGCTTCTGGGCTCGTATATCGTGACGCCACAGATGGCCCTTATTCTACTGCCGTTCTACGTGCTTCTTCCCACAGTCTCGATTCTCGCCGCGTATGCCTCCGACACGCTGAACGCGCTGATAATCGTTTTCTGGTTCACTGAGATGAGTTTGGGGAGAAATCCGATCGCGTCTGACAATCCGGTCCAGTGGATAGCTCTGGCTAGGCAGCTTGTCTGGCTGGGATTGTTCGTGCAAGGCCTCTACCCGTCGAGACTAGGGCAGTGGATCAAAGGCCTGCTAAGGCCGCTTGCGAGCTAGCACCCGATCTAGGAAGCCAAAATGACAAGAGACGCACTTTCTTGCTGTCCGTCTCAAAAGAAAGAGCAGCGACTTCAGTTTGCTTTGTCTATGGTATGGTTAATAATACTCAACGAAACCACGGTGACGGCTGCGTGAACAAGATGCCTGACGAGTTGGAACAGATCAGGGCACGAAAGATTGCCGAGATGTCGGAGCGAGCCCAAGGGCGGGGTATCTCATCTAGAACACGTGGCCTCGTAGAAGTAACTGACAGTACATTTGAGTCAACGATACGTGCGAACCGCTTGGTCGGAGTGGACTGTTGGGCGGCTTGGTGCTACCCGTGCCGGTTGATCGCGCCCATAGTAGATGAGTTGGCAAGCGAGTACGGTTCGCGAGTTCTCTTCGCCAAGTTGAATGTTGACGACAATCCGGCCATGGCGATGAAATACTCGATCCAAAGCATACCAACTATCCTAATAATCAAAGATGGAATCGAGGTAGAACGGATCATCGGAGCAGTGCCAAAACAACAGATCGAAGCTGTTCTGAAGAAGTACCTGTAACGACTGCTGGCTCACATGAGTGAGTTTTCTTCTTCCTACATCCCAAGGTCGATTCTGATCTGTACGGCACGCATCAGGTCGCCATTCGTCAGTATTCCAAGCAACCGGCCTTCATTCGTCGTCACAAGAAGCCTGCCGACCCTTTGACGTGCTATTTTAGCCATGGCATCCGCAGCGGGAGCGTCAGGCTGGATCGTGACCGTGCGTTCACAGGATACCATAACGTCCCCAACAGTGGTTTCATTCCACTTGTCTTTGGGAAGTGGGCGAACACATTGCAGGGTGATGATCCCAAGTAGTCTGCCTTCCTGCACGACTGGATACCCGCCGTGAGTGCGGACCAGGAAGTACTCTGACACTAGTTGTTGTATGGTCATCTGCGGCGGGACTGTGATCACATCATGCGTCATCACGTCGCCAACTCTAAGTCCGGCGAGGGCTTCTGAGATCACCGTCTGACTCTTGCTTGCTTCAGCTCCTGATCTTAGGAACCATCCCAAGAAGAGGAACCAGACCCCGTTGATGAGGTCTCCAAGAAAGATCGCGAGAAACCCGCCGAGCATCATAGCATAGGCGAAGATTTCTCCGATTAGAGATGCCCACCTTGTCGCTTTGAGCAGGTTTCCGGACCTGCTCCATAATGCGCCTCGAAGAACCCTCCCTCCGTCCAAGGGGAATGCCGGCACAAGGTTGAAGGCGCCGAGCATCACGTTGATCAGGGCAGCATACTGGAATGTGGCAGTCAAGGCGACCCAGCCGCGGATAGTAAGGTTGAGGTACCAAACGCCGGCGAAGATCGCGGCTATCGCGAAGCTTGTCAACGGACCGGCAGCAGCCATCCTAACCTCAAGCCGTGGGTTCTTAGGCTCCTCGCGGATCTCCGAGACTCCTCCAAAGAAGAACAACGTGATACGTGCGATTGGAAGACCGTTCTTTCTCGCGACGTAGGAATGAGCAAGTTCATGGACGAGGACAGACACAAACAGCAGGAAAGCCGAAATGATGCCTATCGCCCAGTAGGTCACGATCCCAAGTCCAGGATACTGAGCGGGCATGTAACCGTAAGCTAAAGACCACGCTATCAGAAGGAAAACAAGCCATAGCGTGTAGTGGATTCTGATGGGTATGCCTAGTATTCGGCCAATCCTCAAAGACACGGTGGAGACCTCTCACCCGGTTACAGTACTCTCTGACAGTTAACTTGTACTGGCGCCGTTTCCGTTGCATTATGGGCTCGTTCTTGGTCCGGGTGGAACTGCTGACCGTGCGACTGGTCAGGTCTGAATCCCTGAGGAAATGAGGGTTGAGGTTCTCGTCACTCCAGGCAGGTTGCGGGCCATCGTTACTGTCTCGTCCATTAGCGAGACATCACCAAGTTCGATTCTTGCGACCACATCGAACTCTCGTAGACAACCTGCGCTTCTGTGACACCTGGAAGTTTTGTGAGCTCACTTGCGACATTCTGTTCCTTTCCAACATCAACTAGAAGCAGCAGCTAGGATGCCAAAGGCTTCACTGGACTCATGTCTTGGGGATAATGTGCGCTGTACAGGAAACGATTGCTCAGACAACTGACACATCTGGCAGAGATGGCTCGAACGATGGTGGCTCAACCACTCAGTAGGATCAAAAACTGGCAACATAGATCATGTCATATCTTTATGCACTACTGTAGTTGATCCAGCCAGAGATGTGCGTGATGAAGTTCGGCATTGCAGGCTACGGGGGCCGAGGAAAGCTCATCGGGCGCAAACTCGTGGATCTCGGTTACGAGGTCATTGGAGTCTACGACTCAAACCCGGCTCAGCTGACCAACGCCCCATTTCGGACATTTGGCGACCTCGATCACCTCCTCGGGCTCGAGATGTCGGCTTTGGTGATCGCGACATGGCCTTCGAGCCACGCCGAGATCGCCGAGAGGGCTCTTGAGCATGCGCTCGACATATTCGTTGAGAAGCCGATGGGTGCGACTCTAGCCCAAAGCCTCCGAATCACCCAAGCTCAGAAACGAGCGGGCCGGCTAGTCGTCGTGGGCTATGTCGAGCGCGTCAACCCGGCAATCATGAAACTCCGCGAAGTCGCGGATTTGAAAGAGGTCATCAGATCGAGGGAGATCCGTATCGGCCTAACCCCGCCGAGCACAGATGGAACAGGAGTCCTGCTAGACTTGGGTTCACATAGCCTTGACATCGGGTACCACCTCTTCCACGCGGAACCAAAGATTAGGAACGTCAACCTAACGGCGGAGCTCGAAGGCGAGCCAGAGTACGAATGCTCCATCGAGCTCGACTACGGAGAAACGCGCTCATTCATAGAAGCGCGGTACGCAGGTATCCGCAGGCGGCGGCTGGAACTCGAAACACAACAAGAATACTATGAGGCGACCTACACCCCTGCAGCACTGAAGATCGGATTCCCGCCACCGAAGCTTCGAAAGAGACCGCAAAGCTTCGAAGATCTCGAACAGCTGTCACGCAACACGGAAACGGCTTTTGACCTGCCGAGGAAGGAACCAATCAACGAAATGCTTCGACTCTTTGCCGAATCTGTCAGGATGGGAAGCGTAGCTGAACCATTGTGCAGTGCCGACGAGGCAATCGTGACCTCAAGAACAATCGACGACGCCAAGAAAACCGCCCAATACAGGTTCATCAAGAAAGCAAGCGTGTGACTCAACCGAAATGCCAAGATAGACCGCTAGAAAGCTTGACGCACACTGGGTCCTATTCACACGCTCAGGAATGTTGTTCTCTTCAGATTACGTTCGAGCGCTCTAGTAAGTTCCAACCTCGCCTGCATACCGGTACATCTCCACCACGCTGGCCAAGTTCATGCCTTTGAACAGACTGTTGCAGGAGGAGAACATGTACCCTCCCCCTGGTGCACCTTGCCTAATGCAGCGTTTAACCTCACTATGCACTGCGTTGAGGTCTGAATCGCAGAGAACATTGACATCCACGTTGCCGACTAGGACGAGATCTTCACCAAAGCTCTGCTTCATCTTACCAAGATCAATCCCCGCTGCAGGCTCAAGCCCGTGAACGCCAGCAAACCCCGCTTCGCTTGCCATCGGTAGCAGCGGCTCGATTGCCCCGTCACTGTGCCATATCACTGGCGCGTCCACTTGCTCCCCGATTCGGCAATGATGTGGCAGCACCCGGTCGCGCCACATCTTTGGCGATATCATCGGACCATTTCGATGTCCCGCATCGTCGCCGAGGATGACCACATCCGCGCCAAAGTCGGCCGCCTTTCGACACATGGCAATGCACCAGTCGGTGCGGGCCTCGAGCAGTTTGTCGACGAATGTGGGTCTCTGATGCAGGCTCGCGAAGAATCGATCGAAGCCCATTGCCATGTATGCCATTGTGAAGGGCCCTATGTGTGATCCGTAGATAAAGCAATGATCAGGGTAGATTCTCATCGCTCTCTCAACTTTCTTGCCATCAAAGAAATGCTCCACATGGTCTAGCGGAGGACTGTACCGTTCGAGGTCGCTCTCGGTCGCTACGACGCCGTCTACGTATGTGCCGTTTTTCCAGATTTGGCCCCACTCATCCAATCCGTCTTTCCAGTAGTTGCTACCTGCGGGTATTTGAGTAGGAATCATAATGCAATCCAGTCCTAGCTTGAAATGTGCGCTTTGCAGATCCTTTTGACCCAACTCTTCAACGACATCGTCGTTGATCCAAACCTCAAACCTAGGTACCCTATCCGGTTCTTGGTGTTCTAGGGCGCGGAAGACCCGTTCCCGAGGCTTCATAGCTGCATCACCTCACGAGCGCGAGAGTAGACCCGCTGTCGCATTCCGAGATGCGCTTCCCTCTGAATTGTGATTCTTCTAGCTCACGTCGACTTTGCGCGACTCTTCAGGGACATCGAAGTGCAGCATCGCTTTCTTTTCGTCACGAAATATCATGGTCATAGGCACGCCGAGCATGAACGTCTCGATGCGCCTTGTCGGGCGCACATGAACCCAGATGTTCTGTCCCCATATCTTGGTGTCGACATTTTCAACAAGGCGGCGGAACACGCGCCGCATCACAAGCGGCGCTTGGTCTAGGGCCGCGTTCGCGCCCGCGTGGTCGATAGGCAGGATCTTCGCGTTGCCCCTGAACTGGATGCTTCGCGGCGGAGCAGGAATGAGAGGCCAAGGTACAGGGATGTGCACGGCGACGCGTGGATCGCGTTGCACGTTGCGAGCTTTCGTGGTGTTAGAGCTGGTTGGAATATAGATGTCGAGACCCTGGGCAAAATAGCCGACGCCTGCCACGTGAGGACCATGAAGTCCCTGCGTGGCCAATACGCAGAAACTGCGTTTGGCAATCAGCCTAGTCAGATCTTCAAGCGTATAGGTCATGCATGCCATCTACGAGCGGTCTGTAGCGCCTCGGCCCACTTTTCAGCGTTGTCGTTGTTCGAGAGACGTGGTCACTCCGCTTTTTCGTTAGACAGTCACTGCTTAGAGTTTAGTCTTTGGGGGCGCTCTCGATCCGACTCCGGAAATGTGAGGTTCTGCAAACTTGCCGAGCTGCTTTAGGAGTGATACTTTGTCGGTCGCATCATAGAGTAGTTCGACGAGGCCCACGTACTTTCCTTCATCATTGACCAGGGAAAAGAAATCTTCTTCGAGATATCGGCCTTGATAGTTAAGGAGTTGGCGCTTGAATCTGTACTGAGGGTCCCTACGAAATTGATCGATGAACTGACGAACTTTCTCTTCAGACGTCTTCGGGTGGCAGAGAAGAATGGACTCGCCCATTCTCTTCTGGGGATCCTCGCTTAGCATTCTCCCGGCTTCATTGTTGAAGATCACTATCCTATCGTCAGCCCCGATTACGACTACACCTACGTCTATGCTGTTCAGAACATTCTGCAACAGTTCCATTGTCACGGTCATATCAGCGGTCTCCGTCTCCTCAGACTGCTCGCAATCTCTTATTAGATTTGAAGATCTTTGAGCAGTCATTCCTATCCCCCAAAGAATTGGATGAAATGCATGAAATCCATGCAGTGAGGTCTGAGAGGAGCCCACAGGCGTCCTACATGCTATGATCGGATCAACTTTGATACCACTTGGATCTGACGGTCTGAACTAGGCAGAGCTACTGCTGAAGGCTGACGCATGCTCACGGCAAGATAAGGGAAAGGATTTGTGGATAGCCTCTGCTTCTTTCATGTGATAAGGGGATGTGATGGAATGACGGATCAAAACGTGCAATTGAGCGTATTCAACGCCGTTGCCACAATCACTCTCAACCGTCCGGAAGTGCTGAACGCTCTCGACCTCTCTACAGTCACCCAATTGGTCACAGCCGTCCAAGCTTGCAGAGACGATCACGATGTGCGTGCCGTGATCATTACAGGGGCTGGTCGAGGTTTCTGCGCAGGGGGAGATATGAAGGCCGCCTGGGAGCATGTCCAAACAGCAGGTGACGCGCGACATTTCTTCCGCGATCTCACGGTTCCTCTTCACCGGGCGATCACGGACATTCGGCTGATTGAGAAACCAGTCCTTGCCGCGATCAACGGGGCAACCGGAGGCGCCGGGATGAGTCTGGCAGCAGCCTGTGACCTCCGTCTTGCAGCGGAAAGTGCCAAGTTCAAGCAAGCCTACACCTCCATCGGCCTCGTGCCGGACGGAGGATGGACCATCATCGTGCCCGAAATCATCGGGGCAGCGAAGACGATGGAACTCTTGTTGATTGACCCACTGATAGACGCAAAACAAGCATTGGCCCTTGGTTTTGTGCACGAAGTCGTACCGGATGACAGACTGCAGGAGCGAGCACGAGAGGTCTCAACCCGGCTAAGCCAAGGGCCGACGACTGCCTTTGGCGGTGCCAAAGCCCTTGTCAACGCAGCATTGTTCCCGATGCTGGAATCACAACTTGAACGAGAAAGACAGCAACTCATGACACAGGGCAGCACCACAGATTTCTTGGAGGGACTCTCTGCGTTTCTGCAAAAACGGGGTCCGCGTTTCGCAGGCCGGTAGGGTAGAACGTCGACTTCGCCACATGATCAACGGGCTCCGTTCACCTTAGAGTCTCAACACCAACGCGTAATGAAATGAGTTGCCTCATTGGCTTCTCCACATTGGAGAGTTCATCAAGTTTTTCGCGCCGTTGACGTAGTCTACTAGAGTCAAGTTGTCGTGTTCCGGAAAGTCGAGTCCGATTGTGCGATAGAAGTTCTCGAAGTACATCAGTGCAGCCGACGGAAGACTCGGCAAGATGCCGTCTCCTTCTGCGTTGCGCTACAAGGAAGAGTCACGCTATAAGTCACTGCGATTCCATACTTGGCGTTTGGCGAGAGTATGCTCGTCAAGAAGCTCAAGGATTGTCCAGAATTCAATGGCATGGACAATACCATGAGGAGAGAAATTCTTCACAAGAAGAATGACGGGGTCGATCTACGATTTAGTCTTGCTTACACAAGAGTTGCGCCTGGGACCCGCGCATTGCCCCACAGGCTCAGGACAACAGAAGTCTACTACATCCTGAGAGGACATGGATTGATGCACATCAACGAGCAATCAGAAAAAGTTTGGGAAGGATGCGCCATCTACGTACCGCCCAACACTATTCAATACGTGGAGAATGTGGGGAGGGAGGACTTGGAGTGTCTCTGTCTAGTCGATCCAGCATTTCGACCGGAGCATGTGACTATCCTTGGGCAATTTGCACGCCGAGGTGAGGTAGGTTTGGCGCCGGGAGAGGGATTCGAACCCCCGAGGCCCAAAGGGCCACAGGCTCTCTAGACGCGCATGTTTGCGGGCTCAAGGCCTGCGCCTGTAGACCGGCCAGCTTCGGCCGCTAATCCACTCGGCCTTCGGGATCTGAGACTCGGGCTCATATCCCGGCATCCGTTCCCGGCACCACAAACTAAGCCTATCGAGACCGAGCCGTCTAAAATACTTTACACGGCCAACGAGTTACGAACAGATTGCGCGGATTCATTTAGGTGCAACATGAGATATCTTAACGACACTTCCATGAAGGATCGAGGTCGCCCGCGCTACAGGCTCTTGCCTCACATGACCGATGCTTACGTTGAGGTCAAGGCACCGACTCTCAACGCTGCATTTGAGGAAGCTGCCTTTGCGATGTTCGACATCATGACCGACCCCACAGCGATCGGAACCGAGCTTACAGATCGCTTTGAAGTCACAGCTCACGACGAGATCTCGCTTCTTCACGACTGGCTTGAACAGCTCTTGCTGAGGTTCGACCTAGAGAGCAAAGTCTACTCAAGGCTCCATGTGGAAGAGATCAGGACTCATGACGGAGAACTGCGCTTGAGAGCAAAAGCTCAGGGCGGCCTGTTTCAGAGAGGATTGCATCCCGCGAAGGTCGAGGTGAAAGCGGTCACGTACCATCGAATGGAGGTAAAGACAGTCAAGAAGGGGTACCTGGTTCGATACATCCTCGACCTTTGATCGAAACGCAGCAGTGTGCACGGCTCATGTCACGAGCAAAGTACATCAGTTCAGCCGACCTTGTTCAGCCTAGGTACCCGGAGCATGTCTTTGGTAGCGGCCCCATACGAGCCACCGTTCAAGAGACGCTGGAAACTCTCTGTTGCGATTCCAACCTCGCTCGTCGCAGATGTCCCGCATCTTAGAGAGAAGACCAGCAGGCTCGGATTCCTTGGACGAGCGCTCGGCATCTTCCGAGTTGATGAGGTCCTGATCTACTCCGATCAGGCAGGAGCCGAAGCGGCACGGCAGGGAGAGTTCATCAGATCACTGCTCAACTACATGGAAACACCGCAGCACCTGAGAAAGCACCTAATACGCATGAATCCCGACCTGCGTTTCGTGGGAGTCCTTCCGCCGTTGAGGATCCCAAATCATCCCGTGTCCAGAAAGAACAATGGTTTGAAGATCGGCGAGATCAGGGAAGGCGTAGTCGTGGGCGTGGACGCGCAAACGAGCCGGGTCGACATTGGCGTAGGTTCACTCGCGGAGATCTCAACGAGACTTCATCGCGGATCGAGAATTTCTGTCAGAATTGAGAAGATTGCGCCAAAGATCGTTGCTGAAGTGATTCAGGAGAACCGGATAGACATATATTGGGGCTTTCGGGTTACGTTGAAGAACCTTCCATTCGGGAGGCTCATCCAAGAGAACAGGCCGGATGTGGTCATCGCCACTTCTAGGCTTGGTAAGAGAGTGGATACGGTGCTCGATCAAATGAAGACAGCCATAGCAGGAGCTTCCACTGTGCTTCTGACGTTTGGCTCACCAAGACGGGGACTACACGACATCGTCGCAGAAGAAGGCATGAAACTCGACAAGCTAGCGACGTTTACTGTCAACTTCGTCCCACATCAAGGAACACACACCGTCAGAACAGAAGAAGCTGTTCATTCCGCTCTCACTTTGATGAATATGATCGGTGAGTAGGTGAGCTGAGATGGGACACAGGAAAGTTCACGCTCCAAGACGCGGATCGCTTGCTTATCTGCCGCGATCAAGAGCTTCGAGATGGGTCGGCCGTGTCAGGTACTGGCCGACTGGCGTCCAAGAAACCAAACCGCTCGCATTTATCGGATACAAGGCCGGTATGAGACAGGTCGTCGGACTCGACAATCGGGAAGGTTCTCTCACATACGGGAAAGAAGTCTCCTTTCCAATCACGATCGTTGAAACACCGCCTATGACGGGCGTCGCGCTGAGAGCCTACGTGAGAACCGCGAAAGGACTTCAAACTTTCGCGGAGGCTTGGACGGAGAAGCCGCCGAAAGACCTGTTCCGTCTTCTATCCCTTCCGGAGTCGATCAATCACGCCGAGAAACTGGCGAAGATCGAATCATCGCTCGAGAAGATAAGCGAGATTCGGCTAGTCCTAGCATCTCAGCCAAGAATCGCTCGTTTTGGAAAGAAGACCCCGGAGCTACTGGAGGCGAAGTTGGGTGGAGCAACACTGAAAGAGCAATTTGAGTATGCCCGAAACCAGCTCGGGAAGGAGGTCAAAGTCTCAGACGCCTTCAACGAAGGCGACTGGATAGACGTGATCGGGATAACCAAGGGCAAGGGGATTCAAGGGCCGGTCAAACGGTGGGGAATTCGCAAGAAGTTTCACAAGTCAAGGAAAACTGTGCGGCAGGTCGGCTCAATTGGAGGATGGCATCCTCATTATGTATTGTACTCAGTCCCACGCGCAGGGCAGACCGGCTTTCACCAGAGAACCGAATACAACAAACAGGTCGTCAAGATCGGCCAAGAGGGCAGGGACGTCACGCCGAAGGGCGGATTCATCAGGTACGGAGAAATCAAATCCGAGTACGTAATGCTGAGCGGCACCGTCCCCGGACCCGCAAGGAGAGCCATAACATTGCGGCACGGCGTCAGAGGAGGCCCAGAGGCCGCTCCGCCCAAATTCGACTACATAAGCCTAGAATCCGCTCAGGGGCGCTAGACCTTGTCAGCCAGCTCAAAGAGTATAGAAGTCTTTGACACAAGCGGCAAATCGCACGAAAAGATGACTCTACCGTCAGTATTCTCAGCGCCGTTCCGTCCGGATGTGATACACAAGGCTGTCGTTGCGCTTCAAAGCCGGAGATTCCAACGACAAGGCAGAGACCCGATGGCTGGAAAGCGAACCTCCGCCGAGTCATTTGGAGTCGGGAGAGATTTAGCTCGAGTCCCGAGGGTCAGGGGAGATAGGTTCCCCAGAGCAAGCCAGGCTGCTTTCGCGCCCAGCACCGTCAAGGGCAGGTTGACTCATCCGCCATCACCTCAACGGAAGCTCGCCAAGCGCCTTAACGATAAGGAACGACTACTGGCACTCTGGTCCGCCGTAGCTGCAACTGGCGCCAAGAATCTCGTGGCGTTAAGGGGTCACCGGATCGAGAAGGTAGCAAGCATACCGCTCGTCGTATCGGATGAGATTGAGAGCCTCAAGACAACCTCTGAGGCGAGAGACGTTCTGAAAGGCCTCGGACTCTGGGAGGATGTTCAGAGAGCACAACAAGGCGTCAGAGCGCGTGCTGGCAGAGGGCGTGTAAGAGGAAGGCCGACCAAACATCCGCGAGGCCCACTGTTCGTGGTCTCCAAGGATCAAGGCCTGGGGAAGGCGGTCCGCAACTTGACTGGAGTTGATGTTGTCGAAGTGACGAGTCTAAACGTGGAGGACCTTGCGCCGGGAACGCACCCAGGTAGGCTGACTGTGTGGACAAAGTCTGCCCTCGGAAACGTAGAGAAATGGTTCACGCAACGAGGTCAATAGCATGCCACAGAGAAACATCCATGAAATCATCAAGTATCCGCTCGTCTCCGAAGACGCAGTCACACTCATCGAAGCTGAGAACAAGATTACTTTCATCGTTGATCCAGACGCATCCAAACATGACATACGGCGAGCCGTCGAAGAACTCTATGAAGTGAGAGTTGACCGCGTCAACGCAGTTCTCACACCGGAAGGACGCAAGAAGGCGTACGTCAAGCTGGCTCCGGACTACAAGGCTTCGGACCTGGCGGTCAGGTTAGGGGTCCTGTAGAAACTCTTTTTTCTTGGATCATGAGACTCGAACCAGTTCCAAGTGGTGACTAAAGAATGCCGAAGGCGTTTGCATATCGCGGCCACACGATCGGCGAACTCCAGCAAATGTCTATGGATGAATTCATCAGACTGCTTCCGGCTCGTCAGAGAAGGTCACTAACGAAAGGGCTGACCGACCAGCAAAGGAAGCTACTTGAGGAGATACGAACCTCAGGAAAAGAGAACGCGAAACCTGTCAAGACACACTGCAGAGACATGGTAGTCCTCCCAGAGATGGCAGGCAAAACCCTATTGGTCCACAGCGGCAAAGAGTTCATCTCCCTCTCCATCCAGCCAGAGATGATCGGACACTACTTGGGCGAGTTCGTCATCACGAACAAGAAGGTCGTTCATGGAACACCAGGTATCGGAGCGTCAAGAAGCTCCATGTATGTACCGCTCAAGTAGACAACCGCAAGTGACACTTCTCGAATAGTCTTGCCAAAGCGATAACGATAGGCCGAAGTATGCCTGCTAAACAACTCTCCTGACCAGCAGATAGCAGAATACAGCTATCGCGAGCGGACCAAACACAGCACTCACTATCGTCTCAAGCGGAAATACAGAAGGTTGAGTTCCCTGTGAGCGTGCGCCCACTTCGGTGGTTAGGTCAGCTTTCATAACAGCAGAAGGTGGGGGACCCTGCAGAGTTGTCGCGCCCTGCACGACGACAAATGCCAACACAACCGCAACGACTGCCAGTGTGAATTCTTTCCTCGTAGCTCAACCCTCAGGTCATGGGACATTCAGCTATTGAGATAAGTCTAGAGATTGGAACGCTGACGCTGGCTCCGGTGCACTTCATAGAATCTTGTCTCTCCAAATCCTGGCAGCCTCATAGACGCAAACCAAGGCAGCGCTGCTACCAAAGATCAAAGCCATCACGTTGACCTCGGATCCGGTGAACAGCGACTGTGCCAGATACATTACTATCGCCGCTACAAAGAAGACAGCGTAGAAAACGAATCGGGGCAATATGACCCGGCCGATGCGAAGGAACATTCGGAACTGACTGGGACGGATTTGCTCGACAATCCCGTAACGGCCGTACTCGTCTTTGCGCGCGACACCGAGTTCACGCAGTTTCTCAAGGTGATACAGCGCCGTGCTAGGACTTGAGAAACGAATGAGCCGCTGAACTTCTCTAACGCCCACAGGTCGTGAGGATCTGAAGATCTCCCAGTACACCCGAAGAGTGGTCCCCTTCAGTTCAGCCTCGATCACACGAGCATTCTCCTCTCCATCCACCAAGGGCCCGCTCACCTAGACCTTCACAGTTGGTCAGGGACAAGCGACGTAAAAGTCGTCCCCCAACCCGACTTGTCTCACCAAGGAAGATCACACACGTCTTCGTAGGAAAGGTATTGGTTTTTATGGTGCTCTGTCCATGCGTTCGGAGACGCTGGCGAAAGCGGCATGCCAAACTGGGCGTATTCAGTGAAGGAAGTAGACCCAGAGCGGTCTGTGAGATGCTCGGGGCGCGAGCTTCGCATCTCTCCCAAAGCGGCAGCTGAGATTTGCCGCACCATCAGGGGAATGCGGCTTGAGGATGCAAAGAAACTTCTCGAAGACGTTGCCGCCAAGAAGCGGCCGATCGCGTACCGACGGTACAAGAAAGAGGTGCCTCACAAAAGCCATTCCGAGCGATGGCATGCAGGGCGGTATCCGAGCAAAGCTGCCACAAGAATCCTAGGATTGCTTGAGGAGCTGCAATCAAACGCCGAATACAAGGGTCTAGATGTTGATAGACTAAGGATAGTCCACGCAGCAAGCCAACGAGGAATGAAGATGCGTAACTACATACCGCGTGCGTACGGAAGAACGAGTCCGTCATTCAATATCTTAACACATGTTGAGCTGATTGGCTACGAGGCGCAAGCCTGATGTCGGTTCACAAGTACTTCGTTCGCGACAACATGAAGAAGGCAGAGGTCGACTCCTATCTGGCAGAAGAGCTCAAGAAAGCCGGGTACAGCAGGGTCGAGATGACGAAGACCCCGCTCGGGACTCGGGTCGTAATCTACGCTGCCAAGCCAGGGATCGTGATAGGAAGACGTGGTCAGAGCATACGCGATCTTACACAGGTCTTTGAACAGACCTTCGGGATGGAGAACCCACAAATCTCCGTCGCGGCGATCGAAGCACCAGACCTTGACCCCATGGTTGTTGCGTCACAAATTGCATCGGCATTGCAGCGAGGCATCCACTTCAGGAGGGCCGCGTACTGGGCGCTTCAAAGAGCGATGGGCGCGGGCGCCTTGGGAGTTGAAATCACTATTCGCGGAAAGCTGACCACGGAGAGAGCCAGGTATGAAAGGTACAGGGACGGCTACCTTCCAAGCGTGGGCGATCCGGTACTCAAACAGGTGAAGTCCGCCGTGGTTGACATTCAGCTGAAACAGGGTCTATTCGGAGTTGCCGTACGTATTCTCCCGCCTGGGGCGGAGTTTCCTGATAGGCCTGTGATCAAGACGCCCGCTGAACGGGAAGCAGAAAAGCCCGCAGAAACCAAAATGGATACTGAAGAGGAGACTGAGGAGGAAGAAGAGACTGCCGATACTGAGGAAGCGTGAGATGTCACAGCTTCTGCCTGAAGAGAGGCAGAAGAAACTCGAGGAGCTGAGGACCGAACTGGGAAAGATGCGCACTACGGTTGAGTCGGGCGGTAGAATTGAGAACCCAGCCCGCATCAGAGAGATACGGAGGACTATCGCAAGGCTCCTGACCGCAGAGGCAAAGGCGGCCAAGACGCCCGTGAAACAATGATGCCGATCAAACCTGAGAATGTTCTGAGACATGAGCTGATAGGATTGACCGCCATGATTGCGAAGAGTCCGAATCGATTCCTGACCGGCACCCGCGGGCGAATCATCGACGAGACTAGAAACACGGTCAAGCTCAGCACCAGAAAAGGAGTCAAGGTTGTCCCAAAAGAGGCTGCTGTGTTCAGACTGAACTTACCTGATGGTTCCGTTGTGGAAGTTGAAGGAACGAAACTGGTAGGAAGACCCGAGAATCGAATGAAAGCGAGGGCGAGGAGATGGTGATGCGAGAAGTAGGAACTGGAACAAAACCACCTGCCAAGAGCTGTGAGGATCCGAATTGCCCGTATCACGGTACTCTTCCAGTAAGAGGAAAGATCTTGGAAGGCAAAGTAGTAAGCTCCAAAATGAGCGGCACCATCACCGTGGAACGAGGCCACCTTCATTACGTGAAGAAATACATGCGGTATGAGCGACGTCGGAGCAAGATCCTCGCACATAGCCCGCCCTGCTTGGAGTTGAAGGATGGCGACCGGGTCAGAATAGTCGAGTGCCGGCCCGTCAGCAAGGAGGTTTCATTCGTTGCGATTGAGAAGATTCTTCCGAGCAAGTAGAACTCTCGCCATCAAAACGTTAAAGAAGAATAGATTGCCTGTTTGCGGAAACTTCGGAGCGACGTAGTATGCCAGCGCCGAGAACAAGAGCAGTCAGCGCAAAAGGAATGGTAGAGTACAGGCCACATGTTGAGCGCGGCCTACCTACCGGAAGCAGAATATTCTGCGCTGACAATACCGGCGCTAAGCAACTGAAAGTCATCAACGTAATGGGCTACAGAGGCCGACTGAGGCGTGTGCCGGCGGCTTGCGTCGGCGACATGGTCATGGTCTCTGTATCCAAGGGCACTCCCGAGCTACGTCGTCAGATGTTTCCAGCCGTCATAGTACGGCAGAGAAGACCGTTCAATCGCCCCGACGGAGTCAGGATTCAGTTCGAAGACAACGCCGGCGTCATCATGACCCCCGAGGGAGAACTCAAAGGGACCGAGATCAGAGGCCCCGTCGCGCGAGAGGCAGCTGAAAGATGGCCGAGGGTTGCCAACATAGCGAGTATAGTGGTGTGACAAGCAATGGTGACAAGGTCCTCGACTCGGCCGGGCAAGCAGAGACGAATACGGCATACGGCGCACAGCTGGAAGAAGCACAAACTCTTGACCGCTCCTCTTTCAGCTGAACTTAGGGCGACGCATGGAAGAAGATCCGTCCCCGTGAGAACCGGCGACACTGTCCGGATAAACCGAGGCGACTTTTCCGGAGTCGAAGGAAAAGTCTCCGACATCGACACTGCCAGACAGAGGCTCTTTGTCGAAGGAGTGACCCGTGAGAAGGTCGCTGGAACCTCCGAGAAAGTTTCCGTTCACTGCACGAAGGTTACCATAACGAGACTCAACCTGGACGACAAGTGGCGGGCCGACTCGCTGAAAGCACCAAAGACCGTACCCGCGAAGAATGAGGCTGCGTAAGATGGGAAAGAAGGGCGGACGGAAACATCTGAAGAGGGAGAAAGCCCCTCGCTCTTGGCCAATTCATCCCAAAGAGCTGCAGTGGGCGGTCAGGCCAAGCCCCGGACCACACCCACGCGAAGCGTCTCTTCCGCTATCAACTCTGATCAGAGACGTGCTCGGCTACGCAAGAACTGCTCGTGAAAGCAAAATCATCCTTGCACAAAATCGAGTGAGCGTGGACGGAAAGATACGCCGAGACCACAAGTTCCCGGCCGGTCTCATGGACGTGATAGACCTGCCAGACGCAAACACCACATACAGGATTCTTCCTGCAGTCGGCAAGGGTTTGACGGCGGTGAAAATACCCAAAGATGAAGCCAAGGCAAAGCTGTGCAGGATTGAGGGAAAAACCAACCTAAAGAAAGGCCGTTTGCAGCTGAATCTACATGACGGAAGAAGCATCATCATCCCCGTCGAGGATCCGCGGAACCCCAGGGAAGACATCTACAAGACAAGGGACACGTTGAAGATCAGTATTCCAGCTCAAGAAATACTAGGCCACCTCAAGTTCTCGGAAGGAGCATACGCGATCGTCACATCCGGCAGAAACCTTGGCAGACACGGAAAGATCCTGAAGATCGAACGGAGCACAGCCGCAAGGAGAGGAACTGCCCTAGTAGAGGACCCTGCGGGAGAACGTTTCGAGACAATAGCTGACTATCTTTTCGTCGTGGGCGAGGAGAAGCCCGCCATCAAGATCGAGGGCGGATTGTAGAAATGCAGGCAGCCGAGACAGCGCCGATCAGCGAACATCCGATGCGAAAGATCAGACTTGAGAAAGTCACAGTTCACATTGGTGTCGGACAGTCCGGCGAGGCTCTTGAGAAGGCAAGGACTATCCTAGGCCAGCTTACAGGGCAGAAGCCTTCCTCTCAACGAGCAAGACGAACGGTGAAAGACTTCGGAATAAGAGAAGGAGAACCCATGGCCTGCAAGGTAACCTTGCGTGGGGAAAGGGCCGCTCAATTCATGAAGAAGGCACTCGAGGCCGTGGGAAACCGTCTTTCAGAATCAAACTTCGACCAGCATGGCAACTTCGCGTTCGGCGTCAAAGAACACATCGAAGTGCCTGGGACAAAGTACGTCCCTGAACTCGGCATAGTCGGGTTCGATGTTATCGCTACCATGGAGAGACCTGGATTCCGCGTGAAACGAAGAAGAATCAGACAAGCGAAAGTGGGAAAGAGACACCTCGTCACCAAGCCGGAAGCGATCAGATTCGTCCGAAGCAATTTCGGCACAGAGGTAGTCGGAGGCTCACAGTAGTGGCAAAGAAGAAAGCACCGAGGAAGAAGAAGTTCGGCAAGGGAAGCCGCGCTTGCAGACGATGCGGACAGTACGACGCTATAATACGAAAGTATGACCTCAACCTGTGCAGACAATGCTTCAGGGAACTCGCGCCAAGCCTAGGTTTCAAGAAATACATGTAGATGATTCAGAATGCCATCGACAGAGCTTGTAGAGCGAGCAGTTGAGATCCCTGAAGAGGTCAAGGTCGAGATCACTGGCCGCAAGGTCAAAGTCTCAGGCCCCAAGGGAACACTGGAAGAAGATCTGTCGCATATTCCATGCACCCTAGAGGTGAACAAGGGACAGGTCTACATACGCCACTCATGGCCGCGAAAAGCCGACATCGCTGTGGCTGGGACCGCCGCGGCCAGGATCAGGAATATGATCAAAGGCGTCAAAGCAGGATTCACTTTCAAGATGAAGGTTGTTCACGCTCACTTTCCAGTCACACTCAAAGTGATCGAGAACGAACGGAAACTACTCATCGAGAACTTCACGGGAGAAAAGACGCCCCGAATCGCCAAGATTGTTGGAGACGCGAAAGTCAAAGCATCCGGCGACGAGATCGTAGTCCAAGGCATAAACCTTGAGCACGTCAGCCAGACAGCGGCCAACATAGAACAATCCACGAAGATCAAGGACAAAGATCAGAGAGTCTTCCTCGACGGGATCTACGTCTTCGAAAAGAAGGAGGGCATGTGAGTTGACCAGGAAGACTCGCCGCACACCTCGTTTTGCAAGACAAGAAAGCTGGCGCCTCATCAGGGTCAAAGAGGGATGGAGACGCCCACGCGGCAAGACCAGCAAGATGAGACTCGGCATGAGAGGCTGGCCTCGAACCGTCAAGGTAGGCTACAAGAGAAGACGAAGTGAACGAGGACTCCACCCGTCGGGCCTGACAGAAATCTTGGTCAGGCGCCCCGCGGATTTGGAAAAGGTCGACCCGAAGACTCAGATCGTCAAGATTAGCCATACAGTCGGCGAGAGAAAGAGAATCGCCATAGTGGAGCGCGCGGAGGCCCTTGAAATCACTATAGCAAACCCAGGAACGAGGAAACCGGAGACACCGGTGACTGAGGAACTGGTTGTAAAGGAGCCTGAGGCGAAGTCAGAGGGAGCGACAACAGGAGAGAAATCCGAATGAACGTTAGATCGCAAAGGCGGATTGCTGCGCATATCATGAAGGTCGGAGAGAACAGGGTCTGGTTGGACCCTGAAGATATTGACGCGATTAGCTCAGCCATAACCCGGACGGAAATCCGCAAGCTCATACATGAAGGAGCAATCAAAGCCCTGCCGAAAACGAGTGCCAGTAGAGGGAGAGCGCGTACACTTCAGTCAAAGAAGAGAATTGGAAGACGAACTGGGTCAGGGTCAAGAAGGCGAGTTAGGATCGCAAGGAAGAGAGCATGGATTCTCCGAATCCGCGCGATCCGCGATCGACTACGCGAGCTGAGAGACAAACGCATGATACCGACCACGACCTACAGAAAGCTATTCTTGATGGCCAAGGGAGGATCGTTCAGAAGCTCCTCACATCTTGACGAATACATTGAGGCCCACAAGCTAGCTAGGAGGCGATAGAACAATGTCACTTGCAGCAACACGACAACAAGAAGTAGGCTGGGTTCCTAAGACCAAACTCGGAAAGATGGTTCAGTCCGGCGAAATCCTCTCACTGGACGATGTCTTCACTCAGGGACTTCGTGTAATGGAGCCGGAGATAGTCGACGTCCTTCTGCCCGACCTCAAACAAGAGGTTCTCGGAATCGGGTTCGTCCAGAAACAGACAGACGCTGGAGAGAAGTCACGATTCAGAGCTGTGGTCGCCGTCGGAAACAACCACGGATACCTAGGCGTGGGTGATGGAAAAGCAAAACAAGTCAGAACAGCCATCGACAAAGCCACCCTTCAAGCGAAGCTGAAGATAATCCCTGTCAGGCGCGGATGCGGAAGCTGGGAATGCGGCTGCGGCCAGTCCCACTCCCTACCGTTCCGTGTTACCGGAAAATGCGGCAGCGTACGGGTAGACATTATGCCGGGCCCCCGAGGACTTGGCCTCGTCGGCGGTGAGATAGCGAAATCCGTTCTGACGCTTGCTGGCGTCAGAGACTGCTGGACTCGAACATATGGATCGACAAGCACACTGGCCTCGACCGCGCTGGCGATCTATGAAGCCCTCCGAAACACGTACAGAACCGTTACCCACGCCGATTGGGTCGGATAAGCAAACCCTTTAAAGGACCTTCAGTTTGCGGCCCGTCTTCTCGAAGGCAGCAAGTGCTGCGTCCAAGTCAGTTCTTGTGTGACCAGCATTCATCATCGTGCGAATCCTCGCCTTGTCACGAGCGACCATTGGGAAGACGATTGGAAGAGCGAAGACTCCTTCCTCGAAGAGCATGGCACTCATGTCCTGCGCCTTGGAACTCTCACCGACAATCACGGGCGTGATTGGCGTCTGACTGTTGCCTATGTCGAAACCCGTTCCTTTGAGTTCTTTCTTGAAGTAGGCGGTATTCCTCCATAGATTCTCGAGATGTTCTGGTTCGTTTTCCACGACATCGAGTGCTGCAATGCACGCAGCGGTAACTGGTGGTGGATGGGACGCGCTGAGAAGCCACGTGCGGGACTTGTTGAACGCGAACTTCTTCAGGTATTCGCTTCCGGAAACATATCCTCCGACAACGCCGAACGCCTTGGAGAACGTACCCATCTCAACATCGATCCGCCCTTCGATTTCAAAATGAGACGCTATTCCTCTTCCCTTCTCTCCAAGGACGCCGTCTCCATGGGCATCGTCGACGTATGTGATTGCTCGAAATTCGGAAGCTAACCTAACGATCTTGTCAAAAGGAGCAATGTCGCCGTCCATGCTGAAGACGCCGTCGGATATCACCAGAATTCTCCTGTACTTGCCTTGTGCCTCTTTGAGGACTCTCTCCAAGTCAGTAGCATCGCAATGCTTGTAGATCCCCCTCTCGGCTCTGCTGAGGCGAACCCCATCAATAATGCTGCCATGATTCAACTCGTCACTCAGTATGAGGTCGCCCTCGCCTACAAGCTGAGGAATGAGGCCAGAATTTGCAGCAAACCCAGTCGAATAGACGAGCGCGGCTTCCGCGTGCTTGAATGCTGCAAGCCTATTCTCGAGCTGAAGATGAAGGTCCATGTTCCCCGCTAT